>UINC01001373.1_pt1 | contig 22675 bp, 22 predicted proteins | sample 5385821 | NCBI WGS metagenome assembly UINC01 (sample SAMEA4666929, study PRJEB26691) | marine metagenome | isolation source: Pacific Ocean | place: Pacific Ocean | collected 2011-10-13 | reverse complement strand
TGGAAACAATATACTTGGAATTTGCTTCTTCTAGATACTGTGAAAATGTTTTCATCTTTTATAAAGTTTTTTAAAATCTACTCTTGTACCAGCTTCTTTTTCAAGTTTTTCTGGTGTTACCTTTTTTAACTTGGCACGTTCAAAATAACTATTTTTTCCATGTGTAGCCACGAGCTTTATAAACATATTTTCTCCTTTCACACCAACTCTACCTGTATGCCAAGAGCTACCATCATATGCTACATATTTCTCAGTATTATCCTTAGATGTGTCCAAATAATATTCTACTTTTTCTTTTAGATGTTGTTTAAATGTTCGCAACTGAATCTCCTGAATTACCTGTTTTATTTGCAAGTGATACATGAAAAATTCTCTTAGGATCTGGATTTGCTTGTATTAAATCAGTAACATAATCCTTGAGTTGTTTTTGTTGTTTCACTTTCGTATACCACGATACTCTTCCACCAAACTTTGCTTTCTTTGGTTTTTCAAACTCTAATTTAAAATTTGGATCTGGTAAGGAATTATGAAATAATCTCTTTCTCAATTTTTTCCATTCAGGCCCAGATGCAAGAGTTATATGTAAATCTTTTATTGGTTTCATATCTGAATTTTTCGTCACAACACTATCTCTCATTTTTGATAATGCTCCCATATCTTTTGAAGATAACATATACTTCAAAACACTTTCAACCTTGACTTCTTCTCTAATGTTATATTTATTTTTGATTGCTCTCAATAATTCTAATTTATTATTTTTACCAGTTTTAACTGCAAATTCTAGAGCGTGGTTGAGAGCATCTCCTACTTGTATCCCTTTCAGTCCTATTCCCATTAAATCTCTTCCTCCAATTGAAAGATCTTTAATTGATGTCACCGTCATTCTTCTAAGTCTACTAGAAAGAGTAGGTCTATTCTTTACCTTTAAATATTCATCTATATTTGCGATACCTTTATTATCAACATTTTTTATAAATTGGACAAGTTTAAAATCATTTTTTTCTAAAAATGGAGAGTTATCTGTATATGTGACTACACTTTGAACTGCATCAGCATCATTATTTGATAATCTCATTTTACTTATAACTTCTTTTCCTGCATTTGAACCATATCCATTCATTAACATTCCCATAAATGCGGGAAATGCTTTTTTATCAAGTTTATCAATTGATGCAAGATCAATTTTTCTTAAATTTGATTGTGGTAAAATATGATCAATTAATCCTGTATCAAATAATAATTTAATTCCAATACTAGGTTTCTCTGCTTTAGTAAACATCTTACGAAACTCTTCTTGAAATCTCTCTGATGAAACTGTTGATATGGACTTTGCATTTTTCTTTATTTCTTCAAATGTTTTTGATTCAATCTTAAATTCAAATCTTGCCGCAAACTGTACCGCACGCAACATTCTCAATGGATCTTCTTCAAATGCGACTGGACTAATCATACGGATTTCTTTTTTCTTCAAATCCGTCATACCTTTTCGACCTATATCAATTACTTTTCCTGTATCTAAATCTTTTGCAAGAGCATTAATCCAAAAATCTCTTCTTAATTGATCTTGTTGAAGTGTAATTCCCTTTCCTAATTTGACTTCAAAATCCTTATGTCCTTTTCCCGTACTCTTTGAATCTATTCTAGGAATTGAAATATCAATCTCTCCAGAACCACCTTCTGGAGTATACTTAATAATACCAAAAGATTTTCCAACCAGATTTACCTTTCCAAATGGTTGCAAGATTTTACCTAAATCTTCTAATTCTATTCCAACCACTAAAAGATCTAAATCTTTTGATACTTTTCCTAAAATTTCATCTCTTACCGCGCCACCAATTTGATATATCTTGCCACCACCTCGTTTGACCGCATTTCTTACATCAGTAGAAAGTGTTGCCGCAAGATCATTTTCATGTATTAGTTGTTTGAATGACTTCATGAATGCCGTGTGCTACAGATTTATAATGTTCTTTAAATGTTTTAATTCGATCTGTTAAATGTTCTTTATATGATATCAAATCTTTACTTCGCGGAGAAGTCTCATCTATTGATTGAAGGTCTTTATCTATTCTTGACATTTCACCATTCCACCATTTTTTTCTAGTTTCTTCTGGCCATTCATCAATTTCAAAACCATGCTCTAATGCATTTCCCATAAAAGAAGTTTGTACCATTTCAAATCCTGGAGAAACACCAATACCTTTTGTTCTAACTCCCATTGTAAAAAGTGGAAATTCCGTCTTTTTACCATCAATATCTCCAATAAATTTAATTGTTCCAACCTTTTCACCATCAGAATAATCAATTGCTATTTTAGACTTTACATTATTCAAAAATTCTTCTTTAGCTTTAGTTTTTTCTTTAGGATCTTTCATCTTTCTAAATTGTTCAACAAAAGATTTATCCTCTAATAAATTTTTAGAATCCTTTCCAAACATCTTCATCAAAGATTTTTCACTTAATTCTGCTCCCTTTGGTGGTATACCATAAAAAATTCCAAGTTCATCCAATGCTGGATTTTTTTCTAATCCTAATATTTGTTCTAACTCCATTCCACCTAATATTTCATCTTTCATCGCAGTTTCTAATTTTGGATCACTCTTCATTGTTTTTATAAATCGACTAAAATGTTTAGTATCTGCATCTCTTAAATCAGAATATACTGTACCCCCCTTACCTTGCTTCTCCAAATATGCAGCGACTCTAGATAAAACCTTTAAATCATTTTCATTAGGACCTTCTCTCGGAATTTTCGTTCCTTCTGCTTTTGCTTTTGCCGCAGCTTTTTCATGACGTGCTCTACCTTCTGGACTTAATTTACTTTGAACATTAGATAAAAATAATGGAACTCCATTTTTATCCGGTTTTAATAAACTTGTATATTTTGATAAAGTTTTAGATGTACCAAGAACTTCTTTTGCTAAATCTCCATCTGGATCTTTTAATATTTTATCAACAGTACTTTGTGCAGCTTTTGATAAATTTTGTAAATTTTTATCACTTAAAGTTTCATTTATATCATTCCAGTACAAATTAGTATCTGTCGTTTCTGCCATTTTTGTTATAATTTTTTCATCTACTCCACGCTCTCTCATATTTTCTACAATATTTTTCATAACTTTATCATATCCACCGTTATGAATTCTCACTTTTCCATCTTTCTTTAAACTGATACCAACTCTCCTACCATTATTTAATTTAACAAACATATCTGCCGCAGTTCCATGTCCAGAAGTTCCAACTAAAAAATTTCCTTCAACAGAATCCCATGCAATTTCTTTTATATTGTTTAAACCATACTTCTTTACAACTGCATCACCACATGAAATTGCCGCATCTACCCATTCACGTCCTGATTTACTATCTAATATATGTCCTGGAGTACTATCAATCGTGTTCATTAATTTATTACGAATCTCTTCTCTTGATGCTCCATTTTTATACATATCTAAACTTTGACATGTCATAACTTCCCCAGCCATTGATACAAGTTGTCCTGCACCATAACCTTCTGCTGTTAATTCTTTAGCACGGTCAGTTGTCATTGTAGTAACATTATCCCATTTTTCTCTATCTACTTTTCTTGCTTCTGCAACTTCTGGATCTTCTTGTGAACTTCCACCATCCACTGCATCCAGAGCAGATTGTGCTTTATCATGTTCAGTTTTCTTAGGTTTTTCTTTTGTAGTAGTTTTCGTTTCTTTTGTAGAAGCTTTTTCAGGCTCACTTGATGAGGGAGGATGTTGAAATTGGGAAGGAACATCTTTATCATGTTCATATGATTTAGAATCATCTTTATGAGCTTTTGAATCTCCCGGTAAAAATCCTGAATTTCCATTTTTGGGTGCCGTTCCATTTACCCAATGCTCAGCTTGTCCTTTTGATTGAAAATATTCTGGCTTATCACCATTATTTCTTTTACCAACCCATGTACCACTGGTAGTTTGATAAATCACACCTCTTTCTAATGTTTTATAGGATTTGTGTTTACCTTGTGCTCTTTGATCTGCGTGGTGATCATGCTGTTTTTGATGAAAAGAATGCACCTTACCCTTTTCATTTGCGTGGGGGGCTGAATCTTCTTCTTGTATAAATTGACTAAATGATTGTGGCATAACTCAATATCCTGCTATAATTAAAGATTATAACTATTTATGTTTATAAAAATTGTCTCTTGAGTTATCTAGAAAGGAGTTTGAAGGCATTTTCTAATCCGCCGATGAGATAATTTTTCCCTAATTTTACATCTGCGATTTTTCCAGCTGGTTCTCCCCGAATACTTTTCATATTTTTTAAATAATCTCTCATTGCCTTCATATTTGGGTTTGCCGCTTTGGGGATTTTTACTATTCCACTTTTTTCCATATATTCTAAATTTTCACCACCCCTTAATGTGATGATCCATTCTCTTCCTCCTGTACCAGCACCATGATCCCAACTTATAATATCAACAAGTGGTACTCGTAATTTTTTAGCCATCCCCGCAATATCCGCTTTAGTAAGACCATTGCCTTCTACTAATATTCGTTTTGCGATATCTTCAATTGGGCCATCATAATCTTCAACATACTTGTTTAATTCATATTTACCACTATCCATTCCATAAACCTGCATGTGTAATCTTTTTTTAACAGATTTTCCATCCTTTGTTAAATTGACTTTTTTGATAGCGGTTTTGCCGGGTGATGGTTTTCTTTGCCCAAATGTAACTTCTCTGTCCCATGAATCTTGATCTACATCAAAACCATGAACCTTTTTAGTGTGATCTTTTGCATGTTGAACTGCTGCGGAAAAAGTTGGATGATATATGTCATATGGTTTTCGTGCTTCTTCAATTCCTGCTTGGGCTTTATTGGATTTTTCAACCTCTTTCATAGAATCTTTTTTTGAAACATTACTTTTATTTTTCTCAAATTGTTTATAATTTTTATTTTCTCTCATTGGATTGTCAGAAATTTTAATCGTTGGATGATTCACTTTAGCTTTAGAAAGGGTACTCTTAACACCACTTTCTATTCCCTTTTCAACATGTAATGTATCATCTTTCCATTTAAATTTTCCTGAATGATTCTTTAAATGTTTATTAATTTTTTCTTTGTATGCTCTATTAGGAGTTACAAATTCTTCTAACACTTTTCCATCTTTGTAATGGGCGGCATGTTTATGGTCACCTCCCCCTTTACGAATCTTATTTAATTTTCCATCATCCTGATATCTACTTGTACTATAATGTTGACCAGTTTTTGTATTTTTAATAGTATACTGTGGGGTTTTTAAACTTTTTATTAACTCTAGTGCATTTTTGTCTTCATCAACTTCTTCTTGCTTTTGGTTTTTCTGTTGTTCTTTATAGCGTTTATCTCGTTCTTGATGTATTTTTTCATACTTGTTTTCCATCTCTTTATCGAGACGTTTCGATTTCGCCCATTCAGATTCTTTTTTTGAAATTTTGTTTACTGCTTCTCTTTCACTTCGTTGCCTTCGATCATCAACTTCACCAAGTTTCAATTCTTCTTTAGGACCATATCCCTTAGGCGTTACATCTGTTATTTCTACACCTCGTAGTCTCGCACCCTTTCTCATACGTGCTGCAACTTCTGGTTTTGGATTACCTTTTTTGTCAAAGAACTTTGCGAGATGAGGTGGTAATTTTGATGCTTCATCAAAATTGAAATCTTCTTTCATCAATTTCATACCCATTCTTTTTCGTATGACATTTATCTGCTTGATGATCTCTTTTTGTTTTGGTGAACCAGGCATAGATTTCAACCCCTTCACCATCAATGCATACATATCTGCTGTATCTGATGATCCTTCTACAAGTTCTGTTTCCTGATAAGACTTAAACGTTTTCATTTCTTTAGTGCATATCCTTTTTCATCTCGATACTTTATAATATTTTTTGCATCTTCTTTATCTTTTTTAGACATTCCATGTCCATAATTTCCATAATTGGGGGAATCTGGCATTTTATTCACTTTCCCACCCCTCTTCTTAAATTTCGCTATTGCATCAGCAAAGTTTGACTTATTTTCTTCACCCATGATATGAAAAGTATCTTTAACTCCTTGACTTCTTAAATGCTTATCAACTTTATCTACATGTTTCGCTGGAACATGAAGTTTTCCTTTTTTCCATTTGCCTTCTACATTAATATCAGACAATGCCATCTTTACTTGTAATTCTAGGCTCTCTTCTACGTTTTCTTGTAAAACTTCTGCATTTTCATCAGAAGTTTCTTGTGCTTCTGGTGTCGCTTCTGGTTGAACTTCTTCTTCGGGGGCGTCGGGTGGATTTGCGGAAGGATTAACTACCTGCAAAACGGCTTTATTTAAATTTTCAAATTTTGATTTCTCAGTAAACCACATAATAGTCTCCGTAATAGTAATAGGTATTTGCTATATTTAGTTAAAATTAAACTTGTCAAAGTCTTTCTTTTTTTCAGTATTCTCTGTGGAAGGAACATCATCATATTCATCTGTCTTTTTAACTTTTTTGCTATTATCAACAACATCATTAATGCCCGTTTGAGCAGATTCTTCAAGATCAAATAGTCTCATTTTCTTTCTATCCACTCCAATCATAAATCTTTTGTTATATATTGGATCACTGTATCTATTTTTTAACTGTTTAACTAAAAATTGACCCAATTCTTCAAGCTCTTCAGTGGATATTATGGCAAACATGAAATCAGCCGTGGCGGGCAAACCAAAAGATTCAGACGTATCTTCTAATCCAATATCTGTAGAAGTAAATCCACTTCTTGTAGTTTGTGTAGCGGAAACGATGGGAACATTATATTCTACTGCGAGACCTCTCAATTCTTCCGCAATAGATTTAATATATGAATAAGAATTTACATATGCTCCTGCCTTAATTCTAGCAGAAGTACATATATTTAAATAATCAACAAAAATAATATCTGGTTTAAAATCTCTCTTTAAAGCCAATTCATTTAGAAGACTTCTAAAATGTTGAGTTCCAGCTGCGGCAGTTGGATATTCTTTTATAATTAATTTTCCTTTAGCCTTACTTTTCAGCTTTGCAACTTTCTGATCAAAAATAGCCTTTGGTAAATCAGTAATATCATCCATAGAAATATTTAAAAGATTCGCATCAATTCTCATTGCAATCTTTTCTTCTGCCATTTCTAATGTAATATACAATACATTTCTACTTTCATTTAAACAATTAGCCGCAACATGACACATAAACAATGATTTACCTACACCTGTTCCTGCCAATGCGATATTTAATGTCTTTCTTGGTAATCCTCCCTTTGTAATTTTATTAAAATATTCTAAATCAAAAGGTATCTTTTCCTCAACTTTATGATAAAAATTATAACGATCGTCACTATCATCTATATAATCATGTCCAATATGAGGATCAAATGTTACTCCTAAAGCATCTGTGAGAATTTCTGGTATCTTCCCCTTATCATCTTTAGTTTTACTATTAGGACTAATGATTTGAACACTCTCCATAATAGCATTATAAATGGATTTATCTTGACAAAATGATTCTGTAGTATTAAGTAACCACTCCTCATCAGATATTTCTTCTTTATTTTCTTCTAAAAATCCAACAAGTTTAACACAACTATTATAATCATCTTCATGAAGATCTGTCCTTTCACTCAAATTGATTACAACTGCCTCTTTTGTTGGGAGATTATTATAAGTCGAAATAAATGAATGTAATTCTTCAAAAAGCGCCTTTTCTCCTTTATCTTCAAAAAATACACCTTTAAGATAAGGTATAACTTTGCGAGTATACGTTTCATTATATAATAGATTTTTTAATATTAAATGTTCAACTCTATCCATCTAATTCTTCTACTCCCACTTGACCATATAAAAATTCTTTTTTGCAAGCTGCATTTATACCATCCATAATATCATCTGTAAAAAACTTTTCTGGATCTGCATAAACCGCCTTTCCATAATGTTTTCCTCCATCTGGAAATTCATATCTATTTGATACCTTCTTTATTATACCATACTTTTCTGCAATGTCAAGTAGTCCATAATATCTATCTAATCCTTTATCATATGTTAAAAGAACATCCACTATTCTATTCTCTTTTGTTAATCTAGATTTATGTGTTTTACAATGTATGATATTACCAACTACTACGTTACCAACCTTTTCCTTTTTCTTTGACAAAAATAATATAGATGATGCTGCATATTTTAAACCAGATCCTCCACCCATTTCTTTAGTAGGAAACATCGACCCTATTTGATCATAAGTATGATTTGTTACAATCATAGGAATTCCCGCTCTTGCAAGTCTCAAAGTTAAAACTCTAAAAGCTCCTTTTAAAGCGGGGGCTCTTGTCATATCTCTTTTATCAGAACCACTAGTAGTGTCTTCCATCTCTTTAGTAGTTGACAAATTACCCAAAGAGTCTAGACACATTAACAATGGCGTTTTTTCTGATTCCTTTTCATATTCTGCTATGATTTTTGAACATTGATTTGCAAATTCTTGAACTGTAGTTACAGGAATAACTAAAAATCTATCAGTAGGAACTTCTCTGGCATCCAACATCGCTTGTGTTACTGCAGATTCACTTTCAAAATATATAACACTGCCTTTTATATTATTATCAAGAAAATGTTTACATATACCAAGTGTGAAAAAAGTTTTACCTGTTGAACTTTCTCCCGCAATAGCGGTAATCTTATTAGATGGTAACCCACCCTTTATATCTCCTGATAAAAGTGCATTTAAAGTGTAACATCCTGTATCCACATATTCATCTATGTCTGCAGTATCTATTCCATCAACCGCAATCGAAGCATATGGATTGTCCGCAATAGTTTTTGCTCTACTCAAAAATGTCATAATTATTTTTCCTTAATTAATTTTCGTACTTGATTAAGAAGTCGTTTTTTATTGTGCCTTCTATCCAATTCTACATTAAACTCATCACGAGCAAATGCTTCAAGTTGTTTTTTAGTCATGGATTCAATATCTACTTCAGCTGGTTCAATTTCTATTGGTTCATGATTTATAGGTATTTTTGGTTTTTTTGTGGATTCAGCATAGCCACTTCCAATAAACCAAGCTTTCATTTTATTTAATATATTCATTTTTTCCTTTCATCAAAAAAAATTTTCTAATGTTGATTTTCTTTCAGTTTCCCATCCAATAGTATCAAGAATGATTTTAAGTGGATCAAGAAACGATTTAGTAAATTGTAAATCATAATCTATATACTTTTCCAATTTAAATTCTTTAGGAAATGTATTTAACATAGCAATGACATTAGCTGTTGTAGGATTTGGAACTTTAAGATAAGTATATTTAATTTTTTCACCTTCTTGAATAGCTTGATATTTTCTTCCCAAACTATTTTTGTGAATCATATCATTATATATGATTGCTCCACGAATATGAAGTGGAGTTCCTTTTTTATAAAGTTGATTAGAATCATAATATTTATTAACTCCTTGAACTGACCTTGGAAAAGAAATTTCTTCTATTGGAAGATTTTTAAAATTCCCTTTAAACTCTTCAATGAAATCCAATAACGTTGATTCATCCTTATTCATAATAATGCTAATTGCATCTCTCAATTTATCACGACACGCAGAAGGAGTTGATGATTTAACTGCCTCAATGCCCATCATTTTAATTTTAGGTTCTTTGTAGCGAACACCCTCATTATCATAAACATTCAACATATATCTTTTTTTAGATGTCCAAATGCCTTTATCTGAAAGTCCTTCGCGCTTCATAAACATTTTCTGTTCATAAGCATTCATATATTCAAATAAATTCTGAAATGACTCATTAATCACTTCCTGAATCTTACCCTCACATACTTTATCAAGAAAATTAATAACCTTTTCTTTGTCAATTTCATCTTTAAATACGCTATTAACCAATTTATCAAGAACCACATAAATTGAATCTGTATCACTAGCAATAACATAATCCTCATTGTCAGTTTTTAATAACTTATTTAAGAAATTATTAACATCTCTCTCAATCCATTGAATAGTTAATTGTCCAGATTTAGTGACCGCCTCCGCCTGTCTAGTATCATAAAAACGAAAATATTGATTACCCAACGCTCCATATGCAGAATTAAGTGAAACCTTTTTCGCCATTTGTAAATTTTTAAATTTATCTACTCTATTAGAAATTGCTTTAGTTTTATTTTTCTCATATTCTATTAAAGCATCTATCATTTGCTTCTTATACTGAACACGATCATCATACATATTCTGCATCATTTTTGGAAGAAACCCATGAATATCTCTTCTAAAAAAGTGTCCATTCGCTGCCATACACAAATTATATTTCTTCAAAATAGAAGAATCTATTTTACGATTTAATAAATTATCAACAGTTATTTCATTCTTTAATTTTTGAATATCTGCTGGTAATTCACCAGTTATTAAAGTTTCTGGCGAAATATTATATTGCATAATAAGATGCGGATACAAACTATTTAAATCAAAAGAAACAACCCAATCATGTCTTCCAATTTGTGGATCTTTTACATATGCTCCCGCATATGCATGATCTTTAAATTTTCTTTCTTTTTGTGGAATAACAATGTCATTTTGTCTTAAATAATTAAAGGTGAGAATATCCCACATTCTTACTTGTTTAAACACATCATCATAATTTGTTTTTCCATCATAAGCAAGAACGACAGCCTGTTCAACTAATTTCTTTTTTTCCTCAATCTGTTCAATCAATTCTACATCTTTAATATTATAATCAATAAACTTTTGATGATCAAGTTTATAAAGTTGATGTAATGTATCATATTCTGAATAATCTAATTTAGCCTCTCCCAATTCAACATTAGCAATATGATCAAGTCTATAAGATTCTTGATTGACTAAGGTAAATTTTTTGTATAAATCCAAATAATCAAGTACTGAAATACCAGTTAGATTATATGTCTGGTTATATTTTCCTCCAAGACCCATAACTTTTGATTCTCTAACAAAGTTCCAGGGCGATAATTGTTTTATATATTTTTCACCAAACAAATTTACAAGTCTATTCACAATATATGGAATATCAAAAAACTTAATATTCCATCCAGTTATAATATCAGGAGATATTCTTTTCCAATGTTCTACAAATGCATAAATTAATTCTTTCTCTGATTCACATTTAACATACTCAATATCTTCTCTTGTATTATTATAATCTCCACAACCAATTACAACAAAATCTTTTCCACATTTCATTGATATTGCGGTGATCTCTTCTTTTGCCTCTTCCGGTTTTGGGAATCCATGTTCAGAAGCAACCTCAATATCAATATACATTAATTTAATTTGATTAAAATCATATGTAATTGTTTTAGGATATTCATCAGAAAGATGACAATACATCCAACTAGTATATCCGTAGATTTCAAAATTTTCTACAGTATCATACTTATTCATAAACTCTTTGGCATCAGCAATGTTTCCAAATTTCATTTTGGATACTGATTGACCACTCAGAGTTTTATATTTTGATTTTTCTTTTGAAGGGATAAAAAGTGTTGGAGCGTATTCTATCTTATTTTTAAATGGTTCTCCATTCTCAATACCACGCTCAAGAACAAAGTTTCCATACTGTGAAACATTTGTATAAAATTTCATTTATGTTTTTTATGTGTATTTCTAGTGTATATAATATATTATATCAAATAGAAGACTCTTTGTCAAGACAATAAAATCTTTTTAGATTCCCATAAGGCCTTTGACATATTTTACTTTTCCTTTTTGCTTTAAGGCTGTTAAACAATTCCCTCGATTTGATCCATCTCTTTTATAAGAACAATGTATCCATCCTGAATTAGGATCTACACCATTATAAAATTCAAGAATTAATTGATCAAATTCTAGAGTATCTGCTATCCATTTAGCAAGTTTTGGATTAGAAATTTGATAACTTTCAAAATCAGCAGCTTCTCCATTACAATGCTGACTAGTTGCGGTTCCTCCTACCGCCTTATTTAATTTTGGTGAACGATATCCAGAATTTAAAGTAATAACTCCGTGAACTTCTCTTATTGGTTGCAATACTGCATGAGCAAGTACTGATAAATTAATTAAATGTTCAGTAGTTGCAGGGGAATTATCAATTCCTAATCTTTCTGCTGTAGCACTTTTTATGAATTCATTTAAGTGAAAATTCTTACTTAGTCGTAAGTCTTCCATCATTGTCTCCTTTTTCAATTTCTTTTGGATATGGCAAAATATTATAAGTTAATTTTTTCATTAGTTCCTTTTTACGTCTTTTATTTGCATTAAAAACAACATATCTAAACTTTAATGATCTCTCTCTTCTATATATATTTTCTTCTCCAAACATCTCTATGAGCTTTTCTACTCTGTTCTTTTGTCCTCTAAATTTATCAGTAATACTTGCTGGATGTAAATCCATTCCTTTTATTGCAAGATCTGAAGTATGTCTTTTATTCATTCCTATATAATACCAATTTGATGATTGATAAACTGTGCCCAAATGGTTCATTGATGAATCGGCATAAGATATTATAATCTCTTTATCCAATTTTTTAATTGAATTTGAGATAAGAAAACTTTCTCCATTTTTAGGTACAGCATCGTCTATCCAGAGTCTTGTCAACTCATAGATATTATTCATTTCATCCGCACCACAAAGGGATTTGAGGATTGGATTATAGGCGGGAACTCCGTAGCAAACAACACCCTTTAATGTTCCTCCAAAGAACCCACCTTTTTCAAAAATGCCATAAGCCTTAGAACATGGGGCAACACGATGAAGATAATGATTTTTTATCACCATATCCAATGCTGCTCTTGTTTCTATGGGCTCGACTGTATAATCAGCCTTTGATAGCTTTTCTTGCTTTTCCGCCGATTGGGATCTCACGTGGTTTCTTGTAATCAGGGATGATTTGCTCCAAATGTATTGTTAACATACCATCAACAAGATCCGCATCTTTTATTTCAACATCATCAGCAATTGTCCAAGAACGTTTAAATGTTCTTGTTGCAATTCCTTGATGTACAAATTCATGGGATTCATTTACAGTTTGTTTCTCATTAGAAGAAACGGTTAATACACCATTCTCAACATGAACAGAAATATCATCTTTTGAAAAGCCTGCTACAGCCATTTCAATTAGATACTTATATCCATCTTTTTTGAGATTGTATGGGGGAAATCCACCACTATTGATTGAATGATGAACTGTACCAAGATCATCAAATAAACGATTAAATATTCCATCAAATCCGACAGAAACATTTAATGCTCTTTCTATATCTTGGGGTCGTGCGAATGGAAAATTCGCGAGTGCGCTAGTTGTTACCATATATCCTCCTTATAAAGCGAGGTTAATAAATTACCCACTCCATAGCACGTGGCAGTGGGTTTGAGTTATGAGGTTTTCACTATGAACAACCTCAGTCGCGCCAACCTTCTCCTTTTAAGAGATGTTCGCAGCGATGTTTAAAAACTATCCAGATTAATTCTATAAATGAATCCGCAACATAAGTGCCAGATCCTTTAACTGTTAGTTTAAATTCTTTTTTCATAATCTATTTATATCGCAAGTCCAGAAATTCCAGTAGAAGGGCCCTTAGAAGGTTCAGATTTTACATCTGTTGAACCAAACCCACCTTCTCTTTCAGTTTTTTGTCCTGGTGCTTCTTTTACTTCCGTGAGAGAATATTTATAATTTTTAATTAATTCTCCTTGAGCATATCTAGTATTATTAAAAATTTGTCTGGCGGTGTTATTTGCATTATACAATATTAAATAACATGGATCTACATAATCACTATCGACTACTCCTTCTCCATTTCCTAACAATAATCCATCTCTTAATGCAACACTAGATCTTATATGAATTCTCACAGAATGATCTTTTGGAATATCAAAAGTCAGCCCTGTAGGAACTAACATACGCTCTTGTGGGTATATTAGTACATATATATTGCCTTGTGAATCTCTTTTAGTTTGTCTTGCTTGTTTTGCTTCTTTATCATCTAACCATAAAGATATGTGTCCATCATCAAAATGTGAATATATGTCAAAGCACGCAGAACCAGTAGTTCCAAATTCTGGACTTAAAATATTTTCAGACTCTTTATAGTATTTCAGACTCGGTATTGCCATCTTCACTCCTTCGCTTATTTCCAATATTATATTTTGGCATCAATGACCATTGATCCTTTTCCTTATAAGAAATTATTCTTAATTGATTCAATGATACTTTATCATCTTTTATTTTATCTACATCAACAATTTCTAATAATTCCCATTCTTCTAATAAACAAGCGATAGTATTTCTTCTCGCTTTATCATTTTCGGAAAAATTCGAAGGTTTACCATCTAAAGAAAATAATTCCTTAAAATGGACAATGTAGTACTTTCCTTGTTTATGGAGGATGTGACAAGATTGATAGAGGATTTTCTCTTTTTTCGACGCTATACCTATTCTGGTTAACGTCTCTTTAACTTTTAAGAAATCGTCTGGATTCGCCAATTCAATCTCAATTAAATCCTCGACAGTATTAAACATAATGACTCCCAATAGTATAGTAATTATATGAAATTATTTATAATTTACTTACTTTTGGTAGTTCCACCCTGTTCAAATGCTTGTTTTATTTCATTGTATTGATTATCAGATATTATATCAGATGCGTCCTTTGCCTTCTGATTAGAATAATTAAAATATTGTTTTATTGTTTCTATTCTCTCTAATTTTTCTGATTTAGCCCATTTTGAAAATCTTTTCTTTTTTCTAATAGAATATAATAAATAATCATTCTGCATCCTTTTGCTCGATTCATGTCTAAGATTCATCTCATTTGCATAAAGAACAGTATCAACAAAATAACTTAATCCTCTATTGATAATAAAAGAATTATAATCCTTTTCAATGATATTCTTATCATCATCTTTAAAAAGATTCTTTTTTCCAAAATTTATATCATTTATAAATTCAAATGGATTCATCATTATCCTTATAACAATAATATTCAGTTTGTCCATCCCACTCTAATTCTATTGTAGGATGATTTCTTAAATATTGTCTATATGGTGAAAATGTAATACCAACTCCCCACCCAATATGTTTCATAATTTCATTCTTACTTACTTTACCATGTCTATCAATAAATGTCAAGATTTTTTTAATTGCTTCACTCTTTTCTGTTACAGGAGTCAAACCAGTAGTCGCCTTATTAATCATATCATTATATGATTTGATTCTATTTGACCACGCCATCACATCTTTTGAATAATTTAAAGTAGCTGTTGCAAACATATTTCTATCATCCAGATCATTTAAATAATGATTCATTAAACTAACCAAGTCATCTTTTGTTTTAAATTTTCCTGACATATTCAGTGGTGAATCTAATCCACCAAATAATTCTGCATTTTCTTCACTCTCTTCATACAGATATGGTAATCCTTGTGCCATTCCATCTTGAGCGGATATAGCCCAGCGGTTTCCACATAAAATTCCAAGATAGCTTTTATTTAATTTTGCTAAATAAGGTTCCTTTAATGATACCCCCTCTATGTCAAAATATTCCTCATCCTTTTTATCTGCTAAAGAACACCAGACAGTAAAATCTTGTCTCAATTTTCTTAACTCGCGTATCGCTTCTAGAAAAAACGGATAATTTCTATAATTATTTAAACGGTGATTAAATACAATTGTTTTGTTTGGCTCTTTACATATATCTTTCGCGATATCTTCATCATTTACACCAATATAATGAGGCTTCATAATAGAAGATAATTTCTTTATAGTTTTGGAATTAAACCACTGAGATGCTTCATTATTAATAATATTTCTTATTTGTGTTTGAGTATTTAATCCACACTCCAACATCTCCAATGTTCCTTGTAAATTATATGACAAATACGTTCTAGCATATTTTGCGAACTCTTTAGTTTCAGTCCAGTGACAATATCCAATAATTGGGAGTCTTCCAAAATGAGTAGCATTAGATAAAAAATTTGATATATTAACAGTCCACTCTGGTAATTGTGAAAATACAAAATCAAAATCTTTATGTTTCCAATCAACAATCTTCAACCACGCATTATGATCAAAGTATCCCCGCATTGAATTTGGATAAGTTGGTAATCTAAGATTGGTATATTGTACCACATTAGGAATATTCAAAAGACGAGAATATGCAGTAAGTGGAACATGCCAAATCAAATCATCTCTGATTTTATTAAGTTCTCTAACCAAATCTGAAAAAAACTTAACAAAAGAATCTTTATCAATATCTTTTTGGTATGTTATATTTGGTACAACTAAAACTTGATAACAGTCTCTTTTTATTTCAATGTCATCAAATAAACTCATCTTATTATATCAATTTTATCAATATTATCTAATGTCCAAAATTCTAAATCTTTTCTCAACCTACCATCTGCCTTTATATTTTCCCATCTTTTCTGAGCCTTCTTTTTCCACCAATTTACAATATTATCAAAATAAAAATTATCAAAATTTGGTTTTTTGATCAACTCACCAGTATTACCAAAAATATAATCTTTAGTATTTTCATACCCATAATCAGAAATATAATATCTTTTTTGGGTAGTAATTGCCATTTTCTCTTTAACAATTTTCAAAAGATTATTATGTTTTTCTGTATCATATTTTTTTAAATGTTCTTTAAGAATAGAAAGTATTTTTCCTTGTGTGCGGAACTTTCTACTTGTCGGAATCGCTTGATCATCTTGAACCAATGGCTTTCCATCATTCTTCTCTTCAAGAAATACTCTTGTTTTCTTATACACTTCATCAGAAAGATTTAAAAGTAATTTACTTTCTGTATTACCTTTATGTCTAATATAAGGTTTCAATCCATCATACTGACTCATATTTTTAATTGAACCATATAATGATGTTGTTTCAAAAAACAATGCCTCCATTTCATCATATTTGTTATTTACAAATTCTCTCAATTCATGACAAACACAAATTAATGCAATTAACTTTCCGCCAAGACAATTAAATCCAAATGGTTGTGATGGCACAATATTAAATCCATTAACAAAATGTTTATTAGCAATTTTTAGTGGGGTTTGTTTACATTGAAAATATACATTTCTCGGTTTTATATTAATAACTGGTGAACCTAATTTAATAAATCCTACAAATTTTCCAGTAGTTTTTTCTCTAATACCAAAACGAGAAGACCTGCCAGGGGAATTGTCAGCATTAAAACTCGCTGTCAATTCTAACAAAGTGGTGTAGTCTTTTGTTAATAATTTCCCCTCGGCAGGTTTATCTGAAGTATGGACAATTTCAAATTCCATATCTTCAGGGGCAAGTTCCGGAGAATTAAAGAGATCATCCTCAGGACCAAGCCCAAATAGCGAAAGAGAGCTTGGTAGCCCTTCTAACCTCTTTCGCTTTTTATATCGATAATATGTTTCTATATCAGCAAATTCATCATAAAATCCAATATAATCTTCGTAAATATTTAAAGTTTCTTCTTTATTTAAATTCAACATCAGACATTACTTCCGTTAAACATGCTACCATATTTAATTCTTGGTCTGCGACAAAAGCCGCCTTATATTGATAATCAGCAAGTGAAAGTATAATTGGAGGTAATGAAGCTTCAACTGCTGTAAGACTCAATGCGTCATATAATTTTTTAAAAATCTTTGTAGAATCATTATCTAAATTTTCAGTAACCCACCTTCTCATATCATTAAACTTTTTCTGTTTCAACATTCCTAATAAATTATCTATTGACTGATCAGAAATTGATGAAAGAATTCCAACATCAATTTTACCAGAAGAACCATACCGCTGAAGTTCATTCAAAACCCTGCGGAAATCTGGAAAAAATTTATTAATTAATTCGGCAACAACCTTCTCTTCAAATTCAATATTTTCTTTTTGTAAAATAGAAACAATTCTTTTAAAAAAATCTGATGCAATGGTTGGAGAATCCTTTTTACTAATTTTATAATCAATAACCGCACATCTTGAATGTATTGGCTCAATAATTCTATTTTTAAAGTTACAAGTAAAAATGAAAGAACAATTGGAAGAAAATCTTTCTATAAATCCTCTCATAGCAGGTTGAGTTGATGCAGGATTAAGATAATCCGCCTCATCAATTATAACAACTTTTCTTCCTCCCGTCATAGAAACAGAAGAACAATATTGGTCTAATTTAGACCTTAAAAGATCAATTCCAGATTCTTCAGAACCATTAATAATAATATAATCAGATTCGGTTTCTCTACATAATGCAATTGCGGAAGTTGTTTTACCAACTCCTGCTCCACCAGAAAGTAAGAGATTTGGCACATGATTATTATCTACAAATTCTTGTAAAGAAGTTTTGATGCCATTGGGGAGAATACAATCTTGTATTTTCTGAGGACGGTATTTTTCTACCCAAAGAATATCTTGATTCATTTCCAGCCTATGTTTGTTTCAGTAATTTCTAGAAATTCTAACGCTTTATTTTTTTTCACAATTTTAGCTTCAGCGTCAACTTCTTTTTTTGTTTTAAACACTCTAGTTAAAGTCATATTTGATCCAACTCTTTTAAAAACTAGATTATAAATTTTATTTGTCGATTTTATTGGTTTTTGTTTCTTGGCTTTTTTCTTCTCTGCCATATTATCTCCTAACTAAATTTTGAAGATGATTCAGTAGCAATCCAATACTGAACATTTACTCCCTTTGCTTTAAAATGTGCAATACCTCTTGAAGAGATTTGAACATCATAATCATCTCTCATTAATTTTATGTTTTCATGTTTGAAAACAACTTGAAAAGTTTTATCTGTCGTACCAACTTCAATTCCCAACTCATCCGTTGAAGAATTATTAACATCCATTACAGTAAGTTCCATTTTAGAACCATTTCCAATCACACCAACTTCAGGAAGATGTAAAACTGCAGACGCTCTCATAAGAGAATCTAAATCAACTTGAGTTAAGGTAAATTGGATTTCAGCTTCCGGAAATTCAATCTGTTTTTCAGGTGGAGCTACAAACATTGATGGATCAGCATATACATACTTCACTCTCTTGTTACCCTCAATTATTTTAACATGATCAGAATTAAAATCAAAAGTCGCCTTATTGAACATTGCTAAAGTTCCAAGAAACTTATTCAATTCATAAACAGCAAAATCTTTAGGAAATTCTTCAGTAACTTCTGCTTGTGCGAGAATATTTTTTTGGGGGGAAACTGTTTTGAGAATTTTTCCTTGTTTAAATGCAAGAGATTGATTAATCTCAGAAAAATTCTTTAATATGTTTTGTGTTTCAGTAGATAATTCCATAATATTTCATCCTATTAAATTATTGTTTAAACTTATATTCTATCATTAGATTTCTAATATGTCAAGTTATAATTTATTTTATTCTCCTTTTGGGAGATTTTTTTCTATTTTTATTTGACAGTTTACCAAGTTTCTCTTTTCTTTCTTCATGAAATGGTCTGGTTTCTAAATCCATTCCATGAGAAGCATATTGTAATTTTCCAAGATCTTTCATTGTACCATGAAAAACATAATGTCCAACATGCTGTATTTCCATCCAAGGGCATAACCAAGTTGATATACCTATCTTTCTAACCATTTGACAAAACATATAATCTTCTGAAAGATAGCGATCTGTTTTATTTGAACTACCTCCAGGCATCCATTGATCATTATCTATGATAGTATCAAAATATGCATGAATATATCTATCTCCTGAAAAATGTTCTGTTCTATTATGATCTGGTTTATAACTAAGTTCTGGATAAGCCTTTCTATATTTTTCAAATACAGAACGATGTATCATCATAAATCCTGTTCCAACTTCCAAAACTTCTAATGGTTCATCTAATTTTATCTTTCCATCTTTGGTAGTTCCTGCAGGATTAAATACGAAATCTCCTGTATATTTTTCTAAGTCCATTGGGGTCGCATCACCCAAACCTCTATCAACTGCGTTACGAACTTTCTCCCAAGCAATTGTTTTTTTAGGATATGGCCCACCAACAATTGATTTTTCTTTTCCATCACATAAAACTGCAAGAGAAATTAAATCTTCAGGATTAAAAGCGATATCAGAATCAATAAACATTAAATGTGTATATTGTTCAGCTCTCAAAAATTCATCAACTAGATAATTTCTTGCCCTGGTAACTAAAGATTCATTAAACAAATAAAAAAACTTTAAATCCATACCATATTTTGTAGCAAGCGTGACAGTATCTATGGCAGACCTTGTGTACATTCCTGAACACATTCCACCATACATAGGAGTTGCTACAAAGACGCGCTTTTTTCTTAACTCTTCAACTTGTATTTTTATTTCCATAGGCCACTTTCACTTGAGCATTAAAAAGAGTGACAATTTAACTTATCACTCTTTATTTATTACCATGCTTTCAGATTATCATCTTCTGCTGAAATATTGTCATGGTCAGATTCAGAAAGATCTCTTTCGGGTTCCGCTGATACATCAGCATCGACTTTAGTATAAAGATCTCTAAATGATACTTTTGTTTCATCATCAAATCTATTAATACAAAGATCAATAGACTGTAACCGGTCACCAAAAATCGAATACGCTTGACAAATATGTGCCAGACGTCGTGTTGCGATAATTTCATCACATCCACCATCATAAAAGGTCTTACGAATAATATCAGACCAATTTACAAGTTTGTTCGCAAAATCTTGATCAGGACATCCAAGTGAACTCAAAAGTTTATTGACAATATTTTTCTCAATAGCGATTGAAGGATATTCCTGTTCAACTGTGATTGGAAAACGCTCAAGAAACGCCTCATTCATAATGTTGGTTCCAATGAATCTTCCATCTTCACTTCCCTTACCTTTAGTATTGGCAGTTGCTACAACAGTAAATCCGTGTGAAGGTTTTACCCAGCGATTTACTTTTTTCAAATAAACGCCTTTACCCTCAAGTACAGGTTGAATACATGCAATCTTCATAGTCGCATAATCAATCTCATCCAAAAGTAATACCGCACCACGTTCCATTGCTTTTACTACAGGACCATCTTCCCAAACAGTTTCACCATTCACTAAAGTATAATGCCCAAGTAAATCATCTTCATCAGTTTCAGAAGTGATATTAATTCTGAAAAGTTCTCTTTTCAATTCTGCTGAAACTTGCTCAACCATTAAGGTTTTACCATTTCCAGAAAGTCCTTGAACCCAAACCGGATAAAATTTTCCAGATTTGACAATTCTCGCAAGTTGCTTATAAAATCCAAATTTTACATAATTTGGATCTTTTTCAGGAACATAAATTGGAGTGTTATCAATCACAACTTTTTTCTCAACATTAACTGGTACAGGTTCCAATGTTACCTCAGGGGTTATTGGAACAACTTGAGCCAAACTCGGCCCATCAAAATTTGGAACCTGAAACTGATTCCTAGCAACTCGATAGTTTGGATTTACAAACCATGTTGCTGTTTTTCGACCCATCTCTTTTGAAAGTTCAAGAGCCTCAACTTTGGAAAGTACATTCCTTCCATATTTTTCTTGAGCCTTCTTAAAAAATTCTATTTGGTGGTCTTTATATGTATTCATCATATCCTCATTATATATTGGTTAACTTTCTCTACTCAATCTCAATTATACTTATATTATACCAGGTTTCAGGCACAATGTCAAGTTTTTTATGCCGCAATCATATCAATCATTTTATTTAAAATGACTCGATTGGTCAGCTTCCCACCAACCATCTTCTTAAACGCAGTTCTAATTTGTCCTTTAGAAGATTCTGCGGTTAAATTATCAAGAGTTGCATCTTCAACATCTGACATCTTATTAGTATTGATGTAATATCTCTCATCATATCCTGAATCATTTTTCATCGCGATACTTCCATTCTTTTTCCATTCTTTTTCCATGTTCTGCATCACATCCCATTCAAATTGATATCTTCCACGCTGCTTAAACCACTTACGGTCTGCCAAAAAGAATCCAATTACATTAACTCCAGTTGCTTCTCGAAGAAGATTCAAATAATCAGAAGTTCTTCCTGAACCAATATCTACTTGTTTTCCATTCGCACATTTTATAAAAACTCTTGCTCCACTACCATAATGCTTTTCCTTTGGTTTTAATGGATAAAAATTCTCAGACACGAGGGACATATCTTTTTCTACTCGAACAAGACGACTATTACATCTACGAGATTCTCCATCAGTCAAATATACCGTATTGACAATCTCCGCTCCAGTACGCTTTTTAAATTCTGGAACAATTGTTAATGAAGTCAAAATTGCTTCGTCTAATGGTGTTCCTCCAAGATGATAACCTTCAGGAGTTTGTAACCACTTTTTTTCTCTTGAATATGAATAACGATATACAATCGAATGGCCAAGACCAAGAAAATATTTTGCACCTTTTTGAAATTCTCTCTTATTCATTCGACTTGAAAGAAGATTTAAAAGTCTAAAATTTCCAATAGATTGTACGTTTTCTCCAGCATTACGAATTTTATCTTCCCATCTTTCATCTTTCATATCTTTATTAAAAGCCATAGAAGAACTATCAGTAAATGCATAAACTTCAAAAGAAATCTGAACCTTTTCACAAAATGCCGCAAGAACTAAACATTGTTCAACAGTTTCAAAAATGTTCTGATGCATAGAACCAGACCAATCAATGAAAAG
>UINC01001369.1_pt1 | contig 22714 bp, 22 predicted proteins | sample 5385821 | NCBI WGS metagenome assembly UINC01 (sample SAMEA4666929, study PRJEB26691) | marine metagenome | isolation source: Pacific Ocean | place: Pacific Ocean | collected 2011-10-13 | reverse complement strand
TTTTGTAATAAATCAAATTGAGAGTAAGCAGTGTTTTTTTGAATATTAGGATTTTTATTTAAAACACTCTCAGTATTAAATTTTTCTTTATTAAGATAGAATTTGTTTAATCCCCAATTTTTAAAACCATGATTTCTGTTTTCCCCCATAATAATATCGCCAAAATCAGAGTAAGATAAACTAGTAAAGCTTGCCCAATTTCCCTTACTATATTCGAAATTCAGATTACTGACCATATGATTTAAATGAGAATTATAGGATTCTAAGCCTTTAACTGTCCACTCCTTTTCATTATTAATCTTAGGTTTTATTGTATAAAAATGAACTACCCCGCCAAGAGCATCTGATCCGTAACCTACAGAGGCTGGCCCAAAAATAATTTCAGTTCTTTCAAGAACATTAGGATCTATTGTAATAGCATTTTGAAGATGACCAGACCTATAGATGGCATTATTCATTCTAACACCATCAACTACAAGCAAAACTCTGTTAGCTTCAAATCCTCTAATAACCGGACTGCCACCACCTCCTTGTGTTTTCTGAATCCTAATCCCTCCTCCATAATATAATAAATCTGCTGAAGTTTGAGGGAGGTCAAGTTCAGTTTTTTTTGGGATGATTAAAGAGACTTTTTTTGATATTTTTTCTTTATTTTCCTTACTTCTACCAACAGATAAAATAATTTCAGATAATTTTTGAGTATTAGAATTGAGATAAATTATTGTTCTAGAAGACGATTTGGGAATTTTATCGACTCTAATTTTAAATTTTTCATAAGCAATATGACTAAAAACAAGCGTATCAGATTTTTTAAAATCAGAATAATCTACACTACCTTCAATATCTGATAAAACTGTCAGAGATCTTTGAGTATTGTAAACGGATACATTTGGAATAATAGTCTTTTCCTTAGAATCTTTAATAATCAATTTTTGTGAGAAACTGTTTAAAGAAACTGAAAGAAAAATAAATAATAAAATTTTATTTTCTTTTAAAAAGATCATACATGATATTAAGCGAATTAGGCCTTCTAAAATCTTCTAAATGTATTTGCATATACTTCATTAAAAACTCTAATAATTCTTTTCTTTGTATAGAAGAACTAATTGTAAGATCATTTCTATCAAAATTTGTGCCTAAAAACTCTTTAAAGTGAGTTATTACCTTGCCAGTCATACAATTGCTAGTGTTAATAGAATTAGAAAATGCCCCGTTTATCATATCAAACCCTTTAAAAGTTATTTTTCTTTCATCTGGAGAAATCCCCAAATATTTTAAAAATTTTATAACAAAATGAAGATGAAAATTAATGTAGTTTGATGAAGAGTCAAGCCATATCATAGAATTTTTTATAAATGAGTAAAGGGCTTCATTTTTTTCCTCTTCTTTTATACACTTAGATAATATTTCAGATAAAAACAAAACGATAGAATTTTTATAAATATCAAAGGGAATTGTTTTGTATGGGTATAAAATTTTAGCAGATCTAATGCTTTCTAAATTTCCAGTATTTTTATGATTTGCATCTATTTCTAGAATGGTCAGAGGCTGAAATAACCCTGCATTTAAAGAGTTGTTTTTTGGAGACCTTACCCCCTTTATTAAGTAAGACTTAATCCCCTCAGAAAGGGTAAAGCATTTTACTATAACACTGCTTTCAGAATATTTTATGGAACTTAAAGCTATGGCTTCAGTTGATATTAACATTTTGGAAATTTAACTTTAAGAAAAACTACACTACTCCTTGAGCAAGCATTGCATCCGCAACTTTTATAAACCCAGCAATATTTGCACCTTTCTCATAATTTATATATCCTTTTTCTAAACCATGAGTGATGCATGAGTTATGAATATCTAGCATAATATCTTTTAATTTATTATCAACTTCCTCCCTTGTCCAACTATATCTTAATGAGTTTTGGGCCATTTCTAGACCTGATACTGCCACCCCTCCAGCGTTAGATGCTTTTCCGGGCGCAAACAATATTTTTTTTTCTCTAAAAACAGAAATACCTTCAGGAGTACATGGCATATTAGCTCCTTCGCTAACACAGATACAGCCATTATTAATTAACATTTCAGCATCATTAAAATTAAGCTCGTTTTGAGTAGCACAAGGTAAAGCAATATCGCAAGGAACTTGCCAAGGCGTTTTGTTTTTATAGAATTTTGCTTTAGGAAATTTTTTGACATATTCAGAAATTCTTCCTCTTTTGTTATTTTTTAGATCCATTACATAGTCCAACTTTTCAGCATTTATTCCATCAGAATCATGAATAAAACCAGAAGAATCAGAAAGTGTAACAACTTTTGCAGAAAGTTGATTGCATTTTTCAGCAGCAAATTGTGCAACATTTCCAGATCCTGAAATAACAACTGATTTACCTTTTACTGAATTTTTTGCGTGATTTAACATGTTTTCAGCAAAATATACAGTACCATAGCCAGTAGCTTCCGGACGAATTAAAGATCCCCCCCATGATAATCCCTTTCCTGTTAAAACTCCACTAAATTCTTTTTTTAATTTTTTATATTGACCGAACATATAACCAATTTCTCTCCCCCCAACCCCGATGTCTCCAGCAGGGACATCAGTATTTGGGCCAATATATCTAAAAAGTTCCGTCATAAAACTTTGACAAAATCTCATTATTTCACCATCACTTTTACCTTTTGGATCAAAATCAGACCCTCCTTTTCCTCCTCCCATAGGAAGAGTAGTTAAGCTGTTTTTAAACACCTGTTCAAAGGCTAAAAATTTTAAAATACTTAAATTTACAGAGGGATGAAATCTTAGCCCCCCCTTATATGGCCCAATAGCTGAATTCATTTGAACACGATAACCTCTATTTACCCTAATTTCTCCCTTATCATCTACCCAATTAACTCTAAACATAAGGACTCTTTCAGGCTCAACCATCCTCATTAAAATATTTTTACCATGGTATATTTTTTGAGAGACAATATATGGTATTACAGTTTCTGAAACTTCTCTAACAGCCTGCATAAACTCAGGCTCATGGGAATTTCTTTGTTTTATCTCTGAGATGAAATTTTCAATATTTTTTTTCATAGCGAAATATTTTTAGAAAAAAAGCATTTAAATTATATCTCAAAGTTAAACAATTAACTTAAACTAAATTAAAATCATTTAATGGCACTATTAAGATCGGCGATTAGATCTTCTGCGTCTTCAATACCAACACTTAGCCTAATAAGAGAATCAACAACTCCTGAAAGCTCCCTTTCTTTTTTGGGAATAGATGCATGTGTCATAGATGCTGGGTGACCAGCAAGGCTTTCTACTCCCCCTAACGATTCTGCCAAGGTGAATATTTTTAAATTTTCTATTATTTTGAGAGCTTTTTTAAAATCATTCCCTTTTGTAGTAAAAGAAATCATAGCTCCAAAATCAGACATTTGTTCTTTTGCTATATGATGATTATGGTGTGTTTTAATTCCAGGCCAAAACACCTTATCTATTTTAGGATGGCCATTTAAAAAAGCAACAATTTTTTTTGCATTTTCACAATGTCTTTTCATTCTAACATGTAGGGTTTTTATTCCTCTTAAAGTCAAAAAACTATCCATAGGTCCACAGATTGCTCCACTTGCATTTTGAATAAAATAAAGTTTGTCAGCTAATTTTTTATCTTTAACTACTAGAGCTCCTAACACTACATCACTATGCCCAGCCAGATATTTTGTTGCAGAATGCATTACAATATCAGCTCCCAAATCTAAAGGCCGTTGCAAAAAAGGAGTAGCGAAAGTATTGTCAACGGCTAAAAGAATTTTTTTGTCCTTAGCTATTTTACTTAAGGATTTAATATCAATAATATTCATCATAGGATTAGTCGGCGTTTCAACCCAAATCATTTTAGTCCTAGAATTAATTAGCTTTTTTACTGAATCAGGATTAGACATTCCAGTAAAGCGAAACATAACCCCAAAATTTTCAAAAACTTTTGTAAATAGCCTATAGGATCCTCCGTAAAGATTATTGGTTGAGATCACCTCATCACCAGATTTTAAAAGTTTTAAAACAGCATCTATAGCTGCTAGCCCTGATCCAAAAGCTAAACCATACTTTCCGGATTCAATACTTGCTAAAGAGCGTTCTAGCGCTTTCCTAGTAGGATTATTTGTTCTACTATATGCATAGCCTTTATGCTTACCTGGGCTGGATTGAGAATATGTAGAGGTTTGGTATATAGGAGTCATTACCGCTCCATATCCTTTTTCAGGGATTTGACCTCCATGTATAGTTTTTGTATTAAACTTCATTTTATGGTTGCTCATTAGAACAATATTATTAATCAAATATAAATTATCTAAAAGTAATCTGAAGTATTTAAGTATATTTAAAATTAGAAATTTTTTTAAAATCTAGAATCATGATTGCCTTAATTAAAAAAACAAGTGTTTTATTATTTTTTTTCTCCTTTTTTTTAAGTTTTTGTCAAAATAAATCAAAACCTACAGAAATTTGGAAGCCCATTCCTACACAGATAGATGCATATAATTTTTCAACAGCCCCTAGTGATGCCGTAGTTCTTTTTGACGGCAAAGATTTTTCAAAGTGGGTTACGCAATATTCAAATCAAGCACCAAAGTGGAAAATAAACAAAGATGGATCTATGACTGTTGTTAATGGAACAGGAGGCATTAAAACTAAAGAATCTTTTGGGTCAGTTCAATTACATATAGAATGGAAAACAAATGAAAATGTAAAGAATCATACACAACAAAGCAGGTCTAACAGCGGAGTGTTTTTACAGCAAAAGTATGAGATCCAAATTTTGGATAGTTATGAAAATCCAACTTATGTAAACGGACAGGCTGGTTCTGTTTATAAACAACATATTCCATTAGTTAATTCTAGTAAAAAGCCTGGTGAATGGCAGTCTTATGATATAATTTTTAATGCTCCAGTTTTTGATAAAAAAAACTTAATAAAGCCGGGCCACTTTACTGTTTTTCACAATGGGGTTTTAATTCAAAATCATGTTGAAATTCAAGGAACTACTACTAATGTTGGTTTACCAAAGCACGAACCTCATAGGAATGCTCCTTTAGTGCTACAGGATCATTGTTGCCTTCCTTTAAGCTTTAGAAATATATGGATAAGAAAAATAACTGATTAAAGCATCAGTTTTTTGTAACTTTGAGGGCATGTTACAATCCATGACTGGTTTTGGAAATGCTTCATTACATTCTGAGTTCGGAAAAATTTATTTAGACATAAAATCTTTAAACAGTAAAACTCTAGACCTTAATTATAGCTTAAATCCAATATTTAGAAATATTGAGAATGATATTAGAGGAGTTTTAGCTAAATCTTTAAAAAGAGGAAAAGTTGATCTTAAAATTGACTTTAAAATTTCAGACAAAAACTTTAAATCTCAATTAAATTATGAGGTTATTCGTGCTTATATAAAGGATTTAAAAAAGATAACATCAGCAAATGACTTAGAGTTATTAAAAATTGCTGTTAAACTACCAGATTCTGTTTGTAATAAAACTACTGTTTTAAACAAAAAGTTTCATAATAAAATTAATTTATTAGTTAAGACTGCAGTAAAAGAATTGGTAGATTTTAGAATTCAAGAAGGAAATTCTTTGAAAAAAGACCTTTTAAATAATTTAGAATCAATTCAAGATAAGCTTAAGCTAATTGAAGAATTAGCTCCAGCAAGAATTAAGTCAATAAAAGAAAAAATAAAAAAAAATTTATTAGAACTAAAAACACAAATAGATCTTAATAGATTTGAGCAGGAATTAATCTATTATTTGGAAAAAATTGATATAAATGAAGAATTAGTTAGGTTAAAAAACCATTTAATATTTTTCAAAAAGACAGTTCATGAGAAACAAATAGAAAAAGGTAAAAAATTGATTTTTATCAGTCAAGAAATAGGCAGAGAGATTAATACTATTGGATCAAAATCTAACTGCTTATTAATACAAAAAATTGTAGTTGAAATGAAAAATGAATTAGAAAAAATGAAAGAACAACTTCCAAATGTTTTATAATGTCTAGAGGAAAATGTATTATTCTCTGTGCTCCATCAGGAAGTGGTAAAACAACATTGGTTAAGCACTTACTAGATCAAAATGAGCTGAATTTAATTTTTTCAATTTCAGCAACTACTAGAAAACTAAGAAAGGATGAAGAAAATGGAAAGGATTACTATTATTTCACTAATGAAAAATTTATTGAAAAAATTTATAATGGAGATTTTTTAGAATACGAAGAGGTATATAATGGCATTTTTTATGGGACACTTAAAAATTCTGTAGAAGATTTATTAAAAAATCACAATGTGATCTTTGATACAGATGTTGAAGGGGGGATTAAGTTGAAAACACTATTTAAAGAAGAAGCTCTAGCTATTTTTGTAAAACCCCCCAACATTAATGAATTAAGCAACAGGCTTCATTCAAGAAATAAGGACTCCAAGAAATCCATCAAAATTAGATTATCAAAAGCTAAAGCAGAATTATTGAAAGAAAAAGATTTTGATAAAATTATAATTAATGATGATTTAAAATCTGCAAAAATACATGCCTATAATTTAGTTAGAGAATTTTTAGATAATTAATGAAGAAGAAAGGTTTATTTTTTGGAACATTTGATCCATTACACAACGGACATGTTGCTATAGGAAAATATTTTATGAAAAAAATAGAATTAGATGAATTATGGCTAGTTGTAACCCCTTTAAATCCATTTAAAAACATAGAAAATGTTTCAGATGAATTAAAAAGGCTAGAAATGGTAAAAAGTTTTTGCTGTAATCAAAAAAAAATAATTTGTTCTGGAGTAGAGTTTGAACTGTCTAAACCAAGCTACACAGCTGATACACTTAATTTTATTGTAAAACAGAATCCTGACACAAAGTTTTTTGTGATTTTGGGGGAGGACAACTTAAACAGTTTACATTTATGGAAGGATTTTGATAAAATTTTAGAACATCAAATTTGTGTTTATCCAAGAAAAAATTTAAAAAAGAGAACGAATAATCTGATAAATCATAAAATGGTTAAATTATATGATGCTCCAACAATGGATATTTCATCAACTTTAATAAGAGATTTAATAAGAAAAAATAAATCTATTAAAGGTTTAGTTCCTGAAGAGATATTCGTTAAAATGGGCAAAATATAATTTTACTGATTTTTATCTTCTTAAATTTTTAACCAATTGTTAACAATTAGAATGATTTTTTTTATTCAAATTGCACCCCCTTAGTTTAATGAGTAATTTTATATGATGGAAAACAATAATAAAGTTGATATTAAAGAAATTAACGAAAAAATTAAAAAAGAGAGTGCTTTTATTGATTTATTAATTCTAGAAATTAATAAAGTTATAGTTGGGCAAAAACATATGGTTGAAAGACTTCTAATTGGCCTTTTGGGTCAAGGACATATTTTATTAGAGGGAGTCCCTGGGCTAGCAAAAACGCTTGCAATTAATTCATTAAGTAAAGCTGTAAAAGGGAGTTTTAGTAGAATACAATTTACACCTGACCTTCTTCCTGCAGATGTTGTTGGGACCATGATTTACAATATGAAAGAAAATGATTTTTCTATAAAAAAAGGTCCTGTTTTTGCAAACTTTATTTTAGCTGATGAGATTAATAGAGCTCCGGCAAAAGTCCAATCTGCTTTATTGGAAGCCATGCAAGAAAAACAGGTTACTATCGGAGACACAACGTTTAAATTAGATCCTCCTTTTTTAGTTATGGCGACACAAAATCCTATTGAACAGGAAGGAACTTATCCTCTTCCAGAAGCTCAAGTGGATCGGTTTATGCTAAAAACAGTTATAGATTATCCAAATATTAAAGATGAACAACAAATTGTAAGAACAAATATCAATAATAGTTTTGGGGATATAAAACCAGTTGTAACAATTAAACAAATTATTAAAGCTCAGGAATCTATAAGAACAGTATACATGGATGAAAAAATTGAAAAATATATTCTTGATTTAATTTTTGCTACAAGATATCCTGAAAAATATGGACTTAATGAGCTAAAATCATTTATAAGCTTTGGAGCTTCACCAAGAGGAAGTATAAATTTGGCAAATACATCTAGATGTTATGCATTTATAAAAAGAAGGGGATATGTAATTCCTGAAGATGTTAGAGCTGTTATACATGATGTTTTAAGACACAGAATAGGACTAACTTATGAGGCCGAAGCGGAAAATGTAACTTCTGAGGATATTATAAATAAAATTGTCAATCAAGTTGAAGTTCCATAATTACTGATTTATATCCTCAATTTTCGTAGTAATAATAATTTAAATTTTATTAGTGGAAACAAAAGAACTTTTAAAAAAAGTAAGGAAAATTGAAATAAAAACAAGAAGGTTAAGCAATAATATTTTTGGAGGAGAGTATCATAGTGCCTTTAAAGGGAGAGGTATGACTTTTAGTGAAGTTAGAAATTATCAATTTGGAGATGATGTCCGTACGATTGATTGGAATGTAACAGCAAGGTATAATGAACCTTTTGTAAAAGTTTTTGAAGAAGAAAGAGAATTAACTCTAATGTTACTTGTTGATATAAGTGGATCTGAATTATTTGGAACAGAAAATGCTTTAAAGAAAAATATCATAACAGAAATTTCAGCAACCTTAGCTTTTTCTGCTCTGCAGAATAATGATAAGGTAGGATTAATCCTTTTTTCAGATAACATTGAGCTATATATTCCTCCAAGTAAAGGGAAAACACATGTTTTAAGAATTATTAGAGAGTTAATTGAATTTAAACCTTCTAGTAAAAAAACAAATATTTCGGAAGCCTTAGAATTTTTGATAAGCGTGATTAAAAAGAAGTCAATTGCTTTTATTTTATCGGACTTTATATCTGATAATTATGAGAAGACGTTAAAAATAGCTGCTAATAAACATGATGTTACAGGAATAAGAATTTATGATAAAATGGAAGAAAGAATTCCTAATATGGGAATCGTTCCAATGTATGACCAGGAGACAGAAGAAATAAAATTAATTGATACTTCATCCTCTACTCTTAGGAAAAAATATGAGTCTTTTAACAGTAATAATTATAATAGGTTTAATCAATTATTTACAAAAAATGGAGCAGGCACATTAAGTTGTAGGACTGATCAAAGCTATGTGAAAAAATTACTTAATTATTTTAAAACTCGTGGATAAGCTTAGATCAATTGTTGTTATTTTTCTTTGTGGAAGTTTTCAAATTTTTTCACAACAAAACCCAGTAGTGATTTCAGAAGTTGACACAACTACTATTAAAGTTGGCGAACAGATTAATTATAAAATTGAAATAAATACAGATACAATTGTAGATGTTCAATGGGAAGAAAAAAAGTTTTCACTTCCCTTTGAAATAATTAAAGAATTTGAAACAGATACAATAAAAGACGAGACTGTAAAATTTGTGAAAAACTTTTTAATTACAAGCTTTGAGCCGGGTTCTTTTTTGCTAAAACCTCCAAAAATATCAGTTGATAATATACTTCATTATTCAGATTCTATTTTAATTGAGGTTTTAAATGTTAAAGTAGATACGGTAAGTAAAAAGTTTTTTGATATCAAGAACATTATAGAAGTTAAGAAAAATAATGATGGTTGGTGGAAAATATATTTAGCTTTAATAGGAATATTTATTCTTCTGTATTTAGGTTATAAGCTTTATAAGAAAATATTAAATTCTAATAAAGAAGAAGAAAAATTACCCATTCCAATAGAAAAAGCAATTATAGCATTAAAGCTTTTAGAGTCAAAGGATCTCAAAGAACAATTAGACTACAAAGATTATTATTCTAAGCTTACAGAGATTGTAAAGAATTATTTAGAAGAGGATATTAGTTTAGACGCCCTTGAAAGTACAACAGATGAATTAATTAACAAGTTAGAGCTATTGAAAGATTCAGGCAAACTATCATTAAAGCAGAAAACTATAGAAAAATTTAAAAGTGTATTAAAAACGGCAGATTTGGTAAAGTTTGCTAAATCAAATCCAGGAGTTGAAATGGCGTCACTAGACAAAAAGATTTTAGAAAAAGTTCTCTTAGATACTAAGGATGCAATACCTGAACCAACAGAGGAAGAGTTGTTAAAAAGTAAAGAATATTTAGAAATGATAAAAAAAGAAAAGAGAAAAAAAATTGTAAAAAAAGTTGTTTTAGGACTTTTATTCTCAATTATAATAACTTTTATTTTATCTGTTTCTATTTTTGGATGGAAAAATGTTTCGGATACGATAATTGGGACACCAACTAAATCAATGCTAAATAAGACATGGGTAGAAAGCACTTATGGCGCACATCCAATTATTATTTCAACACCAAATGTTTTAAAAAGAATTAAATCAGAAGAAATAAATCAAATTTTTCAATGGGGCTCCATTGAAGAGAAAGTTTTTATTTCTATGAAGATTATTTCAGATAATGAAAAGACTAATCAACAAGATGTACAATTGATAATTGATGAATTGATTCTGGAATTAAAGGCTAAAGGAGCGACAAATATTTTGGCTAAACAACAAGATATTTTTATAGATAAAGGACAGCCTGCGTTTAAAATTTTTGGTTCATTTGATTATGTAGATCAAGAGGGCACCCAAATAAAGAAGGAATATGTTAATTTAAAGTTTCAGGAAAATAATGGCAAGCAAATAATTTTAATGATTTTTAACAGGCATGATTCATATGCCAAACAAATAGCAGAAAAAACAGAAAAGTCAATAATATTTAAAATTGAGTAATATGTTTAACAATTTGACATTTAATAATCCTGAATTTTTATGGCTTTTAATTTTGTTGCCATTTTTCTTCTTTTGGAACTATAATTTCAATAAGTTAAAATCTTCATCATTTAAGATGTCATCTATTAAAGGGTTTAATTATAAAAGCATAAAAATTAAAATTTTACCAATTTTAGATGTTTTAAGATATATAGCTATTATAATGTTAATATTAGCAATTTCTAGGCCTCAAATTATAGATGTTTCAACTCAAACAAAAACAAGTAAAGGAATAGATATTGTCATTGCTGTTGATGTATCATCGAGCATGTTAGCACAAGATTTAAAACCAAATAGATTAGATGCCTTGAAGTCTGTAGCTAAAGAATTTATAAATGACAGAGCTAGCGACAGGATAGGGATAGTGGTATATGCTGGAGAAAGTTATACAAAAACTCCGGTGACTTCTGATAAAGCAGTCATTATTAAATCTTTAGATGAAATAAATTTTGATGGGATTATTGATGACGGGACAGCAATTGGGATGGGTTTAGCTACAGCTGTAAATAGATTAAAAGACAGTAAGGCTAAAAGCAAAGTAATTATATTGTTAACGGATGGAGTTAATAATGCAGGTTTTATAAACCCCAACACAGCTGCTGACCTTGCTTTATCTTTTGGAATCAAAACCTATACAATAGGTCTAGGCAGTAATGGAAATGCATTAGCGCCAATTGCAATCAATCCAAATGGAACTTTTAGGTTTGGATTAACTAAAGTTGAAATTGATGAAAAGTTATTAGAATCAATCGCAAAACAAACTGGAGGACTTTATTTTAGGGCAACTGACAATGAAAAGTTAAAGGATATATATCAAGAAATTAATAAGCTTGAAAAAACAGAAGTAGAAGAATTTAAATATTCGAATGCTCAAGAAATGTATAGGCTTTTTGTTTTAATATCTTTTTCCCTTGTTTTTTTAGAGTGGCTACTTAGATCAACCGTTTTTAAAAGTTTTATTTAAATGTATCAACTAGAAGAATCCATATATTTTTATTTATTACTGATAATCCCAATATTAATTATAGGCTTTATTTCATTAAATAGCTGGAAAAAAACAATTCAAAAAAAATATATTTCAACTAACTTATTTAAAGATTTAAGCCCCCAAACTTCTCAGTTTAAACCTAAGCTGAAATTGGTTTTATTGCTTCTTGTTTTTATATTTCTTTCAATTGCGCTAGTCAATCCCAAAATTGGAACTCAACTTAAAACGGTTAAAAGAGAAGGAGTAGACATAGTTTTTGCTATAGACGTTTCTAAAAGTATGTTAGCTGAGGATATAGCTCCAAATAGACTTGAAAAAGCTAAAAGATTAGTTTCACAAACAATTAATGAGTTAAATTCGGATAGAATAGGCATCATTGCTTATGCAGCATCTGCTTTGCCAATTTTACCTATAACTACTGATTATTCAACTGCAAGGATGTTTTTACAAAGCTTGAATTCAGATATGCTTTCATCTCAGGGAACATCTATAATAGAGGCAGTCAAATTAGCTAAAGATTATTATGATGATGAAAATCAAACAAATAGGGTGCTTTGTATTCTTTCAGATGGAGAGGATCATGAATTTGAGAATCAGGATATCCCTAGCATTGTTCAAGACATGGGAATAAGTATTTTTACAATAGGATTAGGGACTGTTAAAGGTGCCCCAATTCCTATAAAATCTAATGGACTTATAGAATCATACAAAAAAAATTCTGAAGGGGATGTTGTAATAACAAAACTTGTGCCTCAACTTCTTAAGGACATAGCGCTTTCAAGTAATGGGATTTATATAAGTGGAGGAAATACTGAGGAAGTTGTAGATGAAATTATTGAGAAACTAAAAGAAATGGATAAAAAGGAATTTGAATCAAAACAATTTGTAGCTTATAAAGACCAGTTCCAATGGTTTTTAGGGTTTGCTCTATTTTTTTTATGTTTGGAATTGTTTGTTTTTGAAAAGAAAACTTTTTGGGTAGAAAAATTAAATTTATTTAATGAAAAAGATGTTTAGAATCCTCCTTCTTTTACTGACCTCAGTAAATGTTTTATGTCAAGAAAAAGATTTTGATAAAACATCAAATAATTTAACTCTTGATGGAAATGTAGAGTTCATAAATAAAAACTTAATTGAGGCTGAATCATTTTATAGAGAAGCAATTTCGAAAGACTCGTTAAATAATATAGCTTCTTATAATATGGCTAATTCATTTTATAAAAGTGGACTTAACATGGAGGCAGTTAATGAATATAAGTCTGCAATTTTAAAAGCAAAAAACAAGGAAGATTTACATAAATCGTATCATAATTTAGGGGATGTTTATATGCAAAATAAGGATTATCAAAATGCTGTTACTAGTTTTAAAAAAGCTTTACTCAATAATCCTTCTGACGATGAAACAAGATATAATTATGTGTTGGCTAAGGAGTTGCTTAAAAATGACCAAAAAAATAAAAATCAAGACAAGAAAGATAATAAGAAGGATAACAAGAAGGATAACAAGAAGGATAACAAGAAGGATGACAAGAAGGATGACAAGAAGGATGACAAGAAGGATAACAAGAAGGATAACAAGAAGAATGACAAAAAGGATGACAAGAAGAATGACAAGAAGAATGACAAAAAAGAAAATAAAAAGCAAAACAAACAACAGCCAAACAAAATTTCTCCTGAACAGTTAAAGAACCTTTTAAAAGCAATGAATAATGAAGAGAAAAAGGTTCAAGAAAAGGTTAATAAAAATAAAGTGAAAGGTGTCCCAGTAAAAAACAAAAAAGATTGGTAAATTAAAATAATGAGAATTAAGATTGCTTTTATATTATTATTTGCTTATTGCGTAAATGTTTTTTCGCAAGATCAAGGCATTAGCTTTATAGCTGAGCTTAGCAAAAAAACTTTAGGGATTAATGAAAACCTAAGAGTTGATTTTAAAATGAATCAAGATGGAGATAACTTTATTGCTCCCAGCTTTGAAGGATTTAGGGTTGTTGGAGGCCCCAATCAGTCTGTTAGTAATATGTGGGTAAATGGCAAAAGAACATTTTCTAAAATTTATTCATATTATTTATCACCATTAAAGACAGGCTCTTTGTCGATTGGCCAGGCAACAATTGAAATTGAGAATAAGATTTATAAAACAATTCCAGTCAAAGTTAAAGTTTCGGAGTCAGTAAGTATAAAAAAAGATCCAAATGATGCTTCCTATGTAGTGAATGAAAATTTGCGCCTAGTGGCAGAAGTTTCAAATAATAAACCATATTTAAATCAAGGTTTTTCGGTAGTATATAAACTATATTTTAGCCCACAAATTAATATTACTAATGTAGGAGAAATTGACAGCCCAGAATATAATGATTTTTGGTCTCATAATATAGAAATTCCTAGGCTTCAGATTGAAAGGGGAAGTTATAAAGGAGAAAACTATAACTATGTTATTTGGAAAAAAATTGTTTTATATCCACAAAAATATGGGATTTTAAATATTCTTCCGCTTACATTAGATGTTTCTGTTGATGTTCCAACAAATAAAAGAGATTTTTTTGGTAACAGGATATATACTCAAGTCCCTAAGACTGTTACTGCAGGTAAAAGAGAGATTAATGTTTTGAATTTACCAGAAAATGCGCCTGAAAATTTTAATGGAGCGGTTGGAGAATTTAACATTGAACTTAGTACTACTAAAAAAGAATTAAACGCTTCAGAATCTGTACAAGCAACGCTGAAAGTTAGTGGCTCAGGAAATTTAAAATTATTCTCAATTCCTAGTTTAGTAACCTCTAGTTCTATTGAAAAATATGACCCAGAGTATAAGGAAAATGTTAAAACAAATATTAAGGGAATGTATGGGGATATTTTAGACACTTATACCTTGGTTCCGCAATTTAAGGGGAAGTATCCCATATCTCCAGTTGAATTTGTGTTTTTTGATCCAAAGACTAAGGCATATAAATCTGTCTTTTCAAATGAAATAATTATAGACGTTTTAGAAGGCCCCTCATCTTATTCTTCAGATAATTCAAAACAAGGTTTATCAAATAATACTATAAACAATATTTCTTTAGCGAAAAGTCAATTCAAGTTTATTAAAACTAAAGCAAATCTAATTTCATTAGAGCCTTATAATTTTATTTACTCCACTCTGTTTTATTTGCTCATCATTCTTCCTATCATAATGATATTAGTAGTTATTAGCTTTTTTAAGTCTAAAAAAAGCTCAGACTTGGATATAAAAGGATATAAATCTAGAAGAGCTAATAAATTGGCTAAAAAATATTTATCTGAAGCAAAAATAAGTTTGCAAAAGAAAGATGTCTTTTATGTGGCTTTAGAAAAAGCATTGCATAATTTTTTAAAATCAAAACTTTCAATTGAAACTTCTGACTATAGTAAAGAAAAAATTAAAAGTTTATTATTAAAGAAAAACATTCAAAACGAATCTATTGATTTGTTTATAATATTAATTGAAAACTGTGAATACGCTAGATATACCCCATCATCAAATGTTGGTATAAATAATGATTATGAAAATGCTGTAAAGGTAATAGCAGAAATTGACAAACAAATATAATAATGAAAAAAATTCTTTTATTAATTTACTTAATTTCTTCAGGATTGCTTTTCTCACAATCTGAAAATAAAGAATATTTCAATAAAGGAGTAGACTTATATAATAATGGGAATTATAATGAAGCAATTATTAAGTTTAAAGAAATAATTGAAAAAGGCGAACATTCCGAAAACTTATATTTCAATTTAGGGAACGCTTATTATAAAGTTAATGATATTGCAAATAGTATATTTTATTATGAAAAAGCATTAAAATTAAATCCAAAAAATAAGGATGTATTAAATAATTTAGCTTTTTCTCAAAACATGTTGATTGATAAGATAGAAAAGTTACCTACAAATCAAGTTTCAGAATTCCTAAATTCTATTTCAGAAACTTTAAATGTAAAACAGTGGATAACTTTAGGAATTACATTATTATATCTTTTTTTACTAACATTTATATTGTATTTCTTTAGTTCTAAAAGTGTTTTAAAAAAGAATTATTTTACAGTTTTTTCTATATTATTTTTGCTTTCATTGATTTCTATTTTTGTTGGGTTAAATAAATTTGAGAAACAAAAATCCTATTTTGAAGCTATAATCTTTGAAAACAAAATTGATTTTAGAACAGAGCCAAATTATAGAAGTGAAATTCTTTTTAATTTACATGAAGGGACAAAAGTTGTTATAATAGAGGAATTGAACGATTGGGCTTTAGTAGAAATTGTTGATGGAAACAAAGGATGGATAGAACTTCAATCAATTAAAAAAATTGATTGATTCTTTATTAGAATTAAAAACATCTAATAAACGATTGCCTAGGCCTATAATCTGATTATAAAAAAAGGAAGATTCAGCAAATGAATCATCAACTAAAAAAAGCGTAGAGTTGATATTTTCAAAAAAAACGAAGCAAATTGAAAGTATCAAGATAAATTTAATCACACCAAAAAAGCCGCCTAGAATTTTATTGAGAAATCCTAGAAATACCATTTTAAGGATTTTAGTTACAACCTTCCCAATAAGTGAAATAAATACTATTATTAGCAAAAAAGTAAAAGCAAATGAGGCTATTTTCAAATAATTTTCATCTACACTTTCAATTATTTCAGGGAATCTATTAGAAACAAAAGTAAAAGTAAAATCAGAAAATTTAATAGAGCCATAAATCCCTAATAATAGAGCAATTATTGAAGAAAACTCCATTACTAAACCTTTTAAATATCCACGAGTAAATCCAAAGGCTAGTGTACAAGCAATAAAAACATCTAAGTAATTCAATTTTTTTTACAAATATAAGTATATTGTTTTCTTAGTAAATCAGTTTTATAATGGTCGATAAAAAAACTATGAAAAGAAAATGGGATGAGACAGTAGCCTTTTTAAGTAAAAAATTTAATGATGGTCAAGTTTTAGAAATGGAGGGGATAATATATTTAATAGGAATTCAAGAATTAGGAAAGACAGAAGCCAGGTTTAAAAAAGATCAAAAAATAGATCTTATGCACATTGCTATATGTAGACTTTTAGAACCATTTGGCTATTACCAATTTGAGTATATTGATAAGGAGGGATGGCCACATTATAAAAATTTAATCAAGCTCCCTAATTTAAAATCTGGCGAACAGACTCTTTTAATGAAGGAAGCCATAATTAATTATTTTATAAAAAAACAATTAATACAATAGTTAAAACCTTATTTTTGCATATAATTTTTATTGATGATATCTGAAATTGAAAAAAAAATCAAAGAAGTTTCTTCTTTTAAGTCTAAAGACCCTAAGGAAATTGAAAAGTTTAGACTGAAGTTTTTAGGCAAGAAAGGCCACATAAGTTATTTCTTTTCTGAATTCAAAAAGGTTAAGGAGCCTGACAAAAAAGCTTATGGGCTAGCAATAAATGAATTAAAAAAAAATACTCTAGCAAAATTGGAGGAGTCTATAATCAAAGGAATTTCAAAGGACAAAAGAAATTCAAAATTTGAGGATTTGACTAGACCAGCTTCAACACTTGAATTAGGATCTAGACATCCTATATCAATAATTAGAGATAAAATCATAGACATTTTTTATAAAATTGGATTTAATATTTCTGAGGGACCGGAGATAGAAGATGACTGGCATAATTTTACTGCGTTAAATTTACCAGAGCATCATCCAGCTAGAGACATGCAAGACACTTTTTTTATAAACAAAGACCCGGACCTTTTATTAAGAACACATACTTCATCTGTTCAGATTCGTCATATGGAAAATAATGAGCCTCCAATAAGGACAATTTCTCCTGGAAGAGTTTATAGAAATGAGGATATTTCAGCAAGGTCAAATTGTTTTTTTCATCAAATAGAAGGCTTATATATTGATAAAAATGTTTCCTTTTCTGATTTAAAACAAACGCTTGTTTTTTTTACTAAAGAACTTTTTGGAAAATCTAAAATAAGATTAAGACCATCTTATTTCCCTTTTACTGAACCTAGCGCTGAGCTGGACATATACTGGGGATTAAATTCAGAAACGGATTATAAAATTACTAAAGGAACAGGGTGGTTAGAAATTATGGGGTGTGGAATGGTTGATCCAAATGTTTTAGAAAACTGTAAAATTAACTCTAATGAATTTTCAGGATTTGCATTTGGAATGGGAATAGAAAGAATAACAATGTTATTGTATCAAATAGAAGATATTAGAATTCTTTATGAAAACGATACTAGATTCTTAAGTCAGTTTAAAAATTCAATTTAGTTTATCCGCAAGCAATTTAATGCATTTTGTAGCACTCATTTTTTTATATAAAATATTATAAGCAGTATTTATTATATCAAAATCTATTTTGTTTTCAACTCCAATTTCATAAGCGTTTTTTGTAGCATAATATCCCTCAGAAATCATCGACATTTCTGAAATAGCAGATTTTAAAGAATATCCTTTGCCTATCATATTCCCTAAAGTTCTATTTCGACTAAATGTAGAATATGATGTTACAAGTAAATCTCCTAAATATTCTGAATCATTTATATCTCTTTTTATTTTATATATAGTTTTTATAAAATCTTTCATTTCTCTAACAGAACTGCTTATCAATACGCTTTGAAAGTTGTCTCCATAACCTAAACCATGTGCAATTCCAGTAACCAATGCATAGATGTTTTTTAACATGGCGGCATATTCAACGCCCATACTATCTTTAGATAATTTTGCTTTAATAAAAGAGGTCTCTAGAGACTTTCTCATTGATTCTCCTATTTGTTGATTTTTACATGCTACAGTTAGGTAAGATAGTTTTTCAAGAGCGACTTCTTCAGCATGACACGGACCAGTAATAATTCCAATTTTTGATAATGGAATGTTATAAATTTTATTAAGATGTTCACTAACTATTAAGTGCGATTTTGGGACTACACCTTTGAGAGCAGAAAAAATAGTTTTATTATTTATTAATGTTTTAATTTTTTGTAATTCTGAATCTAAAAATGGTGATGGGATGGCCAAGATTATTACTGTTGAATTTGTTACAATTTCTTCAATCGAAGAGCTAACTTTAATTTTCTTAGTATTAAGAAATACAGACCTTAAATAGTTAGGGTTTCTATGAAAATTTTGAATATGTTCAGCATTTTTGGGATTTCTTACATACCAATTTATAGTCTCACTGTTTTCAGATAAAATTTTAACGAGAGCTGTTCCCCAGCTACCTCCTCCTAATATTCCATATGAGTTTTTCATAAAAAAAGATTAACAAAATTTTGGGATTTAAAAATAGAACAATAATTTAATTTTATAATAAATAAAGTTTCATAAATAGTTTGGTTTTATTAGACACCCTCTTTACAGAGGGTGTTTTTTAATTTATCCAGATAAATTTTCCAATTAGAATTAGTAATCCTAAGAAATAAAACCCTAAAATCCTTATAAATTTTTTCAAACTAATGTTTGATTTTTTATGCAACGACCAACCTATTGTTAGAATAAGAACAGTTATTAGATTCAATAAGTGAGTCGTTATATAAAAAAGAAAATGATTCTGTTCAATAATCAATTTATTATCTGCATTCCAAAACAATAATAAAATATTAGATATAAAAATAAACAGACCAATAATTAAAAAAATGTAATTAAAAATTAAAGTGAATAATGTAATTCTAAGATCAAAGTTTTGAAATGATTTTTTAGAAAAAACACCCAATAAGGAATTTATAATAGTAGCTATGGTGCTAATAATTACTATGACTTCCCAGTAAAAGTATAATTTAAAAAATCCAGAAAAGAACAGCTTAATGTCCATTTTTATTTTAGCGCTTCAAATATACTTACTTTAAAGCAGATGTTAATAATCGCTAGCTTTTAATAATTGTTTAGTATAAGGCATACTAGGAAAATTAAATACTTTGTCAGTTTCACCATTTTCTTCAATGATTCCATTATTTAGAATTATTACCCTGTCAGACATGTATCTAATTACCGATAGATCATGAGAAATAAATAAAAAAGTAAAAGAAAATTTTTCCTTAAGTGAGTTAAGCAAGTTTAATACCTGTGCTTGAACAGAAACATCTAAAGCGGAGACAGATTCATCACAAATTATAATTTTAGGGTTTAGTGCTAAAGCTCTTGCAACAACTATTCTTTGCCTTTGCCCTCCTGAAAATTGACTAGGGTATTTTAAAAAATCATTTTTCTTTAACCCTACATTTTCTAAAAGTTGATAAACTTTAGAAACTCTAGCGGCTTTATTTTTATAAAGCTTGTGGGCTATCATAGGTTCCATTATTGAAAATCCAACACTGTTTTGAGGGTTGAGGGAAGAAAAAGGATCCTGAAAGATTAGTTGAATATTTTTTCTAAATTCTTTTTTGTTATATTTTTTGATATTGATATTATTAAATAAAATTTCCCCTTTTTGAAAATTATTTAGATTTAGAATTGATTTTGCAATAGTTGATTTTCCGGACCCTGACTGTCCAATTAGCCCTAGTGTCTCACCTTTATATAAATTAAAGTGGATGTTATTTAAAATCATTTTTTTTTGATAAGCAAAATGTAAATTTTTAACCGTTAAGATGGGATTTGAGTTATATATCTTCTTGTGTTTTTCTGCTCTTTCTTTTTTTGATATCAAAGGGAGGTTTTCTAGGTTATTATCTGAAGAAGGCAATCTTATTGGCCTTCCGTTTTTGGGAGGGCGAGCATTTAAAAGCATCTGAGTATGTGTGTTTTTAGGGGATTTAAAAATCTGCTTACTATCTCCAAATTCAACAATAGATCCTCTTTTTAGAATAATTATATTATTTGCAATTTTAGAAACCAAACTCAGATCGTGAGAGACAAAGATTATCCCCATTTGTGTTTCTTTTTGAATTCCTTTGAGAAGGTCAATAATTTCTTTTTTTACTATACCATCAAGGGAAGTAGTTGGCTCATCAGCGATTAATATTTTGGGATTACAAGCAATTGCTATTCCAATCATTATCCTTTGTTGTTGACCTCCGCTAAGTTCATGAGGATATTTATTATAAACAGTTTCAGGGGAATTTAATTTTACCATTTCAAATAATTCTAAAACACGTTTTTTTGCTTTTATATTTGTCAAAACTTTATGCTTTAGAATTGTTTCCAATACTTGTCTGCCACATTTCATGCTAGGATTTAAGGAGTTCATAGGTTCTTGAAAAATCATAGAAATTTCAAACCCCCTTATTTTTTCAAAATCTTTATTTTTCAAAGAATCGATTCTTTTACCATCAAAAAAAACATGTCCGGTTTTTTTAATTTTTTTTGAATTGAAAAGATCAATAATTGAAAAAGCGGTTAGTGATTTGCCACTTCCAGATTCTCCAACAAATCCTAAAATTTCATTTTTTTTTAATTTAAAAGAAATGTTGTTTAAAATTGAGATTCCTGAAATAGAAAGACTAAGTTTTTTAACTACTAATAAGTTAGATTCTTTCAAAATTAGGTTTTAGCATTTTAAAAGCTTCCTGGATGTAATCAAGAAAATCTTTACTAAATGTATCATTTTCAGATTTTTTATCATGACTTTGACCCAGACGAACAATAATTATATTATCTATTGGAAAAACTATAACATATTGACCTAAATGACCTCTCATGCTAAAGAATTGCTTTTCCTCAAATTCTCCTAGCCAAAATCCATATCCATATTCTGGGCTAGATTCAAATCGATTTGTGATCGATTTTTTAACAAAAACAGAATCTAACAGTCTCTTACCGTTCCATTCACCATTATCTTTATATAGTTTTCCAAATCTGGCGAAATCTCTTGCATTCGAATTAAAACAACAATAAGCCTTTTCATTATTGGTTTTAATATTATCAATTTGCCATAAAGCATTATTTTCAGCACCCATTGGATTCCAAAACCAATCATAAACTAATTCAGATATTTTTTTTTGGGTTGCTTTTTCGATAGTCATTGATAAAAGCTGAGTATCAGAACTTAAGTACTCAAAAGACTTGCCAGGTTCTTTAATTATTGGTCTGGAAAGTATAAGTTCATTTAAGTTGCTTCCAACATATGCACGTGCAGTAACTCCAAAAATGTTAGTATAGTTTTCAGTCCACTTCATCCCAGAAGACATACTAGACAAATCCCCAATAGTAAGTTTTGAAGCATAACCTTCATTATACCCTTCAATAAATGAACCAATTTTATCATCTAAACTATTAAAATAACCTTCTTGAATAGCTCTACCCATGATAGCAGAGACTATACTTTTTGACATAGAAAAAGAATTGCTGTATGAGCTTTTACTATAACCATTATAATATTTCTCATGCCATATAGAATCATTTTTAATAATTAAAAAAGCAACAGTCCCAAATTTTTTATGAATAGATTTTAAATTGTTTGTTAATGAAGCTTTATTATAGTTTGTGTGGATTGGCCAAGCTTGAGGATTTTTGCTTTTGGGGATTTCTATATTATCAAAATATTGGTAATCTGTAATATCAGCTTCAGTTCTTTGGATTTTATAAAGTGTTTTTGCAAGTTCTGACAAATAGAATAATTCAGAGCTGAATTGAAAACTAAAAAATAATAATAAAAGAGTTATAATTAATCCAATCTTTTTTTTCATAGACAGCTAATGTATCAAAAATTTTAGAGATTAATTTTATTGTTTTTTTGCTAATTCTAGTATTAATAACATTTTATTCAAATCATTCTAATTAACACATCTAATGACGGAATCTTTAGTTGTTTTCCTTGAAATACAAAATAGAATGTTATAAAATTTTAAATCATTATAAAAATCTTTTTTAAAAAATGGCTAAAAAATAGTAAAAAACAATAAAAATTGTAAAAAAATGGTCATTTTTATCCAATTTAATGCAAAAAGTGCCAATTTTA
>UINC01001367.1_pt1 | contig 22724 bp, 10 predicted proteins | sample 5385821 | NCBI WGS metagenome assembly UINC01 (sample SAMEA4666929, study PRJEB26691) | marine metagenome | isolation source: Pacific Ocean | place: Pacific Ocean | collected 2011-10-13 | reverse complement strand
GGTCTCGATCCATCACGGGCGTAGCGGCCGACGGCCGGGCGGTAGCGGCGACCGAGACCTCGTTGCCATCGACCGTCAGGGCCCGGATAAATTCCTGCTGCCGCGCGTATTCGCCCTGAGCGAGCTCCTGCGTCCGCTGTGCAGTTCGAAGGAAGGCCTCGTGGGCCTGAATCGTCGTCTCGGCGGCTCGGACCGCCTCGCTCAGTTCAGCCGGGACGACTCCCGAGTCCAGTGGTAGGGAGACTGGGGACGGATCCTCCGCAGGGCGGTGACCTTCGTCCGGAGCCTCCACGAATCCGTCGGATCGTGGAGTTACCGGTATACGTCCGAAGCTTGTTTGCCCGACGGGAATTCGAGTGACTGGGCCCGACTCGTCTTCAGTGAGCCTGCCTTCCGGGTAGAGCTGCGCCAGGTCGACCGGCGCGCGCTCCGCGATGAGCATTCCGAGCGCGCGGAGGACCGCGGAGGGCTCATCCTGGGTGGAAGAGGAGATCGAGCGTGCTCGGAATGGGAGGCCGTCGAGGATCTTGTGGATCATCCGCACGCACGATTCGCCCGGGCCCATCTCCAGGAAGATTCTTACGCCATCGTCATGCGCTTGGCGCACCGTCTTGGGGAAGTCCACTCCTTGGATCGCCTGGGCCAACAGCGAGTCCGCCGCCCGGGCCTGATCCACCTCGTACGCCTCACCCCAAGCTCCGCTGTAGACGCGTATGCCCTCTGGCGGGCGGGTGTCCAACACGTGTAGGTCCCGGTACGGCTCCGATACTTGCGTAGCGACCTCGCAATGGACCGTCGGGACCCCTTCCAGGGCGTGGAAGGGACATCCGAGCCTCTCAACGGCGTTCTCCACCGCCGAGCGGTCGCCTCCGATCACGCACTCGTCCGGAGTGTTTACGATGAGCAAATACACCCGGTCGAACTCCTCCAGGACCTCTCGTGCCCGAGCAGCGGGCGTCTCGACTACGCCGACGGCCCATTCCACTTCTGCGTTCTTCGCGACCCCCCAAGCCTGCCTCGTGGCGTTGCAGCGTCCGGTCAAATCGCTTTCGAACAGCTCACTTTCTGTAACACGTCGGAGCATCTCGTCGCGCTCATGCCACGCGCCCACTGAGAACAGTCCGGCCGTCTCACCGAGGGAATAACCCACAACCGCGTCCGGACGGACCCCGAATTCGGCCATCAAGTCCGTCGCGATCGTGCCGAGGGCGACCTGCGAGAGTATGACCGTTCTGGCGTCCCCGATGCCTGGACCGTCCCCCCAGATTTCGGCGGCCTTGAGTTGCGATTTCAGCCGATCATTCCCGCGGTCCTGAGCACGCAGGATCTCCGGCCATTGGAGACAGAGCTCCCGCCCCATGTCCGCGTATTGGCTTCCAGATCCTGGGTAGACGAAGGCCAATTCCCCCGTCGGCCCTAGGGGGTCGGATGAGAAGAACACGCGGCCAGCGCTCCGATCCGATGGGTCGTGCCCTCTCTCGAGCTGGCCTGCGGCGGATTGGGCCAGGCTCCTCAACTCGTCTGCATCTCGGGCGATCAGTGTGATGGCGAGTGGGGCATCGGAAAGGTCAGGGTGGCTTTCCCACCAGTTCGTCGCGATGTGGTGGATTGTGACCGACCCGTGCGTGTCGGTCCCCGACGCTCCGGCTGCGTCGTTCGCCGCCTGCATGAGGTTCCGGAGACCGACCACGATTTCTCCGCGGTCCTCTCCTTCGACGACGAAGAGCCCTTCGCTCAGCGGGAGATCGCCGCGGTAGGCGGCCCGGGCGTCGGCCCCAGCGCTTTGTGAATTGGCCGCCACTTCAGCCTCCTCGAGAATCACGTAGGAGGACGAGGCGCCACGCGAGACGGCGAGGACGCCGGCCCGACGCGGACCGTCGATGCGATCGCGAACCCACGGTGTGGGGTCGCGAAGAGAAGTGAGCCGCCAGGCGCGGCCCTCCTGAGCCTCGGGCCAGTTGCGGCTCCCCGCCGCCGCAGGCAGGACTTGCCGGTACAGTGAGAGAGCTGAACTCAGTACAGATATGAGACCCGCCGCGGCACCCGTGTGCCCAATTTGCGCCTTGGCGTACCCGAGCACGGTGTCCGGTCCGAAGACTTCGGCGACTGCGGTCATTTCCGTTCGGCCCAGTCCTGCAATCCCGAAGCCGCTTATCTCCAGGTGTGGGATGTCTCGGGCCGCGATGTCGGCTTCCTCGCAGCTTCTGCGAATCACTTCCTGGCAGGAAGATTCCGAATCACCTCCGGCAGTCCCGCTCGCACGTACAATCGCGTACACACGGTCGCCGTCTCGCTCGGCGTCCTCAGTACGTTTCAGCACGAGTGCCACAGCGCCGTCGCTCGGTACCATCCGCGCCAGGTCTTCACCGAAAGAGGGTGAATCCTCTGGTTTGGCCAATCCGTCCGTGCTCTCGAGGGAGATCAGAGAACGAACGTCGCCCGCCAAGTCGACCGCCCCGACGATGGCGCAATCGATACGGCCCTGCTCGAGCGAGCGCGAGGCGGCGTAGAGAGCGGAGAGGCCCGAGGTTTCTTCACTCGATATCACGTAGCTGGGTCCGCCCAGTCCGAACTCCCTGGCAACGCGGCTGGCGGCGATCGAACCGAGCCCGCCGATGGTCCGGTTCGCGTTGAGTGCGGGCGTGAGTGAGTCACAGAGTTCGTCCACCCACCGGTCGAATTCTTCGCCGTCTGATGGGCGTCCTAGCCGCTGCGCCCAATCGGCTGCACGGGATCGAACGGACCAACGGAGGTGGTAGTTCGTCGTGTTGAGGTCGAGTTCGACTCCCACGAAAACTCCGGCCCGGAGGCGATCGACCTCGCCGAGGTCCGCGTCGGCGATCGCTTGCTCCGCTACCTGAAGCATGAGCATTTGCTGGGGAAGGGCCTCTTCGACCTCCCGGGGAGGAATCTTGAATCGACCGATCGGAATCTCCAGGTCCTCGATGAACCACCCAGCGGGCGCGTCCGGAAGCCCCCAGTGATTCTCCTTGGCGCGGACGGGATGACTTTCGCCGCGGCCCATCAACCGGTCGCCGATTTCGTCAACGTTCTTCCAGGGGCCGACTCGAGCCCCCATCCCGACGATCGCCACGTTTGACAGCCTCGGCTGAGGCTGTTCCGCACGAAGCTGTTCCGCTTGGGGCTGCTCCGCGACACCTACGACAGACCGTCCTTGGGCCGGTTCGGTGGGCTCCTCGAGAAGGACGTGGGCGTTGGTCCCCCCGAACCCGAATCCGCTGACGGCGGCCCGGCGTGGATGATCGGAAGGGGACTTCCACGGTTCGGCTTTGGCGAGCACACGAAACGGACTGCCATCCAGATCGATCTTGTCTCCCGGCTCTTCGAAATTGGCGGTAGGCGGAAGAACTTGGTTCTCCATGGCCAGCACCGTCTTGAGGAGGCCCACCGCTCCGGCTCCAGTGAGCAGATGGCCCGTATTCGATTTGGCCGACCCGATCACACATTGGCCCGGTTCGTATTGTCCCTCTGTCCAAAGTGCCTGGAGACTCGCGAACTCGACGGAATCCCCGACCGGTGTGCCCGTCGCGTGACACTCGACCACATCCACCTGACCCGGCGTCCATCCCGCGGCCTGATAGGCTCCCTGCATGGCGCGGAGCTGGCCTTCTCGGCTGGGGGCGAGGAGGCTGCCCTCCACATCGTTGGAGAGCCCAACGGCGTGTATGACGGCACGGATCCGATCGCCGTGCTGCCGTGCGTCTGACAGACGCTTCAGTACGAGTACACCGGCTCCTTCGCCCACGACCAGGCCGTCGCTCTTGTGGTCGAACGGAGAGCACCGGCCTGTAGGCGAGACCGCGAGCAGCTGCGAAAACCCCATCTGTGTGTAAAGCGAATCCGGGCGGGAGAGTCCGCCAGCGAGCACCGCGTCGAGGCGTCCTTTCCGTAGGGCGTCCACGGCGAGTTCCGCCGTAAAGAGAGACGACGCACAGGCGGCGTCGATACAGAATCGATCGCCCCCGAGTCCCAACCCCTTGGCCAGCATTGCGGCTGGGAGGCCGGCGACCCATCGATTGATTGCGGCCACCGGTGCTCGTGTCTCAGGGGGCATCGGGACGCCTGCCGCGCGGAAGAGCTCTCGCTCGAACCGCCGGCCCAGAATCCAGTCCGCCATCGCGGAGGCAGATGCCGTGGGAAGTACGATGTTGCCCAGCATCACACCTACCCGAGTGGGATCGACTGCATCCGCTACGCAGTCCCGCCAGGCTTGCCGCCCCGCGTGTAGTGCCAGGTGCACCATGGGATCGAGTGATTCGACCAACTCTGCGGAAAGGTCGATCCCCTCGAGGTCGAGTTCGAAGTCCCGAACGAAGCAGGCACGCCGAGAGTGGACCCGATCAGGTTGTGCTCGATCGGTCGAGTAAGCACGATCGAGCGCAAGGCACCAGCGGTCGGGAGGTGGATCAGAGGCCGTGTCCACGCCCGCCTCGACAACATTCCAGAAGTCATCGAGCGTCGCGGCGCCTGGAAGCACTCCTCCGAGTCCGACGATGGCAATCGGCTCGGGCATTAGACTTACGCCTTCGTAGGTGCGCTCTCGTCGAGTCGGTTCTGACGGAAGGCCTTGCTCAGGGACGAGTCAACTACGGATTCGTAGCCTTCGAGGCGGGCCAGCAAACTTCCGTCCTCGGCGATCCAATCGATATCGGAGACGACCTTGCCGTTCGTCTGTTCGCGTATGTCGGTGACGATCCGGGCCCCCCCTTCGGGGAACGCCGGCACAAACTGGCGATAGCGCGTGAACCGTGAGGGTAACGACAACTCGCCCACGCGGTCGGACGTCCAGACGATCATCGCCTGGAGGCCACTGTCTAGGGCGAGCGGATCTGCGATCCACCGGCTCCGCACGGGCTCTTCCATCCAGTCTGCCGGGGGTGGAGCCACACGGCATCGGGCTACCAGCCCCGCGTCCCCACAACTCTCGACCGCCAGCAGTCCATGCATTTCGGGGCCATGGAAGAGCGTTTCGGCGTAGATCGTCTCGATCGACTGATCCAGGGCGGGCAGGTCGCCTGGTGGCGTGGTGGCGGTACCGGCCTGGGGCGCTTGGGCGGCCAGCACGACGACGGCTCGCGCATGTAGAACGCTGCGGCCATTACTGCCGCCACTGCAGAGCTCTGCCACGACCAGGAACTCGTCGCCCCGTTCTTGCGCTTTGTCCGCACAAATGCGGACCCGCATGGACTCGTCAGGATGAACGACGACTCCCTTGAATACACGCAGGTCGTCGACGCCCACGAAGCGTAATCCGGGGTTTCCGTGGAGGGCGCCGTGGGCCAGCCATTCGAGCGTCATTGCGGCCGGCAGCACCGCACGGCCGCCAATGACGTGTGACGCCATGAACTGGTGTGTTTCCGTGTTGATGGTGCGTTCGAACACCGTAGGTAGCTCCGCGAACGACGAAGCGGCGACGCCATTCCCGGTGCTGTCGGCACCGTTCCTTCCCGTGACGGCGGGTGACCCTACCTGAGGGATTTCCGATCCGGGTCCGAGAACGAGAACCTCCGCCGGTCCTTCGGATGCGGCGATCTCGTCGAGGAGGTAAGCGGCACCGCTTTGCATGCCGATCACCTCGATCCTTTCGTCGGCGAAAGCCGTCTTCAAGCCAGGAGTGACCATTCCTCCGTCCCACGGCCCCCAATTGACCGACACAACGCGGCATCCCTCCCGCTCTGCCGCTTCCGCTTGAGCCACCTTATTCAGGACTTCATTCGCTGCGGCGTAGTCGACCTGTCCTCGGCGTCCGAACCGCGCCGTCGAGGACGAGAACAGCACTAGCGCCTTGAGAGAGGTCTCCCCAATGGCCTTCAGCACCGAGCGGAGTCCGCCGACCTTGGTCCCGTAGACCTCGGCAAAATCATCGTCGCTTTTGTCCTCGATGTTGCGGTCGGCCAGGACGCCTGCTCCGTGTACGAGCCCGGTGACGGGTCCGTATTCGTCAACGAGTGGAGCGAGGGTCCGACGGATCGCGTCGGCGTTTCTTACATCGGCGGAACGGTATGCGACCTCGGAGCCAGCCTGGGAGATGCGCTCGATCGTGCGTCGGATCTCCCTACCAGCGCGGATTCGGCTGAATTTGGCCTGAACCTCCTGGGGAGTGACGCTCGGACCGGCGCGGGTCAGAATCGCCCGCTTGATCTCGGCCTCGCTGTTGAGTCCGATCAGCCAATCCGGCTCCTTCTCGGGTTCCGGACTGCGCCCCATGAGGATGAGCCGTGGCTGCGTCGCTTCCGCCATGGCCACGGCGACCTCGGCTGTTACACCACGGGCTCCTCCGGTAATCAAGACAGTGTCATCCGAGCCGGGGAATGATCCGTCCACACGCTCGACCGATTGGGGTTCGAGCACCACAGTTTGGGGGCCGTCAGGGCCTAGGCCGATCTCCACGGGTCCTGAGGACAGCGCGTGCCGCACGATGTCCGCGGCGAGACCTTCCCGGGAGAGATCGACGTCGATTGTCCGGCAATTGACATCGGTCCATTCAGCGGCGGCCGTTTTCAACATTCCTCCCCAGGCTCCACCGGTTGGATCGACGTCCTCGGGGGGCGGGGCGTCGAGGGCGAACCCACCCCCAAGAGCTGTGACGCTGCATAGGAGGGCACCACCCTGAAGAGCTGCCCGTCTAAGAACGGGAGCCATGGCCCGCATACGTCCAAAGCCGGAGAGGATGTCCTCGTCGGTGACCTGAGGGGGCACGACGACGATGAGTCCGGCCAGTTCGTCCGGAGGGTCATGTCCATCTTCACCCAGCTCGATCTCTTCCGCTGCGAACCCTTGGGCACTCAGCTCTTCAACGATCTGCCCTGACAGGACATCACCACTCTTGGTCACCCAGATCTTGGATCCCGCCGGGATCCCGATGGGGTCCCCTGTGCCCTGAACGGGATGGAGAGTGGGAACGAAGCGCTCTAGGTCTCCGGATACGGACAGATCGCCGGAGATGGGCGGAACTTCATCTGCCTCGCCCCCGGCAGTGTGCTCCGCCGGTTCACGCGAAGGAGGCGCCGGTACAAGGTCCGTCTCGCGCGACAGGAGGTCGACGATCTGGCTCAGCGTTCTCAACTCTCCGAGTTGATCCGGGGGTACGACGGGGGCGCCCGGGAGGGCTTCCTGAAGGGCGGACAGGATCTCGACCCGCTTGATGGAATCGATGCCGAGGTCGGCGTCGAGGTTCATCGAGACATCGAGCATATCAACAGGGTAACCCGTTTTTTCGGCGACGACACAAAGAACAATCTCCGTGACGTCCGTCGCACCACTGGCTCCATTCGCCGTACCCACGACGACACCATTCGTGGTCGAGTCGGCGGCTGCCGTCGGCTCTCGCACGGCACTGTCCACCGCCGGTGCGTCCGGCTTGACCAGGACTGAGGTTTCCGCGGTCCCACCCAAGAAATCGACGATCTGGCCCAGAGTCTGAATTCCTCCGAGATGGTCCGGCGTGATGGCAGGCACCTCAGGGAGGCGCTCCTGTAGGGCGGACAGGATCTCGACCCGCTTGATCGAATCGATACCGAGGTCGGCGTCCAACCCCATCGAGAGGTCGAGCATCTCCTCTGGGTAGCCCGTCTTCTCCGAAACGACCGAGAGCAGCGCCTCCGCGACGCCTACTGCGCCGTCGGGAACTACGCGTACCGGTGCATCGTCCACTGACGCGACCCCTGCGGCGACGGGTGTTTCGGCCGGTGAATCGGTGGGCAACTCGGCAGGTGCAACGGCGGGGATGTCGGCCGGGGAGTACGGAATCTGTGCGGCCAACCCCTGTTGCTGGATGATGGCTTGGATCGTCCGCTCTTGCGATTCGAGAAACTGTCGATGCACTTCGGCGGTCTGTTCTTGGAGCCGTACGAGTGCGGCCAAGCTCGCTTGGCTCGCTCGCATCGCTTCAGCAAGGACCTGCGGGTCGGACGTGACCGTGGAGGCTGGCTCCACGGTGGCCCTTAAAGGTGAAGGTGTGGGTGCCGCGACCCTCGGGGGACGCTTGGGGCGCTCGGTCACGTGATTCACTCCACTGATCTTCACGGTAAGGGCGGGTTTCTCTCGGCCCACTTCACTTCGCCAGGCCTCGAGGGCACCTTCGTCCCACCGGTCGAGCGCGACTGTATGACCGGCCGCTGCGAACTGAGCCAGCATGCGGGCCAGATCTACCAGGCCCGGGCGCTGTCCGGAGGAAGCGTCCACGGCCACGACCGTGATCTCTTCGTCCGCCAAAATCTCCTTGATGAGTCCGGACAAACGGCGGCCGGGTCCGACCTCGACGAAGGTTCGGACGCCGTCGTCGAACATGGCCCTCACACATTGTACGAAGTCCACGGGTGAGGTCATCTGCTTGGCCAGCACCTTCCGTGCTGCAGCGGAGGTCCTCGGGTACCTCGTGCCTGTCGTGTTCGCATATACCGGCACCGCACTCTTGGCCAGCTCGACACCCTCGAGGGCTTTTGCGAACGGTGCGGTGGCCTCGGCAACCAACCCGCTGTGAAATGCGGCCGAAACGGGCAACTTCTTGGCCCGGAGGCCTTCCTCGGACAGGATTTCTGCTGCCCGATCGATTTCGTCGGTCACACCCGAGAGGACTACCTGACGCGGCGCATTGTGGTTCGCCACCACCAAATCGAGATTGTGCTGCTGTATGAAGGCCAGCACTTGATCGGATTCATCGGCTACGGCCAGCATTGAGCCGTGATCGCCTTCGCCCCCGGCCATGAGTTCGCCCCGAAGGCGCGAAAGCTCGTACAGTTCCTCCGGGCTTACGCGGCCCGCCGCGCAGAGGGCGACCAATTCACCGTAACTGTGTCCGCATGTCGCATCGGGGGTGATTCCGAACTGTTCGAGGATGCGCAGAGCACCAAGACTCACAGCACCGATGGCCGGTTGCGCGGTCTGGGTCGCTCTGAGTTCGGCTTCCTGCTCAGCACGTGAATCGTCGTCGAACGCGGGGTGCGGATAGAGGCTGTCGACCAACCGTGACGTGGCTTCGGTCGCGTTGGCCAAAGTCTTGGTGGCAACCGGGAACCGGCACACGAGCTCGCGCAACATACCAACGTACTGGGCTCCTTGGCCGGGGAAACAGGCCGCCCATCCTCCCTTTGACGAACCGGACCCGAAAAACACGCCCTGCGGCAGGCTCCACGCGGACGGGGCTTCTTCGAGCCGGGCCAGCGCCAAGGTGATGAGGTCCGCCGGGGGTTTTCCGTCACGCTCTACAACGACGAGCAACCGCACCTCGTGCGCAGCATCGAAGGCTTCCCTGGTTTCAGCCGCCTGACCACGGATCTCGGCCCACGTCGATCCTGCATCGAAGTCCTTTAGTTTGGACTCCAGGGCCTCTCGGCTGTCGGCGGAGAACGCGAAGATCTGATCCCGGCCGTCCCAATCGGCTGATGTCGCCTCCGAGTCGTACTCTTCGACCACGCAGTGGAAGTTGCTGCCACCGAAGCCGAATGCACTCACGCCGGCCCGGCGAGGATGATCGCCATCGGGCAGCCAGGGACGCTTTTCGGTGTTGACGTAGAAGGGCGTCTCTCCCGGAGCGACGGCTTCGTTGGGTGTCTCGACCTTGATCGTGGGCGGGAGAACTTTGTGGTGGAGCGCCATGACAGCCTTGATCAGCCCGGCCGCTCCCGCTGCCGCTTTGGTATGCCCGATCATCGACTTGACCGAACCTAAAGCGCACCACGATCCCTCCCGGCCGGTGTCCTCGTACACGCTTGTAAGGCCGCGCGCCTCGGTGGCGTCACCGACGATGGTGCCCGTGCCGTGGGCCTCGACGAGCCCGACCGTGTCGGGTGTCACCCCCGCATTCCGATACGCGACGCGGAGGGCCCGTGCCTGGCCTTCGGGCGAGGGCGCGTAGACCGCCTGACCCTTGCCGTCGCTCGACGACCCGACGCCTTTGATGACCGCGTAGATGCGGTCGCCGTCCCGCTCGGCGTCCGCCAACCGCTTGAGTGCTACGACACCTACACCTTCGCCGAGAATCGTCCCGTCCGCGTCCTGGTTGAACGGCTGTGCGTTCCCCGACGCCGAAAGCGCGGGTGTCTTCGAGAAGCACATGTACATGAAGATGTCGTTAAACGTGTCCAGGCCCCCGCTGAGCACCATGTCGGCCCGACCCGCTTCGAGCTCCAGGGACGCGAGATGAATGGCACTCAATGACGAGGCGCACGCCGCGTCGACGATGCAGTTGGTTCCGTGCAGATCGAGTCTGTTGGCGATCCGTCCGGCCACCACGTTGGCGAGAAGTCCGGGGAAGGAGTTCTCCTGCCAGGGCACGTATCCCTCGGCAATCCGGGCGATCACGTCCTCGGTGGTCTCCGGATCGACGCCTGATTCACCCAGAGCCTGTCGCCAAATCGGGTGGCCGAGGCGGGCTCCTAGGGGGATCACCAGAGGAAGTGTCCCGCTCACGCCGAGGATCACGCTGGTGCGTTCACGTGCGAAGTCTCGGCCGTCGGCCCCATAACCTGCATCCCTCAGTGCCTCACGGGCGACGTACATACCGAGCAGCTGGGTGGAGTCGGTGGCCTCGAGGTCCCGGGGTGAAATCCCGAAGCCCATCGGGTCGAAATCGACCGCGTCGAGGAACCCGCCGCGCCGCCCATAGGTCATGTCTGGCGCCTTGGGGTCGGCGTCGAAATAGTCACCCACCGCCCAATGGCTTGCCGGGACATCCGTGATCGCGTCGACGCCGTCCCGCACGTTGGCCCAGTATTCCCGTAGGCTGCTCGCGCCCGGGAAAAGGCAGGACATACCAACGATGGCTATAGGGGACTGGGCGGGGGCCTGATCTATTTTCCGATCGCTCAAGTCAGCAGTTCCTCGAGTTCGCCTGGATCACGGGGCAGCACATCCACGCATGTGGCGGGCAAGTCCACCCCCTGAGTTCGTAGAGCCGCGGCCCGAGTGATGACCGCCGCTCCATGTAGCATGTTGTGTGCCACGCTTGGTGCGTGCCGATTCTCCCACGGATCGAGAGCACTACCTCGAACCCATTCGTTGAACGCTCCCATCGCCGGGCCACACCATACTTGGTAGTCCATTTCTCGACCCGGCTCGCCACGGTTGGCCCAACGGGACGACATCCCAAGATACCACCGAAACACCAGCGCCATCCGATGTTTCGGATCCCGCTCGGCCCTCTCTGTCTGGGTAACGTCGCGCTGTTCCCAAAAACGTCGCGTCTCGTTCCAGATCTCCTCCAACGGTTTACGGAAAATCGTGCCTTCGAGGTTCTTTCGTTCGTCGTCGGAAATTTCTTCGAGCCCGGCATGCGTCCTGTATAAATCATACAAACGATGGGCTCGCATTGGAAACATCGTTCCGCGCTTGAGCACCTGCAACCGGACACCCATTTCGAACATGTCGGCCGCCGGGGCCATCGTGACGTCGGCCTGCTCTGCCTTGGCCAACATCTGCCGCACCGTGTCGGACGTGCCCGCTTCTCGGCAAGCTTGGTTGATGGAACCGGTCATCACGTAGTCCGCTCCCATCGCAAACGCTGCAGCCACTGAATGTGGCGTCGATATCCCTCCAGCGGAACCGACACGAAGGGGGACGGCGTAGTCGTATTCGGCCTGGATTCGATCGCGTAGTGCCAACATGGTCGGAAGAAGGGCGAGCGCCGGCCGATTGTCAGTGTGACCTCCGGAGTCCGCCTCGACGGTCAGGTCCTGGGCGACGGGGACGGATTCGGCCATCCTCGCCTGCTCCTCAGACAAGTCTCCACGCGCCACGAGTTCGGCCAACATCGTTGATGGCGGCGGAGCGAGGAACTTACGCGCCACTTCGATGCGGGAGACCTTCGCGACCAGCCGATTCGGGGTGACCACAGCGCCCGAGGGGTCCGAACGGATACCGTGCAGCCGGTAGCGAACAAGCGGGAGCGTCAGGTCCATGTAGGCGGAGGCCGATACACGAGTCACTCCGCGCCGTGAGTAAAGGTCGGCGATCGCCTCTTCGAGTAGCGGCTCGTATGGGCTGTGGATCAGATTGAATCCCCAGGGCAGATCGCCCAAACGTGTCGAGATCCGGTCGATGGCATCCTCCACGGTGTCTGGCCCCAAACCCGCGGCCCCGAAGAAGGCGAGCATGCCCGCGCGGCCCATCGCCTCGACCAGTTCGGCGGAACCAATGCCGTTCGCCATCGCTCCAGCCAGATAACAGAAGCGCACGCCGTGGTCGCGGGCGAAGCTGGCCGAGCCGAAGTTCTGGGGCCTGCAGGTGGGGCTCACAGCCAGGAGAGGGAGCCCGTGAAGTCGGGGATCTCCTTGGGGATCTCCGCCCATTTCAACGGACCCGCCTGATGCGAGTCCAAGCGCCTCTCCATGATCCACAGCGTACAGGGGAGTTCCGATTCGACGGAGTCCCTGAGCGAACTCCTCAGGTGTTGTGAGGAGGTGATCCGTCGGCCCGCTCCACGAGCCGATCGGCGTTATGGATTTGATTTTCAGATTTGACATTGGGGTGCCCACTGACGCGGGGCTAGGCGAGGGATCCCGAAGCTTACTCAGGTTGGGTAATTCGGATCCGCGGTGACGTTTTCGGCATGCGTTAATGTGTAGAATGACGGGGTGGATGTCGAGGTAAATGATTCCCAGCCGGGCACGAGGGAAGTTCTTCGACGCTGGACAGTTGAGGACCGGTCCACCAGAACGCCCTACGCATTAGCGCCGGGTTCAGTTCCGGGGACCGGACTGTCGGTGAAATGGCCCACGCCTGGGTGGACGTGACCTACTTGGAACAGGAAGATTTCGACAGGCAGGTTGCGGAGAGGTCGGGCCGACCGGCGGCACAGGACGACAACCAGTAGGACGGCAGCCAGCAGGTTTCCCGAGTCCATCGGGCTCGATCATCCCCCTGCGGCCCTGAGTGGTCGCAGGGGGATATTTCGTTCAACAGCCTTCCTAAGTATCGAGCCGTCTGATCTCGGCGGCCCTGGCGTGAGCCTCTAGACCCTCCTGCCGGGCGAACCAAGCCACATCCGTGATCAAGCCGGGATCGATATCCGAGTCCGCCTGGATCCAGGTGCGCACGCGAAGGAAGTCCATGACGGAAAGCCCACCGCGCGCTCTGGCAGTGCCCCCCGTAGGGAGGACGTGGTTGGGACCCACGCCATAGTCCCCGAATACCTCGGCCGCCCGCCAGCCGATGAAGAGAGCGCCGTAGTGATGGACTCGATCCGACCAGCTTTCGGCGTTCGCCACCGAGAGCTGTAAGTGCTCGGGCGCGATGTCGTCGCAGGCTAGACAGGCGTCTTCCTCGGACTCGCACACGATAACTCCTCCGTTCGCGAGTGCTGCCCTTGCCGTATCAGCAGTCGGGAGAGACTCGAGCTGCCGCTCGAGCTCCTTTTCCACCCAAGAGGGGAGGTCCTCGTCGATCGAAATCAGGATCGGCACCGCGTCGGGATCATGCTCCGCTTGCGCGAGCAGATCCGCCGCGACCCAGGCAGGATCGGCCGTCCCGTCTGCGACGACCACGAGTTCGGAAGGGCCGGCCAGCATGTCGATCTTGATCTGTCCGGCCAGCAGTTGTTTCGCCGCAGTCACGTACAGATTTCCAGGGCCCACCACAACATCGCTCGGGGGGATGGGTCCGACCCCGAAGGCCAGGGCCGCGATCGCGTGGGCGCCGCCCGCGGCCAGGACTCCATCGGCTCCTGCTACGGCCGCTGCCGCCAGGGTGATCGGGGCTGGTTTGGGGCTCGCGACCCAAACGGAGGGGACACCGGCCTCGCGTGCGGTAATCGCAGTCATCAACACCGAGGAGGGTAGGGGATGACGGCCGCCGGGAGCGTAGCAACCTGCGCCTTCGACCGGATCGATACGATGGCCGGCCCGGCCGCCGGGTACGGTGGTGTCCACCGGAGCGAGCGCGGCGAGTTGCACCTGGGCGAACGTTCGGATCCGATCAGCGATTCGCTCGAGGCGGCTGCGTGCGTCCCCTGGGAGCTCTTCCAGAGCATTCGTGAGGACCGACGGCGTCAGGTAGAGGGGCTTCCCAAGCATGCAGTCCCCGAAACGAGTGGTGTATTCACGCAAGGCCTCCTCGCCGCCGGAGCGGACACGCTCGACGATGGCGGCGGCCTCCGTGAGAATCTCCTCGGGCACGCCTTCCCTGTTTCGGGCCCGAAACTCTTCGGCCCGACGGCGCGGGAGCAAGGGCTGGCTCATCGATCCGCTCCTTCCTCGGGTTTGGCCTCCATGGGGCGTCGCCGCACTCGAAGGCTGCGCTGAGCGAGTTCCCGGCGGAGCCCACCCACTCCGACACCACGGCTCGCTGTAGCGACCAGTGTGAAATAGAGGAGGTCGGCTGCTTCGTGGATCACTTGCCCGGATCCGGCGTCATCCGAGGAGCTGGATCCGTCGTCGTCAGCCTGCAGCGCCTCTATCAGTTCCTCGGTCTCTTCACGCAGTTTCGACGCGAGAAGGGCTGAATCCCCCATCAGTTTGGCGGTCCCCGACCCCTCGGGTGCTTCTTGACCCCGTTGTGTGATCACCTCGGAGAGCGTCGAGAGTGTGAAGGGCGTCGGCCAGCATCCGGGGGTTCCCGTGTGGCAGAATCCGGAGCCTTGTTGGCGAACGATAAAACGGAGCGCGTCGCGGTCGCAGTCCAGCTCCACCCGAAGCAGTTCCTGCGTGGCCCCGGAGGTCTCCCCTTTGATCCAGAGCGAATCTCGCGAGCGGGACCAGTAGATTCCCCGTCGCTCACCCACCGCCGCCTCGAGGCTCTCCCGCGTGCTCCAGACCAGACCCAGAGCCTGGCCTTCTTCGTCACATACGACGGTGGGCCAGAGTCGTCCGTCGATCGCTTTGACGAGAGGGGCGCCCACTGCCTCGCCCAGGCTCATGCGGTTCGTGTAGAGGGCCATCCCCACCTGAGCGTCGGCCCCCAGCTGATCCAACCGGCCTACGTCCTCGGCGGTTGTGATCCCGCCCGCAGCGGTGATCCGGACGGAGCCGGCTGCCTGCACGGCTTGCGCGACAAGCTCTTCGTTCCAGCCCGACATGCCACCTTCATGCTCCACCTGTGTCAACAGGAAGCCACCCACAAAGGGCGCCAGTTCTTTGATCCGGTCGATCACTCCGTGTTCGGTTTTGGTTTGCCAACCCTCCACGACCACCTTGCCACGTAGAGCGTCGACGGCGGCGATCACCCGGTCCCGGGGCAACTGGGAGCAAAAATCCACGGACGCTGCCGTTCCGATGACGATGCTTTCCGCGCCGGCGTCCAACCACGCCAGAGCCGCATCGATATCCCGGATTCCGCCACCGACGCGACAGGGCGCCTGTAGAACCAGCTCGCGAATGATCGGGGCATTGGAGCCCTTTCCCATGGCGGCATCCAAATCGACGACGGCGACCTCGCCCGCCACGGAGAACTCCTCGAGGCGTTCGAACGGATCGCCCCCGTCGAGAACGAACTCCTTGCCCTGCCTGAGTTGAACCGCGCGTCCATCCATGAGGTCGATGCTGGGAATGATCATGGGCGTACTACCAATCCTTGTTCTGATACGTAGGTTTTGATTTGCCCGACCGTGAGGTCACCGTCGTGAAACACCGACGCGGCCAAGACGGCATCGGCACCAGCTCGGAACGCTGTGGCCACATCTTCCGGTGTGCCGATACCGCCGGACGCGATGACCGGAACGTCCACGGCTCGCCGCATGGTTTCGAGCAAGTCGACGTCGCAGCCTGCCCGCGTTCCGTCCCGGTCCCAACTCGTGAGCAGGATCTCCCCGGCGCCGAGGTGCGTGCCCTCGCGTCCCCACTCGATGGCGTCGACTCCGGTGGCCTCTCGCCCGCCGATGACGAGTGTGTCCCAACTGTCGCCCAAGCGGCGAGCGTCGATGGCCAGCACCACGCACTGTGTGCCGAACGCCTGACTCAGCCGCTCAAGGAGGCTGGGATCCCGGACGGCGGCGGTGTTGACGCTGACCTTGTCGGCGCCTGCAGCCAGGAGGCCCCGCGCGTCGTCCACGCTACGGACGCCGCCGCCTACTGTGAGCGGGATGTGGATTCGCCGTCGCACCGCGCGCACGGTTTCGCGCTGCGTTTCGCGTGCCTCCGCCGAGGCGCCGATGTCGAGAATGACGATTTCGTCCGCACCTTGGCGTTCATACTCACCGGCTTGGTCGGCCGGATCACCCGCATCGCGAAGGTTCTGGAAACGGATGCCTTTCACAACCCTACCGTCTTTCACGTCGAGACAGGGGACGATGCGAGGCGCGACCTCGCGCCAGACGGCTTGATTGGGACCACCGACGGGGTCCGCGTCCGTGTCTACCTTATGGGCCCCGTCGAGCCAGTCTTTGATGAGCCTCATCCCGAACGGTCCGGAGAGCTCGGGGTGGAACTGACACGCGAGAGTCCGTCCTTTGGCGAGCATCGAAACGAACGTGGCTCCGTGGGTCGTCCAGGCGGCGTGCCACCCGCTCGGAGGCTCCGGCAAGTAGAAGGAGTTGGCAAATGCCGCAGTACCACTTGGGAGGCCTGAGTCTTCATCGGAACTCACTTGATTCCAACCCAGGTGGGGTACACGCACTGAGTCGGGCAGGCGCCGGAACTGGCCGGAGACGATACCGAGTCCCGCTGTGTCCGGGCTCTCGTCACTTCCGGCTCCGAGCATCTGCATGCCGAGGCAAACGGCGAGGAGCGGTGTCCCTCGTTCATGGACCTGGCGTACGGCCTCGCCGAGGCCATGGCGGCGCAAGGTCTCGAGGCCGGCGGAAAAGCGCCCCACTCCGGGCAGAACCGCGTGACTGGCGTCGAGCACGGCCTTCGGATCCGCTGTGATCGAGTATTCGACACCCAGAGCAGTCAGGGCGCTCTCGACGGCCGCGAGGTTCGCCACGCCCGAGTCGATGATCGCGACGTGGCAATCCTCAGACGTCGGCGAAGGCGTCGCTGCGGTCGCCGCGGTCGAATCGCTCACCGTGGGTCGCCTCGGAGGGATCGTGACGTGAGAGTCACTTGGCGACGCCCCCGATCGTGCCCTTGGTCGAAGGGATGCCGTCGAAACCCGACGAGCCCACGGCGGCCCGGAGTGCGAGCGCCACGGCCTTGAAGGCCGCCTCGGCGCGGTGGTGGTCGTTGTCGCCCCTGAGCACGTCGACGTGGAGGGTGATGCCCGCTGCGGTGGCTAGGGAGCTGAGCACGTGTGGAATGTTCTCGCACGACAGCTCGCCCAAGCGCTCGCGCGCGAGTCCTAGGTCGATTGTAGCAAAGGGCCGCCCAGAGATATCCACGACCGCACGCGCCAGCGCCTCGTCCAGGGGTGCGTAAGCGTAACCGAAACGTGTAATTCCGGAGCGGTCACCTAGGGCCTCCTGGAGGGCGCCTCCAAGTGCCAGGCCGCAGTCCTCGGCGGTGTGGTGATCGTCGACCTGAAGATCCCCCTTGCAGCGAAGCTCGAGGTTGAATCGGCCGTGGCCGACGAGAGCGCTGAGCAGGTGGTCGAGAAAACCGATTCCGGTTTGGACGTCCGACGTGCCTTCTCCGTCCAGCTCGAGCGTGACGTTGATTTCGGTCTCGTTGGTCTTGCGGTCGATCGTAGCTTTGCGGGAACTCATGTCAGCTTCTCCAAGGGAGGGTTGTCATCATGGACGGAGCTCCATGGAAAGGTCGTCGTCATGGAAGTAGCTCCATCAAGTCATCGATCGTGTCCAGGACCGTGGCTGCCCCCGATTCGCGGAGGGCGCCGGCACTGGCAGCGGGGTCGGTTCCGGGCGCCACGACGCCGATGGGTATGGCGCCGGCTCTTGCTGCCGCGCGGATGTCGTCGGGGGTGTCGCCTATCATCCAGGTGCGGCCCACACCGAGGGCTGTTGCGGCCGCGCGAACCGGCGCCGGGTCTGGTTTGAGCGGGCCGTCCTCCATAAAAACGCCTGCCCGGAAGAGGTCCGTCAGCCCTTCTTTATCGAGAAACCATTCGGCTTCCTCGCGAGGGCGCCCGGTCACAATGGCGAGGGGTAGTCGGTCTGCGAGGCTCGAAAGGACGTCACGCGGCACCAGGAGTCCTTCGGATTCCCGGAGCCCGGGTGAGGTCGATGTACCGAGGTACAACTCCTGGTAGGCCTCCGTGACGGCTTCGAGCGACACGTCTATACCTTGACCCGCGAGGATGCGGTGGGTCAGCACCCAGTCGTTATTGGCGTCACCCTTGAGGACCATGTTGGCGAGTTCCTCTCGCGTGACCTCCACCCCGAACGTACCCGCGGTCTTGAGTACGCACAGCCGATAGGACTCCTCCACATCCGCAATCACTCCGTCCAGGTCGAATAGGAGGGCCTCTGGCGCTAGGCAGGTTTCCAGGGCCTCCAAGAGCCGTTCCAACGGCTCCTGCTGGTCCGGGACGGTGATGCGCAAGGCGTCGGAGATCTCGGGGCGATGGGGGAATCGTCGCACACGAACGCCTAGCGCGTTCAGGCCCCTGAAGACGAAGTCGGATCGGGTGTCGAATTCGCCGAGGACGAAGTTGCCCTGAGCAGGGCCCGTTTCGATGCCCAGTCGGCTGAGCGTCTCCATGAGGCGGCCCCGCCCCGCCCGAATGGCTCTTACGTGCTCCTCCAACGCCGCATCGCCCGTTCTCATCTGTGCCCGGACCGCCTCCAACGAGAGTCCCGCGCACGGAAAGGGACTCCCCACGTTACGGAGGACGGTCGCGACGTCGGGTGACGCCACGGCGTAGCCCACCCGACAGCCCGCCAATCCCCAGGCTTTCGAAAACGTGCGCACGGTGACGACGTTGTCGAATCGCTGTGCGAGGGACGTGAGATCGTGATCTGCATACTCCACGTAAGCGTGGTCCAGGATGACCATCGCCCCGAAGGCCGCTCCGGAGTCCACGTTGGACGCTGCCTCGGCGACTCGTTCCAGATCGCTTGCATCGGCCGTGCGTCCCGTCGGGTTGTTCGGCGAGATCATCACAACGAGTGAGACACTGTCGTCTAGGGCGTCGATGACGTCGTCGGTTGGGAAGGCGTCCGTCCATGGTACCGGGTGGATCTCCCCCCCGATCATGTCCGCGTAGCGGTACATCATCTCAAAGGCCGGGACTGGAAGCACCACGCGCCGACCACGGGCCAGATAGGCCCTGAACACGCGATCCAGCGCCTCGTCCGCACCGGCGGTCACGACGACTCGGGCCGGATCCACTCCGAGCCGGTCGGCGATCTCGGACTCCAGAGGGCGGGCGTCGGGATATTCCCTGAGCTTGGACAGGTCTGCCGTTGCCAGATCCTTGAGGAGCTTGCGTGGTGGAGGGTTCCCCTCGTTAGCGTCGAGCTTGAGTACGCCGGGTTGCGTCTGGGTCGGGCCCGCGTAGAGATCCCGGGCGATCCAGGTCGAGGGGAGCGGTGCGTCTCGGTCGCTCATGGGACGATCTGAGAAATGGACGTAACCACGACGTCGCTGCCGCCCGCGGCTTTGATGGCAGGAATGATTTTAGGGAGTTCATCCCTCAGCACTGCCGCTTTGACCGCATATCCGCTGTTGCCGAAGAGCGGCGCCACTGTGGCCTCGCGCATGCACGGCAGGAGCGATACGACTTCCTCGAGGCGGTCCTCGGGGGCGTTCACTTCGACCATGACCCGCCTTCGAGCGTCGAGCACGCTCCCCAGTAGCAGACGCAGATCCTCGATGCGCTCCCGCTTCACACCGTTCTCCATGGCTTGGGGACTCGCGTACAGTCGCGTTGAAGACGTAATCACAGTGTCGACGATCTCGAGATCGTTCGCCCGTAGTGTGCTGCCCGTCGCCGTGTTGTCGACGATGACGTCTGCATCCTCGGGCGGGAAAACTTCGGTAGCGCCAAAGGATTGTACGAATTCCGCGTCGAGGCCTCGTTGCGCGATCCACGCCTTGGTGAGCGTCTCGTATTCGGATGCGATCACGAGCGGCCGCCCAACCTCGTCGAGCCGGTCGAAGAGGCCCCGGGGCGCCGCCGCTACCACACTCACGGGGTCGAGCCCCGTATCAAGCAACTCCATGACCTCGACGCCCAACTCTTCGACCCAGTCGGCGCCGGCGAACCCGACGTCCCTGCTGCCGAGTTCCAGCATCTCGACGATGTTCTGGTGCTTGAGGATCTTTGCCTCGCAGTCGGGAAGGGACACGGCAGGCCGGTAGCCACGGGCCGTGGGCGTTACGCGGATGCCGGCGTCGGCCAACAACACGATGACCGCGTCCTGCATGCGGCCCTTCGGCAGCGCGAGACGCAGGGTATCGTTATCGGTAATTTCTTGACTCATGAAGGAGCTCCGTTGATGGTGCCGGAACTCCGAGGCAGGCATGAAATAAAAACGCCGGCCCCGGAGGCCGGCGGATGGTGCGCTCGTGTCGTCAGATGATTCGACTCAGTAGCACAGCCCCAGCCAGCCGCTCGGGAGCGGATGATGATGATGGTGCCGATGGTGCCGAGTCAAAGTCTTCATAGCGGATATGTTAAATACGGGAGGTTGTTGAGGTCAAGTGGGCTGTCGTCGGGCTCGGTCATATCCCGGCCTGAAAAGTTTTTCCCAGCAGGTGACACCTGGTGCTCCTCTCGGCGCTTCCGATCCGCGGAGATCACCTTTCGACATTGGTGTGGGGGAACTGACGCGGTGAGCCTGAGTTCGTAACTAGCACGTGCTCCTAGCTAGGAGCGGTCGAACGCCATATAATCGAGGGGTTACAGTCCAACGAGAACCAGGAGGTCGGGGGATGTCGCCCATTGTCAAGTTGTGTATGCGCTCGTTAAGCAAGACGAGCGTCCTCGCCATGCTCGCAGTTATCCTCGTGCCGGTCTACGGACAGGCCCAGATTCCGAGGAACAACTCGGGCAGGCCGAACCTGAGTGGTATTTGGCAAGCGCTCGGTAACGCCCACTGGGATATCGAGCCGCACCAGGCTAGCGCCGCGATGGATCTGGTGCCCGGTCCATTGATCCCCGTGCCGGCGCCTGAAGTGGTGGCGTTTGGAGCGCACGGTTCCGTACCGCCGAGTATGGGTATCGTCGAAGGCGGCGAGATTCCCTATCTCCCAGCTGCGCGGACCATCAGGGACCAGAACCGTGGGGAGTCGATAACGCGCGACCCGGCGGTCAAGTGCTATCTGCCGGGGGTTCCGCGTGCCACTTACATGCCTTTCCCGTTCCAGATCTTCCAGAGCGAGAGTGCGTTCTTCATCACTTATGAGTTTGCGGGCGCCGATCGCAATGTCTATCTCCAGGACCCGGGGCCGGCACAGGTCGACTCCTGGATGGGCCAATCGGTTGGCCACTGGGAGGGCGACACTTTCGTAGTTGAGGTGGCTGGATTCACTGGTCAGGCCTGGTTCGACCGTGCGGGGAATCACCACAGTTATGCCATGACGGTCGAGGAGCGGTACACCATGATCGACCGCGACCACATCATGTACGAAGCCACGATGACAGACCCGAATACGTTCTCTCGTCCGTGGACGATCCAACTGCCGCTGTATAGGCACATCGAGGACGGCGCTCGGATCGGTGTATTCAAGTGTGTGGAGTTCGTGGAAGAACTCCTTTATGGGCAGTACCGGAAAGTTCCAGATTTTGGCAATTAAGGAGGTAGGATGACCGGACGATTCTTCACCAAATTCTTGGCGCTCTCCATCGCGATGGCGTCTGTGTTGGTGGCCGTGTCGCCCATGGTTGCGGAGGCCCAGGCCCGCGATGCCAGCGACTGGGTCGTGCCTCGCACACCCGATGGCCATCCTGATCTTCAGGGAAACTGGTCCAACGCGACACTGACGCCACTCAGTCGCCCCGGTAACCGGGGCCCGACCCTGACTCCGGAAGAGGTCAGGAGGATCGAAGAGGGGCGTGAGGCGCTCGTGAATGAGCGTGCTGAGGCGAGCGACCCGAACCGCGAGGCGCCTCCCCCGGGGGGTACGAACCCGATTTGCATCGATGCGGCGACTACGTGCTACAACCAGGTCTATATCGACGCCGGGTCGCGGGTAGCCGTCGTGAATGGCGAGGCCAGGAGTTCTCTCGTCACGATTCCGGCGAATGGCCGTGTTCCACCCAGGACGGATGAGGCCCGCGAGCGGTCAGCGGAGTCCTTTGCGCTCATGCGCGAGTTCGGCCCGTACGACCACCCAGAGGTCCGACCGGTCGCCGAACGCTGTCTCATATCCTTCGGTAGCAATGCTGGTCCGCCGATGCTCCCCAACGGGTGGTACAACAATAACTATACGATCGTGCAGACCCCCGACCATGTCTTGATCATGGCTGAGATGGTGCACGACGCTCGTATCATCAAGATGGGCGACGGCTCGCGGCTACCGCCCGAGATGCGTCCGTGGTTGGGCGACTCGTGGGGTCATTGGGAGGGGGACGTGCTCGTGGTTGAGACCACCAACCTCCATCCCATGCAGCAGTATACGTCCGCGGCGATGAAGGTGACCGAGCGCTTCAGCCGGGTTGCCGAAGACGCTCTGCTCTACGAGTTTTTGATCGACGATCCGTCGACCTACACCGAGCCCTGGGGAGGACAGGTCCCGATGCTGGCGCTGGGTGACAAGCTTTTCGAGTACGCCTGCCACGAGGGCAACTACGCCCTCTCGAACATCTTGCAAGGTGCGCGCTACGAAGAACGTATGAACGCACAAGAACAGACTAATCAACAGACCAACCGGAGGTAAATAACATGCGAGCAAGAATCATTTACGCGACGTTGGTGGCAGGGGCCCTCGCTG
>UINC01001366.1_pt1 | contig 22728 bp, 19 predicted proteins | sample 5385821 | NCBI WGS metagenome assembly UINC01 (sample SAMEA4666929, study PRJEB26691) | marine metagenome | isolation source: Pacific Ocean | place: Pacific Ocean | collected 2011-10-13 | reverse complement strand
TTGTTTTGACAGTGAGGATAATAGGGAAAGACGCAAAAGGGCAAATGATTTTGCTGGTGAACTTAACGTCACTACACAAAATATCGCGGGCGCATGGCCCCTTAACCAACCTTTTCCATCCTTCGCCTTAATAGGTCCAAGAAAAATAGAAGAGATAGATACCAGTCTTCCAAGCCTTGATATATCAATTACTAGAGAAAAAACAAATTGGTTAAATTTAAACTAATTTGAATTGACAACAAATTTTCTAGTTAAAAGACTCGCTTAATCTAATTTGGTTCGTTTCTGTTTTAGAATAAATTGTTAGGGCAATTTAAAAAAAAATACGAATCACAATTTAATAATTATTATCGTCCATGGTTCATAGTATACGTTCTCGATATTCCATAACTTTTGATGACGTTCTTCTCTCACCTGGTTTTTCTGCAATAAAGCCTAGGGACGTTGTAACTTCTGTGAAAATTGCGAATATTGATCTTAATGTACCCATTATTTCTTCTGCTATGGATACGGTAACAGAGAGTAAAATGGCTATAGGAATGGCGCTTTGCGGCGGTTTGGGCGTAATTCATCGCAATATGTCCATTCAAGAACAGGTAAAAGAGGTTCAAAAGGTAAAACGATACAAAATAAATAAAACTGCGTCCATTAATCCAAGTCTTGATGATAAAGGTAATTTATTAGTAGGTGCTGCAGTGGGTGTGGAAAAAAATGCTTTGCAAAGACTGCTCAAACTTCTGGAAGTTGGGGTTGATGTTGTTTTTATTGACGTGGCACACGCACACACAAAAACAACCTTGGATTTTATAAAAATTGCGAAAAAGAAATTAAAAAGCACTCCTTTAGTAGTAGGAAACATTGCAACAAAAGAGGCAGCACTTGCTCTAATCAAAGTTGGTGTAGATGCCATTAAAGTAGGCATTGGACCCGGCTCTATATGCACTACAAGAATCATTACCGGTGTCGGCGTCCCTCAGCTCTCAGCCATCATTGATGTTTTCAGTGTAGCCTTCAAATATAAAATTCCTGTAATTGCCGATGGGGGCATTAAAACATCTGGGGATATTGCAAAGGCGATAGCGGGCGGCGCCACTGCGTGCATGATTGGATCGTTGTTTGCCGGAACGGATGAGTCTCCTGGGAAAAAAATAAAAATTAAAAACAGTGTTTACAAAAAATATCGCGGGATGGGATCAGTTGGGGCAATGCAAAGAGGCTCTTTTGATAGGTATTCACAAGAAGAGACAAAAGATGCAAATAAATTGGTAGCAGAGGGTGTCGAGGGGATGGTTCCCTACAAAGGAAAGGTAGCGCATGTTTTGTATCAGCTGGTAGGCGGTTTAAAATCATCCATGGGTTACACCGGGCACAGGACAATTAATAAAATGCAAAATAGTTGCGAGTACGTCTTTATTTCCAAGGCTGGTGCCCGCGAAAGTGACGTACACGACATTATACGTTAAATTTATTTCGGATCTTTCGGTTTAGTGGGAACCGCTTTTTCCATATTAATGATGAATTTATCAAGTTTGGTTGCAATTTTTTTATCTTTTAAAGCCAAAATTCTAATAGCTGCTAAACCCGCATTTTTTGATCCCGCCTTCCCTATAGACATTGTTGGTACAGGAATGCCAGAAGGCATTTGAACAATGGAAAGCAGGCTATCTAGGCCAGAAAGATTGCTTGTCATGGGTACTCCTAAAACAGGAAGCGGTGTAAGAGCGGCCGTAACACCCGGTAAATGAGCGGCTCCGCCTGCGGCCGCGATAATAACCTGAATGCCGCGCATTTTTGCATTTTTACAGAAGTCAGAATGACGTTTTGTCGTGCGGTGAGCGGAGATAATCTTACATTCATGTGTAATTTTGAATTCGTCTAGAATATCGGAAGCCGGCTTAACAGCTTCCCAGTCGGATTGACTGCCCATGATGATGCTGACGATAGGTTTTGCCATTCTATACCCCTTTAAATTGATTTGTTAATTCTGTCACGAGTTGATATTTATTGGAAACGTTAGAGAGGTTTTCTCCTTCACGAAAAGATTGTTTATCAAGTTGTTTATCAGGACGGCCGCCTGGCCAAATACGCCAACTGTCATTATCCACGACATCCGATAAAACTAATTTTCTATCCTTTGTTCTGAATCCTAACTCAAATTTAATATCAACCAGATGTACGGGACCATCAACGGTGGAAATTTCCATCCAGTTTTTCTCTAGTGCCTCAAAGCTTGGAACAACAATACCGTTGATGGCAGTATTCAGCTCTTCTTCATTCAGTAGGTTAGGTGTGCTCATCAACGCATCACCTGTTATAGGATCTTTGGCAGAAAATAGCTCCCAAGTGTCACCAATCTTGATATAGGGATCGGTGTAGACCCCATCTGCCCACTTCCCATCCTGCAAATACTTATCTCTTGCATCATTTTCCTCCATTTGTGTCGGTATCTCAACATGAGGCGGCATAACGGCCGAGTGTTTGTGAAAAATTTCCCATACAGGGGTGTCAAAACGATGAGGATTTTCTTTATTTTTTTTATACTGACTGTTTCTTAGTAAATAACTACCCCAGGCATAACGTCTGACAACAAATTCCAAGGGAAGCATGTCACACGCGTCACATAACATCGTATTGGGCGATGATAATTCAATAAAAGATGTGGGAATGTTATTATGTTTGAGCATTTTAAATACATTGGAAGCTTGTTTTGTTTTTTGAATGCCAATGTCAGCAATTTCTTCTTTTCTTGCTGCATCACCTCCCGTTAAAAAATCTTTAGCAATCAGTCGCACAGTATGCGGCAGTTCCCCTTCTTCAATAATTTTTGTTTTTCCCTCTATTAATGAACCATCACTCATTGCCTATATCTCCACCCTATATCTTTTCTATAGTATCCATTTTTCCACTCAATTTGGTTGATGGTTGAATAAACATTATCTCTTACTTTATCAATTGTCTCCCCCAAGCTACTTACCGCCAATACTCTCCCCCCATTAGATACCCATCCTCCATTTTGTTTTTTTGTACCTGCATGAAAAACATAGTCGTCTTTAGATAGGTTGATAGTATCTAAATTAGGCATCGGAGTATCTTTTGGGTAATCTTCTGGATACCCTTTAGTCGACATAACAACCGTCATGCAATAACGTGAATCCCATTCAATTTTCGTTACTTGATTTAAATTTCCTGTTGATGCTGCAAGCAATAATTCGAGAACATCACTTTTAATGCGGGGAAGAACAGCCTGTGTTTCAGGATCGCCAAATCGAACGTTAATTTCCAATAATTTTGGACCATTTTTTGTGAGAATAATCCCTGCATAAAACATTCCCTTAAAAGCAATATTTCTTTTTTGCAAAGCTTTCACAATTGGGCTTACAAATTGATCACTTAATGTATTCATTTGCTCTTCGGAAATTGAAGGAACTGGACAATAAGCTCCCATGCCGCCTGTGTTCAACCCTTTTTCTCCTTCGTTTATTTTTTTGTGATCCTGCGCTGTTGTTAAGGGTAAAATAAATCCTGTTTCATCAACAAGAGCAAATAGACTTACCTCTTCCCCTTCTAAATATTCTTCAATGATAATTTCTCTTCCAGCATCACTAAAAACCTCTTCTTTCATACATTTGGAAATTGCTTGCTCAGCTTCTTTTTGATTTTGTGCAATGATGACTCCTTTTCCAGCAGCCAGGCCATCTGCCTTTATGACTGCCGGGAAAGGTATAGTGGCGCAGTATTGATAGGCTTTTTCAGAGTCATTAAATTTTTTGTAATGCCCCGTTGGCACATCATATTCATCACAAATTTCTTTTGTATAAATTTTTGATTTTTCAAGCATGGCTCCTTTTTTATTAGGGCCAAAGGCATTAATATTATTAGACTCTAGATCATCGACAAGACCGTTAGTCAAAGGAACTTCTGGCCCCACGATCACAAACGCAATTTTATGTTGTTTGCAGTATTCTACAATAGCCAGATTATCATTGATGTTAATAGGATGGCATTCAGCAATTGAAGCGATAGCTTCACTTCCTGGAATACAAAATAATTTTTCACATTGACGAGATAGCTGAATAGAATTGCACAACGCATGTTCACGACCACCGTTTCCTACGACTAAAACCTTCATCGTCTTCTAAAATCCATTATTGATTAGAGGCCAGGCTGAGAAGGGAAAGTTGTGTGATTTTATCATCATTAAGATGATCAAGAGGTTTTATTGGATAGTCACCAGTGAAATGATGATCCGTAAATTGGGGTGATTCAGGGTTTCTTTTTTCATAGCCCATAGCCTTATAGAGTCCGTCAAGAGATAAGAACCTTAATGATTTGGCGCCTATATACTTACAAATTTCATCGTTTGATTTGTTTGCAGCCAATAATTCTTGCTTTGTAGGTGTATCAACTCCATAGAAATCAGGAAATTTTATTTCAGGACAAGCAATGCGAACATGAACCTCTTTTGCTCCAGCATAATAGAGCATTTTTATAATTTTATGGCAGGTTGTCCCTCTTACTAATGAATCATCTACAAGAACTATAACCTTATTTTTGATAGAAGTTTTATTGGCATTTAGCTTCAGTTTTACTCCAAGGCTGCGAATATTTTGCGATGGTTCAATAAAAGTTCTTCCAACGTAATGATTGCGAATAAGGCCTAATTCAAAATGAATACCCGTTGCTTGACTATATCCAAGTGCCGCTGCAACACCGGAGTCAGGAACGGGAACAATAATATCAGGGTGAGCCTTACACTCTTTTGCAAGCTGCACTCCTATTTCCTTCCTGTATTCATAAGCACATTGACCTTGCAGCAAACTATCGGGTCTGGCAAAATAAATGTATTCAAAAATATCAGGACGTTTTGCTCTTGGGGGAAAAGGTTTAATGCTCTTGAGTTCTCCTTTTTCTACAATTACTATTTCTCCATTTTCGATATCACGAACGTATTCTGCCCCTACAATATCAAGGGCACAGGTTTCTGATGTTAGGATATATGAATTACCTAATTTACCTAAGATAAGAGGGCGGATTCCAAAGGGGTCACGAACACCAATCAACTTTTCATTTGATAGCATAGTGAGAGCATAACCACCCTGAATTTGCCATAACGCATCAATGATTTTATCGATGATAGTATTTTTTTTAGAGCGAGCAATTAATTGAACAATTGTTTCGGTATCAGAAGTTGTATGAAAAATGGCCCCGTCTTTCACAAGTGTTTCACGCAACATAATAGCGTTGGTCAAATTCCCATTGTGTGCAATACAAATTCCCCCTCCTTGGAGATCGGCATAAAAAGGTTGAACATTACGCATCGTGTCACTGCCCGATGTAGAATAACGGTTATGACCAATTGCTACATTTCCAGATAATCTTTCTAGTGTTTGAGCTTTAGTAAAATTATCCCCGACTAATCCCAGACGTCTCTCTGAGTGAAAATTTATTTTATCATAGGTGACTATCCCGCACCCTTCCTGACCCCTATGCTGGAGAGCGTGCAATCCCAGAGCAGTTAAGGCGGCGGCATCTTTGTTTTCACTGATACCAAAAACGCCGCATTCTTCTTTAATGCTTAATGTATGCCGATGGCGGGTTGTAAATCTAGCTTCAAAAAAGCCGTGTTTATCCTTCTTTTTGTAAAGAGGAATGGAGTTGGCTTTCATTAATGCTTTATTTTCAGTATCTTGCTTGCAATAATTTCCAAGGCTTTTGGATAAACAATATGTTCTTCTCTTAATATTTTTTTTGAGAGGGATTCGGTATCATCTTTCGCTTCAATTATCACTTTTTTTTGCAAAATGATCTCACCACCATCCATTTTTTCATTAACAAAATGAACTGTGCAACCAGAAAAAGACGCTCTTGCTTTTATGGCTTGTTCTTGTGCATTTAATCCCTTGAAGGTCGGCAAATAGGAGGGGTGAATATTAATGATTCGACCTTTCCATTTTTGAAGAAAATCTTTTGATATGATTTGCATAAAACCAGCTAAACATATGAGCTCAATTTTTTCATCCACTAATAAACCTTGAGTTACACTTTCAAATTCTTTTTTATTTACATATTGAGTTTTGATCTGTTGAGAAGCAGCGATATTTAAGCCTTCCGCGTTTTCTTTATTAGACACCACTAAATTAATAGTGGATGGAAAATCATTTTTTTTTGCAGCTTCTATTAAAGCACTCATATTGGATCCACGACCAGAAATGAAAATTGCTGTTCTTACTTTTTTCAACTTATGGAGCAATGATTTGATTGTGAGGAAGTAGTTAATGAGCCGATTTCTAAAAAATCTTCATTTCCACTGACTAATTCAAAAAAACTGTTTTTTTCTTTGCTATCAATAACAAGGATCATTCCAACCCCGCAATTAAAGGTGGCAAACATATCTTGCTCCTTCATGCTTGCTATATCTTGGAACCAATCAAAAAGATTATTTTGTGGCAACAAAATCTTTTTGATATTAGCGCCTAAATTGTCGGGCAACATCCGGGGAACGTTTCCGGTAATTCCTCCCCCTGTGATATGGGCCATACCTTTAATGATATTTTTTTCAATAAGGGACTTTAAAATAGAATGATAAAGCCTTGTTGGTTCCATCACAGCTTCACCTAAAGTTTTCCAATTCGAATCAAATGGTGTTTTGCCATTTAAATCGCAACTATTATCTTTTAATACTTTTCTAACCAGTGAATATCCGTTGGAATGAAATCCAGATGAGGCTACACCTATCAATATGTCGCCTTCTTTCATGATATCTTTTTTGGGGAGTAGTTTATTCCTTTCAACAGCTCCTACGCAAAACCCTGCTAAATCAAAATCGTTTGGCTGGTATACGCCTGGCATCTCCGCTGTTTCACCTCCAATCAATTCACACTTATTTTCCTTGCAGGCTAGAACAATGCTTTTAATTATTTTTAAGAATGAAGATTTATCAATTTTGGAAGAGGCGTAATAATCTAGAAAAAAAAGGGGGTCGGCACCATGACAAACAGTATCATTGAGACACATTCCAACTAAATCAAATCCTAGACCATCTAAAAGTCCTGTTTCGATGCCTAGTAAAATCTTTGTGCCAATTCCATCCGTGGATGTGACTAGCAAGGGATCAGAATAACCACATTTTTTTAGATCAAATATTCCTGCAAAACCGCCAATTCCAGTTATTTGGCCAGGCCCTGCTGTTTGTTTGCTGAATGAAGCGATGTCTTCTATCATCGCATCGGTGGCTTTGATATTAACGCCTGCGTCTTTGTAGGTTGCCATCTTATTCAATTACTTTTAAACGAATCGTTACAGAGTGCACTAATAATATGTTTTAAATGTTTAATTCGTAAAAGAAATCTACATTATCAATGCCAAGTCAAATTCAGATTCTCAATACTCATTTAACGGGTAAAGAAAAATCACTCGCAGGTATATTTTCTCGCAAAAGTCTCACCAATCTTAAAATTGCTGACGTATTTAATATGTCAAGTAATCTGTCAGAAGATCAGTTTAAAAGAGCTACTTTTCTGTTGTGCAATCCCATTTCCCAGCAGCTTCTTCATTCAAAAAATACAAAAAAAATTTTAGAGGAATATGGTCAGTTTAAGTGGGTCGTTGAAATACGCTATCTACCGGGTGTAACGGATAATGTTGGTCATACAGCAGAGGAAATTATCAAAGAAAATCTAAAAAATATTAAAACGTCCCTGTCTGTTGGAAGCGCGCAGTTATTGTTTCTTAACACTAGTGAGAAAAGAGTGGTCGAAGCTATAGCTACTGAACAATCGAATCCCCTGATCCATCACATTGGTATTTTACGTTATTCTGAATACCTCAAAAGATTGCGGTCTGATAAAAAAATATATTTTAATGTTAAACTTCCAAAAAAATCATATCTAAAAAAAAATGTAAACTTAAATGTCTCTGATCAGGAGATTGCCTTGATTGGTAATCAGGGTATTTTAGAAAAAAATAACGCCAGAAGAGGGACGCTTGGTTTAGACATAGAATCTCTCCGTGCGATAGAAACTTATTTTAATAGCCGTAAAAGACAGCCAACGGACGTAGAAATAGAGACTTTAGCGCAAACCTGGTCAGAGCATTGCAAACATAAAATCTTTTCCTCCTCAGTTGATGAGGCTCAAAAAGGTATATTTGAAACTTACATTAGTGGTGTGACTAAAAAAATAATTGAAAAAAGAAAAGATAAATTCTGTGTTTCCTTATTTTCTGACAACGCTGGGGCAGTAAGTTTCAATGATCAATGGCTAGTTTGTCATAAAGTCGAGACACACAACACACCTTCCGCTCTAGACCCTTTTGGAGGAGCCATCACGGGAATTGTCGGGGTAAACAGAGACTGTTTAGGATTTGGTAAAGGGGCGAAACCCATAGCCAACACCTATGCTTTTTATTTTGCGTATCCTCATAAAAACTATGATTTATATCGACAACAAAATAAAAAAAACCCAATGTTACCAGCGCGATTAATTGCCAAAGGAGTCATTAGGGGTGTCCGGGTAGGTGGAAATTGCTCTGGCATTCCTACTCCTCAGGGAACAGTGTATTTCCATGATGGGTATGCCGGAAAACCACTTGTTTTCTGCGGTACTGTAGGATTAATTCCCCGTAAAATAAACGGGAAATTATCGCATGTTAAAAAAGCAAGGCCCGGAGACCATATAGTGATGGTAGGCGGCAGGGTTGGAAAGGACGGCATTCACGGGGCTACTTTCTCATCCGAAGAGCTTGATCCGAATAGTCCAGTATCAGCTGTTCAAATAGGCGATCCCATTACACAAAAAAAATTTTCCGATGTTATCATCCGAGAATTGCGTGAAAAAAATTTATACTCAAGCATCACAGATAATGGCGCAGGAGGACTATCTTCTTCAGTTGGAGAAATGGCAAAAGAAAGTGGTGGCTTTGTGGTTGACCTGGAAAAAGTTCCTCTCAAATACGGAGGCTTGTATCCGTGGGAGATTTGGGTTTCGGAATCACAAGAAAGGATGACACTGTCTGTTGATCCCAAGAATGTAAAAAAAATTATTTCTATATTCAGTAAACGCGGTGTGGAAGCAACATCAATTGGAAAATTTATCAAAAATAAGAAAGCCATTGTTCGATACAACAATAAAGATGTGATGAACTTGGAAATGAAATTTTTGCATGAAGGATATCCTAGGTTAACTTTAGAAACTAAAAAACCATCAACAATGAACATAAAAAAATCTTCAATAAAGAAACACAATCATAAAAAAGAACTCCTTGAATTATTGTCAAGTCCAAATATTTGCTCAAAAGAATTTATTAGCACGCAATATGATCATGAGGTCCAGGGTACGTCAATTATCAAACCTCTTCAGGGAATAGGTCGTGTGTTCGCAGATGCAACAGCAATAAAGCCCCTTTTTGCATCCAGCCAATCCATCGCCCTGTCACAAGCAGCTTTTCCCAGGTATACCAACTTAGATTCTTACAAAATGGCTGCATGTTCAATCGATACGGCAGTTCGTAACTTGGTTGTGCTAGGAGCTGACATAAAAAAAATTGCCTTGTTAGATAATTTTTGTTGGTGCAGTCCTGAAGAAAAAGAACGTTTATACCAACTAAAAAAAGCTGCTGAAGCTTGTCATGACTATGCTTTAGCCTACCTAACACCTTTTATTTCCGGAAAAGATAGCATGTACAATGATTTTAGCGGTTTTAATGGAAGAAATAAGAGAATAAAAATATCAATACCCCCAACCCTTCTTATATCGTCCATGGGCATTGTACAAAGAGCTGACAATTTAACATCCCTCTCTCCTTCATCAAATGATTTAATTTATATTGTCGGAAAAACTAAAGAGGAGTTAGGGGGATCAGAATACGGTGACATTTTTGGTTATGAAAACATTCATGTACCTGAAGTAGACGCCAAGAAAGCGCTAAGTTTATACAAAACATTCAGCAAAGCTAACAAGCAGAAACTTATCTCATCTGCGATTAGTGTGCACATGGGGGGCATAGGTGTGGCCTTATCAAAAATGGCAATCGCTTCCCAATTGGGCATGACAATAGACTTATCAAAAATTAATTCCTTTGGACCCACAAACACCTTATTTTCCGAATCACAAAGTCGTATAATCATTTCTATAAAATCTGAAAACAAAAAATCAGTTGAAAAATTATTTCAAAATCAGGATCTCAACTTTTTAGGAAAATGTCATTCAACAAAAATTGTATCAATGGAGATTTCAAATAATAACTCTTTTCGTGTTTCAATAAAAGATCTCGCAAAAAAATATAGGAAAAACATTAATAAATTATGAGAGCATTAATCATTTCAGGGTATGGGATTAATTGTGAAGACGAAACATTGCATGCATTCGCCAAGGTCGGTTTCAAGGGATCTATTATCCATGTCAGTGACCTGATTGATAATCCAAAAAAATTGAATCAATTTCAGGTTTTGGCTTTTCCGGGTGGTTTTTCATACGGTGATGACACTGGCTCCGGAAACGCCATGGCAAATAAAATTAAAAATAACTTATTTGATCATCTCTTGGAATTTTTATCAAAGGACAAATTAGTCATTGGAATTTGCAACGGTTGTCAAATTCTTGTTAATCTGGGAATAGTGCCGGCTGTGGGTGAAACAACAAGAGAAGTAGCCTTGGTTGAGAATAATACTGCTGTTTATCAATGTCGGTGGATTAACTTAAAAATAACCAATCATCACTCTCATTGGTTGAAAAATATTCAGTACATGTATCTTCCGGTAGCTCATCAGGAAGGAAAATTTATGATGAATAAAAATATACAAACAGAATTAACAAAAAATAATTTGATTGCTTGCCAATATGTAAATCAAAACAGAAAACTAGCTAAGCAGAAATTCCCATACAATCCAAATGGTTCAATTCTTGATATTGCGGCCTTAACCAATGGAAGGGGCAATGTTTTGGCTATGATGCCTCATCCAGAAAGAGCTTTATACAAAACCCAAGAGCCAGACTGGATAAATGACAAAGGAAAGAGATCAGGATACATTAAGAGCTTTGAGTTTGCAGATGGATATAAAATTTTTAAAAATGCATCTGATTATTTTAAATAAATATATTCTTTTACCCCCCAAAAATTCCTCGTGATTGGTGGTAAGGTAATCGAGATGAAAAAAAATGATTCAAAATTTTATAAAAATGATGGTTCGTTTATAATATGCCCCCTAGACAAAATTGATAATGTTATAATTGATCAATCAATTGCAAAACTTGATTTCTTAAAAAAATACAATTGTAGAACTGTTATTACTAGAAATTAAACTATACCAGATGAGCTTCCGCTATTGTTTTTTCTTATCTTTGATTTATTTTCTTTATAATGAAGCGACCTATAAACACTTATAGGATCTATCGCATGTTTTTTTTCCATTCGAATCATTTGACATAATGGATTAACGTCAATGTTATAAGCTTCTTTTAATATTTGTGAAGATTTAATAACATCATTGCAATTTTGAGCATCTCTTAATGATTGATAATCAACTAACAAGGACTTTGCATAAGCATTAATTATTTCATTGGAACTTAAGATTAGACTCTCGATGGGATCTGTTACATTATGAGACTGATCAATCATATATGCAATATTATTTAATTCCCCAAGTTTGTTTGCGTTAGTTAATTCATTAAAAATTAAAAATAATTCAAATGGATTAATTGATCCGCTATCCAAATCATCATCGCCAAACTTACTGTCATTAAAATGAAATCCTCCTAATTTTTTTAAACCTATCAAACGTGAAACAATCATTTCAATATTGGTATTAGGTAAATGGTGCCCTAAATCTACAAGGCACATGGCTTTTTCACCTAATTCTTTTGCACAAATGTAACTTGTTCCCCAATCATTAATAACAGTAGAATAAAAAGCAGGCTCATAGGGCTTGTGTTCTAACAGTATTATCCAATCTTCTGGTAATTTTTTATAAATTGATTGCATAGAACCCACATACCTCTCAAGAGATTTAGAAAAATTTTGTTGACCAGGAAAATTACCGCCATCTGCAATCCACACAGTCAATCCTTTTGATCCAAGCGTTATACCCTTTTCAATACAATCAATGTTCATTTTGATAGCCTGTTCTCTTACTGATTGATCAATATGCGTTAAGCTTCCGTATTTAAAAGATCCCTTGCTTCCCGCTGAGTCTTGAAACGTATTGGAATTAACAATATCAAAATTAATTCCATATGACTCTGTAAATTGTCTTAGAGCAGGATAGTCATCTACATCATCCCAGGGAAAATGAGGGGAAACACTTGAGGTAATACCCACAAGATCATTAATCACTGCACAATCTTCAATTTTTTCAAAAATATTTTGTGGCTCTCCTATTCCTGGAAAACGCGCAAACCGTGTCCCCCCTGTTCCCACACCCCATGATGGTAATGCTACATTAAAACTAGAAACTTTTTCTTTCAGGCTTTCAGGGTTAATATTCAAACGAGATATTCGCTCACAAAAATAATCATAATCTTTATCTACAATTTCAGTGAATGATTTATTCGCATTAAATATTATATCTTTTTCTACAGCTTTAAACATTGGTTCCCCATCCTAATGAAGTCATAAAAGAGTTATAATGAGAAGTTGTATCTAATCGTGAAAGTTGTGCAACAATTTTAATATTGCTTTTTACTATAATAGAATATGGTACTTCAAGTTTCAAGTTCCCATAATTAGGTAAAACCAATTTATCTAATCTTAGATGCAAACTTCTTTTGGCTTCAACTTTGTGCTCATAATTTTCATACGGATCCTGATCTTCATAGTAAAAAGATATTTTTACTAACGCATCTTTTTCAGAAGCATTAATAATACAAAGAGATTCATGGCTAAATTGATCTCCTCCACGAGAAGTTTTATACGGTTGACCTTTAGCCGGTAAATAAGCATCAGGAAAAACCCAAATATTTTTTCCTATTTCATTCATTTTGGTTACGAAAATATTTAATAAAAGATGGAAGACCAATACTAATAATAAGTAACAGTCCGGTAAAGATAATTATACCAACACCAGGGACATTTAATAAACCTAGTCCAAAAGATAACATTCCCAAAATAATAATAGAAATAAAAACACCAAGAATAGAACCAGACCCGCCATAAATATAAACACCGCCCAAGACTACCATCGTTATAATCTGAAGTTCCCAACCAAATGCAATATTTGGTCTGACACTAGATAATCTGCCAGAAAGAAAAATAGAAGCAAGCGCAGAAAAAATACCGTTCATCGTAAATAAAACAAAAGTATATTTATCAACGTTGATGCCTGTATATTTTGCAGCATCAGGATTATTTCCAATTGCAAAAATTCTTTTGCCAATAATAGTTTTATGTAAAACAAAAGCAAAACACAAAGTGAGAATAATAAAGGTTAAAAAAGCATAAGGAATGTATCCAAAAAGATAATCACTACCTAATTTAACAACAATATCAGGAAACTTATTATAATATTGATCTTCTAAAAAAGAATATGCCAGTCCTCGAAATAAAGACATAGTGCCAATGGTGACAATAATTGAAGGAATAGCATAACGTGTAATAATAAAACCATTAAATGCTCCGCACACTCCTCCGCTTAACAGAGTTAATGATATGACATAAAAAGTAGGAAGCCCTATACTTGTTGTGTAGCCTAAAACACATGATGAAACAGCAATAATTGATGCAACAGATAAATCAATTTGCCGGGCAATAATTACAAATGTCATACTTAAAGCAATAATAGCCTTTTCACTGAATAAAAAAGTACTATCGATTAGATTGTATAAATCTAAAAAATATGGAGAGATTTGGGAGTTAAAGATAATTAATAATATTAAAACTAAAAATAAGATAAATTCCTTTTTATAGAAAATATTTAATATGTTTTTAGGAGGGTTAAGTAAAATTTTATTATTCATACTAATCTTTTTCTGACATTATACTTTTTTCTCTACGCTGTTCTGTTTTCGTATTGATAATAATTGCAATCAAAATAATTGCTCCAGATATCGCTAACTGCCAAAACTGTGAAATATCAATAGCGGGAAGTGCATTTCTAATTAATCCTATTAATAACGCACCCAGTAGACATCCAATAACGGTTCCAAGACCTCCCATCACACTGATGCCTCCCACTACGCATGCTGATATCACAGTAAGTTCAAAACCAATAGCAATCTGTGTTGAGGCAACTGAATACCTTGCTACCCATAAATAGCCACACAAACCGGCAAAGAAGCCTGATAGAGCATAAGCAGCAATAATATAACGGTTTTCATTAATCCCTATATACTTAGCAGCTTCAGGATTTCCTCCCAAAGCATATAAATTGCGACCGAATTTTGTATAATTTAAAAGTATGTATATAATTATAAAAACGCAGACAGCAAACCAAAATAAGCTTGTCATAGATAAAAATTTAATATGAATAAAAGATAAAAAACTATCTGAGAATTCATGGGAGTAAACTTGCTTACCATCACTAACAAAATAAATTAATCCTCTGTAAATACTTAGTGTGCCTAGAGTCGTAACTATAAAAGGAACTTTTAAAACAGCAATAACAAAACCATTAAATAATCCCAGCATTGTTCCTATTCCGCAGGACAAAAGAATAAAAAATATAAGAGGAAGATCAGGATATATTTGAGAAAGTAATGATATTAACATGCCCGATAGCGCTAAATTGGACGCCACAGATAAATCAATAGCTCTAATTAATATAACAATCATTTGACTTAGTGCCAAAATAATTAAAATGGATGTATCAGTTAAAACATCCGATATACTTTTAAGAGTAACAAAGTTAGGATTGGATATCCCAACAGTGACAAGAATAACAAAGATAATTGTAAATAAAATAAAATCTCTATTTTTAATAAATTTTAAAATCATAAGTTATTCACCACTCGCATAGGAAAGAATTTCTTCTGAAGAAGTTTCAGAAACATCTAATATTTTTTTAATTAAACCTTTGTAAACAACTACGACACGGTCGCACATTCCCATAATTTCCGGTAATTCAGCTGAAATCATAATAATGGACATTCCTTCATTTACCAATTCTCCCATAAATTCGTGAACAGCGGACTTGGATCCTACATCTATACCTTTGGTAGGTTCATCCAGAATAATAATTTTTGGTTCTGTGGCTAACCACTTACCAATAACTGTTTTTTGTTGATTTCCTCCTGAGAGATTTTGCGCCAGTTGGTTCCAGTAAGAAACTTTAATATTTAATTTGTCTTTATATTTTTGTGCCGTTGTTAAATTTTTTAATTCATCAACAATCATGTAGTTAGAATTTTTTTCAAGCATCGCCAAATTGAGATTATCTTTAACTGACATTGTTCCCGTCAACCCAAGATTCTGTCTTTCTTCGGATAGATACACAATACCCTTGTTAATGGCATCTAGTGGTTTTTTAATGTGAATGTGTTGATCATTAAAAAATAATTTTCCAGAATCAAATTTATTAATTCCAAAAATAGTTTTCATTATCTCTGTTCTGCCAGAGCCAATTAAACCATAAAATCCAAGAATTTCTTTGTGTTTTAAATTAAAAGAAATATCCTTAAATTGTGTTTTTTTGAATAAATTTTCTGCAACAAAAATTTCATTACCTATTTCTACTTTTTTCTTTGGAAAAATTTGATTAATTTGACGTCCCACCATGTTTGAAATTAATTCACTTTTAGATGTTTTGCTAATTAAGTCTGTTGACACAACTTCCCCGTCCCGCAACACGGTAAATTCATCGCATATTTCTAGAATTTCATCTAATTTATGAGAAATAAAAATAATCGATTTATTCTGTTTTTGTAAGTTGGTTATAATTTTATATAATTCTTTTATTTCTGTTTGTGAGAGAGCTGCAGTAGGCTCATCCATGATCACTATGTCAGCATCTTGCACCAACGATCTTGATATTTGCACAATATGGCGCTGAGCAACACTGAGATTTTTAACTATATCACTAGATTTAATATTTGTTTCGAGTGCCGCTAACACTTCATCAGATTTTTGTGCCATTTGATTCCAATCAATAAAATTATTTTTTTTGATAATGTGATTGCCAATAAAAATATTTTCCATAACGGTTAACTCATCAAACATTACAGATTCTTGGTGAATAGCTGAAATACCAAATCTTAAGGATTCTTTTGGATTATATAAATTAACTTCTTTTTGATTAATTTTTATTTTTCCTTCTTCTGGTTGATACACACCACATAAAATTTTAACGAGTGTTGACTTGCCGGCACCATTCTCCCCTATTAGGCCATGCACACTATTTTGTTTTAAATTAAGATTAACTTTATTGAGAGCTTTGATCCCAGGAAATGATTTACTGATATTTGCAATTTCTAGTTTCATTGGTATTAGAAACACACGACCATTAAAAAATGGTCGTGTGTATTAAAATTTAATTAGAATATTGCAGCAAATTTATCTATGTTTGAAAGATCGAAAATAAATGGATCAGCCATAGCTGCGGAGTTTCCTTCGCCAATACAAATTTCACCCATTCTTCCTACAGGAATACATTCGCCTTCTTCACCTTTATATTTACCTGTCGCAATTTGATATGAAAGGTAAACAGCTGAGTAACCTAAATCAATTGGGTTCCAGATACCAAATTGCACAGCTGCGCCACTTTTAACATGTGCTTGCATTTCGCTTGGGAGGCCAAGACCAGTGATAAATACTTTACCAATAAGACCTTGATCTTCAACTGCTTTTGCTGCAGCAACGATTCCAACTGATGTAGGTGCAATTATACCTTTTAGATTAGGATATTTTTTGAATAAACCAAGAGCTTCTTGATAACTTTTATCAAATAAATCATCACCGTATACGGTATCAACCCATTTCATTTTAGAGTATTCAGGTTTAGCAAATTCTATTTTCATTTCTTCAATCCAAGCATTTTGATTAGTTGCTTGACTTGTGGCACTTAGAATTGCAAATTCTCCTTCATCTCCCATAGAGTTTTTCATCCATTTTATATTTGAAGATCCAATTAAAGCAGTGTTCGAAGGATCAAGATTCATTATTCTTCCTTCTTCACCCACACCTGAGTCCCATGAAATTACTGTAATACCACGTTCCATAGCTTTTTTGCCAATAGGTACTAAAGCATCGCGATCATTTGCTGATATAGCAATTGCATCAACCTTTTGCGCAATTAAAGAATTAATAACTTCAATTTGCTCTTCTGCAGTAGTTGTTGCTGGTCCAGTATAAATAACTTCTACTCCACCAATTTCTTTTCCAGCTTCTTCACCGCCTTCAGCAGCAGCTTCAAAGAAACCAATACCTAAACCTTTAACCACAAGTGCGATACGCATATCAGCAGCACTTACATTTGCAGAAAATAAAACTATAGAAAATAAAATTAATAAAACTTTTTTCATTATTCCTCCTATTATAAATTTAAGAAACATTATTTACTTTAAACAAATATTATCAAGATAATTTAGCTTTAAATAGTGAAAGAAAATGAAAATATTTGAAGGATTATTAGGAATTTAATAAAAATAAACCATAAAATATTGTTTATCGTTAATCTATGAGTTAATTGTATTGTATGAACTTTCAACGCCCAGTTTCTAAAATTAGTTGATTATTGAAAATTGATGTAAAAAATTGAATGAATTCAGACACTATAAAAATAAATTTAAAAGATAAAGTTTTATTAATTACAGGAGCAACTTCAGGCATTGGCAAAGCTATATCTAAAGATTTAATTAAAAGTAACGCTAAATTAATATTAACTGGAAGATCAAAGTCTAAACTTGAAGAACTAGCAACTGAAATAAAAAGCGAAGTCTTCACAATATCTGCTGATTTAAGTAACCCTAAGGATGTAAATCACCTAATCCAAGAGTCATTGAATAAATTTAGTCGAATTGATGTCCTAATTGCCAATGCCGGGGTCTATGAACCATCAGAGGTTAAAAGCGGCAATCCCGACAATTGGGATAACGTAATAAAAGTAAATGTGAATAGTGTATTTAGAACTATTAATCTTGTGTTGCCATCAATGATTAAGAATAAATTTGGGGACATAATAATTATGTGTTCTGTTTCAGGATATCAAGCAATTAGATGGGAGCCTATTTATAGCGCTACAAAGCATGCAATTAAATCTTTTGCTCATGGACTTAGAACCCAGGTTGCAAAAGATAATATCAGGGTAAGTTCTTTAGCGCCAGGCATGGTATTGACTGAATTATGGGGTTATACTGAAAAAGATCAAATTGAAATTACGAAAAAAATTGAGGCTGGCGAAGGATTGCATAGCGATGACATTGTTGAAACTATTAAGTTTATTTTATCAAGACCAAGAAACGTTACTATAAGGGACTTGGTTATGCTTCCAAGAAACCAAGACTTATAAGTATACTAGCAAAATTATCTAAATATCTTGCTTAAACACATGAACCTATAAATCAATTAAGAATTTAATAAAAAATAAACCAAAAAATATTGTTTATCGTTAACCTATGAGTTAATTGTATTTTATGAACTTTCAACGCCCAGTTTCTAATATTTGGAATAATAAATCAAATAAATTATCGCAGTTAAATCAATTAATTTATCGTTCCAATCTATTGGGTAGTAATTTAAGTATTACAAATTTTGGCGGAGGAAATACATCATCAAAAATAATTGTAAAAGATCCTATAACAAAAAAAAAAGAAAAAGTTTTATATGTTAAAGGATCAGGTGGTGACCTAGGATCAATAAAAGAAGATGGTTTTGCAAGTCTCTACCAAGAAAAACTAAATAATCTAAAGAATATCTATAGAGGAATTAAGTACGAAGATGAGATGGTTAGTTACTATCCAATGTGTACATTCAATAACAACTCAAGAGCAGCAAGCATAGATACTCCGTTGCACGCTTTTGTACCTTACGATGAAGTTGATCACTCCCATCCTGACTCAATCATTGCATTAGCTACAATGAAAGGTGGAAGAGAAATAGTAAAAAAAGTTTTTGATAACAAAATAGGTTGGATTGATTGGCAACGACCCGGATTTGACCTTGGTTTAAAAATGGAAAGATTAATCAAAGCATATCCTAACATTGAGGGTATAGTGCTTGGACATCATGGCCTTTTCAATTGGGGCAAGTCAAGTAATGAATGTTACAATAATTCTATAAGAATAATAAGAGAAGCACAGATATACTTAAACCAAAATATCAAAAAGTATTCCTTTGGCAAACCAAAGTATAAACAAAAAACTGACCCACTTTTTGAAAGAAAACTGATTTCGATACTAAGAGGATGTTTATCAATAGATAATTCAAAAATTGTTCATAGTAATAAGTCAAACAGGATACTCGAATTTGTTAATTCGTCTAATTTGATAAAAACTTCATCCATTGGAACTTCGTGCCCCGACCATTTTCTTAGAACAAAGAGGTTGCCTCTTGTTCTGCCGTCATTATTCGATTTAAAAAAGAATGATCACAATTTAAAAAGTATTGTTATTGAAAACATTAAAAAATATAAAAGTGCTTATTCAAAATATTATAATAGAAACAAGGATAAAAATTCACCAAATTTAAGAGATCCTTATCCCGTAATAGTTTTGATACCAGAATATGGTATGCTTTCTTTTGCAAAAAATAAAACAACAGCGCGAATAGCCAGTGAATTTTTTGGTAATGCTATTAATGTAATGAAAGGCGCTGAAGGTATTACAAACTATACAAGCTTAACAGAAAAAGAAGCATTTGGAATTGAATATTGGGAGTTGGAAGAAGCTAAACTTAAACGCATGCCCCCTGAAAAAGCATTAGCAGGAAAAGTAGCAATAATAACTGGAGCAGCTGGGGGAATTGGTACGGCAACTGCAAAAAAATTTCTAGCAGAGGGCTGTTGTGTCATTTTAACAGACATAGATAAAAAAACACTATCTATGGTTGAAAAAGAGTTGTCATCAGAATTTAATTCAGAAGTAATATATTCAATTGTAATGGATGTTACCAATGAAACTCAGGTAAAAAAAGCTGTTCGACAAGGGATGGAAACCTTTGGAGGAATTGACATTCTAGTTGCAAACGCAGGTTTTTCTTCAGCGGCAGCATTCGAAAAAACATCTACTAAATTGTGGAACAAAAACATGAACGTATTATCAAAAGGATGTTTTATCATTAGCAGAGAAGTCTATTCCCAAATGATTGATCAAGACTTGGGAGGGTCAATCATATTCATTGCAAGTAAGAACGCGTTAAGTGCTTCAAAAGAGGCATCTGCCTATAGTGTTGCAAAAAGCTCAATTTTACATTTATCACGATCAATTGCCTTAGAAGGAGCAAGTTATAAAATCAGATCCAACGTTATTAATCCCGATGCAGTAATAAGGAACTCAAAAATTTGGAACAGTGAATGGAAAACTCAAAGAGCAGCAACTTACAAAATACCGACTAATAAATTAGAGGAATTTTATAAAAATAGAAGTTTACTGAAAGTTAGTGTTTTTCCAGAAGATATAGCTGAAGGCGTATTCTTCTTTGCATCATCAGTATCTAAAAAATCAACGGGAAATATCTTGAATGTGGATGGAGGAAATATTACAGCATTTGCAAGATAATGCAAAAAGAAACTCAATTTAACGTTGTTCTTGATATTGGTAAAACAAATGTGAAGTTATATTTGCTTCATAAGAATAATTCGATTGTAAAAATATTTAAAACCAAACAGAAAGTACATTTTTATAAAAGAAAAATAAAATTACTTGATGCCCCTCAATTAATAGTCTGGCTTTCAAAGAAATTAAAAATAATTTCCAAAAAACATTCCTTAAATAAATTTGTTTGTACAGCACATGCATCTTCAATGGCTTTCATTGATGAAAAAGAAGAAGAAATCATTGCTGTCACAGATTATGAATATCAATTTGATAAATTTGCAAAGGAATACAAAAAAATTCTACCATCATTCAATAAAACATATACCCCTCTTTTGGAAGGCGGGCTTAATTTGGGACAACAGATTTACTTTTTATATAAGCAATTTCCAGAGGTGCTCAAAAAAACAAAATTTATTTTGTCCTATCCTCAATATATTAGTTGGAAATTATCCAATACATTTAGTAGTGAAATATCGTATATTGGCTGCCATAGTCATTTTTGGAATCACTCTTCAAGTAAATATTCTTCAATCATAAATAAACTTAAAATTCGAAAAAAATTACCAACAATAAGAAAGGCATGGGAGATTATAGGAAAAATAAAAATTAATAACAAAGCCCTAAAAATACTGAATGGAGTTCATGATAGTAATGCATCATACTTGTATTTTAAACATTCAAATTTAAAAAACTTCACCCTTATATCTTCAGGGACTTGGTATATAATTTTCAATCAAAAAACAAAATTAAAAGAACTAAAAGCAAACTTGGACATGTTATGCAATATTGATGTTTTTGGTAACACTGTTCCCACAATGAGATTTATGGGTGGACGTGAGTTTGATGAATTAATAAAAAAATTAAAAATTACTACAATAAACAGACCTTCTATAACTAAAGATTTATTGAAAAAATATGTAATTTATCCAAGTTTTGCAAGTGCTGGTCCTTTTAAGAAATCAACGCAATCTCTGAATTTAATTAAAAAACTTAGTAACGCTGAAAAGTATGGTTTAGTTTGTATCTACATAACTTTTGTCTTGCATTTTTGTTTAAATGCAATGAATTCTGATAATAACATTATACTTGATGGCCTTATTACAAAAAATAATACTATTATAAAAATTTTATCGAGTTTAAGATCAAAACAAAAAATATATATAAATTCAAAAGAAATAGGAACAGGCTTAGGGGCAAGTATATTATTTAACATTAAAAAGAAAAATAATTTATTCTTAACTGAGGTATTACCAGATAATAAAATAAACTATGAACATTATTATGATTTATGGTTTAATCAAATCAAAGAAAAAAAACTTGTCAACGCGTAAATATTTGTAAATATTTTTTTAGATAAGCTGGAAAAGTTAGAGAGTCAACCCTTGCAAAATAAAGAATCATCAAGATTTTCAAGTTAATTTGTTTTATCTCTAAATAAAAAGTGATTAATATAAAATAACCCCTCAACATTCCTCATCGTTGGTGGTAGGGGAAAAAATTGAGTTATTCAACCGTAACAGATTTTGCAAGATTACGGGGTTGATCAATATCCGTTCCAAGCAAAACCCCCAAATAATAGGCGATCATTTGAATGGGCAAAGAATAGATGATTGCTGATGTTATGACATTTGTGTCTGGCAAAATAATCAACTCATCGCAATATTTGTTAGCCTTATTCGCTCCCTTGACATCGGTAATCATGATCACTTTGCCCTCTCGTGCTTTTATTTCCTGAATGTTTGATAATAATTTTGAAAAATTATCATCAAAGGGAGCTAAGGCAATAACAGGTATATCTTTTTCAATTAAAGCGAGGGGACCGTGTTTTAACTCCCCAGCGGCATATCCTTCACAGTGCTTATAGGTAATCTCTTTTAGCTTTAGGGCCCCTTCCAGAGCTAAAGGGTACATTGTGCCTCTTCCAATGTAAAAGATGCTTTTTGCATCCTTCAGGTTTGTTGCAACTGTTTCAATAGGAGTAGAATTATCTAACACTTCTTGAAGTAGTTTGGATAAATCAAATAAAGAATCAAAGATTTCTTTGTCCCCGACA
>UINC01001232.1_pt1 | contig 22730 bp, 23 predicted proteins | sample 5385821 | NCBI WGS metagenome assembly UINC01 (sample SAMEA4666929, study PRJEB26691) | marine metagenome | isolation source: Pacific Ocean | place: Pacific Ocean | collected 2011-10-13 | reverse complement strand
TTTTTCTCCAATTATTGCAAGTAAAGTATCTACTGCAGCAGTTTCTCCTTCATTAATTCCAATATGTAAAAGAGTCCCCTCATAAAAAGATTCAAACTCCATTGTAGCTTTGTCAGTTTCAATTTCTGCTATGATATCACCCTCCTTAACCTCATCTCCAATATTAACAAGCCACTTAGCCACTACACCTTCCTCCATAGTGTCACTTAATCTCGGCATATTAATTACTTGAGCCATTATGTTAATTTATGAGAGATAAAATTATAGTTTTCTTCTTCGTATACTGCATCATACATGACTTTCTTTTCAGGATAAGGAGAATCTTCAGCAAATTTTTCACATTCAAGAACTTTAGCTTTAATTATTCTATCAATATTAGATATTTCCTGATCTGTAGCAAAATCATTTTCTAAAATCACTTTTTTAATTTGAGAAATTGGATCTATTTTCCTGTATTCATTAACTTCTTCTTTGGTTCTGTATTGTTGAGCATCCGACATTGAATGTCCTCTATATCTGTATGTTTTCATCTCTAAAAAGGTTGGTCCCTCTTCATTTCTTGCCCTTTTTATTGCTTCATCTAAAGCTTCAGCAACTTTAATTGGATTCATTCCATCTACAGGTCCACATGGCATTTCATATCCTAAACCTAATTTCCAGATATCTGTATGATTTGCAGTTCTTTTAACTGATGTTCCCATAGCATAACCATTATTCTCAACAATAAAAACTACAGGTAATTTCCAAAGCATAGCTAGATTCAAAGTTTCATGTAAAGACCCTTGTCTTACAGCACCATCACCCATAAAACATAAGGTAACAGCTTTTCTGTTAAAATATTTATCACCAAAGGCCATTCCAGCACCTAGTGGAATTTGTCCTCCAACTATTCCGTGACCTCCATGAAATCTATGTTCTTTTGAAAAAATATGCATGGAACCTCCTAAACCCATAGAAGTCCCTGTTGCTTTTCCATATAATTCAGCCATAATTCTTTTTGGATCAACTCCCATTCCTATTGGCATTACATGATTTCTATATGCAGTAATCATTCGGTCCTTATTTAAATCCATTACATGCAAAGCTCCTGCTAATACAGCTTCCTGACCATTATAAAGATGTAAAAATCCTCTAACCTTTTGTTGAATATATACAGAAGCAAGCTTATCTTCAAACTTCCTCCAAAAAAGCATGTCTTCATACCATTTTAAATAAGTCTCTTGGTTAATCTCTTCCATTAATTATTATAAAAATTTCAAATTAATTAAAACTCTTGATTAAAGATTTATACAAAGTTAATATAACTAAACAATTGTTTAAAATAAAAAGAAATTATATTAATAAGAAAAATTGTATGTGAATGAAAATCTTAAAGTATTTTCCAGTGGGCTAATTATACTAGAAGTTGATAAAAGGTAAGATAAATCAAGATTAATTTCATTAAGTTTAAAACCTGTTCCAAAAGTTATAAATTTTCTAGCACCTTTATTTTCATTTTCATTAAAATATCCTGCACGAATAGCAAAAGAATCATTGTATAAATATTCTATTCCCATTGCAAGAGTAAATTCATTTAACTCTTCACTAAATCCATCTGGAGCATCACCAAATGATTTAAAAATACCAGACAGAAAATTGACATCTGCTTGGTTATATCCAATTATTTGGTTATTAGAATTATAAATAGGAATACTTGGAGACGGAACCAATAGTTTGTTAAGTTCTAAATTAAGGGAAACTTTATTTGAAGAGTCAAAAATAAAATCAAATGCAGTTCCAAGTTTAAGATTTGTTGGAATAAAGTTTTTTTTGCCCAATTCTTCATATTTCATTCTTGGCCCAATGTTAGAAATATTAAATCCTGCTCTCCAAATTCCATTAAAATTACGGTATGCTTTTTCATCAGACTGAAAAAATCCTGAAATATCAACAGCGAATGAGCTAGCAGAATCAGAATCAGAATCAACTGATTGCAACTTAACATCAGACATCAAAAATCTACCAGTTACAGCTAATGCAAAGTATTCACTTAATTTAAGTGAATATGAAGCATCTAAAGTAAATTCGTTAGGATTTTCTAATATTGGAATATCTTGAGGGTTTTGAATGATATCAATATCTCCTAAACTAAAGTATTTAAAACTAGCTGACCAGGAACTTCTATCATCTATAACATTAAAATAGTTAACATTAGCCAAAAATACATCACTTACCAGCTTACTTAAGTATGGCGTATAACTAACACCAACACCAGAGAGGCTTTCAGAAAAAACATATTTGGATGGATTCCAGTGTTGCGAAAATGCATCAGGTGTTGTTGCCACACCCTGTTCTCCTAGTCCTGATGCTCTGGCATCTGCGGAAATCATCAAAAATGGAACAGCGGTCGTAATAACTCTTCTTTCCTGTGAAAAACCTGTCTTTACAAGACAAAGTAAAAATATAATAAGAATATATTTGTTGTTCATATTTATGAAACGTTAAATATATATAAATATTATTTTGGGTTGTTTTGTTTTAAAAAATTTTTTTTTTTAAACTATTTGCTATCTTGCATGTCGAAATAGACATGAATAGCTGTTTAAATATGCAAAAATACAATTTATTAAATCTAGCTTTTTTATTTCTTTCCATCTTATTAATCGTGGGATGCAACAGAAATTCTATGAAAAGCGGAAAAAATAGTTCTCAAGCCACAGGGTGGAAAATAAACTCTAAAGATGGTGGTTTTAAAAGTGCAAAAGATTACAAAGGTCAACCTGCAGGCCCTGGATTAGTTTTTGTCGAAGGTGGAACATATACAAAAGGGAATGTTAAAGATAATGTAATGCATGATTGGAATAATTCTCCAACCCAACAATATGTAAGATCCTTTTTCATTGATGAAACTGAAGTAACAAATGAAATGTATGGTGAATATTTATATTGGATGAAGACAATTTTTGCTGAAAATTTTTCAGAAATTTATAAAGCTGCTCTTCCAGATACATTAGTTTGGAGAAATCCTCTCGGATTTAATGAAGATATGGTAAATAATTACTTAAGACACCCTGCATTTAAAAATCATCCAGTAGTAGGAGTAACTTGGAAACAAGCAGTTAATTTTGCAAAATGGAGAACAGATAGGGTTAATGAACAACTTCTAGTTTCAGAAGGTTTTATTAGAGAAGGTGCAATTAATCCTGATAGCATTTCAGATGGATATACATTTAATACAAAAGCTTATTTATTAGATCCAACAAGTGCATATGGTGGTAAAATGAATGAACTTGCTGGTGATAAGTCAAAGGAAACTAATGAAGATGGTGAAGAAAAAATTGATTATGCTTCTAGAGAAGATGGAGTAATGCTTCCTGAATATAGACTTCCTACTGAAACTGAATGGGAATACGCAGCATTAGCTTTAAGTGAGATTAGAAAAGATAATGTATATCGCGGAAAGAAAAAATTTCCATGGGATGGAGAATATACAAGATCTGGAAAGAAGAAAAATGTTGGAGATCAATTAGCTAATTTCAAATTGGCAGATGGGGATTATGGTGGAATAGCAGGTTGGTCAGAAGTTGGATCTGGAATAACAACTTCGGTTAGAGCTTATCCTCCAAATAATTTTGGTTTATATGGTATGGCTGGAAATGTAGCAGAGTGGGTTGCAGATGTTTATAGGCCTATTATTGATGAAGAAGCTAACGATTTTAATTATTATAGAGGTAATATTTTCTCAGAAACAGTAATAGGTGAGGATGGTAAAATGGTTACAACAGATACAGAAGATGCAAATTACGATTTCCTTCCCGGATCAGCTGTTGAAGAAGTTGTTAAAACTGAAGATCTTGTTGATCGGGTTAATTACTCTACTGGAGATAATAGAAACTATAATGATGGAGATAGAGGTTCAGTTAGAGACTTTACTCTAGAAGGAGATTTTTCTAGAATGTATAATGCTCCTTCAGAAGAGGATGGTGATATAGAAACAACTACACTTATCGATAATGAAGCTAGAGTTTATAAAGGGGGATCATGGCTGGACAGAGCTTACTATCTAGATCCCGCTCAAAGAAGACATTTACCAGGTTCCATGACTACTAATTTTATTGGCTTTCGATGTGCAATGTCTTATTTAGGTGAGTCTAGAATAACCAGAAAGCCTAGTAGAAGATAATTAGCCTTACTAATTACATATTTTATTCCATCTCTTATTTCATTACTTTTAAAAAATGAATACTGATCAATTATATGATATATTCCTAAAATGTAATGGTGTTTCAACTGACACTAGATCAATAAAAAAAGGTTCCCTTTTTTTTTCTTTGAAAGGTGAAAACTTTGATGGAAATGATTATGCCTTAGAAGCAATTAATAAAGGTGCTAAATATGCAGTAATTGATAATAATAAACTTGAAAATCCAAATTTTATAAAGGTAAATGATGTTTTAAAATCTTTACAAGCACTTTCTGGGTATCATAGGATAAAACTAAAAAATACAACCATTATTGCATTAACTGGAAGTAATGGAAAAACAACAACAAAAGAGTTAATACATTCAGTATTAAGCAAGAAATATAAAACAGTTTCTACTTTAGGAAATTTAAACAACCATATTGGAGTTCCTCTATCATTATTAAAAATGAAAAAAGATTCAAATTTTGCTGTTATTGAAATGGGTGCAAATCATATTGGAGAAATAGCTTTTTTAACAGATTTAGTAAAACCAGACTATGGCTATATAACAAATTTTGGCAAAGCTCACTTAGAAGGTTTTGGGGGCATAAAGGGAGTAATTAAAGGGAAAACAGAATTATATAATTGGTTAATAGAAAACAAAAAACCTATTCTTATAAATTCAGATGATGAAATACAAAAAAAATTCACTAATTCTAAATCTATATTATTTGGTAAAAAGATTCATTCTCAGTTTATTTTTAAAGAATTTAATGAAGATTTTGTATCTGTTGGGTATAATGAACTTAAAATCAAAAGTAAATTGATAGGTAGTTATAATTTTTATAATATTATTGCAGCAATTTCATTTGGACTATATTTTAAAATTGATATAAAATCAATTCAAAATGCTATAGAGAATTATACTCCAAAAAATAATAGATCAGAAGTTTTAAACATAAAAGACAAAAAAATAATTCTAGATGCTTATAATGCTAATCCAACTAGTATGAGGCTCGCTATTGATAGCTTTTTTAAACTTTCTGGATCAAAAGCATTAATATTAGCTGATATGTTAGAGTTAGGGATTTATTCAAATGATGAACACCTTGAAATAATTAATCATTTAGAAAAAGAAAATGCTGGAAAAACATATCTTCTGGGCGAAGAGTTTTATAAATTAAAAAAAGAGAGTAATTCTATTTCATTTTATAAAACAAAGAATGAACTGATCTTAGAAATCTCTAATAATAAAATATTAGAAAAAAACATTTTAATAAAGGGATCTAGAGCTATGAAAATGGAGGAATTAATAAATCTTATTTAATTTTTAAATATCTTAGACAGGGATCAAAAAAAGAAATTTTATGCAAAAAATCACATTTTTCCTTTTAACACTTCTAATTATCGCTTGCCAAAATACACCAAAAGAGTCTACCTCAAAAGACCTCAATGAATTTAAATACATAGAGACCACAATACAAGATTTACAAAAGGGCTATGGCAATGGTAGCTGGACTATTGTAGAGGTGGTCACGGCATACTCCCAAAGGATAGCAACCATAGACAAATCTGGCCCAAATCTTTCTTCTGTGATTGTCACAAATCCAGACGCTCTTGTGATTGCAGATTCATTGGATCAGATAGCTCCAGAAAACTGGGGTTCTCTTCATGGTGTGCCCGTTTTATTAAAAGACAATATTGATACTAAAGATAAAATGGCTACAACTGCGGGCTCCAGAGCTTTAGCGGGATCCATGCCATTAGAAGACAGTTTCTTGGTACAGCAATTGCGCAAATCGGGGGCAGTGATTTTAGGAAAAGCCAACCTGAGTGAATGGGCCAATTTTAGAGGCCAAATGTCAAGTAGCGGCTGGTCTGGAATCAATGGCCAAACCAGAAACCCTTATGTGCTTACCCGAACACCTTGTGGGTCTAGCGCAGGAAGTGGCGTTGCTGTTTCTGCCAACCTAACAGTTTTAGCGATAGGAACAGAAACCAACGGATCTATAGTTTGCCCATCTACAGCAAACGGAATTGTAGGTATTAAACCCACGGTGGGGCTTATTAGTCGCGCAGGTATCATTCCTATTTCTTATACTCAAGACACTGCTGGCCCAATGGCCAGAACGGTGGCCGATGCCGCTTTAGCGCTTGGAGCACTCACAGGTCTAGACCCCAGAGATGCCAAAACCAATGCCAGTATTGGCAAAGCCTTACAAGATTATACGCCGTTTTTAAAAGTAGACGGTCTTAAAGGCAAACGCATTGGTTGGTTTAAAAGTGCTTTTGGAAACCACACCACCACAGACAGCCTTACAGTAAAAGCCATAGCCACCTTAAAAGCACAAGGTGCCGTTATTGTTGAAATAGATCAGATTAACGAGCGAGCCACTGGAGGTCATTCTTTCCAAGTTATGCTTCATGAATACAAAGCTGGGCTCAATGATTATTTTGCCAGTCTTGGACCAGACGCTAAAATTAAAAGCCTTAAAGAACTCATCGCTTTTAACAAGCAGGATTCTATTGAACTAAAATACTACAACCAAGAATATTTAGAAATGGCCCTGGATAAAGAAGACCTCAACAGCAAAGCATATTTAGATCACTTAAAAGACCTTAAAAAAATGAGCCAAGAAGAAGGTATAAATCGAGTTATGGAGGAGCACAAATTAGATGGGTTTGTAGCAGCCACCGGATCTCCAGCCTGGAGTATTGATTGGCTAAATGGAGACAATTACCACACTTCTAGTTCATCGCCCGCCGCTTGGGCCGGTTACCCAAACATAAGCGTTCCAATGGGAGACGTTCACGGGCTGCCTGTAGGATTATCCTTTTTTGGAACAGCTTGGAGTGAACCCACCCTAATAGAAATGGCTTATAGCTTTGAACAAGCTACTATGGCCAGAATCATTCCTACATTCAAGGCCTGGGATTCAGAATAATTATTAATTTTTATTTAAGTAATCCAATGCCAAAGTTGTCATTGACTTTAATCCAGTGATCATTGCAGAATCATCAACGTAAAAATCTGGTGTATGATGAGGAGCTGCTTTAGCTGGGTCAGTCCCCTTTTTTGCTCCACCTATAAAGAAATACATTCCAGGCACTTTCTCTTGAAAGAAAGAAAAATCCTCTGCCCCGGTAATTGCATTCATTGAATTAACATTACTGGAACCATTTATTCTTTTTAATGAAGGCAACATTTTTTCATATAATTCTGGATCATTAAAAGTTATAGGGTAGCTAACCATATATGTAAGTTTTGCCTTAGCATTATTTGCTTCAGCAACATTCTGAACAATTTCTTCCAATCTTTTTAAAACAATTTTTTTCATTCCCTCATCTAAAGTTCTAATTGTTCCTAACATATAGAGACTTTCAGGAATAATATTGCTTCTAACGCCTCCATGAATACTTCCAATTGTAACTACAGCAGCAGCTTCAGTTAATGGCATACTTCTACTTACTATAGTCTGAATTGAGTTTATCATCTGAGAAGCAGTAACAATAGGATCTATTCCTGTCCAGGGCGTTGAACCATGGGTTTGAACTCCTTCAATATCAATTCTAAATTCATTAACAGCCGCCATTATCCCTTTTGGACGTACAAAAACTTGTCCAGCTCCAATTTGAGACCAAATATGAAGTCCAAAAATAGCATCAACATCAGGGTTTGTTAAAACTCCTTCTTTAACCATAAGTTCTGCACCACCTTCTTCACCAGAAGGAGCGCCTTCTTCTGCAGGTTGAAAAATAAATTTTATTGTGCCAGGAATCTTATCTTTTAATTCGTATAAAATTTTAGCTGTACCTAATAAAATGGCAGTGTGAGTATCATGACCACAAGCATGCATTACAGGAACATTTTCTCCATTATATTCACCAATCATTTCAGATTTCCATGGTAAGTCAGCCCTTTCTTTTACTGGTAAACCATCGATATCAGCTCTAAGAGCAACTACTGGACCAGGTTTTCCCCCTTTCAATACAGCTACAACTCCAGTTTTAGCTATTCCAGTTTGAGGTTTTAATCCAATCTTTTTTAATTCATTTGCTATTCTCTCCGCTGTTTTAAATTCTCTATTACTTAACTCTGCATTTTGATGAAACCAATGTCTAAGTTCAATTATATCAGATTCATAATTAGAACTCAATTCATTTATTTTTTTATCAAACTTTTGTGCATTTGAATCAAATGAAAATAATAAAACAAATAAGGATAAAAATAAAAGAGATAATTTTTTCATAATTCTGTTTTTTTCAAAAATAAAGAAAATTATTCTCCTATTACTGTGATAAACAATCTTCTTGCCCCTACATTGTCTCGGTGTTCACATAAATAAATTCCTTGCCAAGTACCAAATTGAGGAATTCCATTTGTTACTGGAAAAGAAATCGAAGATCCCAATAAGCTATTTTTTATGTGAGAAGTCATGTCATCTTTACCTTCATAAATATGAGTAAAATGGGATTCATTTTCAGAAACCATTTTATTAAAATGGGTTTCAAAATCTACTCTTACTGATGGGTCTGCATTTTCATTAATTGTTAAGCTAGCAGATGTATGTTTAATAAAAACATGAGCAACTCCAGAAATATTTGGAATAATGTTTATAATATGATCTGTAATTAGATGAAATCCCCTGGGATAAGGCTTTAAATTAATTTCTTTTTGAAAAACCATCTCATTTTATTTAATTGTGGGTCATACTGGATTCGAACCAGTGACTTCTACCCTGTCAAGGTAACACTCTGAACCAACTGAGTTAATGACCCCTTAATATATCAAATCTATGATTTTTCTATATTATTTTTCTTAAAATAATTCCAAATAATATAAGTCCCAATAATCAATATTATAATGGAAAGTAATGAGCTTTCAAATCCAAATTCACCTCCATTTAATATATTATTTTCAGGAATTGTAAACTCAATTATAGAATATGAATCTTGTCCACTAACTTTGAATCCAAACATAGATTGAAAGAAATTCCAGCTAAAATGTAATGCAATTGGAAACCATAAATTTTTTGTAAAAACATAAGATGCTCCTAAAAAGAATCCTGCTAGAAAGATATTACACAAACCAAGAGAAGTTACATTTGGATTAGATCCATGAATTAAAGAAAAGAAAATAGAGGATATAAATAATGCTACATAAGGATTAAAAGATTCTAATAAATTTTTAAGCATATATCCTCTGAAAATTACTTCTTCAAAAACAGAAACTCCAACAAATAAAATAATTGATAAAAAAATATTTTGTAAATCAAATGTGTAATTTTCAAAAACTATTTCGCCAATTAAAGAAAGGGAAACATACGCAAAAGCCATAATTACTAAACCCATTATTAATCCATAATTGAATTCTTTTAACCTTCCCTTAGTCTGGAAACCAATTTCAATTAATGGTTGCTTATCAATAAATTTCATAAAAAGCCATAACATAATTCCCATAATAAAAATCATAGAATATTCTAGAGAGATCATCATATTTAAGTCAATATTTCCACCTGACATTTTAGATAAATCATATCCAAGTAATAACAAAAATATTCCTCCAAAAAGTTGAGGAACAAATAGTAAGAAAAACGATAATAAAGATTTAATCCAACCGCTATGATTTATAACTTTTTTCATTTTTTAATTAGGTTTAAATATTACTGGAATTGTATAAGAAACAGCGACTGGCAAATCATTATTTAATCCAGGCTCCATTGATGGAAGTTTTTTTATAACCCTTTCTGTCTCTTTTCTAAAGACATCAGGGCCTAAAATAGTAATGCCATAAATCTTACCATCATTTTCAACAATAATTTCAACAAAAACTATTGATTCTTCAGCTACAATATCTTTAGCTTTTTTAGGGAATTTTAAATATTTTTTAAAATGTTTATCTACTTTTTCTTTAAAACATGTCTTAGAATCATCTGAATTCATGTCTTCACAGCCGGGGAATAAAGGAGCCCATTCCACACTATCCAAAGGAAAAACATCATTTGATTTGTCAGAATCAGAAGGGATTCTATAGGTAATTGGAAGCTGAAAAGGAAAAGAGCTTGGTTCCCCATTTACTTTGCCAGGTATCATTTTAGGAAGTTTTTTAAAAATGTCCTGAGCAGCATTTTCAAATAATTGATTAGCAGCTAATAAGGCTTCTTCACTATCAAACTTAACACCAACTAGATTTGATTTAGCAATTATATTGTTTACTTCTCCATTTTCATTAATTTCAAAAAAGACATTTACGACTGATTGAAGCCTTAAATCAAGAGCTGTTTTAGGGTAAATAAAGTACTTTTCAATGTGTTCTTGGATAGATTCTTCAAAACATTTTTTTTGTAAATTTTCAGGAATTAAATTACAAATCGGAAGAATAGGAAAATCTTCTTCAATAATATTTTCTTCTTGAGAATAATTGGATAATACAAAAAATAGAAAGAAAATTAAAATGTATTTTTTTAACATGGGATGCAATATAATAAATACTGGGTAGATAAATTGATTTTTTGTTTAGACAACTAAACTAGATGTTATAATGGAAATTAAATTAAATTTTATAAATTTGACATAGTTTGGCACATGTTTTGAATTCAGTCATTGTAGTCAAACCTTTTAGGCTAATAATAAGTCTAAATAAAAAATAAAATTTATAGTTATGAAAAAAATATTTTTGTTTGCCCTAATATTTCCTTTAATTTTTACTTCTTGTGAAAATTCAGGAGAAATGTCTGATGACGAATTAATTGAAGCAATTATAAATGCTGAAAATAGAATTTCCGTTTCAAAAAATGATCTTCCAAAATCTGCTATTGCTAGTTTAGATTTTAATATGCCTAATGATATTATACGTTATGCAGATTTAGCTCCAGAATTAGGTTATGAGATTGAAATGAAAAGCTGGGACTTTTTTGATTTTGAATTAGATTATGAAAGAGATGATAATCAGTATTTCACAACAACTGGAAGAAAATTAGAATCTACTAGAGGAGACAAAGATGGATTTGGAAAAGGTAAAGATGATAAAAACAAAAAAAGAGGTCCTTGTTTTAAATTCGTTTATCCGATTTCTTACACAATGGCTGATGGTTCTGTAATTTCTGGAAATGACAGAAAAGAAATCCATACTCAAATGAAAGCATATTTTGAAAAAAATGGCAAGACTAGAGAAAATAAGCCTCGATTAAATTTACCAGTTCAAATTTTGATACTTGACAAAGACAAAAAAGTTATTAAAAAAGATATTTCATCAGTTGAAGATCTAAAACTTCTTTGGCAGTACTGCAAGGGGAACAGGAATAAAGGAAACGGTGATAGAAAAGGATAAAAAAATTAAATCATAAAAGAAGAAATAAGCTCCAAAATTGGAGCTTATTTTTTTTTAAATGATGTCCATAGAAAGTGAATCAGAATCAACAAAAAACTAAAAAATCCTAAAAATAAAAACAACCATCCAATTGGAATTAAGAAGAAGGGTTCTCTAAGAATACCATTTTCATCTACTTCACTTCCAATTAAGGGTTCAAATGCAACAAAACATAAAATTCCCAGTACTAAAAAAGTAATTGCTATTTTATATTTAGCTGCCATAATGAATTAAATTTATTGCTTTGTTTAACTTGTTTACCTCTTTCTTTCCAACCATTGTGATTTTCTTTGGGTAAATCTGGAACTGAATCCAATGATTTTTTTAGAGAATTATATATTTCATTTTCTTTTTCAGACAGTTTACTTAATAAGATTGGAGTTTCTTCATATAAATCTTCTGAATATTTGAAAAATTTACCACTCTTATATAATTTATAAGTCTTATTCTGTGCATAAACACCTCTATCAAGTGCACGTGTACCCCACATTGGATTATAATATGTTATCAAAACATCTCTTTGCTTATAACCATCATTTAAAATGAGAGGTAAAAGACTTTTCCCATAGGAATCTGGATTTTCAATATTAAGAATATCTTCAAATGTTGCATAAAAATCTGTAAAATCTATTAATGCATCACTAGTTCTAGACTCCATAATTTGATTATTCCAATTCACAATCATTGGTACATTTGAAGCATATTTAATTGAACCTCCTTTTGAACCTTTTATTTCTTTTCCATTATTTAATGTTACAACTTTTGCATCAGTTCCATTATCGCCTAAAAAAATCAAAATGGTATTTTTATCTAAATTATTTTTCTTTAAAGCATCTGTAATTTTACCAACAACCTTATCCATATATGTCACCATATCTGAAAAATATTTTGGATTATTTCCAACATTTCTTTTGTCCAAGTCATTCCAATCCTTAGAATCTGGAGTCGGACGAAAAGGATCATGAACTAAAGCCATTGGATAATAAACAAAGAAAGGATCATTTTTGTTTTTTTCTATAAAATCAACTATAAAATCTGAGAATACATCTGCGCCATAGTCATCAATGTTTTCTTCTAGTTTTTTTCCATTTTGTACAATATTAGGATTTGCAAATCTATCACCTCTTTCTCTTAGCCACCATAGACAATATTCATCAAAACCAAAATGATATGGTCTATTTAAGTCCTGATTATTTTCTAAATCATATTGAACTCCATTTAACTGCCACTTACCAACGACAGTTGTCTTATAACCATTTTCCTGAAATAAATTCCCAAATGTTTTCTGATTAGGGTTTAAATATGAAAAGTATTCATAATTAATATAGTTTGGTTTCCCAGTCATAATTTTAACTCTTGTTGGAGTACAAAGTGGCTGAGAATAAGCATTGGTAAAATTAATACTATTTCTAGCTAAAGAATCTAAAACAGGTGTTTTATAATCATCTGTACCATTAATTCCAAGTGCTTCAAATCCAATGTCATCTGCCATTATAAGAACAACATTTGGTTTTGATGAAACTTTTTTTGATTGATTATTGCTGCAACTTAAAACTAGTGTAGAAATAAAAATAAGAGATAAAATTTTCATATTTTTGACAATTATTTCATCACAATTTATGGAACATTTTTTAAAGTCTGAAATAAATTCAATGGAAAGAATTTTTAGACTAAATCTTATAAATAGATTTAAATATGCTAAGCCTAAGAAATGAATGAGTTCATAAATAAGGATATTTTAGATTATGTAAAGCTTAATTCACAACAAGAACCAACTTTACTAAAAGAATTAAATAAAGAAACTCATCTGAAAATTCCTAATCCTAGAATGTTATGTAGTAGTTACCAGGGAAGAATTTTATCTATTATATCAAAAATTATAAAACCCAAAAAAGTATTAGAAATTGGAACCTATACAGGATATTCTACCTTATGTATTGCAGAGGGATTAGATAAAAATGGCATTATTTATACTATTGATATAAATGAAGAACTTCAAGAAATTCAAAATAAATATTTTGACAAATCAGGGTTTGGAAATCAAATTCACCAACATATTGGAAATGCTATAGAATTCATTCCAAAAATTAATGAATGTTTTGATTTTGTTTATTTGGATGCAGACAAAGAAAATTATAATGAATATTTTGATTTAATTATAGATAAAATAGTTTCTGGAGGTGTACTTATTTCTGATAATGTTCTATGGAGTGGAAAAGTTTTAAATACTAAAAATCAAGATTTAATAACTCAAAAATTAATAGAATTTAACCAATTAATAAAAAAAGATAAAAGATTAGACACCATTATTCTTCCAATTAGAGATGGGTTATCTATCAGTAGAAAAATTTAAAGATTTCTTTTTATTGAGCCACCTAAATCTTCTATTTTTTCTTTTACATTATCGATATCCTTTTTTAAAGATTTCGTGTCTATCCCTTTTGATTTTGCACTTTTATTAATTTCACTTTTAACTTCATCTGTTGCATCTCTAACTGCACGAATACCTTTTCCAAGTCCTTTAGAAAGTTCAGGAATTTTATCTGCTCCAAAAACAAGTAAAATAATAAGGCCAATAAAGAGAATTTCTGGACCGCTAATAAATAAAAGCATAATTGTTATTTAAGTCAAATATAGAAAAAAGGCATTTTATAATACAAATTCGTACAAAAGAATTGTGTATATAATCCCTTTAAAGAACCCAATCCAACTTGCTTTGATTGGGTTTTTTCTTACCCAATCATATTTTGTTTTGATATAATTTTTCATTATTAACCTTTTATTCTCTTTTTAAATTTATCAAAATCTGTATCTTCTTGTTTTTTAGGCCAAGAGTTATTAGATGTATCAATATCTGCTGTTTCAAGATCAGGATCTATTGTTATATTAATTATTTTCTTATTAGATTTAATAAGCTTACTGACCTCATTATCATTTTTTCTCCATACTTGAACAGGATATTTAATTTTTTCTTTAGTTCCATCTTCATATTCATATTCAACAATTATAGGCATTACAAGTCCACCGGGTTTACCAAAAACCACTTCATAAAAATATTTAGGAACTTTTAAATTAGAAATTTCTTCCTCACTATAATTTTCATTGAGGTAATTATTTAATAGTTTTGAGTTTTCTAGAGGATTTCCATCTTTTAAATTTTCCGTGTCATTTTCAAAATCTTCAAAATAAACCATTGGTCTTAGTTTATTCATTGGGATACCACGCTCATCCATTATTTTTCTCAATTCTTTTCCTGGTCCCGGTGAAACATAATATTGTTTAACTTCTTTAATACCTATATCAACATAATCTGTTGTATAAAACCAGCCTCTCCAAAACCAATCTAAATCAACGGCAGAAGCATCCTCCATAGTTCTAAAAAAATCTTCTGGTGTTGGATGTTTAAACATCCATCTTTTGGAATATGTTTTAAAAGCGTGATCAAATAAATCTTTGCCCATTATGGTTTCTCTAAGAATATTTAATGCTGTTGCAGGTTTCCCATATGCATTAGGTCCTAGACTATAAACATTCTCAGGATTAGTCATAATTGGAGCTAAAAAATTCTGGTCAACACTCATATAATTTGTTATTAATTTAGCAGGGCCTCTGTCAGAAGGAAAATTATCATTGGGATAAATAATTTCTGGATAATCTTTCCCAAGTTTTTGTTCAGTTAAATACTGAACAAACGTATTAATTCCTTCATCCATCCAAGCCCATTGACGTTCATCATTATTGACAATCATAGGAAAAAAATTATGACCAACTTCATGAATTATAACACCAATCATTCCATACTTAACATCATCTGAATAAGAACCATCTATATTAGGTCTTCCAAAATTGAAACATATCATTGGGTATTCCATTCCTATTTGTTTTGCATGCACGGAAATAGCTTTATGATATGGATAATCAAAAGTATAATCTGAATAGGTTTTTAAAGTTTCTGCAACTACTATTGTAGAATAATCTTCCCATAATGGATTTCCTTCTTTAGGATATAATGATACAGCCATAACATCTCTATTACCAATTTTAACAGCCATCATATCCCAAATAAATTTTCTCGATGTTGCAAAAGCGAAATCCCTTACATTTTGTGCTTTAAAATGCCATGTTTTTTTATTATTAGAAAAACTCTTTTCCGCCTCCTCTGCTTCGTATTGAGTTACTATCATTACAGGTTTATCATAAGATTTTTTTGCTTTATTATACCTTTTTAACATATCTTTTGAAAAAACTTCTTTTCTGTTTTGCAATTCTCCGGTAGCATCTAATATATGGTCAGCAGGAACCGTTATTTTTACCTCATAATTTCCAAATGGTAAGGCAAATTCTCCATTTCCCCAAAACTGATAGTTTTGCCAACCTTCTACTTCATTGTAAACAGCCATTCTTGGGAAAAATTGGGCAATTATATAAGATCTATTTCCATCACTTTGAAAAGTTTCATAACCTGATCTACCATTTTGATTAACATGGTCTTGAATATTGTACCACCATTTCATGGAAAAAGAAAATTTTTCTCCACTTTTTAAAACTTTAGGTAAATCAACCCTCATCATAGTCTGATTAATAAAATAAGAAAGTGTTTTTCCATCTTCATCTTTAACATATTCAACATTAAATCCTCCATCAAAAGGGTCTGTCAAAAATTCATTTGTAAATCCAGAAGGACGATAAAATGGACGTACTGTACTCCCATCCCTTTCTAATGAAGGAGAATCTTTTTTTCTAACATTTTGATCTAGTTGCACCCATAAATATTCCAAATTATCTGGAGAATTATTTGTGTAAGTAATCGTTTCACTTCCATAAATTCTTTTATTTCTATCATCTAATTCGATATCCATTTTATAATCAGCTTGCTGCTGATAATAAGCTGGACCTGGTGCACCTGCAGCAGTTCTAAACATATTAGGAGATGAAAACTCTTGATACATTTGCCTAAACTTGTTTAAGTTTAAATGTCCTTTCTCCTTAGTTTCTGATGAATTTTCTTGTGAAAATCCAAAAAATGAAATCATAATTGCAATTGCAACTAACCTAATGTCTTTAATTTTCATATTTATATATTTTGAATGTCAAATTTAGTTAAAAAGTCTAGAACTCAAATGACACATTTGGAACATCTTTTCTAAGTATAAAACTCCTTTTATTAGGGCCTTTTCTCAAATGAATAATATTTTGTTGTTTCTCAAATAAATCAAAAAGAATTGTATTTTTCAATTCAATTGATTTAAACATAGGAATATCCTCTAATTCTAAATAAGCAATTATCATTTCATTTTTTTCTTCTGATCCTAAATAAAATAGATCGTGTTTATTATTGTCAAGATAAATACTGAGATTAGACAATAAGTAATCACTAATTTTTGGTTTAATTTCATTTGAATTTAAATCATTACCCATAGATATATCTACTTGATATATATTTTTAATAATTTCAGTAAAATCATCTTGAAAAACTCTAATTGTAATTTGTAAAGAACCCGAATCCTCTTTAAAATCATATAAACTTGTACTTACATAGTACTTGTGACTAAATCCATAAATAACAAATAATATTATAATTAAACTAATTTTTTTCATCAATTATAGATTTATTAAATTTTTCAAATGATTGTAAAACTAAACTATGATCAGAAGTTCTGAAATCTTTTTCAATATTGCTATTTTCTAAGGCTCCCAATACAAACTCATAAACTTCATCCTCTTCTAAGTTAAAATTATTCATAAAAAAAACAAGACCATAAAACTCCATAATACTAACAACGGAAGCGTATTGTTTATCTAATAACCTCTTCTTTTTTAGTCTTTTATAATACCCTGACAGATGTTTGTAAACAGCCTCTATATCAAGTCCTCCAGTAAGAGGAAGTAAAAGTGTACTCAAAATAAGACTTTTAGTAGAAACTATCTTCTCTTTTCCTTTTCCTTTAAGTCCAGGTATTCCAACATCATCAAAATTTATTGGATCTTTAATGCCAGAATCTAACATGTCATTTAACATGTTCCCACTTAAATTATGTGGCTTTACTTCAACATTATCTAACTCATTAACAAAAGGTTCAACATAAACCTTTATTAAATCTTGATTAAAAATTTTTGGATTTACTACAATTACATGAGATTTAATCTGAATTGATGAAATTATAATAGTATCATTTTTTTTTACACCAATTGAGAATAATCCTTTCTCATTTGTAATTGACTTTGCTCCACTAGTTTTATTTATTATATGAATTCCACTTAAATTCAAAGAATCGCTAACTACTTCTCCTTTGAATGATTTATAATTTTGATTTGTTTGAGAAAAAATAATTTGAGTCCCTAAAAGAAGAAAACTAAAAATTATTTTAACCCCTTTTAAGTATCTTTCTATATTTATCACTTTGCTTAACTAAAAAATCAATTAATTGGAATTCATTACTTTTTTTGAACAAGAATTTTGAAGGAAATTTTTCATCACAAAACAATAAAAAATCAGCAATTTTTTCTTTTGGAATTCCTAAATTAAAAATAAAAAAAGCATCATCATAAACTTCTCTAAGCAGGTTACTGGGTTTATAAGAAAAATTGCTAGAATCCTCTGACATATCATCTTTAGAGCTTGATTTAGCAATAGTCTTATATAAATTAATAAAGTTAAGTCCGTTATTAAACCTACCTGATTGTAAGATCTGATTCTCAATTCTAGTTGATTTATCAAAGCTATAATCAATTTTTTTAAATTCTTCTTCCTTTAAATCTATAAATTTCTCTGTGTTTTCAGGACTCACAACTACTTCATCTAATTCTGTTACTTTTTCATTTACATCAATTACTATTCTACTTTTTTGCAAAATATCTTTATTTATAACCAAAGATCTTATTTGATATTGAACAGAAGAAAAAACTAACCTGTCATTAAGTTTTACTTTAATTTCAAATTCTCCATCCTCATTAGTAATCGTCGCTTCTTGAGAGGTGTTATTAATTACATTAGCTGAAACAACATTACTATCCCTATATAATACTTTTCCCCTAATCCAGGTTCTATAATCTGACTGTGAAAATGAGAAATTCCATATAAAAAAAAGAAGAAAAAAATTTATTGTATACCTCATTAAATCAAAAATTAATTGAGCGGAAGACCGGGTTCGAACCGGCGACATTCAGCTTGGAAGGCTGACGCTCTACCAACTGAGCTACTCCCGCATTAATACAAATATAATATTAATGGTTATTTATATTATGATTGCATTAATTAAAAAATTAAATTATTAAATTTATAATCAATGGATGTTATCTTAAAAAAAGTTAATTCAAGCGATTTACTACCAATAAGAAGTAAAATATTGAGAAATAATGCTAGTTACAATTATTGTAAGTATAAAGGTGACAATTTAGATAGCTCCTTTCATATTGGTGCCTATGTAAACAATAAAATAATTGGAGGTGCTTCACTTATTAAAAAAAAATCAACCCATAAAAATTTAACAAATTGTTATCAAATCAGAGGAATGTGTGTTTTAGAAGATTTCCAAAATAAAGGAATTGGAAAAAAAATTTTAAAAGAAGCTGAAAAACATTGTAAAATTTTAAAAATTCAAAATATTTGGATGAATGCAAGAGTGAAAGCAGCCAATTTTTATTTAAATTTAAATTATATCGATTTAGGTTTCCGCTATGAAATTAAAGGGATTGGATTACATTATTTTTTATATAAAGAATTACAATGAATTTAAATATAAACTTATTGCTATTTTTAATGTTTTGTAATATTAATTTTTCTCAAAATAGTATGAATTTAGATATACTTCAAGGAATAAAAAATCCCAATTTAGTTGGAGATACAATTAAGCTTGAAAAGAACACTTTTAATGCCTTTAATAAAATGCAAATCGCTGCAAAAAAAGACGGTGTAGATCTCAAAATTGCTTCAGCTCATAGAGGATATGATCGTCAAAAACTTATCTGGAATACAAAATTTAAAAAATTTACTACTGAATTTAACTTGAAACCTAGTCAAGTAGTTTATGAAATAATTAGGTTTTCAACTATTCCTGGAACTTCAAGACATCATTGGGGAACAGAAATTGATATTATTGATAATAATTATCCAGATGAAGAGGATGTTTTGATATCAAAAAAATTTGAAAAAGATGGTATTTTCTTTAAAGTTAAAAATTGGCTTAATATAAATTCTGAAAAATTTGGGTTTTATATAACATATAACAATGACCCTAAAAGAAAGGGATTTGAGCATGAACCTTGGCACTACAGTTATGCACCTATTTCAAAAAAAATGCTTTCATTATTTTTAAAATCAGATCTTAAAAAAGTTATTAAAAAAGAAGAAATTAAGGGATCTGAATATTTCACTGACGATTTTATTGAAAAATATAAAAAAGAATATATTTTGGATATAAATAAAGATTTAAAATAATTAGTTCCTTCGATTATAATTATATTTGTTTAAAATTATAAAGGGTTTCAGATTTTGAAAATTTCGAAAAAGGTTATTTTAATGATCCTTGATGGCTGGGGTATAGCTAAAGATCCTAAAGTATCTGCAATTGATATAGCTAAAACACCTTTTATTGATTCATTATACAAAAAGTATCCATCTGCCAAACTTACTACATTCGGTGAAAGCGTTGGACTTCCTGACGGCCAAATGGGAAATAGTGAAGTGGGGCATATCAATTTAGGGGCTGGAAGAATAGTTTATCAAGAATTAGCAAAAATTAATCGTGCTATTAAAGAAAAAACTTTTCAAAATCAGCATCATTTGAAAACTTGCTTAGAAAACGTAAAAAAAACAAATAAAAAATTACATTTAATAGGTTTATTGTCTGATGGTGGAGTCCATTCTCATATCAATCATCTAGAAGGAATACTTGATGTTTGTCAAGAAAAGAAAATTGATAATATCTACATACATGTATTTACTGATGGTAGAGATGTAGATCCAAAATCAGGTATAAATTTTATCAAAAGATTAAATAATAAAATTATTTCTTCTGGAGCAAAAATAGCAACTGTTATAGGTCGTTATTTTTCTATGGATAGAGATAATAGATGGGAAAGAACTAAAAAAGCATATGAACTTATAACACAAGGAATTGGTGAAAAGTCTCATAATATTGTAGATTCTATTGAAGCATCTTATAAAAGGGGTATAACTGACGAATTTATAGAACCAATTGTAATGGTAGATAATGAAGGAAATTCTAATGGAAATATTGAAGATGGAGATCATGTTATTTTTTTCAATTTTAGAACAGATAGAGGAAGACAGTTAACAAAAGTATTAACTCAAGAAGATTTTTCTGATTTAGAAATGAAAAAATTAAATCTAAATTTATTAACAATGACTAACTATGATGAGTCATTTAAAGGAATTGAAACTATATATGACTCTGAAAACATAATAGATACTTTGGGTGAGGTTATAGCAAAAAATGATAAAACTCAAATTAGAATTGCTGAAACAGAAAAATATCCTCACGTAACATTTTTCTTTAATGGAGGAAGAGAAAAACCTTTTAAAAATGAATCAAGAATTTTATGTCCTTCCCCGAAAGTTCCGACATATGATATAAAACCTGAAATGAGCGCTCATAAAGTTAAAAATTCTATTATAGAAGAAATAAAAAAAAATAGTACAGATTTTATATGTTTAAACTTTGCTAATCCAGATATGTTAGGGCATACAGGAAACCTTGAAGCAGCAATTAAAGCATGTGAAACTGTTGATGAATGTTCATGTGAAATTATTGACTGTGCATTGGAAAAAGAATTTTCAATTATAGTTATTGCTGATCATGGTAATTGTGATAAAATGAAAAATTCTGATGGATCACCTAATACAGCACATACAAAAAATATGGTGCCTATAATTATTGTTGATCATAAAATTAAAAAAGTATCTGATGGTGTTTTATCAGATATAGCTCCAACAATTCTAGATTTAATGAACATAGACAAACCTAAATTAATGACTGGAAAATCTTTAATAAACTGATATGAAAAAAACAATTATTTTTTTAAGCATTTTTTTGCTTTTTTCTTGTAAAACAAAAAATTCTGATTCCAAAAAAGAAACAGATAAAGTCATAGAAAATAAAGAAGAAGATGTAAACATTATTGGATACTTTGATAGAAATGAGTTACAGAAACATCCATATACATTGTGGTTTGATGAAAATTATAAAAATTATGACCTTGATGAATCAACTGCTGAAAAAATTAAACCACTAATTAAGAATTTTGAAATTACAGTTTTCATGGGTACCTGGTGTGAAGAAAGTCAAAAAGATATACCAGGATTTTTTAAACTTTATGATTTTATAAAAGCTGATAATGAAAAAATTCAATTAATTGGAATGAGTGAACAAAAAACTACGCCTCAGAATTATGAAAAGGGATTAGAAATTTTCAATGTTCCAACTTATATCTTTAAAAAAAACGGAAAAGAAATTAACAGAATTGTTGAGTTCCCTGTTGAAACTTTAGAAAAAGACATTTTTAAAATTTTGAGTGGACAAGAATATAAACATATTTACGCTGATTTTTAAAAAATGAGTTTAATTAAATCATCCGAAGAAATAGAATTAATCAGAGAAAGTGCCCTATTAGTTTCAAAAACTTTAGGAATGTTAGCCAAAGAAATTAAACCTGGAATAAATACACTATATCTAGATTCTTTAGCAGAATCATTTATAAGAGACCATAATGCAGAACCAGGATTTTTAGGTTTATATGATTTTCCTAATACATTATGTATAAGTCCAAATTCTCAAGTAGTTCATGGAATTCCAAATAAAGATGAAATTAATGATGGTGACATCTTATCTATTGATTGTGGAGTTCTAAAGAATGGATACTATGGGGATCATGCATATACTTTTGAAGTTGGAGAAGTAAAAAAAGAAATTAAAAAATTATTAAAAACTGCAAAAGAATCTCTTTACCTAGGAATCAAAGAATTCAAACAAGATAATAGAGTTGGAGATGTAGGCTATGCAATTCAAAAACACAATGAATCCAACGGTTATGGAGTAATAAAAGAACTTGTTGGACATGGGCTGGGAAAAAGTATGCATGAAAAACCTGAAATGCCAAATTATGGTAAAAGAGGAACAGGAAAAAAATTCAAAAATGTAATGGTCGTTGCTATTGAACCCATGATTAATATGGGAACTG
>UINC01001364.1_pt1 | contig 22793 bp, 20 predicted proteins | sample 5385821 | NCBI WGS metagenome assembly UINC01 (sample SAMEA4666929, study PRJEB26691) | marine metagenome | isolation source: Pacific Ocean | place: Pacific Ocean | collected 2011-10-13 | reverse complement strand
TCCAGAGGTACTCGCCCACAGCAAGTCGTAGTGCCTCCTCAGAAACCTATCTGATTTGTCAGAACAGACTGCCTCGGGCTCGGGGGCAGGCCCAGAGGAAGAGCGCATCGGAGCAGGTGCAGGGTCACTTGTCCGAACTGGGGATTGTCGTCGATGAAGATCCTGAAGAAGTGGAGTCGAAGGTCGGTTTCAGGCGCATTCAGAAGCGTGAGGAAGAGTGACCAGTTTCAGACTGACCGTCGCGCCTCTTAGGGGGGCCAATCACTCTGAATCCCGATCATATGGCTCTATGTTCTGCCACTCGGATGCGTCCGACCGGGAAACGACTGCGTGTACCCACTCGGAATCAGAGCAGTTGAACACCTCATGCGGTAGGCCCGGCTCGATGTAGAACATGTCGCCCGCGCTATGCACTACCGACTTCCTACAACCCGGACCATACTCGTGACGGACACTGCCCTGCAGCAGGTAGACCATTACGTCGAAGCCAACGTGGATATGGGCCTTGGCGACCCCTCCGGGAGGGATGTATGCACGATTCATCGACAGTCCTGTAGAAGGAGTGTTCTTGCCGGACAGACCAGGTGCGTACTCGATATTGTTCCAGCCTCTAACTTTCTCCAATTGCCTGAGACTCCATATCCCGCCTTCGTCAGTCACGAATTGACTCAAGTCCACTTGCTCGCCCGTCAGAATTAGCTCCTCCTCGCTCATGCTACCACGAGGGCGGAGGACGGCAGTCTGATTTGAAATGTCCTCATCACTCTAATCGGCCCACTGCAAGGATGTTGTCACCGCTTCCCTCGGTCAACGCTAAAAGGAGAGTGCAGTTCGCCGCGTCACCGAGGAACAGCAATGTCACGAAGAGCAGAGATCTGCACGTCATCCGGCCTGCCGCTGGTAGACAGGAAGAGCACTGCCTTCCCCTGCCCCGAATGTGGCCATTCAATTGGGCGGAGTGAGAAGTGCAGGGTCCAGGCAGTAGACTACATTTGCACTGAATGCGGCTTCCAAGGACCTTGAGGAGGCGTGTGAATGGGGCATGTGGTTGTAAAGTACAAGGTCACTATCAATCAGCCCGATGAGGGGAATCCGGACTACGACGGAATAGCGGGTCAGATAGACGGATTCGAAGAGGTACAGGCTGTCGAAATCAAGCCTCTGGCCTTCGGTATGATGTTCATCGAGGTCCAAGCTGTCCTCGGAGAGGGCGAGGGCATCGTCGACGGCTTTGAGAACAGAGTCAGGGGAGTCAATCCGCTAGTGGGTCAGATAGAGGCTCTCGAGATGGGTCGCCTCTGATTCAGTAGTGGTCCAACGGGGACTTCATCAGTTCACGCATGAGCACTGTGGCATAGGTTCCCGGCGGCAGTTCGAACTTCATTCTGAGGCTGGAGCCATCGGGGTGCCACAGGTCTGCCCCAGACGGACCCCTCTCCCACTTCTCTGATTCCGAGGAGTCTGGGAGTTCGGGGGCCTCCTCGACCGAGAACGAGCGGAAGGGGACCGCTAGGGGTCGGCGCGTCCCTGATGAGGAGAGGCGTGGAATCCTCGTAACGTTCCAATCCGCATCCGCCAGCCCCGTAATCCCGAGTGCTTGGATTTCGATCTCACCAGGCTGTCCCTGTGCGAAGTCTGCGCTCCCTCCGGGCAGTGGTCCGGTCACTGCCAATCTGCCCAATCTACAGTTCCGCCGGCACCTCTCTAGATTCGACTCACTGACGAGCGCCATCTTGGAAACATCTATTCTCCCGTTGGACTGCATTGGGGCGACAAGGTCGCCCAATTCCGGCTCGACGAGTGAGAGCCCGGATGACAGCCGACCGGCCAGTGTGTGATTGAAGGTCAACGACTGCAGAGAGTGTATGGTCAGCAGCTGAAGAGAATGTGGCAGGCTCTTGTAAGCGCCCAGCCAGTCCTCGGGATTTTTCAATAGTCTCTCGAGTATCCCCCTCTCGTAGCCCAGATGCCCGGGTATAATTTCCAAGCAGCCCTTGGGGTCTCCGGTATCGCGCCACATGGTCCGGAACGCTGCCACGTCCTCGGTCGAGTTGTGCCCTGCCATCCCGAGATACAGGTCGCAGGCCATCTTGTAGTCGTCCTCAATCACCGCCCTTCCCACCTCGGGAGTGACGGGCCTCGTAGCGCCGAACCTTTGAGGGCCAATCCAATTGGGGAAGGCGTCAGCGCCCATCCTCTCGGACATGCTGGACTGCATCACCCTGACTCTCCTCATAGCCTCCTTGCCGTCGATTGGACTGCCGTCCGAGTCGCAGCATCCACGGACCGTTATGGTGAACCTGTTCCCGTCGTGGTCACTCATCCCAATCTTCTGATGAGTCCTGCCGAGGACCTCAATCACTGAGTCGTTAATCTCAACCTGTTCCACCTTGGACTGCGGGGCATCGACGACTAGAATCTGTGTCGTCACGGCGCGCTTGTCCTTCATACCCGATGAGAATATCCTCTTCCGGCTGATTCTGCAGGCCTTCGCCAAACGGTTGAGGTAGCGGTTGGTCTCCCAGTTGTGCAGAGTGGCGCGCACGACTGTGAACCTGCCCTTGGGGTCGAGCGCTGGGACCCGCGCAATCTCCTCGACCCTGAAGTCCTCCACTCTGACCTTCAGAACGCCGCCAGTTCCTTCGCCTTCAGAAGACCAGTCGGTCAGTCCCAGATGCTCCTCGACAGAGCTGATGGTCAAACCCTCACCGCCTTCACAGCTTGAGCTTCGAGAGATCCTTTGAGATACCAGAGCACAGGCTCTTGAACACCTTCTCGGCACTCTTGCCCTTGACGGTCCTGACGTACAACTCCGGCTCGTCGAGGTCAGGGTGATTCTGGAAGTAGTTTGAGTACTCGACATCCTTGCTGTCGTTGAGCCTGGAGCGGAACAACTGCAGGGTCGTGTGACTCTCCCCTACCATTCGCAGCCGTAGTTCGCGACCTTCATTCAGGAGTACCTTGATTGGCATGACAGCCGCCCGACCGGCCCCTCCCTTTTGAGGGCTTTCATAATCATGTTGGACCCCTCAGGGTCCAAGCAGAGCCTAAGTTATACATGGGGTGGTTTTGGCCGGCGACATGGCGAATGGGGACTCGGTCTCTGAGCCTCTAGTCAGGGCATTTGAGAAATCCGCCCTCCCGATAGTGGTGCTGAGTGTCCTATTCACAGCTGCGATGGCGCAGGTCCTGCTGGAGTTCCCAGGCTTCACCACCGACATAGCCTCTTTTGCTCCCGAAGCAGAGTCGGATGCCGCCGAGGACAGGATAGACGGAGTCATGCAGGCCTCGCCCCATATGATTTACATCAATGTCGAGCCTTACGACCGGGCAACTGACGGAGCCAACTCGTGCGAGGATTCATCCTGCAACGTCCTTGAGATCGCTGCGCTACAGCAACTATCTGATGACTTGGACATGATTGAGGGCTTCTCACAGGCCAATCACGGATTCATCGTAGCCCACATCAATGCCGCTGGAATGCTAGAGACTGCACTTGAGGAGAGGGACGAGCAGGGCCGCAGCCTAGACGACTTCGCCGACTGGGAGGGTCTGCTCGGCGCGGTGAGTGAGGGTGAGAAGTGCTCGGATGCGATAGGCAACGACCAAGCCATCGCCTCCGCTTCCTTCGCTGCGTCGGCTATGCTTCATCGGGACTTGGACTACGCCCCTGTCTGCGAGTGGCTGGACAGTGGCGAGGGAGACCCGACACCGTCAGCGTCGAGTACCATGTGGGTTATTGAGATCAGTGGGGAAATCAGTGATGACGAGCGACGCGAGAAGACCTCTATGATCAGGACCATGCTGACAGCGAAGCATCCTCTGGGGGAAAGTTCCTCGCTACAGTACGGGGTCATCTCTGACGACCTAATCAGTCACGACATAAACCAGTCGACAATGGGCAATCTGGTCTGGCTGCTGCTCATCGCAGTGATGGTGGTGGTGGCCCTCCTAGCTATCGCCTTTCGCTCCTTCATGATGGTGGCAGCTCCTCTTCTCGGACTGTCTGCAGCTCTGGTCTGGACCTATGGCATCGTAACTCTGCTCGATATGCGGTTGTCAGTCCTCGAGGTTGCTGTGGCCCCAGTTGTGCTCGGTTTGGGAATCGACTACTCGATTCATATGCAGCGAGGCTACGAATTCGCTAAGAAGCGCTCAGTGAGCGCGGCCAGAGCGTGGGTCGAATCGTTCTCCGTGCTGCGGCTCGCCCTGTCTCTGGCAGTGGTGACCACGGTATTCGCCTTCCTCGCCAACCTGTCATCTGAACTGCCTCCCCTCCGGACTTTCGGGTTCACCCTCGCCCTAGGGGTAGTGTCGGCCTTCGCAGCCAGTACCATCACTGTCGGAGCAGTGCACATAGTGGTCGAGAAGAGCGCAGGGGAGATGCGTCACAGGGGCCTCCGGATGGACAGGTCAGCGGACCTCGCTACCCGGTTCCAAAGGAGGAATACCGCGAGGGTCCTGCTCATAGTGGCAATGATTACCATGGGCTCCGTCATTGTGGCGATAAGAGAATTGGACACCAGTTTCGAACTGACTGACTTCCTCTCCGAGGAGGGGATGGAGGTCATGGAGGTGAGGAACGACATCTACGACTCTTACGACGCTGCGGCCTGGAAGACAGTAGTCATACTCGTCGAGCCGGCGAGCGGGGATGAAGCCTTGACTGGAGAAAGGGATCTGATGAAGGGGCTGGGATTCTTCGATAGCAGAATCTCCGGTCTACCTGAAGTCGTCAATCCAACCAATACTGGGACCCAGCGTCCTTCCTACGACGGGCTCTACCCAATTCTGAGGGATGCTATCGAGAACGACCCGTCGCTGGGCGAATCTTTCCACATGGGAATCTTCGACGGTCAACTGGGTGTCGCCGACGGATTCGGAGAGGGTGATCTGACAGCTGCTGTCACAACGCTGCTGGGCAACGACTCGGTGGGCGATGCCCTGAGGGGACATACATGGGCCGAGAGGACCGCGATGCACGTGGCTCTGACCGAGGACGGGGGGTCAATCAAGTTCCTCAAAATGCGGGTTGACGTGCTGGTCAAGACCAGTGAGGAGGCTCAGGAAGTGGCAGAGGTCTTCGTGAAGCAGGCCCAACTGCTAGAGGATGATGGCCTGATAGGTGGCGAGGTCTACATCACAGGGGACGTCGTGGTCCTGAACAACGTACTCTCAGGGCTAGTGCTTTCGCAGGTCGAATCGACGGCCATCAGCCTGTTCGTGTCGATGCTGGTGCTGGTGCTGCTGACTAGGAGGCTGGGGCAGTCACTGGTCGTGATTCTGCCCGTCGGCCTCGCCGGAGCCTGGGTCGTCGGTGCGATGGCGATGCTCGGGATTAACTGGAACGTCCTGACTATCATGATTACCGCCCTGACCATCGGACTCGGCATCGACTACTCGATTCACGTCTGGAGGAGGATAGAGGCCAACAGAAACTCAGGCATGGGGACTTGGGAGGCAATGCGGGACATGTACTCGACCACGGGGACTGCGTTGCTACTCTCAGCGGGAACCACGATCTGCGGTTTCATGGTGCTGCTGCTGTCACCCATCCCAGTCATCCAAGACTTCGGCATTGTTAGCTCGATATCCGTGCTGTTCTCGTTGGTGATGGCACTGCTGGTCCTGCCCGGTCTGCTGGCCGCCGAATTCCGCACCTCTGGCGACTATGCCTGATTAAGCCTCAATCACGGTGGTCACTTCGTGCATGTCAAGACCTTGCTCCCTAGCCACCAGCGCCAGTGCCATCCACAGCGTCACAGGGCCCAGTGCGCGACGCTTCCTCTGGGCTTTTCGCATCACCTCCTTGTTCTCAAGTGCTGACTTGTCGGCGATGATTCCGATGAGCAGTGGTATCGAGCCCTCGGCTCTGTCAGGAGGTAGGTTGCTAGGGGTCGGGTCCGAGACCCGTGGCATGGGCTTGGATTCGGTTGGGGCCCTCGTCACCTCAGATATAGGAGCAGGTGGCTCTTGCGGTATCTCGTACTCAGGGACACCCAGTAACCTGCGAGGAACAGGTCGCCAACCCAGTTGAGGTCGAGTGAGTTCGAGACCAATTGCGGGGCCGAGCCCGCCTTCTGACTCGGTCAGCCAGCCCCTCTCGCACAGGGCACTTACTATCCGATCCGCATCCTCAGGAGTAAACCACTGCAGTTCCAGAGACCAGATGCGCGACAGCTCGCCGCGTGAAGCTGTCCCTCCGGACAGCCCCTCTAGACTGATGTGGAGCAGGTGGCAGACATCCTGCTGATGGCCCTTCTCCATGCTTCCCCGGGGACGCATCAGGAGGAGGGAGCCGCTTGATGCTTGCCTAGTTTGGAGCGAACAGAAAAGCACTCCATTCAAGAGAGGTGGCGGCATGCGCGGGCCGAGGCAACATGGCGAGGGATTACATCGCACGCGACCCGCGTACTGGGAAGGCGATAAGACGCAGGGGTACCGAAGTTGATGTGGACATCCGGGGGCTGCTGCCTCCGGCCGGCACGTGGCAGAGGATTCCCGCGCATGAGATTCTGCCTCTAGCGCGCGGTGATTCGGACGGGCTTCAACTAACTCGTGGCCAAGGAGGGGGCTTCGCTAGGAGAGTCGATGCGATTCATGCCCTGCATCGAGTGATGCAGAGTCAAATCGATGATGCTCATGGGGTCCTGCTTGATATTCTAGATGATGATGAAAGTGGCAACAGAGTAGCTGCTCTGAGGGTCCTTCCCGTTTTCGCTCTAAAGAAGCACGATGGTCTGCTGCAGTGCCTATCGGACAGATTGCTCGACGAAGACCCTCAAGTCGAGGACGCTGCTCGCGACTGTCTGCTGAAGGTTGCTCCGGTCTTCCCCTCGGGCTGCGAGGAGATACTGAGACGGGAGTTGCGCAATCAGAGGCAAGATTGTAGGGCTAACGCCTTTGAAGCACTGCGCCTGACAGCAGAGAGCTGGCCGGAGGCAGGCTGCCTGCACCTCGACGAACTGATTCGCGAGGAGGACAGAGACCTGCGTAGGCGTGGCTCGAAGATTCTACGTACCATCGCTTCCAAGGCGGGAGCTACCGGATGGGACTTGATAGGGTGGTCTCTGGAGGACGAAGATGCTCTAGTAAGGAGGAATGCTTCCAACACGCTCATAACACTCGCCAACAATGAACCCGGCATAGCCACCATTTTCATCGAATCAGCGATGCTTGACGAAGACGATGGGGTCAGGAAGTCCGTCATCAGGGCGCTCAAGAAACTGGACATGCAGAACCCTCGTGTCAACAAGATGGTGATCGACGGTGCCAGAAGCAGGGACTACAACCTGCGCAAGGCCTGTATTGAACACCTCCCGATAATTATGAGCGGCGGGGCATTGAGGGACGCGGCTTCCGAGTTGCTCAAACAGGAAACTCGCCCAGAACTGCGGAAGAAACTAAGCGCTTTTTCCATAGATTTGGAGATAGAGGGGACTGAGGACGAGAAGAATCGCTTCCTAGCCCCCCTAGAGAGAGTAGATCCCCTTCCTGAGGAGATGGAAGCACCGCGTAGCGGTGATTCACCTACTGAGGGTGAACATGATAAACAGCAGTCAGGTCGGCCGCACAGCGAGGACCCGGTATGAGCGAGGAGTTTGATGACAAGCTTGAGCGTTTCGAGCGCCTTTGGGACGGTGTGACGCCCAAAGGCATCAACCGGAGCAAGTCGATAAAGTTCAGGCAGTACATGCGCCAGCACGTCCTGCAGAAGTTCCACAAGAAGAGGAAGGACCAGTGGGCGTCTGCCGACAAGGGGCATTTCAACCACAATTTTTCGAGCAAGGATCAGTTTCTCACGAAGCAGAACTGCCGCAAGTACTGGATGGGCGAGCTGCAGAAGGAAATCCGCGATTCGGAAACCTTCTGAGGCGATACCATGAATTCAGCAACAGTCGGTTTCGCGTCTTGGGACCTTCAGGCTCCGATTGCGAAGGCCGTAAAAGCGAATGGCTGGACAGAGCCGACCGAGATCCAGAGGGAGGCCATCCCTCTGGCGAGGCAGGGCTTGGATGTGGTAGGCCAAGCTAGGACCGGTTCGGGCAAGACCGGGGCATTCGGCATCCCCATCCTCGAGAAGTGCGCGCCTCAAGGCAATCCTCAGGCAATCGTGCTCTGTCCGACTAGGGAGCTGGCAGTGCAGGTGGCGGAGGAGATGGACTCGCTGCAGGGAGACAAAGGGCTGTCGATACAGACCGTCTACGGCGGCACAGATCTGGAGAAGCAGGCCAAGAGTCTCAAGCAGGGTGCCGACATAGTAGTCGGAACCCCCGGTCGGGTCATTGACATGACCAAGCGAGGGCATCTCGATCTAGAAGGGATTAGCCTGTTCTGCCTCGACGAGGCCGATCGGATGCTGGACATGGGATTCTTCCCTGACGTCCTCTGGATATTCGAGCAGACGCCCAGTAGGGAGCAGACCCTGTTGTTCAGCGCGACCTTTCCTCAGGAGGTGCTGGATGCGGCGGACGAATTCATGTCGGACCCAATCCACGTGATGAGCGAAGACATGGAGGTCGAGATACCTGAGATTGAGCAATTCGCAATCCACATTGGCAGGGCGAACAAGCTCTGGGCCCTCGGTCGCATCATTTGCCGAATGGACGAGGGCGATCAGATGCTCATATTCGCCAATACCAAGCGAATGGTCGATATCCTCTCAGAGAGGCTAGGCAAGTTCAGAATCAGGGCCATAGGGCTTCACGGCGACCTCGCCCAAAACAAGAGGGAGAAGATAATCGGGTCTTTCAAAGAAGGTCGGGAGAGCATAGTCGTCGCTACAGATGTAGCGGCACGCGGACTGGATGTGGATGGCATCACCCATGTCGTGAACTACGACCTCCCCGATGACACGGAATCCTACGTTCACAGGATAGGACGCACTGGCAGGATGGGCAGGAAAGGTGAGGCTTGGAGTTTTGTGACTCGCGAGGACCAGCCCCAGATCGAGAAGATAGCTTCGACATGGAACATGACCATCCCCGTCGTCGACGCACCACCGCTTCCAGACGGCGTTGAAAGAGACCCCGTCGGAAGGAGGGAGGACTGGGAAGAGGTGTCTGACGTCTTCGGTATGGTGACAATCAAGCTCTCAATAGGCAAGTCGGACTCCACCAAGTTGGCGCTGGCAGACTGGATAACCAAGCAGGCACGGGTTCCTGACATAGTAATCGGAGAGATTTCCCAGAGTGATGATGAGACCGAGGTCGAGATACATGTCGAGAAGGTCGCCTACGTCATCGACGTTATCAAGGCCAGGGAATTCAACGGCAGGTCTCTGACCCCGACCATCGTGGATGCCTAGGTGGAATCATGGTCGACGAGGGCATAGTCTCCCTCAACCTGCTTGGATTCCTCTGCCCAGTTCCGGTGCACGAGACCCGTAAGGCGGTCGAGGAAGCAACCCAAGGCACGCTTTTCGAGGTCTTGTGCGATGACCCGGAGACACTTCACGACATCCCTGCCCTTTGCGACCGTATGGGGCTGGTGCTGCTGGGCGTGAGCGAGGATGCGGGGGAGTACGCTTTCCGCATCGAGAAGCGGTAGGCTGCTTGGATATTGTTCAAAGGGAGGGTTCTTCTCGGTGGTCACCGTGCCCGACCAGTACAACGTCAACGAACTCGGGGAGGTCCCAGCGGATGCTCGCCTCCCGACGTCGTATGGCGACTTCCGCATCAGGGTGTTCCACGAAGAAATCTCGGGCCTGGACCACGTGGCACTAACCTTGGGAGACATGAATGGGCCGGACCCAGTACTCGTCAGGGTGCACTCCGAATGCCTGACTGGGGATGCATTCGGCAGCCTCAGGTGCGACTGCGGAGCCCAGTTGGATGCCGCGATGAGACAGATTCACGATGTCGGCTGGGGCTGCCTCGTCTATCTCAGGCAGGAGGGACGCGGCATAGGGCTGCATGCCAAGATACAGGCATACAACCTGCAGGACCACGGTGCTGACACGTTGGATGCCAACCTCCTACTGGGTCATCCTGCCGATGCGAGGGACTACGGAATCGCCTCAGTGATACTAAGTGCTCTGGGAATCGCTGGCGTCTGTCTGCTAACGAACAATCCTGACAAGGTAGCGCAACTGGGTCAGCATGGGGTCGACATAGTTGAGAGGATGCCCCTAGTAGTCGGAGTGGGAGATCAGAATCGCAGATACCTGACCACCAAAGTAGACAGGATGGGGCATGAGATTGAGGAAGATATTCTCGGCGGTAAAGAGCGTTAGAATGGGGCCGTGACCGGGACTTGAACCCGGGCCGGCGGGACCACAACCCACCGTGCTAACCGCTACACCATCACAGCCGTATTGACGACTTGGACCCAATGCCTGTTTATCAACCGTTACACACGCGAGGCATGATGCACCTGAGACCAACGGATTGAAGCCCTGCGCTCTGCCGTTGCAGTGCCATGAGGGCTCGTTCTGGAGTCGTGCTCGTCGTCCTGTTTGTGGCTAGCATGGCACCTGTGGTGCCATTCGCCGCAGCGGACACGGTAATCGGAGCCGAGGGCGTCGAACTGCTCGAGGCTGGTGACTTCTCTGACTCTGGCCTGTGGCAGATAGCCGGCACTGCCGGGTTCTCCGGAGATGCAGCCGATTACTCGTTGGGCATGGTGGCTGACGGCGAACTGTCATTCACCCATGACAGGCCTGACAACTTTCAGTATGCGACCTCATGGGCCTCATACAGCATCACGAACTCCAACGCAACTCTGGGCGAGCCGGATTCTTACTACACATGGTCGAAGGGGCCTAACATAACAATGACAGGATACGACTTCAGCGGACTGCACGGGATGCAGATTGCGAATATCTCCCTCGTGCTGCACTTCTCTATTCCCGATACCCTAAACCAAGACTCAGTCAGGGTCATCCTGCAGAATCACGGCTCGGACAAACTGGTCGTGACCTACGCGCGCACCTTCGGGCCGATATACAGGATGACCAATCCGATGGTCCTGTCGCTCGACGGACTGGCTCTAGCAGGCTGGTCATCTCTAGAGGATACCCAGTTCACTATCGATTACGTCTCCACCGGGACCAGCGACGACTCCGAGGTCAGGGTGGATGCAGCAGGCCTCCGAGTGAAGTACCACCAACCTTGGTACTCGTTTGAGACTGTCAAGGCCGTCAACACAGTCGGCGGTGTGGACTCCCCCGTCATCGACATTGGCCCGTACAATGGGACGATTTCGGGGCTCTCGCAGGAGTCATGTGGGCTCGTTCCCGAGGGCCCTGTCACCGGCGAATGGTCTTTCGATGTGGAAGTACCACCACTGCAGCAGCTTGGCAGGATACACGTATTCGGCACCGGTAACCACACAATATGGGCGCTGCCTGATGATGTGGACGGAGATTACACGCAGATCCAATCCGGCGGTTCGCTGGACGGACCAGATTCACTCCAGCACATCCGGATAGACATCGAGGACGGGTGCGTCTCAGGCGCTCGGATTGACGTCAACGACCCTCATCTGGTGGTTCAGGGCCACGTCTCAGGGGCACTGGGCGGCTTGGCGGACACCAGTTACATCAGATTCGCCGTCGGCAGCAGCCTAGTGGCCAGCATACCACTCCAGTACGGCGCGTTCTCGGTGGACGTGCCTGTAGGGCATGCGCTGCCAGGACGTGGTGGCGAGATGATAGTGGGTGTCGCTTCAAGGTTCCAATGGTCATCGAACGGGACGGCTGAAGCAACTGTCGTCCATATCCAATCGATGACTATCACAGGTGGTTACTCCGTGCATTGGGACTACGACCCAGAATGCCTCGAACTCGAGGATATGTCGTTCAACGAGGACGATTCTGGGGTCCACCTCCCCATGGACATCAGGTGTAACGACGACTTGACTGCTCCAGAGGACCTCGTCCTAAGTGCGACCAGTTCCGATTCGGGCATCATCGAAGCTAGCGTGGTCGACCAGTACATCAGGATACAACCAGTCCGGGACGCTTGGGGCGAGGTCAGCATCGAAGTGGTTGTCAGCGATGCTCTTGGAAACTCCTGGTCAGATTCGATGATGGTGACAGTCACGCCAGTCGAGGACCCCCCGGTGCTCGATGGCCTACCTCTGACCGTCTACATCGAACTGGGACAAACGATGGTGGTCGATCTTACAGTCACCGACCCGGACACCGAATCGCTGTCACTGGCGGCCAGCAGGTCTTGGGCCACTTTCGACTCTGCAGGTGACTTGGTTCTGACGCCAGTAGATTCTGGCTCGCACACAGTCACCATATCGATCAGTGACGGTACCAACGAGATCGTTCAGGACATAGAAGTCATCGTGACCGCAAAACCCGACCTGCTGGTGGAGATGATTGACGTGAGGAGAGATGGCGTCAGCGTGACGAATCTAGTTGATGGCGACATCATCGAGATTCACGCTTACATCAGGAACGAGGGGCGCGGAGGTGCTGATGCTGTGGACATCAAATGCAGAGTGGAGGGAGTCCTAGTGGGCGCGGTGATGATTGATCGCATCGAGTCCGGTGGGCTCGGCGTAGCCGTCTGTGACGCACAGGTCGCAAGAGACGGCGGGACTGTGACAATCGAAGTGGTAGCCGACGGAACGGGATCGATAGCAGAGACCTCAGAGAGCAATAACGACCGCATCGTCGTACTGGACGTAGCGGAGAGCGAAGATGAAGGGGGCGGCATCATAGACTCAATAGACAGAGGACCGGCTTTGCTCTTCATCTCCGTGGGAGTGATACTCATCTCACTCACAGCCCTGTATTTTAGCCCTAGCAGAGTGCGCAAGCCCTTCGAGCGTAGGAAGTAGCTCAGTAGCCCGGTTTTTTGCATCTCCGACCCCCTTTCTGGCCGATAATCGGTGATTTTCAAGGAATGGTTATACCATACGCGAATCCGAAGAAGGATGCCGCGCAAGGGTGCTTCATGGTGTTTGAGCCGGTGGTGTGTGACTGAGATGATGAAACTGAAGATTCGTTTGGAGACAGAAGAGTGGGTCTACGAAGAGCATGAGATGGCCTGAGCCCTCATTCTTTGGACCAACTCTGCGGGTACGTACCCGGCTCCATCATAACAGCGCGAGCAACTGCGACTTCTCCGGTCCTCATTTCTGGCAGTGAGTCGGTGTCAACTGTCAACCTAGCTACGGAGACGGCTTCGCCCTTCATGCTCTGCACGAGTACATTGGAACCTTCCGATATCCCCTTCTGTGCTCTTACGATACCTGGTCTCGCTAGCGGTGCGCCGTGCGAGAGGGCTGCTGCTGCTCCGTCCTTGACTGTGATGGAGGGCAGCCCCGAGAGCAGGACCTCGACCGGGGCGATGAGCTTGACCAGTGCGCTGTCATCACCATGCTCCCTGTGCAGGAATGCCGCATCTGTGAGCTGCTGCATGGTGCAAGCCATGGTTTGGTCGAATGGGCCTGTCTTATCTCTATGCAGCTCGGTCAACTCGCATTTCGTATCCAGTATCAGCCCGATATCCTTTGCGAGCGTCCTGATGTAGGTCCCGGCGCTGCATGAGGCCTCGAAGGCGGCGATGCGCGAGTCGGTGTCGGATTCCAGCATTCTCAGAGAGTGGATGGTGCGGGTCCGGACTTGAATCTTGACCGCTGACTCAAGGGGCGGGACATTGAAAATTACACCATTGAGCCGAGCTAGGGTATCTTCGAGTTCGTCGTCGGAGACATCCCTGCCGAATCGCATCACCCCGACGTACCTCTTGTCGCCCTTGAGAGCTATTTCAGTCAGTCTGGTAGCCTTGCCGCAAAGCAGTGTCAGAAGTCCTGTAGCGAACGGGTCGAGGGTCCCTCCATGACCTAGCCTCGTGATTCCAAGAGACTCTCTGGCCCAAGCCGCCAACTGGTGGCTGGTGGGTCCTCTGGGCTTCTCTATTAGCACCACTCCCGATGCCAGCAGTTCATCGAGCGAGCGCTCGCTGGGAATGCAGCCGAACCCAGGATTGGTAGAGGCCTTGGAGAGTTCCCAGAAGTCGCGTTCACCCATCCAACCACTCATCCCAATGCCGTGCTGACGACTCCGAAGACCTCGTCGGCATCCAACTCGTCGGCATCGACGACGAGAGTGTACGGGCTCATGTTATCAAGATCAATGTCGTACAGAACACGGTACCTCTCCATGTCATCACTCTGGCGTTGCTTGGAGAACTCCAAACAGGTTTGGTAGTCTCCGCCCTCACGGTTCTGAATTCTCCTAGCCCTTTCCTCGTCTGAGACCGAGACCCATACTCTGAGGCACTGTAGGCCTAGTTCGTGGGCCCACCAGCCGCAGAGCCTGCTCTCGACCACCTCGGGGCCTTCTGGGTCACTCATTGCATTTCTAACGACTGTGTCCAAGGAACGGTCTACATCGAGGTCCTTCTTGCACAGGGCACTGAATTCGACCACAGTGAGCCCTCGGTTCGATGCCTCTTCACGGAAAATGTCGCCACCATTGACAGAGGACCAGCCACGATCCTCGCACAACTTTCCGACCAGTGTCGAGGTGCCGCTTCCAGGGGGTCCACTGACGGTCAGCCTCAGCATCCACTCACCTCCATTCGTTTCGGCACACATCGCACCTGAGCCTGCCCTTGGATGTCCTCGAGACCATGTTTGAGTCACAGGAGGGGCATACCGTCCCCGACTTGGGGGGCGCTGTAGGGACATTGCCTCTCTTCCTCTGAGGGGACGCCTGTGCCTGTCCCCCTGTCTTTCGCGGCCCGTCCCTCCTCCGCTGCGTCCGGCGGGCCCTCGAATCGTCGCTCGTCTTGGCCTTCTGCTCGCTCAGGAGGTGAAGCAGGGGCTCGGGGACGGGGTCGCCGGCGACAACCAACGGATGGCTCTTGTAGCGGCGAATCTTGATGTGTCGATCGATGATCCTGCCCAGAGGAGCACTCATCGTAATGTAAGTGGCGATCCAAGCTGGGAAAATCCACATCACCCGGTCGTTGAACGACCACATGGGGGCCCAAGGCAAACTGACGAAATCAACTCTGAACGACTCCACCGCACTGGCCATCCAACTGAAGATAGCGATGATGAATACCATTGTGAACATCATCGGCCTCATCATCGCCGACTGCATCGCCATCTGCTCAGGCATCAGTTCCATCTGCAGCTTCTGCATCTTCTCCGTCCGGGCAGTGTCTCGGGCCATCTGCGCCTCCCTGACCTGCTTGGTAATCTGACGATTACGATGGCTGAAGTGGGCCTGCCTCATTGGATCCATGAAGAATGAGCGGATGATTGTGTTGACGACCATGATGCTGGAACCCACGATAAAGACGGTGGGAACGAAGTAGGCCGTGTGGAACGGCAGCAGGGGTTCGATGGCGTAGCCGGCACCATCTGCCAAGAGAATACGAAGACCTGGATTCAGCATCAGCACCACCATCATCAGCATTAGGAACAGCATGGGCATCATCATCGATGACATCGACTCGGCCTGCGGATCACCACCTCCTGCGGAAGCCATGTGCCAGCGTTTGGACCGAGTAGCAAGAACGCTTCGGTGGACGCCAAAGGCGTCCAAACCAGTTCGCATCAGAACGAATAGCTGCAGACGACGCAAACCGAGGCGCCGATCTCGGCCTCAGAACCGCATATCGGGCAGACCTCGCCCTCGGGTTCTGGCTCCGGTTCTGGCTCCGGTTCTGGCTCCGGTTCTGGCTCCGGTTCTGGCTCCGGTTCTGGCTCAGGCTCCGGTAACCTCTGCTCCTCGACCCATTCAGGCACGTTGGGCTCCTCGTCGACCTCGTCGCCGAAGGTGGCGCCGTGGAAGTCCTGTGCGTCGGAGACCTTGTACTCAGACTCGGGGTCACCTTGAATTTCGTAGGTCACCTCGATCCTCTCTGCTTGCTCGATTCTCCCAATCTTCCATTCCACATGAGTCCCCTCTGGGGCCGACTCCTTGTCCATCTTAGTGTCGCGCTCGCCGTCGATTGAGGAGCGGACGGTCGACTTCTCGATGGAGAATGTCCCCGGGACCACATCATGCAGGGCGAGGTCGTCGAGAGCACTGTCAGAGTTGTTGATGAACATCAGCAGTACCTCGTACCTGCCAGCGCTTCCCGCTGGGAACACCTCCTTGCCTGTGCTGATGTTGCGGCGGCGGTGCACCACTCTCAACTGTGGTGGCCTCTCAACCGTCCTAGTGGCGACGGGTCCGAACTTCTCCGCGCCGAAATCAGCCCTGATTGGTGCTGCTAGCAGCTCGTTCCCAGGGGATGGGTCAGGAGCGTGCAGAGGGTACCGCAGAACCATCGTCTTTCCTGGCTGCAGCCCCAATGGTGCCGTGGTCCCAACTGTGATTCTCAGGCTGTTGCCGCTGCTGTCCGGGGACACCAGCCTCTCTTCGAGCTGAACACCTTCGATGACTTCGATGAGGTACTGCTCCTCGTTCAGGTCGGTGCCCTCTATCTCGATGCTCACCTCGGACTCGGCTGGGGGCTCAAAGACTCCAGGTACATCATCGAGCAGTCGCATCACATTGATTGGAGCCGAGCCAGTGTTCTCGATTGAGATTGTGGCTTCCAAGTCCGAGGAGACGAAGGACTTGATTCTGGATTTGTCGTACTGCTTGAGCAACTTGGCATCGAGTACCGTCAGCTTCTGCTCCTTGAGGCCTATAGAGCCGGTCGAAGCGACCGATACCCTCGGGAGGATGGATGATCGGAACTCGTGCGTGAAACTCGGTGTGTCCGCCTCCACTCTCTTCTCCATCGAGCTCCAGCTGCCTTCGGGGGGAACGTCCTGTCTGAGGTCGGAGACGTCTAGGATGGGATCATCCCTGCCTGACAGCCATACAGTGACCCCTGATAGAGTGACCACGAAGGAGGAGCGGTTCTCGAAGACCGACTTGCAGTGCCATATCCCCGGGCGGTCGTCCTCCACCTTGTCCACCCTCATCATGTGCAAAGTCGATCCTGATACTCGGTCGAAGTCGGCTCTCGATACGGTAGCCTCGGTTGAATAGTCAGCCGAAGCGACTCCCGCGGAGATCCTCTCAACCCCGTTGGTGGTAATCATAGGGGACAGTGACAGTGTCCTGCTCTCACCGACGTTCAGTCTGCCTATCTCCCAGGAGATCGACGATTCGGAGACGCTGTACTCTTGGCCTTCGGGGATGTCAAAGTTGTCAGGGAAGCCTCTGCTGACCTCGACCTCGAGCAGAGGTACTGGAGAGACATTCTGGACCTCGATGTGCATCTCGATCTCCTGCGGCTCGGTGGAGTAGACCAGAGATAGGCTGTCCTCCTGGCCTCTCTCGGGGTTGGTGTCTATCACCTCCTTGAGGATCAGCATCCTAGGGCCGCTGGCCGAATATGGAATCACCGTCTCCTCGGTGGCTTCTAGCTCGCGCACCGAGATCGAACGGCCACCGATGTCTGTGGAGTCTGTCGAGGAAAGTAGGACCTCAATGTCCCATGCCCTGTGCTTCTTGCTCGAATTCCTCAGTATCAGCTCACCTTCTATCGACTGCCGCCTGACCGAACCGTCCGGGTTCAGAGTCGATGTCTCAATCTCGCTCAGAGTCGCGTGCAGCTTGTCCCCTGGTATCGCATCCACCTCAGCCGCTGATCTCAGGTGAGGATGGGACGCCGGTGCGACAACGGGCTTCGACAGCGCCTCAGCCATGTCTTTTGCGGAATCGACAATCTCGGTGGAAACTTCAGCAATTCCTTCAAGGGCCGAGTCTAAAGCACTGCTAGGTGAGCCGATGGCGAGCTCCCCCCCAACTTCAGATACGGCCTCGACGACTTCATCCGCGACGTCTTCGACCGCATTTCCCAGCGCAACGAGTGAATCTTGTAAGGAGTCTGTCTCCTCTGGATTATCGTCCGGTTCGGGCTCGTCCGACCCAACAAAGCCCGGCGGTGGGGCGTCGAAGCCAAGAGGAGGCGTAGGAGGTGCCTCGGACACTGATTCGGAGTCCGAGGCAATCTCCCTGTCCTCGAGTTCCATCAGTCCCGGAGGGGGAGGAGGGGGTAGTGGCGTCTGCTCCTCCTCGGAGTCGTCATCGTCTTCCTCCTCATAGCCGGGAGGAGGGGGCGGGGGCGGAGGAGGAGGGAAACCAGGGGGGAGAGGAGGAGGGTCTTCTGACATGGCGCGGCCACCCCGTTGGGTGGTCGCGGACAGCGCTTGGATTGGTATAACCATTGCTTGTCGTGCTTCGGGTCGAATCTGGGCTTCACGAATGGTTGAAGTTCTCTCGCCCTTGGGCGAGAGTGTGAGCAGTCAGGACAGTACAGCCCCTCCAGTGCTTTTCGTGGTGGGTACAGCCGGTGCAGGTAAGAGCTCTCTCGTCACCGCTTTCCAGAGGTGGGCTAGGTTCCTCGAGGTCGATGTTCTCGCTATCAACCTCGATCCTGGTGCCGAGAAAGTGGATTACGACACGGAGTTTGATGTCAGGGAACTGGTTTCTCTGTCCGATGTCATGATTGAATACGAACTTGGCCCCAATGGAGCCCAGATTCTAGCCGCCGACTTGGTAGCGTCGCGGGCTGACGAAGTCTTTGACGAGATTGAAGGGTTGTCATGCGACATGCTAATTGTAGACACCCCGGGGCAGGTGGAGCTGTTCGCTTTCAGAGAGGCATCCAGCCACCTCGTGAGCGTCATAGGACAGGGCAGAGCCTGTCTGATTTTCCTCTTTGATCCTATGCTCTCACAGACTCCCAGCGGCTTCGTCTCACAGATGCTGCTCTCTTCGATAGTTCACTTCAGGCTAGGATTGCCGACGGCCAACTTCCTCTCCAAGTCCGATCTGCTGGAGCCCGAAGCACTCGAGAGGGTCTTGGATTGGGGGGAGAATCTCGACATCCTCGAAGCCGCCCTGTACGAGGAGTCGGCTCAGCAGGCCCTAGACGCGCACTCCGGCAGCCAGAGGGCCGAGTTCGCGATAGGTCAGCTGAGAATGATGCAGCACGCCTCGATACAGCCGGGACTGGTCCCTCTCTCTAGTGAGCACGAGGACGGGCTCGCTGATGTACTGACTTTCGCTCAGACCCTATTCGGCGGTATGGCAGATTCGAGGGACGGATACTCGGGAGACATTGAGCATGAGCGAGGATGAGGCGAAGAGCGACCTGATGGCAATAGACGATGTCAACGACGAACTGGCTGACATCATAGACTGGGCAATAGCGTTCAAGCACGGAGGCGACATCAACTACGACTTCAAGCCCCTTGATGGAATGTCCATCGGCTCAATCTACGAGAAGCCCTCGACCAGAACCAGAGTGTCCTTTGAAGTTGGAGTCAGTAGACTGGGAGGGCAGCCGCTGACTCTGCTTTCCAGTGACATCCAGCTCGGCAAGAGTGAATCCATCGCTGATACCGCGGCGGTGCTGTCGCGCTTCTTGGACGGTATCACATACAGGTGCTTCGAACACGCCGACGCCGTAGAACTCGCCAAGCACGCCACAGTTCCGGTAATCAACGCCCTCTCGGACCTGCACCACCCGTGCCAAGCAGCAGCCGATCTGATGACGATTACCGAACACGGTGACAGCGTGAACGGACACATCGCCTGGGTGGGAGACGGTAACAACGTGTTCCACGACCTACTGCTCGCGGGTGTCGCGCTGGGACACGATGTGCACTACGCTACTCCCACGGGCTTCGAGCCCGATGAGTCGGTGATGAGCAGGGCTCGTGAGATAGCCGCGCAGTCCGGCGCAAGGATACGGGGCTCAAACGACCCCGTCGAGGCTGTCAGCGGCGCCGGTGTGATCTACACGGATATCTTCGTGTCAATGGGGGAGGAGCACATGGAGGGCAAATCCGAGGCCTTCGACGGATTCCAGATTAATGAGGAACTAGTCGCCAACGCCCACCCCGATTACCTGTTCATGCACTGTCTGCCTGCTCATCGTGGCGAGGAGGTGACCGACGCGGTCATAGACTCGCCCAACAGCGTGGTCTTCGATCAGGCCGAGAATAGGATGTGGGCCCAGATGTCGTTACTGACCTACCTCTGCAACAAGGATGCTTGGCTCACTTACAGGGAACTAGAGTGACTACGACAGAAGCGAGCTCCCGAGGAAGGCTGCGAGGGCCAAGTACATCGATTTCTTGATTAGTTGCTGTGCCGCACGATCCTCGGAAGTCAGCAGTTTGCCCTTCACCATCAGGAGGAGCATGACTGCAGGAATCACTCCTACCAGATGCAGTTCGGGGAAGACGCCAATGCCGAACGGAAGGAGCAGTGATGCCAGAGTCAGCAGGAGGAGGATCCATGCCACCGTCCTAGCCATCTCAGGCCCTACTCGCATGGCGTACGTGTTCCTGCCCTCGTCACCCTCCATGTCCTCGATGTCCTTGACGATTTCTCGTGCCAGAGTGTACAGCACCCCTACAGCAAACATCGCCCAAGCGCGCTCGTTGTACGGCTCGAACACGCCGGCTGCACCGAACAGAACGACCATCCCCACCGAGAGGCTGATGGCGATGTTGCCCGGAAGCCCCCTCTCCTTGAGTCGCAGGCTGTATGAGCCGGTTGACTCGTAGTTGGCTAGCAGGAACAGCGCTCCTAGCCATATCACGAGGGCAGGATACCATCCTTCGATGCCCTCCGGTTGGTCACGAGCGATGCTTATCGCGCCGGCGATAGAGAGCAGCGAAACTACCATCATCAGGGCTATGCCCCTCTTGGCCGATGCCTCTGAGATAGCCCCCGAAGGGAGTGGTCTGCTGGGACGGTTGATTCGGTCGATCTCAAGATCAAGATAGTCGTTGAGTGCGTTCCAAGAGCACATGAAGGACCAAACCGAGATGGCTTGCAGCAGAGTAATCCATGCTATCTGGCCCTCAGGAAGACCACCGAGTGCGAGCATTGAGCCGAGGAATACTCCCAATACGCCTGTGGTCGAGTTGCCGGCCCTGAAAAGGACCCACCACGAACCCATCGCACCGCTGCTGCTCACGCCCTGACTCGCGGCCCACTAGCCTTGATTGCTTCCCCAACTAGGAGGAGGCTTGCGCAGCTTGTCGGGCGAGGCCCCAAACACAGACGGTGTACGTGCTCCCCCTGAACTGCCCGCGTACGTGCCCGACCTTGGAAAATCGGATGTCCTTAGCCATGATATTGCCGACCTGGTTCATGGTGGCGCCCCATCGGAACCTGCCGTTGAGGTGATCGAAAATCTCGACAGTGTTCGCGGTGTCGTTCTCCTCGAGGTAGATCCGCACCTCCTCGCGGAGTCGTCCTGTCCTAGACATCAGGCCACCACCGTAGGAGTGGCCTGACTCGCGCGTAGCCTGTCGTGCAGGCCCTGCCAGCTCGAGGGACTCACATTGATCTGTGCGACTAAGTGTGGCATAGGCCCCCACGAATTGTGGTCAGAGACCACTCCGGTTGCACTGACAAGCGCCGGGTCTGGCGACCCGAGTGCAGTTGCGTTCGTTCTTCGCAGGGTCGCTAGAGAGACCACCCTGCATGGCTCTGGGCGCTTCCTGTAGAGGAGCGTTGCTGTGTCGTTCGGTTGTCCGTTCATGGTGGTATGTCATGGCTTCAGCATATCAAGCGGGGCAATAGTCCCGAGGAGTGAAAGTGAAAGTGAAGGAAACCGGCAATCAGGCTCTCAAGGCATTGTTTTCTTAAGCGGACGGCCGGTCGCCGGGAATCACGCTCGTGTAGTGTAGTTCGGTCCATCATGACGGACTCTCGATCCGTCGACCCGGGTTCAAATCCCGGCACGAGCACCAGTTCTGGCACTCATAACGGTCTTAAATGGTCCTTCGTTGGCGTAGTAAGGTCTCAATGCGCGTAGAGCACGATGTGAAGCTGACCTTTGATGATGTTCTGATTCGACCTAAGCGCAGTACGCTGGTTTCGAGGTCGGATGTCAGCCTGTCGAGAGACTTCGAGTTCCGTCATTCGAAGGACACCTGGAGCGGAGTTCCCATAGTGGCGGCCAACATGGACACCACCGGTCTGTTCTCCATTGCGAAGGTGCTGCAGGGCCACAGTATGCTTACCTGCCTGCAGAAGTTCTACTCGACGCGTGAGTGCGCGCAGGCCTGGGAGGATGGTGTCGACCCGGGCAACGTTGCCATCACTTGCGGCTCGACCGAGGAGAGCTTCGAACTTCTGCAGCGAAAGATGGCAACCAACGACAGAATCCGGATGATCTGCATAGACGTCGCCAATGGGTATCGCGAGGCCTTCCTCGATTTCGTAAGGCGTGTGAGGGGAGAGTTCCCCGACAAGATTGTCATCGCCGGCAATGTAGCAACCAGAGAGATGACTGAGGCACTGATACTGGCGGGAGCTGACATAGTGAAGGTCGGCATAGGGCCGGGCTCGGTGTGTACCACCCGCAAGGTGGCCGGTGTTGGCTACCCGCAGCTGTCGGCCATCGCCGAGTGCGCCGATGCGGCTCACGGACTGCTCGGCCATGTGATGGCTGACGGCGGTTGCTCGTCTCCTGGAGATGTGGCCAAGGCTTTCGCCGCAGGCGCGGACTTTGTTATGCTGGGAGGCATGTTCGCCGGTCACGACGAGTCGGGCGGGGAACTGATTGAGAATGGCGACGGGAGGATGTACAAGTCGTTCTATGGTATGTCCTCATCCAAGGCGATGGAGTCTCACTATGGAGAGGTGGCCAAACACCGGGCTCCGGAGGGCAAGGAGGTCAGAGTGCCTTACAGAGGAGCGCTGGAAACGACTGTGCAGTCAGTTCTCGGAGGAGTCCGCTCGGCGTGCTCGTATGTGGGGGCGAGGCGCATCAAGGATCTGCCAAAGTGCACCACTTTCATCCGAGTCACCCAGACCACCAACGAGGTCTACCAACGGTTCGATGTCG
>UINC01000912.1_pt1 | contig 22882 bp, 23 predicted proteins | sample 5385821 | NCBI WGS metagenome assembly UINC01 (sample SAMEA4666929, study PRJEB26691) | marine metagenome | isolation source: Pacific Ocean | place: Pacific Ocean | collected 2011-10-13 | reverse complement strand
TCCACGGGGAGGCCGTCCAGCGCTGCCAGCACCATTGCCTGCGTGCGGGGGTTGTCAAGGCCCAACTCGGGGTTCTGGTGGAGGTCGCGGCGCAGCGCGACCACGTCGTCCAGGACCGTGCCGGCCGCTTCGAGGAGTTCGTGCATCGCCCCATCATTGCCCAGGGCCGCCGGGTGCACATGACCCGGAACCGAACGGGCAGACTGCCACCGTGCCACCCACCGTCGACCAGATCCACGAGGCGCTGGGCGGCCTGCTGGATCGTCGTGATCCCACCGGATCGTCCACGGTGCTGGGTGCCGGAAGCGACGACCTCGAGGCGGGGCGCCGCTTCCTCGAGTCCCTCGTCGAGGGCGGCTGGATGGTGCCGACCTGGCCGGCCCGCCACGGAGGCCGCGACGCGGACGCAGGCGAGGCGGCGCTGATCGACTCCGCCATGGCCGACTACGACGTGGCCGACCTGTACCCGTACGGCGTGGGCCTGAACCTCGTGGGACCTGTCCTGCTCGACCGGGGCACCCCCGAGCAGCAGGACCGGTGGTTGCGACCCATTGCCGACGGGTCGGAGATCTGGTGCCAGATGTTCTCCGAGCCGGACGCCGGCTCGGACCTGGCCAACGCCGGCATGCGGGCCGAGCGCGACGGCGACGAGTGGATCCTGAACGGCTCCAAGGTGTGGACGTCGCGCGGCGCGTACGCCCGGTGGGGGATGTGCCTGGCCCGGACCGATGCCTCGGTGGCCAAGCACCGTGGCCTGACCATGTTCGCCGTCGAGATGTCGTCGCCTGGGGTCGAGGTCCGTCCGCTGGACCAGATCAACGGTGACCGCCACTTCACCGAGGTGTTCGTATCCGACCTCCGGGTTCCCGACGGCGACAGGATCGGTGACCTGGGGGCGGGGTGGGGCCTGACGGTGGAGACCCTGGCCCATGAGAGGGTCACCATCGGGGGCCGGGCGTTCGGCGGCGGCGACGCCGAGGAGGTCGGCCTGCCGTCCTGGTTGGAGGAGTGGAGGGCAGCAGGCCGACTGGTCGGACCGGTCGCCCGCCAGGCGGCCATGCGGGCGTACGTGCTGCACCGCGTGAACCAGCTGGCCACGGTCCGGGCCGCCGCCATGGCTGACGGTGGGGCTCCGGGTCCGGAGGGGTCGATTGCCAAGCTCCGCGGCGTGGCCGCCTTCAAGGCCCGGGCCTACCTGGGCAAGGACCTCGAGGGTGCCGCCGGGATGCTGTCGGACTCGCCCGGGCACCTCGAGTTCCTGACCGCCCCCTCGATGTCGATCCGTGGAGGGACCGACGAGGTGCAGAGGAACATCGTCGGCGAGCGCATCCTGAGCCTTCCCGGCGAGCCGCGGGTTGACAAGGACGTGGCCTATTGCGACCTCAGGAAGAGCCGCTGATGCGTGCCGCCGTCATAACCGGCTATGGCGGGCCGGAGGTCCTGCGGGTCATGGACGTGCCTGAGCCGACTCCCGGGCACGGCGAGGTCATGGTCGATGTCGTGGCCAGTGCCCTGAACCGTGCCGACCTGCTCCAGCGCATGGGCCTCTACCCGGGTCCACCCATGGAGCACGAGGTTCCGGGCCTGGAGTTCGCCGGCCGGGTGTCAGCCCTCGGTGACGGGGTGTCCCGGTGGTCCGAGGGCGACACAGTCATGGGCATCACTGGCGGAGCGGCCCACGCCGAACGCCTGGTTGTCCACGCGGACCAGGCGGTTCGTGTGCCGGACGGGACCCCCCTGTATGTCGCCGGTGCGCTGCCGGAGGTCTTCATCACCGCATGGGACGCCCTGGTCCTCCAGGGTGGCCTGTGCGAGGGCGGTACGGCGCTCGTCCACGCCGGGGCGTCGGGCGTCGGTACGGCGGCCATACAACTCTGCCGCAGGCTGGGAGCCGCCGTCGTGGTCACCGCCTCGGCCGGGAAGGTGGCCCGGTGCCTGGATCTGGGAGCTGACCGTGCGGTGGACTACGCCACGGAGGACTGGGTGGCCGTGGTGGACGAGCTGACCGACGGGCGCGGTGCCGACGTGGTGCTGGACGTCATCGGGGGCGACTACCTGGATCGCAACGCCGATGCCCTGGCCGTGGGCGGGACGATCATGCAGGTCGGCTTGATGGGTGGCGGTGCGGCCACCTTCGGCCTGGGCAAGCTGCTGGCCAAGCGGGCCAGCCTGGTCGGCACCACCCTGCGGGCCCGGTCGCTGGACGAGAAGGTCGCCCTCAGTCGGGCCTTCGAGGACGAGGTCGTGCCGGGCTTCGAGGACGGGAGCCTCGATGTGGTGGTCGATCGCCGGTATCGGCTGGCAGACATCGCCGAGGGGCACGCCTACATGGAGACCAACGCCAGCGTGGGCAAGATCGTCCTGGACATTGCCGCCGGCTGACCTGCGGGCCGCCAGGCCCGGAGGAGCCGTTCAGCGGACGTCGATGGAGGGCACGTCCCGGGTGGCTGGGCCGGTGTAGCGCTGGCGCGGTCGGGCGATCCTGGAGTCCAGCGAGAGCATCTCGTCCCAGTGGGCCAGCCAGCCGGGGGTGCGGCCGATGGTGAACAGCACGGTGAACATCTCGACCGGGAAGCCCATGGACTGGTAGATGAGGCCCGAGTAGAAGTCGACGTTGGGGTAGAGCTGGCGGTCCACGAAGTAGGGGTCGGCCAGCGCCACCTCCTCGAGCTTCAGGGCGATGTCCAGCAGCGGGTTGGTGCCGGTGATGTCGAAGACCCGGTGGGCGGTGTCCTTCACGATCCGGGCCCGGGGGTCGTAGTTCTTGTACACCCGGTGGCCGAAGCCCATGAGCTTCCGCTCGCCGGTCTTCACCCCGGCGATGAAGTCGTCGACGTCGTCGAACTCCGCGATCTCCTCGAGCATGTGCAGGACGGCCTCGTTGGCTCCGCCGTGGCGCGGGCCGTATAGGGCGCCGGCGGCGGCGGCCACGGTGACGTACGGGTCGGAGTGGGCGCTGCCGACCACCCGCGCCGTCGTGGTCGAGCAGTTCTGCCCGTGGTCGGCGTGCAGGACGAAGAGCATGTCCAGGGCGTCGCGCAGCACCGGGTCGATCTCGTAGGGCGAGTCGCCCATCTTGAACATCATGGAGAGGAAGTTCGACGTGTAGTCGAGTTCCGGGTCGGGGAAGACGTACGGCAGCCCGACGCTGCGGCGGTGGGCGCTTGCCGCCAACGTCGGCATCTTGGCGATGAGGCGGACGATCTCGTCGCGGCGCTGGTCCGGGTTCTCGATGTCCTTGCTGGCCGGCCAGAAGGTCGACATGGCTGCGATCGACGAGACGAGGACGCCCATGGCGTGGGCGTCGTCCCGGAAGCCCTCGAGGATCCGCTTGTGGAAGTTCTCGTGGATGGGGGCGGCTTCGGCGATCTCCTCCTGCCATGCCTTCAACTTGGGAGCATCCGGGAGCTCGTCTCGGACCAGGAGGTGGGCCACCTCCAGGAAGGTGGCCCGCTCGGCCAGCTGCTCGATCGGGTAGCCGCGGTAGCGCAGCAGGCCGGCCTCGCCGTCCAGGTAGGTGATGGCGCTGTCGGCACCCGAGGTGGCGCTGAACGACGGGTCGTCGAACCAGATGCCGGGGAGCAGCGAGCTCCAGGCCTTGGCCGACACGGTGCCGTCGACGAGGGGGATCTCGATGGTCTCGCCGGTCCGGTTGTCGGTGATCATGATGCTGTCGGCCACGGTGCCATCCCTCCTGCCTGATCGTGCCGGCCTGCGCCCGTGGGTCGGGCCGGCGGCTGCGGTCGGTTCGGGGGTCCTCGTCGACGTCCGAATCCTCGTTCTGTCTACGAAGGTACCGGGCAGGAGGTCCACCTGTCGCCGTCGGGAGTATTCAAAGAACTGTTAAATTTATGGAACCTGCGCGCTCTGCCGGATGCTCAGGCTGATTTCCCCCAAAAGAATCGCTGACCTGTGTCGAGGTCGGCGCTCGGCTCAGAGGGGTGTGTTGTCGTGCCGTCGGCGCGGCAGGCGCTCCCGCTTCCCTGACAGGACGTCCAGGGCGGCTGCCAACTCCGAGCGGGTGTCGGCCGGCTCGATGACCCGGTCCACGGAGCCGCGCTCGGCTGCGATGTAGGGATTCAGGAGGCGTTCCTCGTAGGCGGCGACCAGGTCTTCCCGCTCCGCCTCGTCCGCCTGCCGGTGGAGTATCTCCACGGCGCCCTTGGCCCCCATGACCGCGATCTCCGCCGTCGGCCAGGCGAGCATGAGGTCGTTGCCCATGTAGCGGGAGTCCATGACGATGTAGGCGCCACCGTAGGACTTGCGAAGCGTCAGGCAGACCCGGGGGACGGTGGCCCGGGCGTAGGCGAACGCCATCTGGGCGCCGTAGCGGATCATGCCCCGCCACTCCAGGTCCTTTCCCGGGTAGAAGCCCGAGGTGTCCACGAAGGTGACCAGGGGCAGGTTGAAGGCATCGCAGAAGGACACGAACCGGCCACCCTTCTGCGACGCCGCGATGTCGAGCGTGCCGGCCACCGACTGGGGTTGGTTGGCCACCAGCCCGACCGGTCGGCCACCGATGGAGGCGAAGGCTGTCACCAGGTTGGGTGCCCACTGGGCCCGTGGCTCGAGCAGGTGTCCGTCGTCCACCACGCAGGCCAGGACGTCGCGGACGTCGTAGCTGCCGGTAGGCGTCTCGGGTATCAGGTCGCCGGCCTCGGGCGTCGGACGGTCCACGGGATCGGAGCACGGCCAGCCGGTCGGGACCTGGTCGGTGTGGTCGGGGAGGAACGAGAGCAGCTCGGAGATCAGGTCCTCGGCCTCGGCCCGGTCGGCCACCGTGAAGTGGGCGACCCCGGAGGTGCGCTCGTGCATCGAAGCCCCGCCGAGGCCCTCGTTGGAGAGATCCTCGCCGGTGAACTGGCGGACCATGTGGGTGCCGCTCACGAAGGCGTAGGTGTCGGTGACCATGACCACCAGGTCGGCCAGGCCCAGCAGCAGCGCCGGCCCCGAGACCGTGGGGCCGGTCACGCAGAAGATGGTCGGCACCACACCGGAACAGGCCACGAACTCCCGGGCCGCCGTGCCCCAGCCGTGGACGGCGCCCACCCCCTCGTCGATGGCGGCACCGCTGGACTCGACGAAGCAGACCAGGGGAAGGCGCTGGTCCCGGGCGGTGCGGGCGGCGATCGCCAGGTTCTCGCCGTCGGCGGGTCGCAGCGCGCCGCGGTCCTCGCCGGCAATGTCGACCACCACAACCCTGCGGCCCCCGAGGTCCCGCACGGCGAAGGCCACCGACCCGCCGGTCCGGCTACGGAGTTCGAGGTCAGGCACTCCGCTCACCCATCCAGCGTGACATGGATTCCGGGCTGGTGCGGGGCTATCTCACGGATCACGTCGAGGATGACGTCGGTGGCCGCCCGGGTCGGCATGGACGGGGTGGTACGCCGGTTGCGGACCAGTCCCACCGATCGACGGGCCAGCCCCTCGACGTGGACGAGTGACCAGCCGCCCTCGGGATAGCCGGACACGGCGCTGGCCGGGAGCAGGGCGGGGGCGTAGCCCTGGTAGGCCAGCGAGGCCAGGAGGCGGAGCCCGTCCACCTCTGCCGCTGCCGTCAGGCGCACCCCCGATGCCGCCAACTCCTGGTCTATGGCGTCGCGGAACGTGGTACCCCGTGGGGTGAGCATGACGGCATGCCCAGCCAGTTGTTCGATGCCGATGGTGCCCTGCCTGGCCAGCGGATGGCCCTCGGGCGCGACGATGATCCGCTCCTCGTCGAAGAGGGGTTCGGACTCGAGGCCGGCCTCCGCCACGGGCGTGTTCACGATGGCCATGTCCAGGTCGCCGTTCAGCACCCTCGGGGTGAGCGATGTCGTCGTGGCGTCCACGAGGACGGGGTGGAGGGCAGGGTGGCGCTCCTCGAGCCGCCTTAACAGCGGTGTGGCCATCCAGCGGCCGGTCGTGCCGATGCACCCGATCCGGACCTCTCCGGCCACCTCGTGGCGCATCGAGACGATGTCGTCGCTGATTGCCTGGAGCTCGGTACGGATCCGACGGGCCCGGTCCAGGACGGCCTGGCCCTCGGAGGTGGGTTGCATTGTGTGCCGGTCGACCAGCACCGCTCCGAGCTCCTTCTCGAGCTTGGCGACGTGTGTCGAGACGTTCGACTGCACGGTGTGGAGGGCCCGCGCGGCGGCCGAGAAGCTCCGGTGCTCGGCGACCGCTATGAGGTGGTTCAGCTGGCGCAGGTCCATCGCCCGGAATGATGCCACGCCATGAGCACATCCGTCTCGTCGATGGACCTGTGATGGCGGTCCGCAGGACCGCGGAGGTCGTAGGGTCGCCGTTGACGCCAGCCACCCACCGGATCGACCGATTCCCCAGATGACGACCGTCCTCGCACTGCACATAGGAGGCGCTTCGGTCCATGCCGCGGTCTCCGTCGGGGGCCGGATCGACGTCCTGGCTCTGGGCGACGGTCGGGCCGACCTCCCAGCCCCCGCGCCGACAGACGGGCCCGGGCTGGTGCGCATCCTGACCACGGCACAGGCCCGGTGCGTCCGTGTCGTGGACGCAGTGCCCGACGAGCTGATCGTCGTGAGGCCGGACGTGGGAGCCGACGATGCCACGCTGGGTGAGGCCGCCAGCCGGGCCCGGGTACCGGTACCGGTCGTGCTGGACGAGCTCCGTGCGGTAGCCGCTCTGGCCGCCCATGGGCCGGCCGGGATCGACCGCTCGTTGGCTCCGGCACTCGGTGGGCTGTTCTGGCACCGCAGCGGCGATGCGCCGACCGGCCCGAAGCCGATCGTCACCCGCGAGGACCTGGGCGTCGACGCGTCGCGTCCCGATCGCCTCCCTTCCGCTCCGTCGGTGGTGGCGGTCGGTCCCCGGACCGTCTTCGAGGACGACGAACCGAGGTCGAGCCGCCGCCGTGGGCTGCCCACCTCGTTCCTGTTCGTCCTGGCCGTCCTGGTGTTGGGGGCGTTCGCCGCCCTCCTGGTCCTCCGGGGCGATGACCGCCCCATCGCACCACCACCCACAGTCGTGGCGACGACCGCCCCGCAGGCTCCGGTCGTCGAGGCGCCCACCACCACGCTGACCCCGGCGCCCACCACCATGGTGGTGTCCACGACCTCCCCGGCCCCGACCACCATCGCCCCGCCGACCAGCGAGGAGCCGCTGGTGGCCGTGGACCCGGTGACCGGCGAGGAGCCGCTGGTGGCTGTGGACCCGGTGACCGGCGAGGTCCTTCGTCCGGCGCCGGCTCCCTCGGAGGAACAATCCGGCGGGGGTGAACCGGGGGATGGCACGCCCTCCACGACCACCTCGCCGCCCCGGCTGGGCACGGTGACGCTGTCGGGCGTCGGCTTCACCCTGGATGCCACCACGGACACCGAGCGACTGTGGGCCTTCGGCGACGACGGCGAAGCCGCCCTGGCCGACCTGACCACGGTGCTGGGCGAGCCCGTGGGCGACCCCGGATGGGGAGCCGATGCCCGCTGCACTCCGCCGGAGGTCCGACGTCTCGGATGGGGTGATCTGGAGGTGGTCCTGAGCCGCGGGGCGGCCGGCGGTCCTACGCTCCTGGCCCAGTGGTACCTGACCGGTGAGGACTCGACCACGACGTCGCTCTGGACGCTGGAGCGCATAGGTATCGGCTCCACGGTGGCCGACCTTCTGGCTGCGCATGGAGACCAGCTGACGCTGGAGCAGCCTTCGGATCAGGACCCGGCCGGCTGGTTCGACACGGAGCCGCTTCTGGGCGACGGCATCCTCGGAGCGGTGGGCAACACCTCCGATACGGGAAGGATCCTCCTGATGTGGGCGGGCGACGGCTGCCGGCGCCGGTTCGGCTGAGCGTCCGGTTCAGTCGCCGCTGTCGGCGCCGCTGCCGCTGACCGGTACCGGACCCCGATCGTCGGTGACCCACAGGGTTGCCACCAGGCCGGCGGCCAGCAGCACCGCTTCGGTAAGGAAGAGCACCCGCCACCACGTCGGCATCGATGGACCGGCTGAATGTGGAGGCGACCCGTCGGTCATCGGAGCACCGGCCGGCACACCGAGTCGAGGGCGCTGCACAGCGCAGGAATGAACAGGTCGGGCCTGATGACACAGGCCGCATGGTCTGCGTCGATCTCCACGATCGCCGCATCCGGAAGGGCGTGGGCCAGTTGGCGTTGTCTTGCCGTCGGAACGACGTCGTCGTCACCGCAGACCACGACGGCATGCGGCACGTCCACCTCGTGGATCCAGCTGCTGGCGTCGAACCGGCCGAGGTTCCAGGCCGTCCGCAGCACCCGGTCCAGTGATCCGGCCCGCGTCTCGTTCCATGCCCAACCGTCGAACTCGGCATCGCCTGTGCCCATCGACCCGCCGGCCTGGCGTTCGCTGGCACGCCTGGCCGCCCGCCAGCAGCGCTCCTCGTGTCCCATGGCGGACAGCAGGCGGGCCGGCAGCGACGATGCCCCCATCACGGCGAAGTCCCGTCGCTCCGTCGCCGTGAGGCCGAACGCCATGGCCGTGGCGCATAGGACCAGGCCGTCCACCAGGTCCCGGTGACGGTGCCACATCGCCTGGGCGACCGCCCCACCCATCGAATAGCCGACGACGGTCGCCCGGTCGAGGTCCAGGACCCTGACCACGGCCGCGGCGTCGTCGGCCAGCGACTCGATGCGCATGCGTCCCCGGGTACGGAGGCCGCCGGAACCATGCCCGCGCTGGTCCCAGGCGACCACCCGGGCGCGCCGGGCCAGGGGCCCGTAGGTTCGGCACCAGTTCAGGTCGGCGCTGACCGTCCAACCATGGAGGAGCAGGACGGTGGGGGCGTCCGGGTCGCCCTCGGGCGGGCCTGAGTCCCTGATGCGCATCTTGCCGAGGCCCGGCAGGTGGACCTCACGCCATGGGGGCGCGTCGATCATCACCGTTCTATGGCCACGACCTCGACGGCCAGGGTGCCCCCGGGCGCCTCGAAGGAGACCGTGTCGCCGACCGCCGCGCCCAGCAGGGCCTCGCCCAGGGGTGAACCCGGCGACACGACGCCCACGTCGTCGCGCTTCTCCTCGATGGAGCCGACCAGCATGCGCTCCGGTTCGTCGTCACCCTCGAAGACGACGGCCACCACGGTTCCCGGTGCCACCAGGTCGACGGTGCCGGTGGCAATCTCGACGATCTCGGAGTTCTCCAGGATGCTCTCTAGCTGCATGATCCGGCCCTCCATCTTGCCCTGCTCCTCCTTGGCGGCGTGGTAGTCGCCGTTCTCGGAGAGGTCGCCGAGCTCGCGGGCCGTCTCGATCTTGCGGGCGATGTCGATGCGTCCACGTGTCGTGAGGTCCTGGAACTCGGCAACGAGCCGGTCGTGGGCCTCCTGGGAGAGTTGCTGTGCCTCGGCCATGCCGAGAGGGTAGCCAGAGCGCCCGGTGGACCGACCGTCGGCCCGACGCACAACCCGGTTGATTGGGCCCCGGGGGTGCTTGGTACACTTCGCTCCGTGACCTTCCGACCGCAGGTGATCATCATTGGCTAGCGCACACCACCTCAGGTGTGCGCCCCGACCGTCCACCTCGGTGGACGGTTTTTTCGTTCCCATCCCCATCAGGAGAATCCAGTCGTGACCCACCGCATAGGCATCATCGGCGGCGACGGCATCGGGCCCGATGTCATCGCCGAGGGCCTGAAGGTGATCGGCGCGGCGGGGGTCGAGCTCGAGACGGTCGGATACGACCTGGGTGGCGCTCGCTACGGACGTGACGGCACCGTGCTGCCGGACGAGACCATCGAGGAGTGGCGCTCCCTGGACGCCCTCTACCTTGGCGCCGTCGGGACCCCCGAGGTGCCTCCTGGTGTCATCGAGCGCGGCCTGCTCCTCAAGATGCGATTCGCCCTCGACCTCTACGTCAACCTCCGGCCGTTCGCGCATCCGACCGACGGCATCGACTTCCGGGTCGTGCGCGAGAACACCGAGGGGACGTACGCCGGCGAGGGCGGCTTCCTACGTCGTGGCACCCCCCACGAGATCGCCACCCAGGGCTCGGTCAACACCCGACACGGCGTCGAGCGGGTCATCCGGTACTCGTTCGACCTGGCCATGACCAGTCGTCGGCACCTCACCCTGGTACACAAGACCAACGTGCTGACGTTCGCCGGCGACCTCTGGGAACGGACCTTCAACGAGGTGGCCGCCGAGTACCCCGAGGTGGAGACGGCCTACAACCACGTCGATGCGGCCTGCATCTACTTCGTGCAGTCACCCCAGCAGTACGACGTCATCGTCACCGACAACCTGTTCGGCGACATCCTCACCGACCTGGGCGGGGCCATCTCCGGTGGCATCGGGTTGGCCTCGTCGGCCAACCTGAACCCGGACCGCACCGGCCCGTCGATGTTCGAACCGGTCCACGGCTCGGCGCCCGACATCGCCGGCCTCGGGCTCGCCAACCCGAAGGCGGCCATCCTCTCCGGGGCCATGATGCTGGACTTCCTCGGGGAGCCCGAAGCAGCGGCGCGCATCGAGGCGGCCTGTGCCGATCCGTCCACAGACATCGAGGGGACCACGGCCATCGGGGACGCCGTCGCCGCCCTGGTGTCCCGGGCCGACCGCCGACACGAGACCTGACAACCCGAGAAGAACGACCCGAGACAGAACCGAAGGAACCGAGATGCCGATCGAGAAGTCCTCCAAGATCTGGATGAACGGCGAGCTCGTCGACTGGGACGACGCCACGATCCACGTGCTGACCCACACGCTGCACTACGGCAACGGCGTGTTCGAGGGCATACGCGCGTACGAGACCGACCGCGGCCCGGCCGTGTTCCGGCTCCGCGACCACATAGAACGGCTCTTCCGTTCATCCAAGATCCTCTTCCTGGATATTCCGTACTCGGTCGACGAGCTGGTCACGGCGACAAGGGACACCGTCGGGGTGAACGGACACCTCTCCTGCTACATCCGCCCGCTGGTGTACCTCGGCTACGGCGAGATGGGCCTCAACCCGCTGCCCTGCAAGGTCGACGTGTCGATCGCGACCTGGCCGTGGGGGACCTATCTCGGCGACGAGGGCCTGACCACTGGCGTCGACATGATGATCTCGTCCTGGCAGCGCCACGACCCGAACGCCATGCCGCCGGCGGCCAAGGGATGCGGCCACTACATCAACTCCCAGATGGCCAAGGTGCAGGCCGTGAAGGCCGGCTACGACGAGGCCATCCTCCTGTCGCCACAGGGCCACGTCTCGGAGTGCACCGGTGAGAACCTGTTCGTGGTCCGTGACGGAACCATCGTGACGCCGCCGACAAGCGCCGGTGCCCTGGCGGGCATCACCCAGGACTGCGTCCGGCGCATCGCAGGGGACCTCGGGATCCCCTACGTCCAGGGAAACCTCCTGCGCAGCGACCTATACACGGCCGACGAGGCCTTCCTATCCGGCACGGCGGCCGAGGTGGTGCCGATCCGTTCCGTCGACGACCGCGTCATCGGTGATCCCGGCCCGATCACCCGGCAGGTCCAGGAGGTCTTCTTCCAGGCGGTTCGTGGTGAGCGCCCCGAGTACTCGGAATGGAACGACCATGTCGATGCCTGAGTCGGCGGACCGGTCCGTCGTGCTCCCGGCGGCGGTCGAGATCTACGACACGACGCTGCGCGACGGCGCCCAACTGGAGGGCATCTCGCTCACCGTCGCGGACAAGCTGCGCATCGCAGAGCAGCTGGACCGCCTCGGCGTGCACTACATCGAGGGCGGCTGGCCGGGTGCCAACCCCAAGGACGAGGAGTTCTTCGCCAGGGCCAGGAGCGAGCTGGCCCTGGAACGCTCCCAGCTGGTGGCCTTCGGGTCGACCCGCAGGGTGAACGGTGATGCCGCCGAGGACCCGACCCTGGCCAACCTGCTGGCGGCGGAGACCGACGTGGTCTGCATAGTCGGGAAGGCCTCGGCGTACCACGTGACCGAGGCGCTGCGAACCAGCCTCGACGAGGGCGTGGCCATGGTGGCCGACTCCGTCACGTACCTGAAGTCCCGGGGCCGCAAGGTGTTCTTCGATGCCGAGCACTTCTTCGACGGGTACCGCGACGACCCGGAGTTCTCGCTACGGGTACTGCGGGGAGCGGCCGAGGCGGGTGCCGACTGCCTGGTGCTGTGCGACACCAACGGCGGGTCGCTGCCGGACCAGGTCGAGGCCATGGTCCGCGCCGTTGTAGACGCCGTGGACTGCGCGGTAGGCGTGCACCTCCACAACGACACCGGCTGCGGGGTGGCCAACGCCCTGGCCGGGGTGGCCGGCGGAGCCACCCAGGTGCAGGGAACCATCAACGGCTACGGGGAACGGGTGGGCAACTGCGACCTGGTGCCGATCATCGCCAACCTCAGCCTCAAGATGGGTGTGGAGACGCTGCCCGAGGGTCGGATGGCCGAGCTGACATCGGTGGCCCACCATGTGGCCGAGCTGGTCAACTTCACCGTCGATCCCCAGCAGCCCTACGTCGGCACCACGGCGTTCGCCCACAAGGCCGGCCTGCACACCAGCGCCATCGCCCGCCGGAGCGACGCCTATGAGCACATCGACCCGGGCCTGGTGGGCAACGGCACCCGCTTCCTGGTGTCGGAGATGTCGGGCCGCTCGACCATCGCGCTGAAGGCGGAACAGCTGGGTATCGAGCTTGACGGCGAGGTACTCGGCGAGATCGTGGAGACCCTGAAGGAACTCGAGTACGCCGGCTACCACTTCGAGGCGGCAGATGCCTCCCTGGAGCTCCTGATGCGTGCCGCCTCGGGTTGGTCGCACGACTACTTCGTCCTGGAGTCGTTCTCGGTCAACGTCGGCCACTGGTCGGGTAGCGGGAGCCGGGCCTGGAACGACGTGGCGGTGGAGGTCGAGACGGAGGCAACCGTCAAGCTCCACCTGGACGGCGAGCGCGTGGTAGCCACAGGTGAGGGCAACGGCCCGGTCAACGCCCTGGACGCCGCCCTCCGCAAGGCCCTGGACGACAGCTTCCCGCAACTGGAGAGGCTGCACCTGACCGACTTCAAGGTCCGGGTGCTGGAGACCCGCCAGGGGACCGGAGCGGTGACCAGGGTGCTCATAGACACCACCAACGGTGAGCAGACCTGGACCACTATCGGCGTCTCGGAGAACATCATCGAGGCCTCCTGGCAGGCCCTCGTCGACTCGCTGGTCTTCGGGATCCTCCACACCGACGCCTAGGTTCGTCGGCCATGGCCGACGAACCGCTGACCGACCGACGCATCCTCGTCACAGGTCCGGCCGGCCAGATCGCGTTCCCGATCGTCCGGTCGCTGGCCTCCGACAACGAGGTCTGGGGGATCGCCCGATTCTCGGGCGAGGGCTCCCGGGAGCGGGTCGAGGCCACCGGCTGTCGCACGGCGGTCGTAGACCTCGCCGAACCCGACTGGTCAGGCCTTCCCGACCGGTTCGACCACGTGGTCCACCTGGCGGCGTTCATCATCGGCGACGACTACGACCGGGCGCTGGCGGTCAACGCCGAGGGGACCGGCCTGCTCATGCAGAGGTTCTCCAATGCCCGATCGGTGCTGGTGATGTCCAGCAGCGCCGTCTACCGGGACGTGGACGACCCCGAACATCGGCTCGCGGAAGGCGACCCGCTGGGTGGGCACGAGCAGTCGTTCGCCCCGACGTACGGGATCGCCAAGAACGCCCAGGAGGCGGTGGCCCGCTCCATGGCACGGATGCTCGGCCTGCCCACGACCATCGCCCGGATGAACATGTCGTACGGTCCGAACGGCGGCCTGCCCGCCTACCAGCTGGACATGATGAGGGCCGGCATGCCGATCCCGATCCACGACCGGCCGGCGTGGTTCAACCTGATCCACCAGGACGACATCGACGCCCAGGTACCCACCATGCTCGGCATCGCCGAGGTTCCTGCCACCATCGTCAACTGGTCGGGCGACGAGGCGGTGGAGACCCGAACCTACCTGGGCCACCTCGCCGGGCTGACCGGCCTGGAGCTCGAGGTGGCGCCGACCTCGGACGGGGTGTCCAGCCGGGCCGTCGACACCACCCGGAAGATGGCGCTCGTGGGAGCGTGCGCGGTGGACTGGCGCACCGGCCTTCGGAGGATGGCAGAGGACCGCCACCCGGACCTGTTCGCTTGAGCCCCGCCCCTGCTGCGTGTCATGGGTACCTATCCTCGGGTCAGTGACGAACCCCGTTAGGTCCCGCCTGCTCCTGGCCGAGGCGGTCGGCACCATGTTCCTGCTGATCGGCGTGGTCGGCTCGGGGATCATGGCCGCCCGGCTGAGCCCCGGCGACACGGGCCTCCAGTTGTTCCAGAACGCCGCGGCGACCGCCGCCGTCCTCGTGGCGATCATCTCGATCTTCGGGACCATCTCGGCCGACTTCAACCCGGCGATCACGCTCGGCGCCTGGGTGCTGGGTCACCGGGCCGGTCGCGACGTGGCACCGATGGTCGTCGCACAGATGGTCGGGGCGTGTTGCGGCACGATCCTGGCCAACCTGATGTTCGATCTGCCCGCCGTCGGGTGGTCGACCACCGACCGGTCGGGCTGGCACCTGTGGCTGGCCGAGGTGGTGGCCACCGTCGGCCTGCTGCTCGTCGTGTTCAGCCTGGTGCGCACGACCCGGACGAGCCACCTGCCCTATGCGGTCGGCGCCTACATAGGCGGGGCCTACTACTTCACGTCGTCGACCGGCTTCGCAAACCCGGCGGTGACCGTCGGACGCACCCTCTCGGACACCTTCACCGGGATCGACCCGACGTGTGCACCGATGTTTGTAGTCGTGCAGGTCGTCGGCGCTGGCGTGGCGGTGGCCCTCCTGAGGGCGCTCTTTTCCACCGGGGACTGAGTGGGCCCGCTTACCGCCCGTCGTCCCGGCGTCGGGCATCAGTTCCTGGGAACGTCCTTCCAGGCCAGGTCCTTGTCCACGCGGACGTCACCGGGAAGGCCGAGCACCCGCTCGCCGAGGATGTTGCGCATCACCTCGGTTGTCCCACCCTCGATGGAGTTGGCACGCACCCGCAGGAAGTACTCGGCCAGCGTCTCGTAGTCCAGGATGGGCCGGGTCCGGTCCAACTCGTAGCCGCCGTCGAACAGGGTTCCATCCATGCCGGTAAGGCCCAGGGCGAAGGCGAAGGCGTCCTTGTTGAACTCTGCCGACAGGACCTTGCCGATCGATCCCTCGGGGCCCGGTGTGCCGGTGGTCCGGGCCTCCTCGGCCCTGAGGTTGTTGAGGCGGAGCACCTCGCTGCGCACCCACAACCTCATCATCTCGTCCCGTCGGGCGGGGTCGTCGTGGCCATGGTCGTTCCAGGCCTCCAGCATCCAGTCCACGGTCGTCTTCCCGGTCTCCCGGGTGCCCCCGCCGATCGCCACCCTCTCGTTCATGAGCGTCGTCAGCGCCACCCTCCAACCGTCGCCGACGTCGCCCATGCGGTCGGCCTCCGACACCCGGGCGTCGGTCAGGTAGATCTCGTTGAACTCCGCCTGGCCCGTCATCTGGCGCAGCGGTCGAATCTCCACCCCGGGCTGGTCCAGGTCGATACCGAAGTAGGTCAGGCCCCTGTGCTTGGGGGCGTCGGGGTCGGTCCGGGTGACCAGCAGGCCCCAGCGGGCCAGGTGGGCGTTGCTCGTCCATACCTTCTGGCCGTTCACCACCCACTCGTCGCCGTCCCGCACGGCTCGGCAGGACAGCCCTGCCACGTCCGATCCGGCTCCCGGCTCGGAGAAGAGCTGGCACCAGACCTCCTCGCCGGTGAAGAGCGGTCGCAGCCATCGGGCCTTCTGCCCGTCGGTCCCGGAGGCCACGATGGTCGGGGCGGCCATGCCATAGCCGATGTCATGGGAGGGGTGCGGTCCGTCCGCGGACACGACGGCGTCGTGGACCAGGCGCTGGAACTCCCGGTCTGCGCCCAGGCCACCGCAGTCCTCGGGGAAGTGGACCCAGGCCAGGCCCAGGTCGAACTGGGCACCCAGGAAGCCCCGGCGGTCGGATGGGTCGGCCTCGAGGAGTCGGTCGATCCTGGAACGAACGTCGACTTCGGAGATGGATGACACGGCTTCCTCGGATTTGGTCGGGCGGGGCTAGTAGCAGGATCGGAGCGGCGGTGCTGAAACTAGGGACGGCCCGGGCCCTGTCCCCAATTGGGCCGGACCTGTCATGGGCCGGATCCGTCCGACCGGTGGGTCGCCGGTAGCGTGCGGCGATGCCCGAGCCGATGACCTCACCGGACGCGCCATCGTTCGAGCAGCGCCCGATGGCACCGTTCGACTGGTTGCTCCTGGTGACGGCGGCGGGGATCTGGGGTTCCTCCTTCCTGTTCATGGACATCGCCCTGGATGCCGAGCACCCCGGCCTGGTGGCATGGCTGCGGCCCCTCCTGGGCCTGGCGTTCATGGCCGGGGTGCCGTCGGCGCGGCGCCCCGTGGACCGGTCCGACAATCCCAGGCTGTTCCTCCTGGGCCTCCTGTGGATGGCTGTACCCCTCAGCATGTTCCCGTTGGCCCAGACGTGGATCGACTCATCGATCGCCGGGATGATGAACAGCGGCATGCCGGTAACGACCCTGATCGCCGGCGCGACCCTCTTCGGCGTGGCCACCCATCGGGTGCAGGTGGTGGGTGTGGCGGTCGGCATCGTCGGACTCCTCATGATCGGCATCCCTACGGCCTCCGTGGGCGACACCAGCGCCGTAGGGGTCCTTCTGGTCGTCCTGGCCGTGTCCTGCTACGGGGTCGCCGCCAACATCGCCGGACCCCTCCAACGACGGTATGGCTCGCCCGCCGTGCTCCTGCGGGTGCTGGTGGTGGCCAGCCTGGCGACCACGCCATGGGGCCTCGTCGGCCTGGCTGGCTCCGGCTTCGCCTGGTCGGCCGTGGCGGCCAACCTGGCCGTGGGGGTGGGCGGCACCGGCATCGCGTACGTGGCCGCGGCCTCGCTCATCGGGCGGGTCGGACCGGTGCGGATGTCCGCGGTGACCTACGTGGTCCCGGTGGTGGCCGCCGTCCTGGGCGTGACCGTCCTGGGTGAGACCCTCGGCGCCCTGCAGGTGTCCGGAGCGCTGGTCCTGGTCGGGGGTGCCTGGCTGACCACCCGGTCGGGTCCCTGAGTTCAGATGGGAAACGCACGTCGGAGCAAGGACCCGTCGGCTCCGGCAGCCATGGCGGGTGCGGGCCGAGGGACCACCGCATGGATGGTGGGATGGACGGCGACCCTGTTGCTGGTGGCGGCGTGTGGAGCCGCGACGGTTCCAGCGCCGGTAGGCACCGTGCCCGGTGGCACGTCGACCGCCTTGGAGCCATCGACCGGCGTCGAGTCGGCCTTCGATCCGGCCACCGCTACGACGGACCCGCCCACGACGACTGTCCCGCCCACGACGACTCCAACTGCCACGACGACTCCAACTGCCACGACCGTCGAGGCCACGGCCACGACGACGGTCCCGCCCACGGCCACGACCGTCCCACTGGCCAGGACCCTGCGAAGTCCCACCGCCCTGGAGCCCCTGCGGGTGATGGTGCTGGGTGACAGCGTCACCTATGAGATCGAGCCGGGCCTGACCGCCGCGCTGCAACACACCGGCCTGGTCGTGTCCGCCAATCGGACGCAGATGGGCTTCGGCCTCAGCCAGTGGCCGATCTTCCACTGGTGGGAGGTATGGCCGCCGTTCCTCGACGAGGTCCGGCCCGAGGCAGTGGTGCTCCAGACCGGGATCTGGGACGTCCAGGCCGTGTACGGCGGCGAGAGACGCCTCCCCAGGCCGGAGGATTCGGACTGGGAGGCCCAGTACTCCTTTCTCGTGGGGGTGGTGCTCGACGTGCTGGCCGCGGATGGGGCACACGTCTACTGGCTGACGATGCTGCCGTCACCGGATCCCGGGCATACAGGGCGATTGAACCGGCTGCTGGTCGATCTGGCGGCCGGCGACGACCGCATGTCGGTGGTCGACCTGACCCCCGGCTTCACCGACGCCGAGGGCCGGTACGTGGACCACGTGGATCGCCTCGGCGTGGCGTGGCCGATCCGCAAGGTCGACGGCGTCCACCTCTGCCGGGAGGGCACCGAGGTGGCGGCCGGCCTCGCCGCCGCGGCGATTCTGGGTGACGCCGGTCTGGAGCCGGAGGCGGGATGGGAGGACGGCCCCTGGCGGTCGGATCCGCTCTACGAGGTGGACCCGTGCGACGACCCGGCGCCCGTCGGTGGATCCTCGTGAACGTGGCTGGTCGCACCTCCTGACCTGGGCCGATCGACCTGGCCGGTCGGGCTACCGTCGTGCAATGGCTGCATCGATGGTGCACAGGCACAGGGACGTCCAGGGAGGGACCGCCCGGGCTGCGGTGTTCGGGATCAGCGACGGGCTGGTATCCAACGTGGCACTCATCCTCGGCATAGCCGGTGCCAGCACCGATCCGTCGTTCGTCCGCCTGGCCGGCGTATCGGGCCTGCTGGCCGGTGCCATCTCGATGGCTGCCGGCGAGTACGTGTCGTTGAAGGCCCAGGCGGAGTTGGTGGAGCGAGAGCTGGAGATCGAGCGGATCTCGATCGCCGAGAACCCGGAGGCCGAGGAGGCCGAGCTGGCCGCCATCTACGTGGAGCGTGGGCTCGACCCCGAGCAGGCGGGACGGGTGGCCGCGGAGCTCATGTCGGACCCGGAGGTGGCCCTGGAGGTCCATGCCCGGGAGGAACTGGGCGTGGATCCCAGCCAGTTGGGGAACCCGGTGGCGGCGGCGACGGCCAGCTTCCTGGCATTCGCCGTCGGTGCCTTCGTGCCGCTGGTCCCCTGGCTGGTCGGATCGGGGACCGGCGCAGTGTGGGCATCGGCGGTGTCCGGAGTGGGTGCCGCGGCCCTGGTGGGAGGCCTGCTGGCCAGGTTGACCGAACGCTCCGTCGTCCGGACGGTGGTCCGACAGTTGCTGGTGGCCGGAGGGGCCTGCCTGGCGACCTACGCCATCGGTGGCGTGCTCGGGGCCTCCGTGGCCTGAGCCGGCCCGGTCCGCCGGGACCTCCGGTCGGCTGCTCTACGGGTCCGCTCTCACGACTCGAGTACTGGGCGCAACAGGTCGGCCCACCGTCGGTGGCCCTGGCCGTTGGGGTGCAGTCCGTCATCGGTCATGGTCGTGTCGAACATGCCATCGGCATCGGCGAAGTGCACGGTCAGGTCGAGGAACTCGAGGTCCCGTTCGCCACAAACCCGGGCCAGGGCGGCGTTCAGCGGTGCCACCAGGGGGTGGTAGCGGTCGCGTCGGGGGAGGACCGCGTGGACCACCACCCGGGTGTCGGGGGCTGCCGCCGACACCCGGTCCAGGATCAGGCACACGTTTCGGACCGTCTGGGCGTGGGCCACCCCGAACTCCAGGTCGTTCGTGCCGATCATGAGGAGCAGCAGCCCGGGTGGGCCGGTCAGCGAGTCCTCCAGGCGTTCGAGGACGTCGGCCGTGGTGTCTGAACCGATGCCACGGTTGCGGATCCGGAGGTCGGGAAGGGCTGCGGACCAGTCCCCCTCGGCGGTGATGCTGTCGCCCAGCATGACCGTGTCTCCGGTCTCGATAGGAAACGCCCGTTGGATCGACCGGGCCCGGGATCGACGGTTCGAGACCATTGCCCTGTGGATCCGACGGGCCCCCAGGATGGTGTCGAATGCCGCCCAGGAGGCTGCGACGACGACGGCGCCGAGCAGCCTTCGTGCCGTGCGCCCGTCCCGGTAACGGCCGTTCGTCGGTTCGGCGGGAACCCGGAGGGGATCGTCGGCAGTGCCGGTCATGTCGGGTCCGCCGGTTCGACGTAGATGGGTCGGGCCGTCGGAACGGCCCGCCGGACGCGTTCCTCCACGACGTCCACGGCGGCGGCGACGCCCGCCGTGTCGAGGTCGGGGTCGAAGGCCACCCTCGCCCCGACGAGGATCTCGTCGGGGCCGAGGTGCTGGGTCCGGAGGTGGACCAGCGAGACCACCTGGGGGGTGGCGGTAATGGCCTCGACGATGGCCGAGTGGTCTGCCTCACCGGCGGACTCGCCGACGAGGAGGCTCTTCATCTCGCGTGCCAGCACCGTGGCTATGGCACCGAGGAGGAGGCCGATCAGGATCGTGCCCACGCCGTCCCAGCGTGGCTCACCGGTGGCCGAAGCCAGCCCGATAGCCGTCAGGGCGATCACCAGGCCGAGCAGGGCTCCAGCGTCCTCGAGGAGGATCACCGGGAGTTCCGGGTTCCGGGTCTTGACCACAAACTGCCTCCAGGTGAGGTCACCGCGTTCGGGCGTCGCGGCGACCACGGCGGTACGGAACGACCAGGACTCGAGCACGATGCCGAAGACGAGGATCGCCACCCCCCAGCCGACGTCATCCAGGCCGTGCGGGTCCCGGACCTTTCGTATGCCCTCGAACACGGCGAAGGCGGCACCCACCGAGAAGAGCACGAGTGCGACCACGAACGACCAGAAGTAGCGCTCCCGGCCGAAGCCGAACGGATGGGTGGTCGTCGGAGCACGGCGGGCTCGGCGGCCACCGAGGAGCAGCAGCAGCTGGTTAGAGACGTCGGCGACCGAGTGGATGCTCTCGGCCAGCATTGCCGAGGACCGGGTGATTAGGAAGCCGATGAACTTGGCGACGGCGATGCCGACGTTGGCGACCAGGGCGGCGAGGATGGCCCGGGTACCACCGGATGTGGCCATGGCACCTCCTGTTCGCGCTCTTGGCACAGCCCGTCGGGCCACTCGGTCGACGCGAAGCGTAGTGTCGACCCCCACCGTGGGTACGGCCGGCATGGCGACTGCCGATGCATCGTCCTACGCCGATTCGAGATGGAGAACCGTGATGACGACCGTCTACGCAAGCCCCGACGAACTCCCCGGCGCAGTGGGTACCCACCTGGGCCACGGCGACTGGATCACGGTCGACCAGGACCGGATCGACCTGTTCGCTGAGGCCACAGGCGACCACCAGTGGATTCACGTGGATTCGGAGAAAGCGGCGGCCGGTCCGTTCGGGGCCACCATCGCCCACGGCTACCTGACGCTGGCGTTGACCAACCAGATGCTCCCCGACCTCGTCCGCGTGGACGGCATCTCGATGGGGATCAACTACGGCACGAACAAGGTCCGGTTCCCGTCTCCGGTCGTCGTCGGATCCCGGGTCCGGGGTGGAGCCGAGCTCATCCAGGTCGACGAGGTCTCGGGTGGCTACCAGGCGGTGATCCGGATCACCGTGGAGGTCGAGGGCTCCGACCGTCCCGCCTGTGTGGTCGACAGCGTCAGTCGGTTCCTCCGCTGACCGACGACCGGCTGGCGATCCCGTCCGGCGGCCGCCGGTAGCATCGACCGGTGGCCAAGCGGAAGCGCCGACAGGCACCCCTCGCTCCCCGGTCGGAGCCTCCCGTCCGCCCCGGGCTGCTGAGCCCGACCCGTACCGTTCCGGCGTCCATAGGCAGGCCGCCCTACGCCCTCACTGGTGATCCGGGCCCATCGACTTCCTCGTCGGTCCGGACCCCCGGTGAGATCCAGCGGATGCGCCGGGCCTGTCATGCCGCCGCGGAGATCCTGTTGGAGGTCGGGCCCCACGTGGCGCCGGGCGTCACCACCGACCGTCTGGACGAGATCGTCCACGAGGCCACCATCGCCCGTGGCGGCTACCCAAGCCCGTTGAACTACCGCGGGTACCCGAAGTCGGTCTGTACGTCGGTGAATGAGGTGATCTGCCACGGGATTCCGGACAGCAGGTCGCTGGCGGATGGCGACATCGTGAACGTCGACGTCACGATCTACCTGGACGGGGTGCACGGTGACACCTCCGTGACGTTCCCGGTGGGCGAGGTCTCCGACCACGACCGACACCTGGTGGCAGAGACCCGGGTGTCCATGGACGCAGGCATCGCGGCGGCCGGTCCGGGCAGGCCCGTCCATGCCATCGGACGGGCCATCGAGCGGCACGCCAACCGGAACGGCCTGGGCGTCGTGCGTGAGTTCATCGGCCACGGCATTGGCACCGAGTTCCACAGCGGGTTGCAGGTCCCGCACTACCACGACCCCCGTGCTTGGACGGTGCTCGAGCCGGGGATGACGTTCACCGTGGAGCCCATGCTGACACTCGGGGACCCGGCGTGTGGGATGTGGGACGACGACTGGACAGCGGTGACCCTGGATGGTCGACGGACGGCACAGTTCGAACACACGGTGCTGGTTACCGGTGAAGGAATCGAGGTGTTGACGGTGGCCTCCGACGGCACGGTCCCGGCCGACGTGTTCGCCCTCATCACATCCGCCTGAACCGAAACGTTCGACACGACGCGTCGAACGGATTCGGCGATCCCGGGCTCAGTCCCGCCAGGTGGCGGTGTTCTTCCTGGCCAGGGCCACCCAGGTGGTGCCGGGTGAGAGCCTGATCGTCTCACCGTCGGCAGAGAAGATGGCCGGGAGGGACTCATCGGGCCGGTTCCACTCGCCCACGATCACGTGGCCGTCGGTGAACACCCACGCCACGCCGGTTCCGGTGGTCCTCGCCTCCGGAGAGCGGGAGTCGGCCTTGCTCCAGCCGTAGGCGACGAACTGCACGACCACGTTGGCCGGCGCCACCCGCACGCCCTCGTCGTCCACGTGCGGGATGCTGCCGTGGGTACGGGCCCATCCGGCGCCGTTCCAGTCGTAGTCGACCTCGGTCAGGCCGAAGTCGATACTGACCCCGGAGGCCGACTCGGCCGAAGGGTGGAGGGGCTGCTCCGGGTAGCGATGGATGAACGGCGCCGGTGGGACCGCGGTGCGTCCGCTGTGGTGCGCCCAGAGTGCATCGGTGGAGGTGTAGAGGTTGTGCGGTGGGCGGCGGCTCCTGTCCCGCCAGTACTCGTTGGTGAGCGCGTCGTAGCCGACGTCGGTGATCGTGGATTCGGCGAGCACCGTCCGGGTGCCCCTGTTGGCTCCCGAGTAGGCGAAGAGGGGATGGTCGAAGGCGGCCAGGAGTGGCGGG
>UINC01001359.1_pt1 | contig 22922 bp, 24 predicted proteins | sample 5385821 | NCBI WGS metagenome assembly UINC01 (sample SAMEA4666929, study PRJEB26691) | marine metagenome | isolation source: Pacific Ocean | place: Pacific Ocean | collected 2011-10-13 | reverse complement strand
GTGGCACTAGGTCGAGTGCCTCCATCGGGCCGATCGTGAGGCCCGATGAACTCGACATAGGCCCCATGCCCTTGAGCTGGATCCACTCGTAGACCATCTTCTCGGGAGGGTCGCCCTCGAGCATCAGGCTGATTGGTATACCGGTGTCGAAGCTGCCGCCGGCGGCGCCGTGGTCCTTGCCCGCGGGCTCGCAGGTGATGCCGTGGATGCCCCATCTGGCAGCCCAGTCGATCCTCCAGGGGAGCTTGCCCTCGCCCTTGCGGATGTCAGAGGAGCCTTCCACGCCGTGACTGTCCACCCAGTGGACGTGAGGGCGCTCGTAACCAGTTACACTCACCCCGTCGAGGCTGCCGTCGGGGCCGATTGGGTTGTAGGGGAACCAGCCCTTGGGAACCTCCCTGCCGGAGATGCTCCCTATCAGGCCCCTGACCTCGTCCTTGCTGCCTATCGCGAGGTCGATGCTATGGGCAAAGGCCCCGCTCTCGTAGGTCTCGTGGTTCATCACGACCTCGGGCTTGACGCCGATGGTTTCCAGAGCATCGAGGAATGGGCCCAGGAAGTGCTCGGCGTAGCTGGTGCTGCCATCCCCGGGTTTGCCATCGGGACCGGGAGCGGGCACGTAGGCCAGCGGGTGCCCGATGTAACGCTCGTAGTCCGGCGAGAGGAAGTCGTAGACCCTACGCAGGGGATCCATCGAGTCGACGATGAAGAGGTAGCGCGAGTCTAGACCGGCGTCTAGGCAGGCCCTGTGGATCATCTCAGCAGTGAGGATCTCGCGCAGGTGGCCGACGTGGAACTCGCCTGAGGGAGTGATGCCCGAGGCGGCTACCTGCGGTCCCCCACGCTCACTCAGTCTCTGCGCGGTGTAATCCGCCCAGTGCATTGCCACCCCTCAGACTGTCGCCGCCCTGACCAAAGCTCGCAGTGGGACTCCATCGACGTCATCGTCCCAGGACTTGTTCACAAGCACCAAGCAGAGCCTGACGTCGGCGCCCGCCTCCTTCAGGCTGGCCGCGGTCTTCTTCATGGTGGCCCCCGAGGAGTAGACGTCATCGACGATCACGACGCGCTTGTCGGCGACTCCAGCGAAGACCTCGGAGAGGTGACCGCTGCGATCCTCGCTGATGCTCCTGACAACTGCGAGTTCGAGGCCCATCTGGGAGGAGATTGCCTGAGCGAAGGCGATGCCGTTGATGCTGACTCCGACGATGGTATCGACTTCGTTCCCGATCATCTCCTCGATGATGTCGCTGAAAATGAATGCCGCCGCGTCTACACGCTCGGCCTTTACGGCGATCGATCTCCACCCCACTTTGATGTCAGATGGCTTGTCCTCGGCAATGAAGTCGCTTGCGGAGAGCCACTGTATGGTGGTCTGCGACAGTGAAAGCTCGTCGGCGATCTGCTGGGTATTCAGCCCACTGGCACGAAAACCCTCGACCTTGCCCCTGAGTTCGTCTACGCTCAACTGCATCACTTTCCCCCAACGATGCGGTGCTATGAATCCACCGGGGGTAATCTATGGAATAGTGGGCTATGGCGCTGGCTCAGAAGCGCCCGGTGCTGCCAAATCCGCCCTCTCCGCGAACAGTCTCCCCGAGCTCTTCGAACCCCACTTCGGTGAATGCGGCCTTGGGTATCGGCGTGATGAGCAACTGGGCGATCCTCTCGCCCGCCTTGACTACGTACGAGTCCCCCTCACCAATCCAGGTCATCAGGACGAACAGCTCGCCTCTGTAGTCCGCGTCGATGGTGCCGATGCTGTGAGGTAGGATTAGCCCCTTTGAGCCGAGAGAGGAGCGAGCCCTCACCTGCCCCTCGTAGCCCACTGGAATGGCTACGTGCAACCCAGTCCGCAGCTTGACGCTGGCTCGGAAGGGGACCTCCGTGTCCTCGAGCGCGTAGAGGTCCCAGCCCGCTGCGTGCGCGCTGCCCTTGGTCGGCATGCGCGCATCTGGGTGAGTTCGCGCTACCTTGATCTCAAGAGGCTCGCTCACGCGTCGATGGGCGCATAAGCGGTCCTTGACCGTTGGCAAGAGACCCCTGCGCGTCCGGTGGGGTGAAAAGCCCCTCTTTGGTCGCATGGCCGTGAGCACCCACGACTACGAGTCTCTTCTGGACCGGGCCAGAGAACGCATCCCGAAGGACATCAGCGAGCGCTCGCGTTGGACCATGCCCGAGCCCGACATCATGATCGAGGGCAGCCAGACCATTCTGAGGAACTTCTCGGACATCGTCGATGCGATGGACAGGGACGCAAACCACGTTTTCCAGTACCTGCTGAACGAGTTGGGCACCTCGGGCAGTAGGGAGAAGGTCAGAATCATGTTCAAGGGGCGCGTTCCCCCGAAGCGAATCAAGGAGAAAATCGTCTCCTACGTCAAGACCTACATCCTATGTGGCGAGTGCAGGGCCCCGGATACCAGATTCGTGAGGGAGGACCGCACTACGCAGCTGAAGTGCCAGGCTTGCGGTGCGACCCGCCCGGTACGACTGTAATAGGCCCACAGTTCATCGAACACCAATGCCGCAGGAATGGTTATACCGATTCGGTTACATGGCTAACCATGCCAATAGCAAGGTATTGGGTCGTCAAAACCGGCGGCAATGAAGTGACAGAAGAAATGACGAATGCCTGGAAGGACAACTTCCTCGCATTCGCCATGCAGAATGGATGTATGAGGGGGGCATTGGTCGCAGATGACGAGAGGGTCATCGCGGGCACCATATGGCCTGATTTGGAGACGCTGAATTCAGTGATAGACAGCGATGCCTACCGGGATATCGCCATACCTATAATCGCCTCTTGGGGGGCAGGGGGGATCAGTCTCCCCGATGACATCGAATTAGTCTGCAACGGCGAGATTCTCGCAATGGCAGTTCCAGAGGGACTGTGATTCAGGAGAAGTCGAGGAGGACCTTGCCACGGTTTTTCCTGTCGTGCATGTGGCGTTGGGCGTCCGCGACCTGCTGGAAGCGCCAGACCGAGTCGATTACCGGATCTATCTGCCCCTTCAGCATCATTCCGGATAGCGACTCAAGGTGCCCCCTGAACACCTGATCGTCCTTGAGGCGCCCCATGTGCACCCCGAATACCGCTTTGTTCGAGTTCATCATCTTCAGCGGGTCGAATCTCGGCGTGCCCCGCCACATTCTCATCGCAGCGAACCAAGATCGACGCTCTCCGGAAACCGCCGACGAAGCGCCAAAGACGTGCAGCTTCCCGCCGTTCCGCAGCGCCCTGTATGATCTCATAAGGTGCTTACCTCCGACGGGGTCGATGGCTTGGTGGACGCCCTCGCCATCGGTCATCCGCTTGCACACCTCGACGAAGTCCTCACTCTCCCGGTCGACGAAGCGCATGCCCATCGCCTCCACGAACTCGCGCTTGGGCCCCGATGCGGTCCCGATCACCAGCGAGGCCCCGTATGCAGTGCAGATCTGCGCTGCCGCGGTCCCAACGCCACCCGCGGCGTGGTGCACCAGCACGGTGTCGCCTGGGTGCAGGCCTCCGAGGTGGACGAGCATGTGGTAGGCGGTGCCGTAGGCAACGGGAATGGCCGCGCCCTTGTCGAAGCTGATCGAGTCGGGCAGTTTGACTATGCGATCGGCAGTGACCACTGCCTGCTCGGCATACCCCCCGAAGCCAGTCATGGCAATCACCCGGTCCCCGCTAGAAACGCCCTCGACGCCCGAGCCGACATCCATGACCTCCCCGGCGGTCTCGTACCCCGGCGTGAACGGGAAGTCTGGTGCGGAGCCGTACAGGCCCTGTCGCATCATGAGATCGGCGAAGTTGATCCCGGCCCTGTGGACCCTGACGCAAACCTCCCCCGGTCCGGCCACCAGATCCTCGACCTCAATGACCTCGATGGAGTCTGGACCTCCGACCTTTGGGTAGATTACCCTCCTCATTCGACCACCATGGAATATCTCTGTGCAGCCCCGCCACCCTTGAGGTGATTGAGGATTTCCCCCAGTCCCTCGTCGTCATCCGGAAGCGTGTACCATGTTCCTTCTGGGTAGATCACACAGGATGGTCCCTTTTCGCAGTGGTCTAGGCACCCGGACTTGTTGACCCTGACATCGTCCAAGCCCTCCGCCCTAGCCGCTCGCTTCAGGCGAGTCATGATGTCCAGCGAGCGCTTGTCCGCGCAGCACCCACGCGGATGCCCCTCCGCGCGCTGGTTATTGCAGACAAAGACGTGCACGCGGAAAGGCGTAGATGGCAACGCAACACCTCATACTTGATCGAACTTGGCTGCGAGGACGAAGTCAGACTCGGTGAGCCCGTCGATCTTGTGGGTGTAGATCACCGCCCGCACCCTCCCCCATCCGAGTTCGAAGTCCGCATGGTGGTTCTGCAGCTCACAGATGGCGCCCAGGCTGTTCGTGAAACCCATCGCGCTTGCGAAGTCGGGAAACTCCCACGAGCGAGCCAGATGATGGTCGTCGACCACCTGCCAGTCCTCTTGCAGATGTTCGGAGAGCTTCGCCGACTCGTCCCCGCTCAACGGCGGCACGCCGCCTTTGCATGGAACGCATTCCTGCTCCGCTAGGCTACTCATCCCATCAGCCCCATAGGCTGCTCTCGTAGCCCTCACCGGTCTTCTCGGCCTTTTCGTGCATCTCCGATCGACGACGCATGTCGTCCTTCTCGAACTTCAGCAGTTCCCTGTCCTCGATGTAGGTCCTTCGAAGGTGTGTGACCAGTCTGACTTCGACGATCACGTCTCTGGCGACGGATCGGAAGTCGCCACTCTGGTCGAGGATCTCAATGGCGTTTCGAGTGGTGCCGACGAGCATTCCCCTGACCCAAGGCTCACGACCCTCGGGAAGCATCCTCCTGTCTAGGAGAATTTCGATGATATCGTCCTTCCTCAGGCCCGACTTGCGGTCCATCAGAGGTCCTTGGAATACATCTCCTAGGCCATTCAGCTCTGGCGAGCCGTAATCCTCGTACAATCGCCTAGCCCAATCTGGCAGGTCCTCGACCCGCTTCCCCCTACGTTCGTCCGTCATGCTCCGACGCTCGCGTTGTCATAGAAAAAGAAACGGGTCCTACCTGCCGTTCTGACGGTTTCGGGCCCGACTAATGCCTTGAAGTGCGATGCCGTGGCGGCGGTGACGGAGGCAAGCCAATGGCATCGGTGGAGTGGCGCAGTATCCCAACGGTCCTCTATCCCCAGGAGATCCTCGACAAGGCCTTTGGGAGGGCGAGCAACCAAGCTGACCTTGTGGAGGACCCGGACAAGTACCACCGGGTCAGGAAGCAGATGAACAGGATGGTTCAGTCTGCCTCCGACGTCATCACCAAGACGTTGACTTCCTACGTCAACAGGTGGCCCAGCCTCAATGCCCACACGGAGTTCGATCGTGCGCTGGTCGACGCCGCGGTGGGTTGCGATGAGTACCGAAAGAACCTAGCCGCCCTGCAATGGGCTGCGGAGCAGGCCCAACGCATCGCTGGAGAGGCCCAGAGGAAGATCCTCAGGCTCAGGGACATCGACGGATTCCACAAGGCCAGGCGCCACGCCTATGGCAGGCTCTCCTCGATTATTGATCAGATATCCCCTCAGGTCCTATGGCTCGGAGAGGCGAGGGACATCCTTCGCAAACTTCCCTCCATCGACCCGTTGGAACCGTGCATCGTCGTCGCAGGCTCGCCCAACGTGGGCAAATCCGCACTGATTAGCGCCCTCTCCAGCGGCGAGCCCCAGGTGGCATCCTACCCGTTCACCACCAAGCAGTTGCACCTTGGGCACTTCGTTCACCGCAGGAGGGCCTACCAGATGGTCGATACGCCCGGTCTGCTGGACAGGCCGATGACTGAGAGGAACCCGATAGAGATGCAGGCGATAGCGGCTCTCGAGCATCTCGGCGACGCACTGGTTTTCCTAGTCGATCGCTCGGAGGGTTCCAACACGCCCGTCTCCGAACAGCAGAACCTGCTCGCGGAGGTTCGCAGGCTCATCTCTGAGAGACCCATCATAGTTGTCAGCAGCAAATCTGACCTCCTGGACTCCACAGAGGGGGTGGATGGGTTGAGAATCAGCGCAGAGACGGGGGAAGGCCTGGAGGAACTGAGGGGTGATCTCATCGAGATTATCGCAGCGGACGAGATTCTCGACCCACTCACGCTGCCCGAGAATTGGCCTCGTGACGACGAGCCACTCGGGTCGATTGGCGAATCAGGCTAGTAGGCAGACCTGATTTCACACGTGCCAGGTATGGCCGCAGACTACGCAGTAGAGGTCGTGGCCTCCCAAGGACGGGACAAGCCCTTCGGCCTCTATTACAGAACCGCATTTAGGGCACGCCATACCTGCCATGATGGGTCCACCAAGATGAGGTTCTTCAAAGATGCTGAGCCCGATCCACTAGGCATCCCTGAAGCGATTCCACAGGTTTCGTATCGGGAAAGCCATCTCGCCGGCTCCGGCGAGTAGTAGCAACGTAACGATGGCCAGTGCGATCTCAAAGTAGTCGTTCAGGTGTACCGAGGTGATCAACGTCACCGTTTGAGAGTCGAGGGTTGAGCCATCCTTGCCTGCAGTGATGAACCGGTAGTCCCCAGGTCCGACTTCAAAGACCAACGAACCGTCAGCGTCCGACCCACCCGTGACGATGTACTCCGCTAAGTCCTCCTCTGTGCAGGTCGTGAGGCCATTCGAGTTGGGCGGGCAGTCGATGGCAGCGGCAGCATCGACTACAGCTAACCAACTCCTTTCAGGCTCCTCCCACTCGGCCTTGAGCTCGATGTCGAGCAGCATGAACGCATCCGGCACCGAGAGGTCTTCGCCAGTCATCCCCACCTGGCAGCCCATCGCCTCGTCGTCCGAACACGGTACAATTGGAACCTCCGTCTCGGACTCATCGGTCGAATAGCCTAGCAGGCTAGCGATGAGAATCACTGCACAGACAAGACCGACCAGACCTGGAAGTACGGACAGGACCCTGACCATCATGGGGATGTCCTCTGTGCTGCCTGTCGATTCAACCTGACGCCCCCACGACCTCGAGAATCACGAAGAACACGGCGATGGCCGGGAAGAGGTACATCATGAAGGTCAGCCTGCGCCTGGATCTCTCCTTCTTGTCCTGCATCGTTGCACAGTCGTCCTTGCCGCAGATGGGCGGGTCGCTGTCGAGGGGGATGGGCGTCCAACAAACTACGCAGTGCCTGTGCGGCTTGGCACCCGATTCGGCGTGCCTACGAGCAGGGATGTCCTTCCTGCGTGAGGCTGCTGCACGTGCTTCCTGAGCTGTCCTTCGTGCCGCCTTGAGGATGGTGTCCTTGCGACTCAATTGATCACCCGGCCACCACTGTTCCGCCGAAGTCACCGCCTTCGAGGGCCAAGCGGATGTTCTGCGGCTCCCTCCCGTCTAGGATGTCCAGGGGAAGACCATGTCTCACCGCTTCCTTCACGCCAATGGGGTCGACCACTTGCGAGCCCCCTGCCTGTGCATGTTCCGCTGGCCCGACGATCGATTGCAACTGCTCTAGAGTGAGGCTGTCGAACGCCTTCGCCTCCGGGTGCTCCTTCGGGTCCTGCTCGTGCACCTTCGCGACATTGGTGGCTATTACGCACTTACCAGCCCCGCTCCGGATGGCGAGTCGGATTGCGACTGCGTCGGTAGTGTGTCCGGGCACGGTCCCGCCCATCACGACCACCTTGCTACTGAGAAGGGCCTCGACGGCCTCGCTCACTCCCTGGGGTATCGACCCCGAGACGGGTATGCCTTCATCGGCCAGCGCCTCTCTGATGATGGTAGCGTTGAGACGGGTTGCAGCGATGCCAATCATGTCTAGGTGATCCACGTCGTCTATGATTGGGCTCGCCAGTTCGATTCCCTCCCTTGCCGGCGCGCCGCCGCCGACCACCAATCCTAGATGGTCACCGACCCCTACACGGTCCCTCACTATGGACACGAGCTCCAATAGCCAATCATGACGCTCCTCGACCTCGGGTCGCAGCAGGCTTCCTCCCAGCGCCACGACCACGGTCACCATCGACCCTAGGCGGACTCCCTGCCTTTCAATGCCTACGCTCAAGTCGCGCTGAAGGGTTGAAATGCCGCCCGTCGCGGCAATCACGGAGGAACGACATGTCCGATGAGCTCGCGCAGCAGCAGCGGAAGCTCCGCCTGAAGAAGACCCTCAAGGAGCTCTCTGGGATGAGGGGCATGGGCACCGAACTGGTCACCGTGATCATCCCTCCTGATCGCATGATCAGCGATGTTAGGCAGCAGTTGGGGCAGGAGGCAGGTCAAGCTGCCAACATCAAGTCGAAGTCGACTAGGAAGCACGTATCAGATGCCCTAGAGTCGGCCGTTTCCATGATTAACCGCTACAAGACTCCCGGGGACGGTGGGCTTGCCATCTTCGTCGGCCACGTGGTTGTCGGAAACAACAAGACCAGACTCGTCACCACCGTAGTAGATGACCCGCCCGAGCCGTTCTCCTCGTTCAGATACAGATGCGACTCCTCCTTCGAGACCAGTCAACTCGAGGAGATGCTCATCGATCGCACCTCCTACGGACTCTTCGTCATTGACCGCTCTGAGGCCGCCTATGGGGTCGCTTCCGGCAAGCGCCTTCATTGCCAGGAACACATCACCTCCCTGGTCCCATCCAAGCACGGACGAGGTGGCCAATCAGCACAGCGCTTCGAGCGACTCATCGAGGAGGCAGCTCACGAGTTCTTCAAGAAGGCTACAGAGAGGGCTTGCAGGTATTGGCTGCCGATGACACAGGACCTGAGGGGCATCATTATCGGCGGACCGGGAGCCACCAAGGACTACGTGGTCAAGCATGACTACTTCCATCACGAGATTAAGAAGCTCATCACAGAGCCCTTCTTCGATGTCGGCTACTCCAACGAGAGCGGCCTGAGGGAGCTCATCCAACGCGCTGGCTCGACGATGGACCAGATCGAGCTCGATCGCGAGCGCACTCTCGTAGACGAGTTCCTGCGCGAGGTGATGCAGACTAGCCCAAAGGCAACCTACGGCGAGGGGATGGTTAGATCCGCCCTAGAACAGGGAGCCGTGGCGACGTTGCTTCTATCGGAGGCTCTGAGCAAAAGACGAGTCGTGTGGCGGTGCAAGGCGTGCAAGCATGAGTGGGAGGTGACCCAGAACAGGCTTTCGGAAATCCCGGATTGCCCTGAGTGCAAGTCCGAGAAAGTTCGTGAGGACCCCGACAGGACCATGGAGCTGATCGACGAGCTGACTACCCTAGCAGGGCGCATATCAGCTGAAGTCAGACTCATCTCCCTTGACACCGAGGAGGGAGCCACCCTGAACACGGCGTTCGGAGGCATCGCCGCCCTGTTGAGGTACGCAATCGCATGAGGATGTGAAGATATGAGGGAGTTGATCGAGGACGCCCGCCCTGCCACGGCCAAGGCCATGTCACAGATCGGTATCGATGAGGCTGAGTGGGCGCCCTTGTTCGGGCGCGCGACGGTGGAGGACCACGGAGACGCTGCTCTTCCCTGCCACGCACTGGCCAGGGCCCTCAATAGGTCGCCATCCGAAATCGCCGACGAGGTCTCGAACCTCATCGGAGATAGCCTGAAGGGCATCGCCGATGTCTCTTCAGTCAGCGGGTTCGTCAACTTTAGGGCACAGCCGTCTTGGCTCTCGGGACGCATTGAGTCACTGATGCCGGATTCACGGCTGGGAATAGGCTCCGAAGAGCGGCAGACCTACGCCGTCGACTACTCGGCGCCCAACGTGGCCAAGGAGATGCACGTCGGTCACCTCCGCTCCACTGTAATTGGCGATGCCATAGTCAGGATGCTCGAGTACAAGGGACACCTCGTCCACCGGGAGAACCATGTCGGTGACTGGGGAACCCCATTCGGCATGCTGATCGAGCACCTGCTCGATTTGGGGGAGAGTGAGGCCGCCAACGAGTTGGGAGTGGGCGACCTCGACTCTTTCTACAAGCAAGCCCGTGTAAAGTTCGTCTCTGAGGCAGGGTTCGCCGAGCGATCCAGGCATCGCGTGGTGCTGCTCCAAGGAGGCGACGAGGAGACGCTGCGTCTGTGGCGCGTTCTAGTTGACGAGTCGATGCGTTACTTCAACGAGGTCTACTCGATGCTCGGAGTCCTATTGACGGACGACGACATAATGGGTGAGTCGGGGTATCAGGCCCTCCTGCCTCTGGTGGTTGAGCGCTTGGGGGCAGCAGGCATGCTCGAGCATAGCGAGGGCGCCGATGTCACCTATCCGGGTGGGTGGGTGAATCGCGAGGGCGAACCCTTTCCGATGATTATCAGGAAGGCCGACGGTGGCTACAACTACTCGACATCAGACTTGGCCTGCATAATCGACCGAGTCGAGCGCCTTGGGTGCGACTCTTTCCTCTATGTCGTCGGAACACCGCAGAAGCAGCACTTCCAGATGGTTTTCCAAGTCGCCGAGCAAGCCGGTTTCATGGATGAGCGCCACAGTGCTGTCCACGTCAACTTCGGCTCTGTTCTGGACACTGATGGCAAGGTTCTGAAGAGCCGCGAAGGCGAGGTGATCAAACTTTTCGACCTTCTTTTGGAGGCAGTGACCAGGGCAAAGGCAGCAATCGAGGAGAAGAACCCAGACCTGCAGGGGGAGGAGCGAGAGCGCGTGGCGCGGATTGTTGGCATTGGCGCGGTGAAGTACGCCGATCTCTCGACCGAGCGTACCAAGGACTACGTCTTCGACTGGGAGAGGATGCTCTCTTTCGATGGCGACACGGCCCCTTACCTGCAATACGCCCATGCTAGGATTTGCAGTATCTTCCGCAAGTGGAACCATGACCGTGGCTCTCTGAGCGATTCGGAACTGGAATGCGCCCTTCCCGAGGAATGCCTCCTAGCTCGCAGGCTCGTTGATTTCCCCTCAGTGGTGGACGAGTCCACCCATGCCTACAACCCGCACAGGCTCTGCGCCCATCTGCATGCCATCGCTTCGGCCTTCGCCTCGTTCTACGAGGCATGCCCAGTGCTCTCAGCGGGGGACGAGAGCACCGTCCGCAGTAGGCTTGCTCTATGCGACCTGACGGCGAGGGAGCTAGAGCTCGGACTGGGATTGCTCGGCATTGAGGTCCCTCAGAGAATGTGACTATTCACAGTCAGACAGCATCAATCGGACTCGTTCGAGGTTCGGGCCACGAACGGTTCCGCCGACCTCGCCGTCAACGAATAGCCTCCAGAAGGGGACCACGTCGACTTCCATTCTCAACCACTCCAGTTCGGTCCTAAGTGGAAACGCTTCGGGATTGTCTAGAACCAGCATGCGGACATCTTTGAAGCCAAGGTCGGCTATGCCTCCCAACGACGTCTCGCATTCGACGCAGTCACTTTTGGATACCATTACCAGAACCCTCTCGCTCGCCATCGCCTCCTCCCAATCGATAATTGAAACCAGCTCCTTCATGAGAACACCACCCTGCATGAGCATGATTGAAAGCAAGGACCTCTCAGACGTCCCATGGTATCCGTAGGCGAAGCGGCACCAGACTTCACGTTGATGGCACACGACAGGGCGATGGTGAACCTGAGCGATTATTCCGGCAAGAGAGTAGTGCTCGCTTTCTATCCCGCAGCTTTCACCGGGGTGTGTACCACTGAACTCTGCACCTTCACCGACTCAATGTCGAGCTTGGAGGGGGCTAATGTGACCATTCTAGGAATTTCTGCTGACAATGTATTCGCCAACAACGAGTTCGCCGTAGCCAACGGCATTGGCTTCCCACTGCTTTGTGATGTTCAGCGCACCGCGATCGAGGCCTATGGCATAGCCATCCACGACTTCGGAGCTCCCGGCTTCACGGCCTCGCAGCGCGCGGTGTTCGTAGTGGAGCCAGATGGTTCGTTGGGTTACGCCTGGGTTGCTGAGAACCCCGGACTGGAGCCCGACTACGACGAAGTGGTCACCTACTGCGCAGGCTAGTCCTAGCCCCAAGCCAAGTAGCGCACCAGCGAGCCGTATATGATTCCCGAGATCATCAGGCTCTCCTCGTTGAATCGATCCATGCTGTCGAGGTAGGTGTGGTATTCCTCTGAACCGGATCCATAGCACATCACAGCCTTGCCGTATTGCTTGTCGCCGCCCTCACCCTCATCGAGGTTGTACACGAAGGGGGCGTGATCGGAGTTATACGGCATCTGCTCGGAATCCAGGTACCTGACATTGATTTCGTACTTGGAGGCGAGATCGGGGTATGACTTGGCGAAAGCGCTGACCAGCCCCTCGATGCGCTCTACATCGCCAGGGCTGTTGCCTTGGAGGGTGAGTCCAGAGTTCCTCTGGGCATCCACGTGGTTCATGTCGAGGTTGACATAGAGCCTCAGATTCTCTCTGAGCGTTTCCTGGTGCTTCTTGACCCACTCTGATGATCCCCAGAGACCTTCCTCCTCACCACCCCAGGTGCAAAAATAGATCGTGTGCTTGGGCTGGCCTAGTTCGGACTGGAGAAGGCCAAACTGCCGGGCCATCTCCTGCACAGTGGCGGTGCCGGCGGTGTTATCGACAGCGCCTTGGCCGTTGTAGACCGTATCGTGATGGGCTCCGATAATAATCAACGAGTCAGACTTGCCCTCGATTATCCCGCAAGCCACATGGACATTGACGTTAACCTGGTTATCCACCTCGATCACGAACTGAAGCATTCCCTCGCCCTCGACGACTTGGTCTGCGATCATCTCGCCAACGCTCTTCGATACCATAACGAATCCGATGTCATAGGGCTTCTCGTCGAACTGCGTGATGTCCACGGACTTGAAGTAGGGAACGCAATCCCCGGAAACCAACTGGTCGCAGTTCTGCTTCGCGTTCACTGTAATCAGGCCTCTCAGGCTGTTCTCCTGAGCCCTGAGCAGTAGTGCGGTGTTGCTCTCCGTGCCCGGTCCCCCATCCGGACCGTCCATCAACCAGACGAGTCCTATGCCATTGGCTGCTGAGCCCCAGTCAGCGGACTCATTGCCCATTCCCAGGTCTATGACATTGACATCGCTACTGGCCACTATGTCGACATCCCCACTGTAGCCTTGGACCACGAAGTCCTCCCTGTGGGTGAACTCAGTCTCGTCCCTATCCACGTCGGCGACCGAGCACGGGGCCGGGCCGCCGAATATGTTGCCGATGTTGCCCGGAGTGCAGATCATGATCTCGAATTCATTGCCCATGTAGAAGAGTGGCACTTCGAACTCTTCGAGGGTCGCCGGCATCCCGCTGTTGGAGAAATTGAGTTTGATGGACTGTGCAGTGTTCTCCTCCTCCTCTGTCCCGGATAGCCTGCCCTCCCACTCTGGGTGGCCGAGGCCGACGAGCCCCTCAGCGTACGCTCTAGTCTGGTTGCTGTCGAAGTCGATCAGAGCGTAGTCAGGCTCTCCTTGAATCCACTCTACGAGGTCATCGGAGTAAAGCAAGGCCCCCCCGGTCGCCGCTACTACCAGTAGCACAGCAATCACCATTGTGGCAACCGGCAGTCCCCTCAGGCTCGAGATGGCGGCTTGGGAGCCCTCTTTGAGGCGATTCACGACCATTGACGGGGAACCCTTTGCGTCTTCGTCGACGATTTCTGCCTCGAGGACAGAGGTATCTGAGTCCACAAGTTCCAACCTCTCGACCAATTCAGACTTCTTACCTGTTACTGGCATCCCCCTGGAGCGCAGCTCTTGCTTGAGCTCGTTGACGGTCTTGGAGGCCCATTGACTCACGCAATCACTGCCGCCGAGCGCCTTCGGGCCGTTCTTGAACCCATGCTAGACCGGTACCAGCCAGACGTCGTTCAGTCGACGCCTATCTCCCCGCCGGTCCAACGCTTGCCTAGATTGTGTTCGACGTCCAGTTGGTCGAGGATCCTGGCCACCACGAAATCGATGAGCTCTTCGATCGTGGTCGGCGAGTGGTAGAAACCGGGACTGGCGGGCAGAATGACGACTCCCCACTCGGAGAGATTGGCCATCGCCTTGAGGTGGGGAGTCGAGAAAGGGGCCTCGCGCGGAACGAGGATTAGCTTGCGGCGTTCCTTCATCGCCACGAGAGCGCTCCTGGTCGCCAGATTGTCGCTTATCCCTGCAGCAATCTTGCCGATAGTCGTACCACTGGCCGGACAGACCACATAAGCATCGAACCGAGCAGAGCCGGAGGCCGACCGAGCAGCCAGGTTGTCGTTGTCCTCTAGTGTGACGCCGGGGCGGGAAGAGAGGTCCCCCGGGGTGATTCCGCATTCTAGATTGAGATTGATTGCCCCTTCTCGCGTGACTATCAGCCTCATCTCCCAGCCAGCCTCAGCGAGCGCCTCGATCAGCCTGACGCCATAGCTCGCGCCCGATGCCCCCGTGATTGCCACGACAGCCTCAGGCATGATCCCCCCTCCACGCGGTCCCGCTTCAATTGTTGTATGTCCTCACAGGCTTTCCTTCAGAGCCTTGGCCAGATAGCGATACTCGTCTGCGTGATTGTACAACTGAGCCGAGATACGAAGGTATCTGACGCCGTGGTGACGCCATGGGAACACGGGGACCTGGATTCCGTACTCGTCGAGCAGGCGGTTGTGAAAGGGATCCCCTTCGAGGCTGATGGCCCCGACCTCGCCGTCCGGCGGCATCTCGATGGCTGCGAGTGCAGAGACCATCGAATCCGGGAAGGGAGGGGTGATGCCCATCGCCTCGCAGATTATCCTCCGTCCCTCAACGGCCAGAGCGTGGTTCCTCTCCATGATCTCGGGCCAGCCGCCTTCTACGAGCCCCCCAATGTGCTCTATCGCCTTCGGGATGCACAGCCAGGGGGTCGGGTCCTGCGTCCCTGGCCACGCGAACTCGAACTCGAACTTCTCCTGCGCATCGCCGATGTGGGAGGCACCGTGACTGATGTTCAGTGGCCGTATGAGCGCCTTGCGGTCGTTCCGGATGTGCAGGAACGCAGAGCCTTTCGGCGTGCACAGCCACTTGTGGCAGTTGCCGGTGCAGTACGCGGCATCGAGTCCAGTAAGATCGAGGGGGACGATACCCGGACCATGGGCCGCATCGAGCAGGACGTCGATGCCCTTGGATTGCAGTTGGCCGACTAGCTCCTCGAATGGCATCCTCATGCCAGTCGGGCTGGTCACAGTGTCAATCAGCGCTAGCACCGTCCTGTCTGTGACCGCTCCTAGGATGGTGTCGATGACCTCCTGATCATCCTCGATTCTGAACGGGAGCTCGACCACCACCGTCTTCGCGCCCGCTCGCTCAGTGGCGAAATCAACCGCGTTCCAGCAGGCCTGGTAGGAGTGGTCCGGGACGATAATCTCATCTCCTTCCGTCAGATTGAGGCTCCGCAGAACCGTGTTCACCCCCGCGGTCGCATTGCTGACGAAGGTCATGCCCTCGGGATCAGCGTTGAGGAACTCGGAGAGGGCCGACCGCGCCTCGTCCCACAGATTGAGGTAATCCCTCTCGATGAACCGGACCGGTTCCCTCTCAATCAGAGCCCTCAGACGGCTCTGCTCCTCGAGGATGGCGGTAGGCGTCGCGCCGAATGAGCCGTGGTTCAGGAAGGAGGTCTCGGGATCGAGCGTCCAGTGATGAGCGAGGTCGCCTTTGCGAGGGCGGCTCATGCGGCCGTCTCCAGACTCCATTCGATGGGATCCATCGGCGCGCGCCCGAGATGCTGTTCGCATGTCTCGAGAAGGGCCCCCTCCATGCGCGACATGTCGATGGGCCTGCCCGTGGGGTCATGTGTGTAGCCCAGTTGGGCAAGGCTGCTGTGAACGCCGGCCATCATGCCGCAGCCCTCTAGGTCCTCCACGCGGGTGCCCGGGGTACGGATGTTTATCGACATGCCATGGCGGCTGACCCAGTGCAGGAACGAGAGCCCGATCGAGCAGATTTTGTGGCCGTCAACCCATGCGCCTTGCATCGAGGGGTCCTTGTAGGCCTCGATGCCGCAGTCGGCAAACGCACTGATGGCCCAGTCCTCCAGTCTGCCTATGATGGCCCGGATGCTCTGCTCCCTGGTAACCCACTTGAAGATCGGATAAGCGACCAGTTGCCCGGGACCATGCCAGGTGATGCCACCCCCACGGTCTGTTAGCACGGTAGGGTAGCCGTCGACCTCCACGCCTTCCCGAACAGCCTTGGGCCCTATGGTGACAACCTCGGGGTGCTCGACTAGGATGAGGGTGTCGGGAACCTCTTCGGCAATCCTCTGCTGCTGTATCCCTTTCATTACCTCAGCCATGACGTGATGCTCGACGATGCCTGCTCGGATGACTCTAATATTTTCCATTCGCTCGCCTCAGGTTGTGTGAATAGCACGACCCAGCGTCTTCAGGACGCTCTCGTGGAATGACTCTGTCATCGTCGGGTGCGCGTGCACGGTGCTTGCTACGTCCTCGAGCAGTGCACCCATCTCGAGAGCGAGGACGAACTCTCCACTCAGTTCTGCCACGTGGCTGCCGACCGCTTGCACGCCTAGGATTACGTGGTCGGACTCGCGTGCGGTAACGCGGACGAACCCCCCCGTCTTATCCGCCTCCAGAGTTAGCGCGCGGCCACTGGCAGCGAGCGGAAACTTGCCGACGATGACTTCCTCGCCCCGCTCCTTAGCCTCGTCGGGAGAGAGTCCCACAGAGACGATCTCGGGCTCTGTGAATACGATTGCAGGGATGGCCACCTTATCGAACTCCCTTGAGTGGCCTGAGATGATCTCGGCGACCATCTCCCCCTGCGCACTCGCCTTGTGGGCCAGCATCGGCTCTCCAGCCACATCACCAATCGCATAGATTCCCGGAACGTTGGTCCGGCACTGGTTGTCTATTCTGATGAAACGCCCCGATGCGTCCATCCTGACGCCCATGTTCTCAAAGCCCCAGCCCTTGGTATTGGGTCGTCGTCCGATGGTGACTAGGACCTTATCGACCTTAATCGATTGCTCCTCACCCCCCTTCTCGAACGTTAACTCCACCTTACGCGATGCTCCCCTGCCCTTGACCACTGTCCCTCGAGCGAGCGCGTTTGTGTGAATGGTGACTCCGTGCCTCTTGAGCCATATTTCCAATGGCCTTCTCAGCTCCTCGTCGAACACGGACATAATGCTGTCCAGTCCCTCCACAACAGTGACCTCGGTCCCCAGTTTCGCTAGGGCGCAACCCAGTTCCAGACCGATGTAGCCCCCACCGACAATAGCGGCCTTCTTCGGGAGCTTGCCGAGATCGAGGGCGCCGGTGGACGAGATCACGAACTCCTCGTCGCACGGCATGAATGGGAGGTCTATGTGACTCGACCCGGTCGCGATGACGACGTTCTCAGCCTCTATCCTCAAGGGGCCCTCGGGAGTCTCGACAGTGCAGTGCTTGGATCCGGAGAACGTAGCCCAGCCCTTCACCAATTCTACGCCTGCTCCCTTCAGAAGGGCCTCTACGCCCTTGTTGAGCTTATTCACGATGGCGTCCTTCCATGAGACGAGAGCGAGCATGTCGACCTCTGGCTCGCTACTAACCGACAGCCCCATGTGGCCCCCCTCTGAAGCGTGCTTGCGCAATGCCTCGAAGCGTTCGGCGGCGTGAATGATTGCCTTGCTGGGGATGCAGCCCCTGATTAGGCAGGTACCCCCAGCCTTGTCGCCTTCGACTACGATTGTGTCCAGCCCCAGTTGGCCGGCCCGGATTCCTGCGACGTAGCCACCCGGACCGGCACCTACGATCAGCACCTGGCACTTCCGAGTCTCTACCATTCCGGGACCTCACATGAAGATCATTGCCGGGTGCTCGAGCATTCGCTTGAGATGCTGAACCAGACGCGCTCCGTCCGCGCCGTCAACCACCCTGTGGTCGAAGGAGCTTGAGAGGTTCATAATCCGCCTGACCACTATTTGCCCGTTCCGTACCACGGGCATCTCTCGGGCCTTGTGCACACCGAGTATCGCCACTTCGGGGTGGTTGATGATAGGGGTAGCACCGAGGCCGCCATCGCGTCCTAGGCTGGTAATGGTGAAGGTCGATCCTGTGAGGTCTTCGAGGCTGGCTGACCCATCACGGGCTGCTTGCGAGACCCTTAGGAGCTCGGAGGCGGCCTGCCACGAATCCATAGCCTCGGCGTGCTTGACGACTGGGACGTAGAGTCCGCGCTCGGTCTGCGTAGCGACACCAATGTGGACTGCAGCGTGACGATGAACGACACCCGCCTCTTCGTGATAGTGGGCATTGCACTCGGGATGCTCAGGCATAATCTTAGCGAGGGCGAGTATGATGAACGGCAGGTAGGACAGCTTCGGCTGGCTGTCGTGCTTGCTGGCATTCAGCATCTGACGAAGCTCTTCGAGCTCGGTGACATCGACCTCTTCGAAAAACGAGAAGTGGGGTATCGAGGTCTTGCTCTTGACCATCTGCTCTGCGATCTTGCGTCGAAGGCCGACGACCTTCACCTCTGTAATCCCGGAACGGCTGGTGGAGAACGCAGTCGGTGCTGCGCCGGGCACGGTCCCCCCAGCTGCGATGAACGCATCTAGGTCAGCGTGCCTGACTCGTCCGGCAGGGCCGCTCCCGCTAACCGTATCTAGCTCGACGCCCGCCTCGAGGGCTCGCTTGCGAACGGCCGGGCTTGCGAGCGCCTTTCCGTTGGTTGTCTTGGTGGTAGCGACAACCGGCGGCGGAGCCGGAGCGGTTGCAGGTACTGGCGCAGGTGCTGGTGCAGGCTCAGCAATTGGAGCCGGCATTGGCTCAGGCTCGATGGAGGCATCAGATTCGGAAACGGGCCCGGAGTCTGCGACGGTGCTCGAGTCTGCATCGGTCTCGAACTCCACGAGCATCGATCCAACGGCTACCATGTCACCCACATCTCCGCTGATCGAAGTCACAACCCCTCCGGTAGGGGCGGGGATGGTAACAGTGGCCTTGTCAGTCATCATGTCCACTATGGGCGCATCTTCGCTGACTGAGTCGCCGACGCTAACATGCCACTGTACGACTTCGCCCTCGACTACTCCCTCACCAATGTCGGGCATCTTGAAGACGTGCTTCGCCACGATTACTCCTCCATGGCCCTCTGTATCGCCTTTGCGATGCGTTCGGGTCCCGGCATGTAATCCCACTCAGTGGTATGGGGGAAGGGTGCATCCCAGCCCGTGACTCGCTCAATCGGACTTTCTAGGTGGTAGAAGCAGCGTTCTTGGACGGAAGCCGCCATCTCTGCTCCGAAGCCACTAGTCTTGGGGGCTTCGTGAACGATCACGCATCTCCCAGTCTTCTGCACAGAGGCCACAATCGCGTCCCTGTCCCATGGTACCAGTGTCTGGAGGTCAATCAGGTCGCAGGAGACGCCGCTATTATTGATCCCCTGCTCGCAAACGTGTACCATCGCCCCCCATGCGATTACCGTGCAGTCGCTGCCCTCCATGGCTAGACGAGCCTGGCCTAGTGGGATTCTGTAGTGCGCCTCTGGGACCTCGGCCTCAGGATGGTCAGCCCACGTGGGGACATTGTGGGGATCGCCGTAGAACGGACCTCGGTAGCACCTCTTGGGCTCGAAGAAGATTACCGGGTCGTTGCACTCGATGGCACTGATCAGCAAGCCCTTCGCATTGTAGGGTGTGGAGCAGTATGCCACCTTCAGACCTGGTGTGTGGGTGAACTGCGATTCGGGTGACTGGGAGTGATGGTGGCCACCGCGAATTCCCCCTCCTGCCGGTGTCCTGATGGTTACAGGTGACCAGAACTCGCCACCCGAGCGGTGTCTGATCTTGGCTATCTCATTGACGATCTGGTCGTAGGCAGGGAAGATGTAGTCGGCGAACTGGATCTCCACAACCGGCCTCAGACCGTTGATTCCCATGCCGAAGGCGGTCGCCGCGATGCCGCCTTCTGAGAGCGGGGTGTCGAAGACTCTGTGAGAGCCGTGTTTCTCTTGGAGCCCATCGGTGGTTCTGAAAACGCCCCCGAAGTAGCCGACATCCTCGCCATAGATGATCACGTTGGGGTCATTCTCAAGCACATTGTCTAGTGCGCTGTTCAGGGATTGAATCATGTTCATGTTCGGCACCTTTCAGCCCCCCATCATCTCGTCGTGCTGCTCCTTGAGGTGCCAAGGCATCTCCTCGTAGACTTCTGTGAAGATTGTATCCGATGATGGGTAGGGGCCGTTGGCGAGGTCGCCGAACTTGACTGCCTCCTTGTAGGCCTCCTTCACCTCGCCGTCAATGCGTCCTTCGAGTTCTTCTTGCTGATTCTCGCTCCACTCCCCGATTTCGATTAGGTGGTCTCTAAGCCTAGTAATCGGGTCACCGCCCGGCCACTTCGTGTGCTCATCATCGGAGCGGTAGCGACTCGGGTCGTCACTGCTGCTGTGAGCGCCAGAACGATAGGTCAGCACCTCGATGTGAGTCGCTCCCGCGCCGGCCGCGGCGCGCTCGCGCGCCCATTTGGTGACCGCGTAGAGTGCGAGGAAGTCGTTGCCATCCACCCTTATTGATGCCAGCCCATAGGGCAGCCCTCTGGAGGCGAACTCGTCACCTCTGGTGGCGAAGTTAGCGTGAGTGGAGATCGCCCACTGGTTGTTGACTACATTGAGTATCACAGGGGCGTTGTAGATGCTGGCGAAGTTCAGTGCGTAGTGATAATCGCCCTCGGCACTCGCGCCGTCCCCTATCCATGTGATAGTGACCTCATCTAGCCCCTTGTACTGGGATGCCATTGCGACCCCCACCGCCTGGCTGAACTGGGTTCCGACGGGGCTCGATACTGAGATGAACCGACCTTCCCTGTAGGAGTAGTGTACTGGCATCTGTCGCCCCTTAATGTTGTCCTCGATGTTGCCTATGCAGTGGCAGATCATGCTAACCATGTCACGCCCGCGGACGAACTGGGCCCCCGGCTGCCTGTAGGTGGGAAAGATCCAGTCCTGCGTCTCGAGCGCCATCGTCTGGGCAATCGCGACGCACTCCTCGCCGAACGAGCGCATGTAGAACGAGAGCTTGCCCGTTCTTTGCATCTTCATCATACGATCGTCGAATACTCGGAGTCGGACCATGTGCTCCAGCCCCTCGCGCAGCTCGTCTGCGCTGAGCACGGGGTCCCAATCTCCTGACGCAATGCCGTCATCGTCCAGCACCCTGACCAGCCCATGTGCGTGCTCGATCGTGTCATCCGCGCTGCACTTCTTCGGGTCGGGTCGCTTTAGGTCCCCGGGCTTCCATGGCCAACTCTCGAAGTTCGCTTCGTCTCCCGGTCTATGTGGGGCGGTCGGAATTCTCAGAGTCGACCTCTTCTTCTTTTCTGCCATGCTCGTAACACCCCAATTTCATGACATTTGGCTTTGGGCCTTCACTTGGAAATCACTCCCGATGAGGTGGCTGACTGCTGATCCCGTGGACTCCCTCGTCACCACCGGCTCGCCCCCCACGGCCTCCTCCCAGAGCAGGCCTGCCCTGTAACTAGATCTCACCAACGGCCCGCTCGCCACAGCTCTGAATCCCAGATTGCGGGCCATTCGGTCCCAGTCTGCGAACTTCCCTGGTTCGGGGAACCTGTCGACTGTGAGGTGCTTGTAGCTGGGCTGGAGGTACTGCCCTAGGGTAATCATGTCAACTCCCGCTCCTCGTAATCGCTGCATCGCCTCGACTACCTCCTCGTCAGACTCCCCTAGGCCGACCATGATACTGGTCTTGATTAGGAGGTCCGGGCGCAGCCTCTTCGCCTCAGTGAGGACCTGTAGTGACCGGTCAAAAGAGGCCCTAGGGTCACGAACCACGCTATCGAGTCGCGGCACGCACTCTACGTTGTGTGCGAAGACGCGCAGCGGCAGGGCCTCGAGCAACGTGGCTAAGGCCTCGAGGTTACCATCGAGGTCCGAGCAGAGGAGTTCGAGCCCGACCCCCGGCGAGTGCTCATAGACGGCGTTAATGCAGTTTCGGTAGTGACCTGCCCCTCCGTCGGCCAGGTCGTCGCGGTTGACCACTGTAATCACGGCGTGGCTCAGTCCCATCCTCCCAATCGCTTCTGCCAGCTCTGCCGGTTCGTCGGCATCGAGTGGAGGGGGGATCTTGTCGGTGCCAACGGCGCAGAACCTGCAGCCCCTCGTGCAGACCTCGCCTGCGATCATGAAAGTAGCCGTGCCCCTTCCCCAGCAGTCGTGGACGTTCGGGCACATGGCCTCCTCGCACACGGTGTGAAGACCGTGTTCGTGGACGTTGGACTTAGTCTCGTTGTAGCGAATTTGGGCTATTCCTGTCGGCAAGGAGGTCCTGAACCAGCTTGGGAGCCTCCTTCTCATCGCCTTGCGACGCTCTCGCGAACTCCCTCTGGATGCTCCGCCACAGCCACCATGGAGCATATCTCCAGCATCAATGGTCGGCAGTCGCCTGTCCATCGGGATTGACGGATGGAGGCTCGACATTAATCGTTCTCATGGGCAGCAGTTCCCCAAGCGAGCCGTGCAATCGGTAAAATGCAAGCCGTTCTCCCGCGTTGCATGGGCGGCGGCACCATCCTAGTCACTGGCGGCGCCAAGCGCATCGGGCGAGCTATCTGCATCCAACTGGCCAACGACGGCTTCGCTATTGCCGTTCACCATCGCAATTCTGCATCGGAGGCTTCGGACCTCGCCCATGCAATCGTATCCATGGGAGGCAGTGCGACAACAGTACAGTGCGACTTGTCAGATCCAGTAGCAACCTCGACACTGATTGACGAGGCCTCTGGGGCACTGGGACCTGTCTTCGGACTGGTAAACAACGCCTCGATGTTTGTGTATGACGACATCGCAACCTTCGATGAGACTTCTTGGGATGCTCACATGGCCGTCAACGCGAGGGCTCCGATGATGTTGATCAGATCGCTCTGCCAGAGACTTGGTGGGGATGGGCATGCATCCGTGGTAAACATCCTTGACCAGAAGGTTGCAGCCCCAAATCCCGACCACCTCTCCTACACGGCATCCAGATATGCAATGCTG
>UINC01001356.1_pt1 | contig 22991 bp, 21 predicted proteins | sample 5385821 | NCBI WGS metagenome assembly UINC01 (sample SAMEA4666929, study PRJEB26691) | marine metagenome | isolation source: Pacific Ocean | place: Pacific Ocean | collected 2011-10-13 | reverse complement strand
CGTCGGTCACCCGCGTTCCGGTTGGGAGGCACAGATAGCTGAGAGCCGAAACCAAGCTCGTGCTTGGAAAAACATACTTTTGGAGTTGCACTCGGTATTACACCGACAGATGTAGAGGTCCGATCAATGTCCCACATCGGGGAGCCACTGGGAGTGGGGTACTGGGACGGTAGGGATACGAAGTTACCAGCGGTCCACTCTCTCAGGTAAATTTCGTGCATGCGAATAAGTCTAAGGTTGTTAACATCAGTTATAGGGATTTGAGCAATGGTCATGGTTTGTAGCGGAACGGAAATCTTGACCGGAACTAAAAGGCAGCGTTCGACAGATCTGGTATCGTAACCGTGAGTGTTCAGTCAGTGAGATTCACGAGAAATGCGAGGCTGACCCGATTATCGGTTCCGACTGTCCTTCCCCAAAACAAATGTCTTTTGGATCAAGAAGGAATTTAAACCGAACTACCGTCCATTAGGGTCAGAAAAAGAGATTACCTGTCGCTGGAGCCAAGAGGTTTCGACTATGGGTAAGTTGAGGAATGCGGAGAAGGGGAACCTATCGATTCCTGAGGCGAGGATCTAACACGTCACGCAAGGCATCACCAAACATATTGACCGCTAAAACCGCGATGCTGATGGCCACGCCTGGTGCGATAGCTAGCCATGGGGCGTTTTCTAGGTAACGTCGTCCTTCCAGGGCCAGCATCCCGCCCCAACTTGGAGTAGGAGGAGGGGTACCAAGACCAAGATAGCTGAGCGCAGCCTCGATAACAATAGCGTTACCGACCCAGATTGAAGCGATGATAATAATTGGAGCAAACACATTTGGCAGTATATGGCGACACACAATCCGGCTATCGGTGGCTCCGACCGAACGTGCTGCTTCGATGTAAACATTTTGTTTGATCGCCAAGACCGTAGACCGTACTACTCTGGCCGAACCGGGTGCGATAACAATGGCGATTACCAATATTATGTTGAATATTCCTGGCTGTAGCATGGTCATCACTGCTAAGGCCAACACAATCGCTGGAATCGCCATCAATGTATCGACCACCCGCTGCAGCACCTGGTCGATTTTCCCGACGAAATAACCTGATATTAACCCGATAATGGTGCCCAGAGTGACACCGAGCGCCACTGCTCCCAAGCCCACGATCAACGACACTCGAGCGCCATATATGATGCGGCTAAGCACATCTCGTCCGATAGCATCGGTTCCTAGTAGATAGTCTTTACCGGGGCCTTCTAGGCGTACCGGCATCCCGTTTTCATCCAGGTTGAATTCATAGGGGTCAAACGGCGCTACAAGTGGAGCAAAAATTGCACCAAACACTACAATTAGAACGATCAGTCCCCCAACCCCTCCGACAGGCTTGGAGACAACGAACCTCCTTAGGGAACGGGACTGGCGCCCAAGACCGTTTGATATCGCCTCTAACGGATTCTTGGGCCTGGAGCTTAACTCCAACGGCCCTGTATCTTTACCCATATCGAATCCGCGGGTCGAACCAGGCGTAGGATATGTCGACAAGAAGATTCATTAGAACCATAATTCCGCCGAAGAATATAACCGCACCTTGAACTAACGTGTAGTCTCGGAATAACACCGCATCTAATGTCATGTTTCCTACACCGGGCAGAAGGAAAATGGTTTCTATGATTACGGTGCCTCCCAACAGGATGGAGAACTGCTGGCCTATTAAGGTGACTACTGGGATGAACGAATTCTTCATCGCGTGCCCGACGATAATTTTTTGTTCTGATAGCCCTTTAGACCGAGCGGTCCGGATATAGTCCTCACGAAGTACTTCGAGCATAGAAGATCGGGTCATGCGCATGACGACGGCAGAAAACCGGAAGCCAATAATGGCAGCAGGGATCAATAACTGCTGAAAGGTTTTTATCGGGGCCACCCAAATCCCCTCAAATCCCCTAGGCGGCAGCCACCCGAACAACAAAGAGAGGATTAGGATAGCGACTACACCGCTCCAGAAATCCGGTAGAGAAAGTCCTAATACTGAAAACAGCCTACCGCCGTAGTCAGCAACAGTATCTTGGAAAACGGCAGATATTACCCCGATGGGTATTGCCAACAGTAGCGCGATGACCAGCGATAGCAGGGCTAAATGAAGAGTGAGACTAATGCGGTCGCCAAGTTCAGCGGCCACCGACCTTCCGCTCAGCAGGGAATCTCCTAGATCCCCCCGGAGCAAGTCCTTCATTGTCGATCCGTATTGGACTAAAAATGGCCTGTCTATTCCCAGTTCTTCCCGGGCGGCGTCATAGGATTCCTTGGTCATGGTGGCATCTTGGCCCAAACGCATCATAACCACGTCGCCGGGAAACATCCTGACCATCGAGAACACCAATAGGTGTACCAACCAAAGAACCAAGATAGCTAAGAGCAACCTGTGTAAGATGTATTGCGACATACAGGTTACCGTCGGCTATGTAGATAGAAGTCTTTGGCAGGCTATTCGCGAGGCCAATACGACTCTTGACACACGCCCAAACAGAATATCCATCAACGTTACGACGTTCAGACTGCAGGGGATTGCCCTCACTGTTGCAGTCGGTAGAATCAACGTTTTTACTGAGTCCACCAAGGTGATATTGATTAGGGTTTGGATGGTTAACTTATTCGGCAAATTTGTCAAAAGAACGTGATGGAGCGCCATCAGTCAACCATGCCGACTTCACTTCATATGAGCAATAACCGGTGAACCAACAATAGGGATTATCGCCTGCATGAAGGTAGGACTGAGTCAATCTATAGTGCGGAGGAACGATGGTTGTAAGCCTATACACTTGGTCCGTTAGGTAGTCCCACAGTTCCTTTTGAATCTCCACTTGCCTACCTGCATCAGCGCCGATCCACTCGTCCAGAAGAACGTCAATCTTTTCATCTTCAATATGAGGACAGTTAACACTGGAATCGGAATGATATGGGAGGTAGAGCCAGTCGTAAGCTGTCGGTCCCGATCCATACGGGCTCAGCCCGATAAGGGTATCGTTCATCGGCTCCCCACACTTGGATTTCGACCACCAAGTGGCGTACTCGCTTTGCTTAATCGTGGCATCTAGGCCAATGTCTTCCCACATCTTTTCCAGGAGTACAGCTGTGTCGCCGAATGTGAATCCCGATAGTTCACCCCACTCGATTTCTACCTCGAACCCATCTGGGTAGCCAGCTTCGGCTAGTAGGGCCTTCGCTCCTTCAGGATTGTATTGGTACCACGGACCCAAGTTCTCCACGGTGTACTCCGTGATGTCGGTGTACCCACCAACCGCCCATGGCATAGGCCCGTATGGTGTAGCGTCCCCGGCATTAATCACATTCGCAATCACATCACGGTTGATAGCCATCGACATAGCCCGGCGAACCCTAACATCATCGAAGGGCGGCTTGGCTAGATTAAGAAATACGCCGTGGTCTCCCCATCCGAATGAAGGGACTCTATATAACGTTGTATCGGGTACGGACTCAAGCACCTGATCCAAAATGTCATAAGCGCTTATCCGCATGAGATCAATCTGTTCTGCCCGGTAAAGGGCTACCTGTGTGGCAGGATCGCGGGTGAATATGTAACGCACCGCGTCTAGGAACGGCAGTTGCTCCCCTTTTAATTTTAAGTGATAGTTCGGATTTGCGACGAACAGCATCCCTTCGCCAGCAGCAAATTCTTTCAGAGTGAACGCACCGGTACCACCTGGATTCTCCCCCAGACCACCGGGCGATTCTTGGGCCTCTTTAGCTACTATTGGCGGAGTGGAGCCGTTGGTATACAACGTAGGGAACCCCGCCAAGGCCTGCTTGAGATGGAATCGCACAGTTTCCTGGTCAATCACCTCGACGCTATCTACAGAAGCGGTGGCCGTGTATTGAGGGACCACCCTTAATAAGTCGAACGAATATTTTACGTCTTCGGCAGTAACCGGTCGGCCGTTCATCGGAGGCCGGTCATGGAACCTTGCGTCTTGGTTGATCTTAAAATCCCAGGTTTTTAAGTCCACCGCTTCCCAACTCGCGGCAATATTAGGCCGAATAGTGGGTGTGGTGTGAACTTCTGGGAACCACCAAGTCGATTCCCATTCGAGCAAGGCATCATACTGTGCCAGGTTTTCGTTGTTCCGTGCCCTGGTTGGATCAACATCGGGGATGGGACTCATAGTGAGTTGGATTACGCCGCCCCGACGCGGTGGCCATGGCCAAGCTTTCGGTGGCCATGGATACTTCTCGTCAAGTTCTTGCAACACCGAGCGAGCAGCGTAAGCAAACGGTGTTGCCGTTGGCACTCCACCAGAAGCCGCAGGTGCACTGGTGGCAATAGGTTGCGGAGCGCTGGTTGCCACGGCTTGTGGCGCAGCCGGCTCAGTGGACGAACCACATGAGATAACAAGCGCTAGCAAGAATATGGCGATCAAAGGTAGTAGCCGCCTTGAAGATGTCTTAATCCGTCCAGTCATTACTGCTTACCCTCATAATCCCAAATGTGAAATCCCCTGTATGAACTCGTAATAGAAAGTCAAACCCTGGCTATACCGAGATACTAGTAAAACCCATTGTTAATTAAGCGCCTGCAATAATAAAGCTCAAATACAGTGATATTCATAGGCGATCTTCACATCGCCCTGAATTACCGCCGCATACTAGCTTAATGCCGTATAACAGTCAACGACAATTCCGAATTGTAGAGTGTGAGTCAATCAACATATGAAGCGACTATTATCGTCAAATTCCTATAATTTATAAATAGCGGTCACCGCCAAACAGTTTTCCGGCATTAATCTTGGCTAGTGCTTGCGCAACCGGGATGATATTCAGGCTGGTATATTCACCTACACAATTCATATGAATCATACGAATTTTTAACGTCTCTTCCGGCGCTAAAACCGGGGCGGGTATCCATTCATTTTCCGGTTGAGGGGAGTCAGAGTCATGGAGATCAAGACCCGGCCGGGCCAAATAGCCATTGGCAGAGGATGTTGAAACAAATCTGTTCGTTGACTTTGACCGAAGGATCATCCCAGATTGCCGGGGGTGACCTTCATATTTTCAAAGACGTCGCCAGAGGAGATGGGACAGACGGCGCCTCTACTGTCCGGTTTAGATTCCCGCCAAAGTGTTCTGAGTCCTTGTGGGTTTACGACCTCCAATGGCTTATTATTAGGAAAATCAAAAAGGAATGCTATAATGCCCGGCAGTCTGGAATTTCTGCCCATGTCCAGTGGCCCCATCCAAAACATCAACGCGATTCAAGTAAGACCACAAGTAAAATCGAAGGAAGAGCTCTATGTTTATCGGCTACTTCACTGAACGGCCCTACCAGGACCCCGAGGCGGGATTCTTCGGCGCAACGGGCGCGCCCATCAAAGACCTGACCCTCAGCAATGACGTTTACAGTCCGGAACTGGGGGCCCACCTATACAACCGCTATCTGGATGAAAAGATCTACGCCGAGGAGATGGGATTCGACGGCCTGATGCTGAACGAGCACCACAGCACACCGTTCTGCATGGGCGGCGCGATGAACGTCGAAGCATCCATCCTGGCCCGCATCACCAAGAAGGCCAAAATCGTCCTTATGGGCAATATCCTCCCCATCTGGGACGACCCTCTCTGGCTGGTCGAGCAGCTTGCAATGATCGACTTGATCTCCCACGGCCGCCTAGTCTCAGGTTGGGTGCGGGGGACCGGACGCGAGAGCGTGGCCCACAACTCACCGCCGCCCTACAACTGGGAGCGGTTCAAAGAGGCCCACGAGTTCATCGTCAAAGCTTGGAGCGAGCCCGGCCCCTTCCGCTGGGAGGGCAAGCATTACCAGTACCGCCACGTTAATCCCTGGGTACGCCCCTACCAGAAGCCCCATCCCCAAGTATGGCTGCCCGGCGTGGTCAGCCGCGATTCTCTGATGTGGGCCGCCGAGCAGCGCATCCCTTACATCATGCTGTCAACCGAGATGGAGCCCACCAGGCAGGCGTTCCAGCTCTACCACGACACCGCCGCCGAGCAGGGATATGAGTCCGGCCCCCAGAACCTTGGCTATCTTTGGAAGGTCCACGTGGACGAAACCGAAGAATTGGCCGAGGAGACCGCCCGAAAATACGTCCAAGGCCCCAGCAACCCGTTCTTGGCCGGCAATGAAGGCACCACCAACCCGGCCCTGCTCGCACTGCCAGGATTGTCCCACCGCCGCCGGGTGCTGCCAACCCAAGCTGTAGCCACCACGGCCCGGGGCGGAGCGGGCGGTGTCCTTGGCCGGCCCTACGAGCGGCAGATCGAGGACTACACCATCATCACCGGGACGCCGAAAACGGTCATTCCCAAAATTCGCCACGTGCTGGAATACCTCCGGCCGGGCAGCGTATTCTTCTGGGACGGCGACGGCGCTATGACCCACGACGACGCGATGCGCAGCCTAAGACTCATGGGAGAAGAGGTCATCCCCGCCGTGCATGAGATTGCCAAGGACCTGGAACTGCCCAGTTCCTTCGAGGTGGACACGGCGACCGGCAAGCCGATACCCCAAGAAACTCCGGAGGCCACGGCCGATACCAAAGGCGGCCACGGGGAGGACTAGTTCCCCTGTCAGGCAAAAAAGAGCGACCAGATCCCTCAGGCCCGACGCTAACCGGCCTGAGGGATTTTTGGTTCACCGATACGCTACCGCTAAACTATCCGCGGTCCTGATCAAAGAACGCTGCGGGAGATGCTAGCGATGAGTCTTGACGATGTTAAAGCCTTAACCTTCGACACCGGCGGCACCATTCTTGATTGGCATACCGGCTTCAGCAACGCGTTGGCCAAGGCCGGGGCCAAGCATGGGCTGGAAAAGGACTGGCCGGCCATCGCCAACGAGCTGCGCCGCCGGTCTCTGGGCCTGTCGGTGAATATGGGCAAAGAGGCGCCCCCAGACCACAACCACGACGGTTCTCACCGCATGGCATTGGACGCGGTTATAGCCGAAAACGGCTTGGATGCATTCACTGAAGAAGACCGCCATGACATCGCATACACGACTGCCCATAACCTCCGAGTATGGCCGGACTTCCCTGCCGTTCTACCCAGATTGAGGGAGAAGTATATCTGTGCCTCTTTCACCATCCTCAGCTTCAAGATGATTATCGATACGGCCAAAAAGAACGGACTTAATTGGGATGCCGTATTTTCTTGCGAGGGCATCGGGAAGTATAAAACTCTGCCCGAAGCCTACCTGACCGCCGCCAAGTGGTTGCAATTGGAACCTGGCGAAATCTGCATGGTCGCCTGCCACAACTTCGACTTGGACGCGGCCAAAAATGCCGGGTTCAACACAGCCTTCGTGAGCCGCTCAGACGAATGGGGCGCGGCCGGCCCTCCCGACCCGGACCCCAATCCGCACCATGACATCATCGTTGACAGCTTCCCTGATCTGGCCCAGCAGTTGGGGATTAAGGGCCTCTAACATCCAAGAATCTGGCCCACTAAGTCAGCTAAAATACCGGAACAGTGATCGGATGAGGAAGTTACAGTGCCTTGACCGAATCTCAGTCTAACCTCACCCCGCCAGCGCAACCGAAAGGCCGCGTATTCGTGGGGCGTTAGTCGCTGCTGGCCGCGGCCAGATTGTGTTATTGGCCGGTGAGCCCGGCATCGGCAAGACCCCCATCGCCTACGAACTGGCCCATTATGCTGAGGCACAGGGGGCCAGGCTGCTCTGGAGATGGTGTTACGAAGGCGGGGGAGCGCCGTCGCGTTGGTGCTACGGTATATCTCTCCGAGAGCGGTGCCCAGGTACATGAGGCTCGGGTCTACGGGCCGGAACATGAAGGTCCATGGCGGAGCGCCAGTCTTCGGGTAGTCCAGCAGTTCCCAACTGTTGCCCCGGTTGGCGCTGCGGTAGGGACCGTCCTGGGTCCCGGTGTAAATCACTTCAGGTGGTTCGGTTGAATCATCATACCGGCCACAACAGGGTCTACCGGCAGCCCGTTGGTCAATTCCTCCTGTTGGTTTGCGCCCGGCGACAAGGGGTAGACGCCGCTTTTTCGGCGCCGGAGTAGACGTAGATATCGTTGCTAGCAGTGGTCCTAGCGGATTCCTCTCCAATCAAGCGCGGGTACGCCCGGAACTAGGGAGCGGTAGTCTCCTCCAGTTCGAACCGAAATTCTTCGATGACTGGGTTGGCCAGCAACTTCTGGCACATCTCGGTCACGGAGCTCTCGGCTTTGGCGCGGTCGGTCTCGTCGACATTGACCAGCAGGTATTTGCCGACCCTCACGTCGCCGGCGTTTTTGAAGCCGAGGCGATGGAGACTGGACAGCACGGTGACGCCCTGAGGATCGTTCACCGTGGACTTAAGGGTAATGTAGATACGGGCTTGGTACATCGGCTAAAGGAGCTCCCAAATACTGCCTATTTCTGCATAGGTTTAGATGGAAGTTCAATACATGGAACTAGCTCCGGTCCGAGGGCGCCGGAATAGGCCTCAAAGAACCGCTCGATTCGGTCCCGGTCGACTCCCAAGAAGGTGTCGACAACGCCCCAAGTGCTGAGGCCGATCTGCCCTGTGGGTATCCCTTCGTAGGCGCGGGTGACACCCCAAATTTTGGCTAAGCCGATGCTGCCGATTGCGTCGCGAAGGGCCGAGACATCGGACTCCAGCGGTAAATTGTAACTCACTACGATATTGCCGTGCTCCATGTTGTGGACCACCCGTTCATCAGGCAAACCCTCTTCATAGAACCCGCATTTGGCGGGTGTTGGCCAGTGCTCTCCGGAAGTGGGAGGCTGGCTGTTGTAGGTGGCTAAACTCCCTTCGTCGATGTGGTCGGAGGTGAGGATCGGGACCTCGGTTCCCACTCCATCAACGTACGATTGGGCGCTTCCAATTTGGGAGCTGCCGCGACCACCGCTGAAGCTGGCGAAAGCGAAGCTGGCGATGACCAGAACGGCGATCAACAGGGAGGCCGCTAGGTAGAACTTGTTTGTCTTCTTCCGACGGTTGGTTATGGGCAGATTGCCGGACCGCGCTGATCTAGTGGCAGCCCTGCCGCGGCGGCGTCTTGAAACAGGCAATTCGTGATCCTCCGATTTGGGCCTGGGTCCTGATGATTCTTTTGTGGGTCAGCAGCGCTAGTTTCTAGAGCCGTGTCCCGGTCAGCTTGTAATACGCTTCCATGTAGCGCTCGGTCGTTTTTGCCACCACGTCGCCAGGTAGCTCCGGCGCCGGCGGCTCGTGGTCCCACCCCTGGGCGTCCAGCCAGTCACGCACGAATTGTTTGTCGAAGTTGGGCTGCGACTTGCCCGGCGCGTAACCAGCGGTGTCCCAGAACCGGCTAGAATCGGGCGTCAGTAGCTCATCAATCAGAGTCAGCTTGCCGTCGATGATTCCAAACTCCATCTTGGTGTCGGCCAAGATGATGTCCCGCTCTCTGGCGTAGTCATGGGCCCATTTGAAGACTGCCTTGCTCGTCTCTTCAAGCTGTCGGGCCATATCGGCCCCAACCATATCCAAGACCTCTTGTTTTGACATGTTCTCGTCGTGGCCCTCTTCCGCCTTGGTTGTGGGGGTGAACAGCGGCTCTGAAAAAGCCTGGCCTTCCACAAGACCTTTACCGACATCCATGCCTGATACGGTGCCCTGACGCCGGTATTCCGACCATGCCGAGCCGGTGATATAGCCGCGGACGATGCACTCGAGGTCCAGGCGCTCGGCCCGTTTAACCACCATGGCCTGCCGGGCAACTTCGTCCGAGACGGCCCCAGCGACGCTGCTGCCCTCCAGGTACTGGGCGGCCTCAGGAGAGTCAGCCAGGCAGATGAAGTGGTTGGGCACGATGTTTTTGGTGCGCTCGAACCAGAAGGCAGAGATACGGTTCAGCACGAGGCCCTTATCGGTTATGCCCGTCGGCAATACCACGTCGAAAGCGGAGATACGGTCGGTCGCGACCATTAGTAGGTGTCCGCCGCCTAGGCCATAGGTATCCCGCACCTTGCCGCGATGGAGAATGTCGGGCATTTGAGTTTCTATTATCATGTCAAGTCCTTCCTCACGCGACCCACACGGGCAGTCGTTTTCGTTCCATGGCGATCAGTCGCCGCTTGTCGCGGCATTCTGCTTCTTTCTCTTCGCTGGTTTGATTAGCCCTAACCGGGCAAAGGTCTCATCAACGTAACGAGTGTAGTACCCGTAGTCGAATAGTTCGTCAAATTCAGAGTCTGAGAAACACTCTCCGGTCTTTTTGTCAGCCCGTATCAGGTCGCGGAAGTCTTTCTTCTCTTCCCAACTGCGTCCCGCGTTGGACTGCACGGTCTGATAGGCGTCTTCCCGTGCCATCCCTTTCTCCACCATAGCCAATAGGACCCTCTGGCTGAAGACCAGCCCCCGGCTACTTTCAATGTTCTCCATCATCCGCTTGGGGAATACCCGTAGACCCTCGATGATGTAGCTAAATATGCTCAGTATGTAGTCCAGTGCCAGGCATGAATCAGGCAGGATTATGCGTTCGGCCGAGGAGTGGCTGATGTCCCGCTCTCCCCAGAGTGCCACATTCTCCATGGCGGTGACCGAGTTGCCTCGGATCAGCCGGGCCAAGCCGCAGATACGCTCTGCTAGCTCCGGATTGCGTTTGTGAGGCATGGAAGACGACCCGGTCTGGCCTGCGCTGAAGGGCTCTTCCAACTCGTGAATCTCGGTGCGTTGCATCGCCCTAATCTCAATGGCGAACTTCTCTAGTGAAGCCCCAATCAGCGCCAGTGTGGTCATGAAATGGGCGTGGCGGTCTCGTTGGACGATCTGGTTCGTTATCTTGGCCACCTTAAGCCCAAGTTCGCTGCAGACCGTTTCTTCCACCGATGGCGGCACGGTGGCGTGGGTGCCGACAGCGCCGGAAACCATGCCCACCCGCAAACCCTCGATGGCTTCGGTCAGCCGTTCTTTTTGACGCCCCATCTCGTCCCACCAGAGGGCGAACCGCAAGCCCATGGTCATCGGCTCGGCGTGGACGCCGTGGGTGCGGCCCATGGCCAGGGTGTCTTTGTGTTCAACGGCCTTGGCGGCCAAGGCGGCGATGGCCCGGTCAAGCTCGGTCTGCAAGAGGGCTCCAGCCTCAACCAATTGCAGGTTTAGGCCGGTGTCCAGCATATCGTTGGAGGTGAGTCCGAGGTGGAGCCAGCGGCCCTCCGGTCCCATCGATTCAGTTATGGAGCTGAGGAACGCCGTTACATCGTGGCGGGTAGTCTCAAAAAGCTCCATCATGCGACCGTGGTTATACTCAGCGCCGCGCAGCTTGGCCATGTCTTCTTGGGGGATAACGCCTTCGGCTGCCCATGCCTCGCAGGCGGCCAGTTCCACGGCCATCCATTTGAGGTATTTATTTTCGTCGGACCAGACCTGCTTCATGGCGGGCCTGGAATACCGGTCAATCACAGTTCCGCCTCCTCACTCCGTCGGCTGCCGCCCATTGGTTGACTCATGACCGTTCTTGGAAAATTCTCTTACGGACACTAGCATCTCGCTAAAATCCGCAAAGGGCCGGTAGGCGATACCCTCTTCATCGCAAAATTTCGCCAGTGACCGGTGCGCAAATGTCACGTCCGCAACCCGTGCTGCCTCCAAGTCTGAATGGCCGTCCCCGGCAAAGAATACGTAGCAACCACGTTCTTGGAACGACTCCACCACGAACCCCTTGGAATTTCCCTGGTCCTCTTTGCCCGGATAGGTGTGGTGGTAGTGATACGAAATCTCGCCGCCGCGAAACTCGGTGTTCACGGCGTAGACCGGCACCCGGTTAAGGCCCTCTCGCTCCAACGCGGCTTCGATGTAGAAATCCAGACCCTGGCTGACCACCGCCATAGGGATATCATTGGTCTGGCAGAAGCTCCACAACTCCCCGAAAAACGGCCGAAGATTGGCGTGATCCTTAACGTAGGACTGCATGGTGGCGCGGTCAGCCTGGATGTTTCTGAAGGTGATCTCTTGGTACTCCTTCAGGCTCATGTGGCCGTCGCGGAAACGCTGACGCACGTCTTTCCAGCTTGGATCGCCGAACTGATTTAGTAGCAACTCCGCCACGTTCTGGGCGGCGGCGGTGTCGTCGAAATCGGTGAGGACAGCGGGACGCGTTCTAGCGATCGCGGAGTCCCTGCCGGTAGTCGTCATATGCCTGCCTTATCTTTTCGTACTTCAAGCCCAGGATCTGGGCGGCGTAGTATGCAGCGTTCCTGGCGCCCCAACTCCCCACGGCCATGCACGCCACGGGGATGCCCGGCGGCATCTGGGCCGTGGCCATCAGGGCGTCAATGCCTTTCAACTCGCTGGATGCTAGCGGGATGCCGATAACCGGCAGAGTTGTCATGGAGGCCAGAGCTCCCCCCAAGGCCGCGGAACCACCGGCGGCGGCGATGATCACTTCGATGCCCCTTTCCCGGGCAGTCTGGGCGTATTCGTGTACTCGTTCGGGGGTCCGGTGGGCCGACATAACACGGGCTTCGTAGTCGATGCCCATCTCTTCCAGAGTCTTGATCGTATCCTTCACCACCGGCTCATCCGAGGCACTTCCCATAATAACACCTACAAGCGGCAAAACAACCTCCTATCTACGCTCAACCGACGACTCCGGGCACTTCCTTGGCGGGCCCGATTTCCCGGTCTTTTGCCATTCGATTTCTGGTCTGAATATCCAAATTATCATAGGTCCAGTTCGTCCCGGAAAGCTACGATCAGGCCCTGCTCCAGGGCATCTCGCTCCGGTCTGATCTCAATCTCATTTATCTGCAAGTAAATCCCTTCATCCGAGAGACCCAGATCAACGGCAATCTCCATCTCACCGCCCTCTTCCCAGGACAGAATAGTGGTAATGACATCGGTATCCTCGTCGTCATCGTCGGGTTCGTCACCATTCATGGTGATCACGCCTTCCAGATCGGGATCACCATCGTCGGACTCCCAGCCAATGATGGTCTGGATTTCGCCTTTACCGTCCAGCAACGTGGCGTTCATCTCGGCAAGCAGCTCATCCACGCCCAGGTCCTTGGCCATGCGGGATAGGTCATCCCGCTCTTTCTGGAGGCCGGCGTCTTCTTCTTCCACCCGGCGCTGCCGCTGGGTTCGGACTTCGGTGAGTTCCTGTTTCAAACCTTCCAATGTGTCACGCCAAGTCATTGGACTTTCCCCCTGGAGAGTTTCGCGTGATTTTAGCCGACGCCTTTGCCCGGGATGCCTGGTAGGCCAGTTCGTCGATCTCCCGGAAGTCGCGGAGCCCAGACCGGGCACGTACTTGGTTCAAAGCCTCAAGCATGTCGAGGTAACGGATGCCTATGGGACCGCGTTTGATGCCGGCCGGAAGAAGACTTGCTTGCTTAAGTAACGCCTCGGCGTTGGCGTTCCAAACGGCGAAAAGAGCGGGGTTGCTCAAGCACAGAAGATAGGATGGGAACTCCTTGCCTGTGCCCTCCATCCGATAAGCTCCGTCAGGCGCGGCGCACTCGTCGAATCGGCCTTCCAACTTGATATTATCATAGAGCAGAAAATCCAGGCCGTCCCGGATGTCCTCAATGGTATTGGTCTTGAAACGGGCAGTGTCGCGGCCGCCGGAAGCCCTGTAAAGGTCAAATGCTTGCTCCATCTCCAAGTTCGGCAGCGTATCCTCTTGTAACCATTGCCGGAACTCGCCCGACCGCAACCATTTTTTTCCGCGGTAGGTCTGGTTGCGTTGGTCGTCTTCGGACAGCACGAATAATTCTTGGACTTGCTGCATCGGCTTAGCCCGCTGCCTGGGCAGCGCCTTGGTTTGCCACCGCGCCGATATCCCGGCGCCACCGGGCGTTTTTGAAGCTGATCTGTTTCAGTCTGCCATAGGCACGCTCTCTGGCCGACTCGATGCTGTTCCCGCCGCCGACCACGGTCAGAACCCGGCCTCCAGCAGTGACGGGCAGGCCGGAAGCTCCTCCGTCCCCCAACTGCGTTCCGGCGTGGAAGACCATGGTGTCCTCAGGGGTGTCTGTATCCAAACCAGATATCTCAAAACCGGTCTCGTATTGGTTGGGATAGCCGCCCGAAACCATGACTACGCCCACGTAGCTCTTGGTTTCCCACTGAACTTGAGTCTGACCGAGGTTGCCCTGAGCGCAGGCGAGCATCAGTTCCAGCGGGTCCGAGACCAACAAGGGCATCACCACCTGGGTTTCTGGGTCGCCCAGCCGGCAGTTGAATTCCAGTACTTTGAATCCAGTGCCGGTCAGCATCAGACCGGCGTACAACACACCCTTATAAGGAGAACCGCGTTCGGCCATGGCCTGGAGCACCGGCCGCATGATGGTCTGTTCTACTTGGGCGGCCAACTCTGCATTCCAGAAATCAGGCTGAGCGAAACTGCCCATGCCACCGGTGTTGGGGCCGTGGTTGCCGTCTTCGAGTCGCTTGTAGTCGCAGGCGGCGACCAGCGGAGATAGGTTCTCGCCGTCGCAGAAGGCAAAAACGCTGACCTCCGGCCCGCTCAGATATTCCTCTAGCACTATCGTGTCCCCGGCCTCGCCGAAGGCCCGAGCGGACATGCATTCTCTGACCGCAGCGGCCCCTTGCTCTGAGTTTTGACAGAGAAGGACTCCCTTGCCGGCGGCCAGACCGTCGGCTTTCACAACCACCGGGCCTTCGTGGGATTTCAGGTGATCGAGGGCTCTGGTTTGGTCGGTGAAGATATGGAATTCCGGACAAGGGACGCCGGCCTCTTTCATCAGACCCAAGGCGAAGCCTTTGCTAGCTTCGATCTGAGCGGCGGCTCGAGATGGCCCGAAGACAGATATTCCTAAATCGTCCAGCCGGTCGACCAATCCCAGCGCCAATGGCGCTTCCGGCCCTACGATGACCAAATCGGTTTTGGTCTTTTGGGCAGCCTCTACTAATCCGTCAACGTCGTTTGAACGAATACTGAGGTTCTCCCCTAGAGCGGCGGTCCCTGCGTTGCCCGCGGCAACCCAGAGGTGAGTCAGGTTGGAGCTCTGGCTGATGCGCCACGCCAAGGCGTGTTCCCGGCCTCCGGAGCCAACGATCAATACTTTCACGACTCGAACTCAGCTGGAGTGAAAACCTCTACTCCCATTCGATGGTGCCAGGTGGTTTGCTGGTGATGTCGTAGACAACCCGGTTCACGCCGGGGACTTCGTTAACTATCCGGTTGGACATGCGGGCCAGGACCTCATAAGGCAGCCGCACCCAGTCGGCCGTCATTGCATCCTCGCTCGAAACGGCCCTGATGGCGCAGACGTAACCGTAGGTCCGGTAATCGCCTTGTACTCCGACGGTCCGGCTATCACTGAGGACGGCGAAGCTCTGCCATAGTTTGTCGTACAGGTTCGCGCCTTTGATCTCGTCGATGACGATCCAGTCGCACTTCCGCACCATTTCTAGCTTCTCTCTGGTGACCTCGCCGATGACCCGAATAGCCAAGCCTGGGCCGGGGAACGGCTGCCGGAAAACCATCTCGTTGGGCAGGCCTAGGGCCAAGCCGACTTCGCGGACCTCGTCTTTGAAAAGGTACCGAAGTGGCTCGACCAATTCGAGTTTCATGTTTTCGGGCAGTCCGCCCACATTGTGGTGGGTCTTGATGCGTGCCGATGTGCGGTTTTCCGGGGACTCGCTTTCGATGACGTCGGGGTAAAGAGTGCCCTGAGCTAGAAAATCGGTGTGCCCCAGGCCTGTTGCAGCGTCTTCGAAGACCCTGATGAATTCCTCGCCAATCACCTTCCGCTTGATCTCAGGGTCGATCACGCCTTCAAGCTTATCCAAGAACCGGTCGGTGGCGTCGACGTAGGTCAGGTTTAGGCCCAAACCCCGTTTGAAGGTTGCTTGCACCCGCTCGGCCTCTTCGAGCCGCAACAGGCCATTATTTACGAATATGCAGGTAAGTTGGTCGCCGATGGCCTGGTGCAGCAGCCCGGCGGTCACCGCCGAGTCCACCCCTCCGGAGAGGGCGCAGATCACCTTGCCGTCGCCTACCTGCTCGCGAATATTCTTGATGGAATCGTGGACCACGTTACCAGGGGTCCAATCGGCCTTGCAGCCGCAGGCCTTGAACAGGAAGTTGTTCAGAATATCCTGGCCCAAGGGTGTGTGGTTCACCTCTGGGTGGAACTGGATGCCGTACATATTGTCGCCGTTACCGATGGCGGCCACCGGTGAGTTCTCGGTGTAGGCCGTGCCGGTAAAGCCCGGAGGAAGGGTTTCAACCCGGTCGCCGTGGCTCATCCAGACCTGGAATTCGGTTGGAAGGTCGTTAAACAGTACCGTGCCGGAATCAGAAGCATCCTGATGCAATACGGCGTAACCAAACTCTTGTTTCGCGCCTGGAGACACCCGGCCGCCCAGTTGGTGGACCAGGACCTGCATCCCATAGCAGATGCCTAGGACTGGCAGATGCTGCTCAAAGACCCAGCTTGGTATCTGGGGGGCACCTTCTTCGTAAACGCTGGCAGGGCCGCCGGAGAGGATCACTCCCTTGGGGTTGAGGTGTTTTACCGAGTCCCAGGTGCTCTTGGACTGGGCGATCATGGAGTAGACTTTCAATTCGCGGATGCGGCGGGCTATCAGGTGGCTGTACTGAGAGCCGAAATCGATGACGACGACGCCCTCGTTCACTGATTTCTGGCCGTCATCATCGTCCGGCCCAACACCCTCCAGTCCTTTGGCGATCTCGAGGTAGGCCGACACCTCCAAATCGTCGCTGGTGGCGACCCGTCGTCCTTGGGGTAGCTTGCTCTCAGTCGTGGCTCAACCTCCTGAATTCCCTGGTCGATAAGCACTCGTAACGAGTGCCGTGCCAGCCGCCGGAACCACGTCATATACGGCATTACATAACGTAGAATAATTATACTGGCTGAGTATTGGCGAGTATAGCGGTAAAAAGCGACCTAAAGTCAACCGGATTGACGGGAAAATATGGCGGATTTTTAGCGGCCTGGGATACCAAGCGCTGTGATATACTCGGCCCGCCGCAGATACCTTTGTTTCGGTCGTGGACCAATAGTGGCGGATACCGAATCGGAGATGGGACCGAAAGACTTGGAACAGGCCGTCCAGCATCTTAGAAACGGGGGCGTCGTGGCCATTCCCACAGACACCCTATACGCACTGGCCGCCGACGTTTTTAACACCGCTGCCCTCGACCGGATTTTCGCCATCAAAGGCCGCTCGGATGACCTTGCACTGCCGGTGCTGGTTAGCGGCTGGGACCAACTCGAAATGGTGGCCGAAAACACCCCGCCAAAAACCAGGGCCCTGGCTGAGCGTTTCTGGCCCGGAGCGCTGACCTTGGTAGTCCAAAAGGCTAACGGACTGCCCGACCGGCTTACGGCGGGGAGGCGAACTGTGGCGGTCAGAATGCCCGGCCACCCAGTGCCCATAGAATTGATCAACCGCCTGGGCAGCCCCATTACAGGAACCAGCGCCAACATCAGCGGGGGCGCCGATCTGTTGACGTTGGACGAGCTGTCCAGCCAATTAGGTGAACCCGTCGACCTCATCGTCGAAAAAGGCCCAACTCCAAAGGGCACAGCTTCCACAATCGTTGACATAACATCGGGAAAGCCCAGGTTGCTCCGGGAAGGGGCGATCTCCTTCCAGCAGGTGCTGGAGACCTGGGAAACGTCGTCCGACTAGGAGACAAGCTATTCCGGCTCCAGAGACATACGAACCCTATCGCCTAGCCATTGAAGAGGAACTCAGGACAGTTTTCGAGTCCAGGGAGGGTTTCCTTTATGACGTTTTGCGTTACCACCTAGGGTGGGTTGATGAGCAGGGTCAGACCCAGAGCGGCTCGGCGCCGTTGAACTTTCAATCTGCATTGGCCCTGACGTCCTGCGAGGCTTTGGGAGGCGATTTTCAGAGCGCCCTGCCCGTTGCTGCCAGCGTGGACCTGGTCTACAACTTCACCCTGGTCCATGGCGACGTCCAAGCCGGAAGGGCTGAACCCGGCGACCGGCCGAGCATCTGGTGGGTCTGGGGGCCGGCTCAAGCTATCAACGCCGGAGACGGCCTACATGCCCTGGGGCGGACGACCATGATGCGCCTGGCCCAGAACGACGTGCCCGCAGACCGGGTCTTAAGGGCGGTCGGGTCTCTGGACCAGGCCTGCCTTTCCCTCTGCGAAGGCCAGTACATGGACCTCCAATTTCAAGACCAGATGTTGGTGTCCAGCGCAGATTACCTGGACATGATTGGCCGTAAAGCAGGGGCTCTGGCCGCCTGTGCCGCCGAATCAGCAGCCCTAACGGCCGGGTCCACGGACAACGTCTGCGCCCAGTTTGCCCAGATGGGCCGCAGCATGGGCATGGCCTGGCAGATCGCCCGGGACATCGACGACCTTTGGGGCGAACGCGGCGATGGTATGACTCCCAGCAATGTCATCAATAAGAAAAAGAGCCTGCCGTTGGTCCACACGCTGGAGACCGCCAGCGTCAGCATAAAGCGAGAGTTGGGCGCTATATATATGAAGCGAGTGCTGGAGGACAGCGACATCGCCAAGATGATTGAGATCCTAGATAACACCGACGCCCGCCAGACCTCTCAGGCTAAGGCCAAGGAGCTGGTCGAACAGGCCTTGGCTGGACTGGGCGGAGTTTCACAACAAGGGAAGGACGCTCTGGCTGGTCTGGGCCAATGGGCGGCCGAGGGAGGCCGTTAATGGCGAAACGCAGACTGGACCAGCTTGATGTAGCCGGCAAGAGGGTACTGGTCCGCGTGGACTTCAACGTGCCCATCGACCAGGGAATCGAAGGCATCTCCCTCTACGACCAACGCCTGCGGGCGACCCTGCCGACGATACAGTACCTCATCGATCAGGGTAGCAAGATAGTCCTCTGTTCCCACCTGGGCCGCCCCAACGGCGTGGTGGTCGAAGGACTTCGGCTGGCACCTGTTGGAGACCGTCTGGCGACTCTTTTGGAGTGCCCGGTAAAAAGCCTGCCGGAGATCACCGGCCCGGTGGTTGCCGACGCTGTATCTGCGATGGTACCGGGTGACATAATCTTGCTGGAAAACCTACGGTTTCACCCCGGCGAGGAGGAGAACGACGGCGTATTCGCCTGCGAACTGTCCGACACAGTGGACTGCTTCGTGATGGACGCTTTCGCCGTGGCCCACCGCGCCCACGCGTCCACGGATGGAATCATCAAGTTCTTGCCTTCAGCCATGGGCCTCCTGGTACAGAGAGAGGTTGAGGCGATGGGGCAGGCATTGGAATCCCCGGAGAGGCCGCTGGCCGCCCTTTTGGGCGGTGCCAAGGTGAGCGACAAGATACTGCTGTTGGACAACCTATTGGATGACCTGGATTACTTGGTCATCGGCGGCGGAATGTGCGTGACCTTCCTGAACGCCCAGGGCTACTCCACCGGAGCGTCTAGGATCGAAGAGGACCGCTTGGAATTCGCCCGCCAAATCATGGAACGGGCTGAGGCCGCCAACATCAAATTGCTCCTGCCCGAGAACGTGGTCATCGCCAACGAGTTCGCGGCCGACCCCGCCGAGACCGACGTCATGCACGTTGGGGATGTGCCTGACGGCTGGTACATCATGGACATCGCGCCCAATTCGGCCCAGGATTTCGCCCAGGCGTTGAGCAAGTGCAAGACCATCATTTGGAACGGCCCAATGGGCGTCTTTGAGATGCCTAAGTTCAGCCACGGGACCCGCACGGTGGCCGAGGCCATAGCCGGGCTAAGCGGCGTCACGACGGTGGTCGGCGGCGGCTCGACCGCTGAGGCGGTGGAAGAACTTGGCCTGATGGACAAGATGACCCACGTTTCCACCGGAGGAGGGGCGTCGTTGGAGTTCTTGGAAGGTAAGGAACTACCTGGTATCGCAGCCCTGCCGGACGCATGATCGAGTAGGGTCACGGAGCTAGGGATGATAAGCTGTAGGCTGAGGGATCAGCCGTTGCATTTGGTGTCTCAATTGCGAGGGGATAGACGTTGATCGATGTAGAAGAACTTAGAGATTGTTATACCAAAACACCGTCCAAGATGGTGTTGTTGGTTGCCGACGGTCTAGGTGGGCTGGCCCATCCGGAAACCGGCAAATCCGAACTTGAGACCGCCCATACGCCCAATTTGGACGCCCTAGCCCAGAAAAGCGCCTGTGGGTTGACCACCCCGGTGTTGCCAGGTGTTGCCCCCGGCAGCGGCCCCGGCCACCTGGCCCTCTTCGGCTACGACCCGCTGAAACACCAGATTGGCCGCGGCGCTTTAGAAGCACTGGGGATCGAAGTAGAGCTGGCGTCGGGAGATGTTGCTGCCAGGGGCAATTTCTGCACTGTTGACGGCGAAGGTCTGCTGACTGACCGCCGCGCCGGCCGGATTCCCACCGAACTCAGCGCGCCCATCTGCGACCGGCTGGACCGTATCGAGATACCTGGTGTGCAGGTGGACGTCTTCTCCGTTCAGGACTACCGGTTTGTTCTTCGGCTGCGGGGCGAGGGTTTGTCGGAACTTGTGACTGAGACCGACCCACAAGTAACGGGCGCAAAAGCCCTGGAAGTCATGGCGCTGAAACCCGAAGCCCAGAAAACGGCGGACATCGTCAACGAATTCGTGAAGCAAGCGGCGCACCTGATGTCTGAGGAAGACCGGGCCAACATGCTGCTGCTGCGGGGCTTCGCTCAGATGCCCTCGCTCCCTCCAATGGGCGAGGTCTACCGGCTGGACCCGGCCGCCATCGCCGCCTACCCCATGTACCGCGGCCTGGCCACGGTGGCCGGCATGAGCGTCATACCCACTGGTAAGACCTTCGCAGACGAAGTGGATACCCTACGGGCCAACTGGGACAAGCACGATTTCTTCTTCATCCACTATAAGCCGGCCGACGCCGCCGGTGAGGACGGCGACTTCGATGCCAAGGTCAGATGCCTGGAGGAATTGGACCCGTTCATAACCCAGATACTTGAGCTGGAGCCTGATGTGCTGATGGTGGCCGGAGACCACGCCACGCCAGCCGTGATGGCAGCCCATAGTTGGCATCCGGTACCCTTCATGCTCCACTCCAAGCTGACCTTGGGACAGGGAATACCTACCTTTGATGAGAAGGCCTGCGCCCTGGGGGCCATTGGCAGCGTACCGGCCACCAGCGTGATGGTGCTGGGCCTCTCCCACGCCGGGAAGATGACCAAGTTCGGTCCTTAAACCCACGTTGAATTCCGACCCTAGTTTGGAGATTTACCCATGCCGGACTTGATCGTCGCCGGAAACTGGAAGATGAATACCACGGTTGCTGAGGCTGCTGTTTTGGCTGCAGGTGTGCGTGACGGCGCTGCGGCAGTTTCAGGCGTGGAACTGGTTCTCTGCCCGCCATTTATCTCTCTGGCGGCGGTCAGTGAAGCAGTTAAAGGTTCGGCGGTGAAAGTCGGCGCCCAGAACATGCATTTTCAGGAGTCGGGGGCATATACCGGCGAGGTGTCGCCAGGCATGCTACAGGGTCTCTGCGATTACGTGATACTTGGCCACTCCGAGCGACGTCAGATGTTTGCCGAGACCGACGAATCGGTCAACAGCAAGATCAAAGCGGCCCAAGCGGCTGGTCTGAAACCCATCCTATGCGTGGGTGAGACCCTTCAGGAGCGAGAGGCTGGGAAAGCCTCGGACGTCATCAGCGGCCAGATACGCGCCGGACTTGAAGGGAACGGGAATACCACTGGCCTGGTGGTCGCCTACGAACCCATCTGGGCCATCGGCACCGGCCAGTCGGCCACGCCGGAGACCGCTGTCGAGATCATGGGCGGAGCGATTCTGGAAACCCTGCGCAGCCTTCATGGGGCAGCTGCTGATGGCATTTCTCTGCTCTACGGCGGGAGCATGAACGCCGGTAACGCCGGCGAATATGCGGCCCAAGCCTGCATCCACGGTGGGTTGGTAGGCGGAGCGGCCCTCCAGGCGGACTCGTTCCTCCAGGTTGCCGCCGCCGTCGCCGCCGCCAAGGCCTAGGTACAGACCAGGCTACCGTTGCAGCGGCTTATAAACCCCGGACCTACCATCGCCATCGTTGGCCCTACAGCCGTGGGCAAGACCCAGCTTGCCGTGGAATTGTGCCAGCGTTTCGGCGCAGAGGTCATCAACGCCGATAGCCGTCAGGTCTATCGAGAGATGGACATCGGCACAGCCAAGCCCACTCCCGAAGAGCGCGGCCAGGCTCCCCACCACCTGCTGGACCTCCTTGAGCCGTCCGAGAATTTTGGGCTTGGCGCTTTTTTGCCTCTGGCTAAGCAGGCTTCGGAGGACATAGTCTCCAGAGGCAAGCAGCCGATCGTGGCCGGGGGCACCGGCCAGTACGTTTGGGCCTTGCTGGATAGACAGTCCGTGCCTGCTGTCCCGCCAGACCCGGAATTCAGGGCGGCGTTAGAGAAAGAAGCGGCCCAGGAAGGCGGCGCGGCAGCCCTCCATGACCGCCTGCGGCAGGTTGACCCAACTCGGGCCGACGCGCTGGACCCTCGGAACGTCAGGAGGGTCGTGCGGGCGTTGGAGATCTACCACTCGACCAACACGAAGCCGTCCGAGATGGTCGGCAACCCCCCTGATTCGGGCAAGCGCTTGGTTATCGGCCTGACGATGGAACGGAAAACACTCTATCGACGCATCGACGACCGGGTAGACGCGATGATGCAGGCGGGGTTCCTGCCCGAGGTCGAACGCCTGGTCCAGACTGGTTTTCCGGCGGGACGTGGAGCGCTGAACAGCCCCGGCTACCGGGAGTTGGGCCAGCATCTATTGGGCGAGTTGTCACTGGAAGAAGCCGTCTCGCGCACCAAGACCAAGACCCATCGTTTGGCCCGGCGTCAGTACACCTGGTTCAAGCCGTCCGACCCCCGGATCACGTGGCTAAACGCCTCTGATCCAGGCGCGGCCCAACGGGCCGCAGATTTGGTATCCGCACACCTGTCTGAGACCGGCCCTGTGGTACAATGAGCCTCCCGTCCCACTAGGAGCCCAGACATGAAATTCACCAAGATGCACGGCGCTGGCAACGACTATGT
>UINC01001097.1_pt1 | contig 23054 bp, 20 predicted proteins | sample 5385821 | NCBI WGS metagenome assembly UINC01 (sample SAMEA4666929, study PRJEB26691) | marine metagenome | isolation source: Pacific Ocean | place: Pacific Ocean | collected 2011-10-13 | reverse complement strand
CAAAAAAATATTGCTTTAGCAGTAGATAATGTCGAGCATGTGGATCCCTTGATCAATCTGTTTGATACTTTTTTAGGCGGTGAAGGAAAATTTATGAAGCGACCTTTCGTGGAAATAGGAGGCTGCCCAATTGTTTCTCCTCTCCGCTTTGGGAAAGACAACGCCGAGGTTATGGTGAGAATGGCAGAACTTGGTCTCACTATAGGAGTCTGTACCGCTCCTCAGGCAGGTACGACAGCTCCTGCTTCTTTGGCTGGTAGTTTGGTCCAAGCCTTTGCTGAGACTCTGGCCTGCCTTTGCGTAGTAAATATAATCAATCCAGGATCATACTGCGATTTTGAAATGTGGCCATTTGTCTCTGATTTAAGAACGGGAGCTTTTACCGGTGGCAGCGGTGAACAGGCTTTAGTCATGGCGGCCACGGCACAGATGTGTAATCACTACGGCTTGATTTCGAGTATAGCTTGTGGAATGACAGATGCAAAAACCATGGATGCGCAAGCAGGTTATGAAAAAGCTATTACGACAACTGCGGCGATGCTTGCGGGCAGCAATTTTGTTTCGGCATACCCAGGTGCTCTTGGCAGCCTAATGGGATGGTCTTTTGAGGGCGCCATTATTGACAACGATATGTTTGGTAATATTCAAAGATTGGTGAGAGGTATAGAGGTCAATGATGAAACTTTATCCTATGAAGTAATTAAAAATGTTGTCTATGGCGATGGACATTACCTTAAACATCCGCAAACAATCAAACTAATGGAGACTGAATTTCTATACCCAAACTTGGCTGATAGAAGAACTACACAAGAATGGGAGGATGGAGGCAAAGAAACAATCTTTGACTTAGCCCACAAGAAATTAGGTGAAATGATGAAAGATCATTACCCTGAATATATTTCCCAAACAATAGATAAGAAAATTAGAGAATCATTTCCGATTAAGCTTGATCATAAAGATATGAAAAATGGCAATTCTCGATGGTAATTAATTTTTAAAATTAGTAAATCATACAGTGGCTAAATTTATTACTCTCAAGTACTATGTATTCCCAAATCTAGGGAGATTTCAGAATGACTGACAATCAGGATGATTTTGACGATATTATCCTATCAGAACTTGATGATAATGAACTTGTCGAACAAATGCATGAAGACCTCTACGACGGTCTTGCCGAAGAAATAGCTGAAGGCACACAAATACTCCTTGATAGAGGTTGGGAAGCTTCAAAAACGTTAGATGAAGCTTTGGTTGCTGGCATGGTAGTTGTGGGAAATGATTTTCGTGATGGCATCTTATTTGTTCCAGAAGTACTGTTAGCCGCAAATGCAATGAAAGCTGGAATGGCTTTGTTAGAACCAATTTTATCAGCATCTGGCATAGAACCAATTGGAAGAGTGGTAATTGGTACCGTTAAAGGAGATATTCATGACATAGGGAAGAACCTAGTTGGCATGATGATGGAAGGAGCAGGTTTTGAAGTCTTTAATTTAGGTATCAATACAGACGTAGATGAATTTATCTCTGCTTTAGAAAAACATAACGCAACAATTCTAGGAATGTCTGCGTTATTAACAACAACCATGCCTTATATGAAAGTTGTAATTGATGAATTAAAGTCAAGAGGAATTAGGGATAAATATATCATTATGGTTGGTGGAGCTCCCCTTAATGAAGAATTCGCTGAAGCTATAGGTGCAGATGCTTATGGCAGTGATGCTGGCAGTGCTGTTGAATTAGCAAAAAAACTAGTTGGAGATGCCTAGTTCTCAACTGGCTCTGATTTGGTGGAAAATTTAAGCCTTATCCTCGCCTGGATTAACAGTATCCTATGGAATGAAACATGGTTATTTATAATTGCCGGAACAGGTCTATTATTTACCATTTGGAGTGGCTTTTCACAATATAAGTCAATAACTCATGGTTCCCGCGTTATCACTGGATTATACGACGATCCTAATGCGCCAGGTGCTATTAATCATTTTCAGGCATTATCAACCGCACTATCTGGAACTGTTGGACTAGGAAACATAAGCGGTGTCGCATTAGCCATTACTCTTGGCGGTCCTGGCGCTATCTTCTGGATGTGGATTGTTGGTTTTCTAGGTATGTCAATCAAACTAACTGAAGTTACTTTATCAATGTTATATCGCAACACTGATAATGAAAACAAACCTCACGGCGGCCCTATGTGGGTAGCAGAAAAGGCATTTAAAAAATTTAAACCAGAATTTCATTGGTTAGGAAAAACACTTGGCATTCTTTTTGCCTTTTGCGTGATGACATCCGCTATTACAGGAGGGAACATGTTTCAAGCATGGAGTATTGCAGATATTACTAATCAATACTTCGATATTCCAGGATGGATTAGTGGAACGATCTTAGCTGTGCTAGTAAGCACAGTCCTTATTGGGGGAATAAAACGCATCGCTAGTGTGACAAGCTTTCTTGTCCCCTTAATGGTACTTATTTATTTGATTGCTGGATCCTATGTTTTATTTGTTAATTTTAATGAAATACCAACTTTGTTTATGTTAATTATTTCATCAGCATTTTCTCCAACAGAAGCAAGCGGCGCATTTATTGGTGGAACCGTTTCATCAGCTTTTCTCTTTGGCATGAAGAGAGCTATTTTTTCTAATGAGGCGGGACAAGGTTCTTCTCCAATAGCCCACTCAGCTGTTAAAACAAATGAGCCGGTAAGAGAAGGTGTTGTAGCTGGTCTGGAACCATTCATAGATACAATCATAGTATGTACTTTTACAGCTCTCATTATTCTTTCAACTGGTATATGGAATCGTTCTCCAGATATGATGTTCCAAATCAAGCCTGAAGCTAACAAAACTGAATTTGGATGGTCCTTCTCCGAAACAAAGCTTGAGACAATTGATTGGCAAGATGGGGAAGCAGTAGTCATGTTAATTGAAGGTGATGTAAATCCCAAAACTAATCAAAATTTCCATAAAATTGATGGGAAAATTTCAAAAAACAAGAATGTTTACAGTGTTATCTGGAATAACTATCTTGGTAAAAATGAGCCGAAGGCTATTAATAATGGTTTTTATCGTGAATATGTTGGGGCGACTCTTACAGCCAAAGCATTTGATACTGTCAAACCCGGTCTAGGAAAATGGCTTATCACAATTGCAGCGTGGTTGTTTGGAATCTCTACAATTATTGCATGGGGTTATTACGGAGAAGAAAGTGCAATTTATATAGCCGGAAGAGACAATATTATTTCTTTTCGAATTGTGTACTGTATATTCATCTTTTTGGCAACCTTGGGTCACATTAAAACTAGCGTTGATCTTGATAATCTGAGTGGAATTGGTTTAGGTATAATAGTTTACGCTAATCTACCTATTTGTTGGATATTTGGCCATCAGGCAATGAGAGCATATAAAAATTATATTAGAAAAGTATAGTCAGCTCGAAGATATCAATATAGATCCGAAATTCTTTCTGCCTGCCGTCTTAGAGCTGTTCCAATATTAACTTCATCATAGAAAGTATTAATTGCACCTAGATCCGGATATTGTGGGCTTAAATCTTTTTGTATCGGATCTATCGGTGCATCACAGTGTATGCCTGTTAATTTTCTGGCTAAGATAGCTGCTGATTCATATTGTTCTAGTTTGGATGCGAGTGTTTTAGCACCTCTAACACTAAGATCTTTAATTTTTTCAAGATTAGAATATATATCATCAAGACTTTGAAAATTCTGAAGAAGCGCGGTGGCAGTTTTCTTACCAATACCCGGCACCCCGGGAATATTATCAGAGCTATCGCCAGCAAGAGCTAAGAAATCGGCTATCTGTTCAGGCTTAACCCCGAAGACATCGGGAATCTGTTGATATGTTAAGCGGCCTTTTCCGGAAAAATCCCAAAAAATATCTTTTTCCGTAATGAGTTGAGCAAGATCCTTATCTCGAGTAACAATTGTTGAGGGACGACCTTCATATCGTCCTAGTTTAACTAATGTCCCTATAAGATCATCTGCTTCAAATTTAGGATGACTAAATTCAAATAATCCAAGTAATTTTGTAAATTGCTGACATTTTACGAACTGTCTTTTTAAGTGAAGAGGCGCAGGATCACGATTGGCTTTATATTCCGGATAAATATCAACTCTAAATGATGAAGTAAGGCTTTCATCAAACAAAACTGCTATATGAGTTGGTTGGATTTTTTCCATAAAATCACCCAAAAAACGACAGAAACCATATAATGCATTTATCGGATTACCTTCATCATCAACCATATCATCTGGCATAGAGTAATAAGCCCTATAAATGTAGACACTAGCGTCAATTAAATATTGCATTACAATCTACCTCAATAGGAAAAACTACTTTGATATTTGTTTGATTTCGCCAAAAAAGTATATATTGAACTACTTTAGATAAAAGTGTCGAGAAAATTTTTTAGCAACTAATCCCTGTTAAGGTTTAGATTATCTTCAGCCTGTGTCATTATTCGCACTCTACGTATATAAACAAAGCAAAAAACTAACATTAAAGCGCAACTATGCCTTCTTTAGAACACAACAGTTCTGTCATATGTATAGAAAAAATGACATTGATGCTATCTAATTTTTGGGGAAAGATATGCCATTAACCATTGGCGCACTTAAAGAAACATTACCAGGTGAAACTCGTGTCGCGCTCACACCTGAAATCGCTGCTAAATTTATAAAATTAGGTGCATCTATAATTATGGAACATGATGCAGGCGCAGCATCGCAATTTTTAGATAAAGAATATGAAGGAGTTAAATTTACCGATGCAAAAAAAGTAATTTCAAGCGCCGGGCTATTGCTCTCAGTGCAACCGGTAAAAGAAGAATATATTGATGGCCTTAATACTGAATCTGTAGTTGTAGGATTAATGTACGGGCATATTAATAAAGATTTGGTAAAAAAACTTAAAGATAAAAACCTTACTGGATTTGGGATGGAATTGATTCCTAGAATCTCAAGAGCTCAAAGTATGGATGTTTTATCTTCGCAAGCCGCTACTGCAGGTTATCAATCGGTAATCATCGCTGCCCATACTCTGGATAAATTTTTTCCAATGTTAACAACAGCAGCAGGAACAATTCGCCCAGCACAAGTTCTAATTATCGGGGCTGGTGTTGCAGGTTTACAGGCAATTGCAACAGCTAAGCGTCTCGGAGCGATTGTCAAAGGATATGATGTCCGCAGCGCAACAAAAGAACAAGTAGAATCACTAGGTGCAAAATTCGTTGAAACTAATGTTTCTGCAGAAGGAGAAGGTGGTTATGCTAGAGAACTTACGGCGGATGAAAAACAAAAACAACAAGCCGCTCTAGAAAAAGAAATTATGATTTCAGATGTTGTAATCAGTACCGCTGCTATTCCTGGTCGTCCGGCGCCAAAAATAATTAGGAAGGAAGCTGTCGAAAAAATGAAGCCAGGCTCTGTAATTGTTGATTTGGCTGCTGAAACAGGTGGCAACTGCGAACTTACTAAAGCAGGTGAAACGGTTATCGAGAAGAAAATTAAAATAGTGGGTCCAACTAACTTGCCATCATCTCTGGGGCAGCATGCCAGTGAGATGTATGCAAGAAATCTATTTAACTTCATCTCGCCTGCAATAAAAGAGAGTGAATTAAACATTGATTGGGATGATGAGGTTTTCTCATCTTCGGTTGTAACTCATGAAGGTAAAATCATTCATGAATTCACACGCAAAGTATTTGAAGGAGAATCTACCTGATGCAAGAAATTATTCAAATTGATGGATTTATAGCACTATATATTTTTATGCTAGCAGGATTTGTTGGTTACGAAATTATCGGTAGGGTACCAGCAATTCTTCACACGCCGTTAATGTCTGGCTCTAATTTTATTCATGGAATTGTTCTAGTAGGAGCAATGGTCGCTCTAGGTAGAGCATCAACGCCTTTAGAACAAATCATCGGTTTTATAGGGGTATTTCTTGGTGCTGGCAATGCTGTAGGCGGTTATGTAGTGACAGAACGCATGTTAGAAATGTTTAAAAGCAGTAAAGATCAGAAACCATGAGCATAATAAATATAAAGCTACTCATTGATGCTAGTTATTTTTTAGCAGCCGTATTATTTATTTTTGGCTTAAAAAGAATGAGCTCTCCTGTTACAGCACGTAACGGTGTCGTTTGGGCGGGACTTGGGATGGTGTTAGCAACTCTGGTTACATTCTTGTTTCCACAAATGACCAATTACCTGCTGATGTCAATTGCTATTGGGCTTGGCGGAATGCTCGCATGGGTCAGTGGAAAACGTGTAGCCATGACCGATATGCCGCAGATGATAGCGCTATATAATGGTATGGGTGGTGGTGCAGCAGCGGCCATTGCAGCGGTTGAATTATTTAGCGGAAAAGACCATGGGCTAACATTTAGCATCCTAGCAGTACTTGGGGGATTTATTGGTGCGGTGTCTTTCAGTGGAAGTTTAGTTGCTTTTGCAAAACTTCAAGGATTTAACAACACAACTCTCCGTTTCAAAGGACAACAAATTTTCAACATGGTTATTCTTGCGGCAGCTCTGATCGTGGGAATTATTATTATAACTCAACACAATAGTAGCGACATGATTGCGCTATTCTTTATTCTGTCTTTACTGCTCGGATTAACAATGACCCTACCTATCGGTGGAGCAGATATGCCAGTGGTGATTTCGCTCTACAATGCTTTGACAGGTCTTGCTGTAGCATTTGAGGGTTTTGTACTACAAAATCCAGCCATGATTATTGCGGGAACGGTAGTAGGAGCTGCTGGTTCATTGCTAACTCAATTAATGGCAAAAGCAATGAATCGTTCTCTAGGAAATGTATTGTTCTCCGGTTTTGGTGATACTACTAGTGAAGCATCTGAGGTTTCGGGATCAATGAAACCGATTGAAGCAACAGATGTCGGTGTTATGCTTAGTTTTGCCAATAAAGTTTTAATTGTACCTGGCTATGGAATGGCAGTCGCTCAAGCACAACATAAAGTCTGGGAATTAACACAGTTGCTCATTGAGCGTGGAGTAGATGTTAAATTTGCTATTCACCCAGTTGCAGGTCGCATGCCGGGGCATATGAATGTACTGCTTGCTGAAGCCGGCGTCCCTTACGATATCATTTATGATGCAGATGAAATTAATTCAGAGTTCTCATCGACCGATGTGGCGCTGATTATCGGGGCAAATGATGTTGTTAACCCTGTGGCAAGAACAGATCCAGCAAGTCCAATTTTTGGGATGCCTATTTTAAATGCAGATCATGCAAAAAATGTTATTGTCATTAAAAGAGGTCAAGGTGCGGGGTTTTCTGGAATAGAAAATGCACTGTTCTTTCTTGATCAAACAAGAATGTTATATGGTGATGGCCAAAAAATGGCGGCAGAACTTATACAATCAGTAAAATCTTTATAGATTACATATAAGAACCAGGCTTTTAAGCATACAATAATGTATAGCCGAATAAACACAAACTAAAACGATAAGTTTTAAGATTGTTTTGTTAGTAGTAGTGTTTAATCTTTTTAGGCAAAGTTAATAATTTTTAGACTGGTATCTCGTTTTGAGTCAAAATAATATAATTAGTGTTGCAATAGATCTTCCATTATTCCGTCTCTTCGATTATTTACCAATAAAAAATACTCAAACACTTCCAAAACTGGGTTGTAGGATATTAGTTCCATTTGGACAGCATGAAAAAGTTGCAGTAGTAATCGCGTTAAATCAGAAAAGCGACATACCAAGATCTAAATTACGTAACGTATTAAAAATTATTGATAAAAAACCGCTGTTAAATGAAGTTGATCTTTGGCTAATTCAGTTTACAAGTGATTACTACCGACACCCGATTGGAGAGGTGGTGGCATCTGCATTGCCATCGCTCCTTCGTAAAGGAAAATCACTAACACCAACATTAGAACAATTTTTTATTACTAACAAAGGAAGCAGCGTTGATATCAAGGCTTTATATTCAAAAGCTAAACGTCAGGCTGAGCTTCTAAATACCATCAGAGAATCAACGGAAATTAACTCGAATACCTTAGACGAAAAATTACCAACTTGGCGAAGACAGAAAAAAATATTGCTTGAAAAAGGGTGGATATCAAGCAAACTTTCTGAAGATCATGGTTTGCCTAATGTAGAGAAAATAAATACCAAACCTGGTCCAAATCTTAATTCAGAGCAACGAGTTGCTGTTGAATCAATAATTAATAAAAAAGGATTTCACACCCATCTTTTAGATGGGGTTACTAGCAGTGGGAAAACTGAAGTCTATCTACACATTATCCAAAATATTATTAAAAGCAAAAAGCAAGTCTTAATTTTAGTGCCTGAAATTGGTTTAACTTCCCAGTTAGTTAAACATCTTATTAATCGTATAGGAATAAAACCTGTTCTTATGCATTCCTCGCTGACAGATAGCGAAAGACTACTGTCTTGGAGAATGTCTAAAAATGGCTCCGCACCGTTAGTACTAGGTACCCGCTCGGCTATTTTTATTCCAATTAAAACGCCTGGATTAATTGTTGTTGATGAAGAACATGACACGTCTTATAAACAACAAGAAGGTTTACGTTACTCTGCAAGAGACTTAGCTATCATAAGAGGAAAATATTTGAATATCCCGGTTATTCTTGGTTCAGCAACCCCTTCATTGGAAAGCTTAAAAAGATGTGATGAAAATTTTTATCAACATCTTAAACTTACCTCAAGAGCTGGTAATGCCCTGCCTCCATTTATGCGTATTGTAGATCTCTCAGTCAACAAAACAAAAGATGGCATAAGCGAACAACTTGTTCTGGCTATAGATAAACACATGAAAAATAACGGCCAAGTTCTAATTTTTCTTAATCGACGAGGATTTGCTCCAACCCTTATCTGCAATCATTGTGGACATATAGCAGAATGCAGTCGATGTGACTCTCGAATAACAGTATCCATAGTAAAAAAATCTTTGGAATGTCATCATTGTGGATCTAAAAGACCTATCAGTTATAAGTGTGATGAATGTGGCGGAGAATGCGTTCCTTTGGGCCAGGGCACCGAAAGAATAGAAGAGATTCTTTCTAAAAAATTCTCAAAATATACTATCAAACGTATTGATAGTGACAGCACTAGACTTAAAGGGACAATGGATAAAGCATTAGCTCTAGCCACAAGTGGACAATCAATGATCCTGGTTGGTACACAAATGTTATCTAAAGGGCATCACTTCCCTCGTTTAACTTTAGTAGGTGTAGTTAATGCTGACCAGGGTTTATTTAGTACAGATTTCAGAGGTAGTGAACGCCTTGCTCAAAATATAATACAAGTAGCGGGGCGGGCTGGCAGAGAGAAAAAGCAGGGAGAAGTGATTATCCAAACTGAATTTCCAAAACACCCATTTTGGAATGAATTATTTAGTGGCGGCTATCACCAAGTTGCTCGTTTTTCAATGGTAGAACGAAAGGCAGCAGGATGGCCTCCTTTTTCTCACATAGCTCTAATTCGTGCTGATTCACATAATCGGGAATATACTTGGAAATTCCTACTAAATGCTAAAAATATTATGGTCGATTCAAACATTGATGATGTACGAATCCTTGGCCCAACTAGTGCTCCAATGGAACGGAAAGCTGGAAAATATAGAGGTCAACTATTAATACAGAGTAATAGACGCTCAAAACTTCATCAAATACTTCAAGCCCTTTACACAAATCTAGAGGGATTAAAATTTACACGTCGGGTAAAATGGTCAATAGATGTTGATCCAATTGAACTTTTTTAATGGAAAAAAATAATTGAAAAAGAATATTAAAAAAATTCTGGAAAATGCTTTAACCAAACTACCAAAGTTTGATACTTCTATAGGAAATATTTCAATAGATCAATCGGTGGAAAGAACTAAAAATTCCAACCATGGTGATTTTACAACTAATATCGCCATGCAAATTGCTAGTTCCTCTGGAAAAAATCCCAAAGAAATCGCAGAAAATATTATTTCTGAAATGATTGATATTAAAGGCATTAATGAAATTAAGATCGCTGGTCCAGGATTTATCAATTTTTATCTTGATGAAAAATCTTTTCATGATGAAATAGCAACAATTATTGATAGAAAAGATAGTTATGCTATTAAAACAGAAAAGCAAAAAACAAAAATACTTCTAGAATTTGTATCTGCCAATCCTACTGGCCCTTTACATGTAGGGCATGGTAGGCATGCAGCATATGGAGCTACAGTAGGCAATTTACTTGAGGCTATCGGTTACGAAGTAACACGTGAATACTACGTCAATGATGCTGGAAGGCAAATGAATATTCTCTGCGTCAGTATCATACTGCGCCTCTTGGAAATTAATGGAAAGAAAATTCAAATGCCTGTGGCTAGCTACAAAGGTGAATATATTTCTGAAATAGCTAGGTTGCTTTTAAAATCAAATATTCCTAGTGTTAAAAGTGAAGCTTTGTTTGAAAGTTTGCCAGAAGATAATCCGAAAGGTGATAAAGACAAATACATCGATGCATTGATTGAAAATGCTATCAAAAATATAGGCAAAAAAACATTTAACTCAATCTTAGAACAAACAGTTGAACTAATTAAAGATGATATAAAAAATGATCTGGAAGAATTTGGAGTAATTTATGATTCTTGGTTTTTTGAAAAGAATCTAGAAAAAAAAGGAGATTTAGATAAAACGCTTTCGATAATTAAGAAAAATAAAATGCTTTACAAAAAAGACGGTGCGATTTGGTTTAAATCAAGTGATTTCGGAGATGAAAAAGACCGTGTTGTAACTAGAGAAAACGGTATTAACACGTATTTTGCTTCAGACATTGCTTATCACTATACAAAACGTAAAAGAGGATACGGCCTGCTTATAAATATTCTTGGATCTGATCACCATGGGTATATAACCAGAGTACAGGCCAGTCTCCAAGCAATGGGTTATAGAAAAGGGAGCTTAGAGGTTGAGCTAGTACAATTTGTTAGTTTGTTCAGGGATGGAGAAAAGCAATCAATGTCAACACGTTCAGGAGAATTTATATCCCTGAGAAAATTACGTCAGGAAGTTGGTAATGATGCAGCAAGATTTTTTTATATTTTACATTCAAATGAACAGCATTTAGATTTTGATCTTGAACTGGCAAAAAAACGTTCAAATGAAAATCCTGTTTATTATATACAGTATGCTCATGCACGTATTGCTAGCGTTTTTAAACAAATTAGTGAACAAGAGATAAAATTAAATAAAAAAGTGGGCTTCGAAAATTTAAGCAAATTAAACAAAAAACAAGAAAAATCATTAATGTCTTTACTAAGCCGTTACCCGGAAGTTATAGAATTAGCTGCAAAAAAAAGAGCGCCTCATCTTTTAGCACATTATCTCAAGGATTTAGCAAACGAATTCCATTCTTATTACAACGCGCACACATTTATCGTTACTGACAATAAATTAAGAAATGCGAGATTAGTTCTTATAAAGGCAACACAAATTGTCATTGCAAACGGATTAAAGATTTTAGGTGTTTCAGCGCCGTTGATTATGTAGTTAGATGACAAAAGTTAGAAAAAAACTCTCCAGAAGATCATCAAAACTGAGTGGATGGGTATGGATGATAATTGGCGGCTTTTCAGGGCTATTAATTGCTTCAATAATCCCTAAAAATACAAAAAATATAATCTTGATTGATATTCCAACAGAAAAAAAAGAGGCTACAAAACTAATTCAGACAATTAAACCTGATCAAATAATAACAAATAGATTTTCTTTTTATGAAGTGCTGCCTAAAGTGGAAGTAGTCATTCCGGATAAACAAAATGACCTAATTGAAGGAGCTCAAACAAATAGAATGTTTGAATCAGGGTCATATATCCTACAAGTCGGTTCCTTTATAAAGAACTTAGATGCTGAAAAACAACAAATTTTATTAAATAAAATGGGAATTCAATCAGAAATTAAAAAAATATCAATTGCTGACAAAATATTTTATCGAGTACGTATTGGGCCGATAAGTGACGCAGTAAAATTAAATAATATATACGATGAATTAAAAAAGGCTAATGTGGAGGTTTTAATGATTAAATCTGGTGATTCTTAATTTCAATCTCAATAGACTGGCATTCTTGAATAACCGAACTTGTTTTACCACCTCTAACAACAGCATTTGACCAGTAAACATCTCCAAATTTGTGAGATTGCATGCTTGTTTTACCGCTTTCATCTTTATTCATCCAAGCGCATGGGCTGAGGTGTACAACAACTCTATCAAGTAAAGCATGAAGCGGCTGAGTATCCCCATTTCGATCAGTAACTTTAAGAACTCTAACTTTATTATTTTCAAAAACCATTTCAAATATATGAGGTGCCACTTTAATGGGGTCTAGGATCGGTTCTTGTGCAAAACTATTTGCAAAATATACGCCGGCAATAAATCCATATGTCATAAGAGCAAAAATCCGAATATATTTCATCGAGGCCTCTCCTAATACTCTTTATAATTATTAACTAGGAAATATTCTATTTTTTCTAGCGTAATGGTAGAGCAGAAAAATAAGAAATATAATGATAAAGCCAGAAAGATATTCAAAATAATCTCCGAAAATCTCTCTATACTTTTTGGTGAAAAAAAATGCAAAAATCATATGCGATGTAAAAATAACAGTTATCCAAAATAATACCCGTTTAGCGAAATTACTACCCCGGTAACCGTAATAAGCTAGATTTCCTAAGAAGATCGTAATACATAATAATAGCGTTGGAATAATGTAATGTTTGCCCACAATAAATGTTTGTAGCACTCCAAAAAAACCAATTACAGCTAAAATCATCGCAATAAAATCTAAGGAATGCTTAAGTGATGCAAGATATTTCATTTATCGTTCTTTCCAGGCCTAAAGCCAAATTCTATGTTTAAAGATTTTAACTTCCTATATAAATGTGTTCTCTCCATACCTACTCTGCTTGCAAGTTTGCCCACTTTCCCATCACAAAGTATCAATTGTTGTTGCAGATAGCTACGTTCAAACTGCTCTCTTGCCTCTCGAAGTGGTAGAGATAACATATCTTTATCTACAAAAGCATCATTTTTATATATTGAAGATTCAATTTCATTTTCAATTTCTTCAAGAGTAATTTCTGTTTCTTTACCACTAGCCAAAAATTTTTGTACAAGATTTTTTAACTCGCGTAAATTTCCAGGCCATGGATAATTTCTCAGACGATTTTGTGCGGCAACATCAAATTTTCTATATTTTAACTCCTCTTCATCGACAAACTTATCCACATAAAAACTCAAAAGTTCAGGAATGTCTTCATTATGTTCACGCAAAGACGGAACTTTTACTGTAAGAATACCCAAATTTGATACCAAATCTGAACGCACATTTCCTTCTGTAATTATGGCATTATAATTTCTATCAATTGTCGCTATTATCCTTGCATTCAATTGAATGGGTGTGTTTCCTTTTTGTCTTAAAAATGATTTTTGTTCAGTAACACTTAAAATCAATTTCTGAGCTGGTGGACTAAGATTGGTCAATTCATCAATAACTACTGTTCCGTTTTCCGCGCGCTCTAAATAACCAGAAAATATCCCATGACTATCCTCTCTCCCGCAGATTTGCTCTTCAAAATTATTTTCTGTTAGGGACGCCGATGGAATTGTTATGTAAGGATTTTCAGAACGATGACTTACATCGTGCATGTATTTTGCAAAAGCACCCCTCCCCGTTCCTACCTCTCCTTCGAGCAGGACAGAAGAGTCTAATTTGGCAAAATTCTCTAATTTATCTCTTAGTTCTCCCATCAATAGACTATGCCCTACTGAAATGAGAGTTGTTTTAATCAAAGATTGGGAGCTACGTTGTTTCTGGGAAGCTTTAATTACTTTCTCAACGGTTCGGAGTAATTTTGCAATAGATAATGGTTTTTCAATAAAATCAAATGCTCCTAGACGAGTTGCCTCAACTGCAGTATCAACAGTCCCATGTCCGGACATAATAACTACAGGACATACAAAGCTGTCATCTTCCGCCCATTCCCTTAATAAGGTAATTCCATCTATATCTGGCATCCAAATATCCAGAAGTATAAGATCCGGGGTGTCCTGTTTTCGAAATAATCTGGCTTCTGACGCGCTAGAGGCAACAATCACATCATAACCTTCATCACTAAGGATTTCTTTTATAAGAGCACGAATGTCAGCCTCATCGTCAACAACTAATATTTTCAAAGCACTCATGCTTGAGTTTTCCTGTTTTCTGATTTGGTAGGAATCAAAGCCATAGCAGCTTCACGTGCTACTTCATTCAATGGAAGAAGAATAGTAATGGATGCCCCTCCCTCTGGAAGATTCTCAGCTTCAATTCTTCCAATGTGTTCCTCTACCAGTTTTTTTACAATAGCTAGCCCCAAACCCGTACCCTTTGGTTTGCTTGTGACATATGGATCAAAAACTTTCTCAATCGATTCTGAAGCGAAACCATGACCATTATCATTAACAGATATTGATATAAAATCAATGCCTTCATTGTTGACAAGTGTAGCGCTTATAGTAATGATTCCTAGATCCTGAAATTCTAGTATTTCAGTCGAGTTTCTTATTAAGTTATGTAACATCTGCCGAACACGTCCTGAATCAGCCATAATTTCAGGTAAATTCGCTTCAGCTTCAACAATGATTTTGATATCGCTTTCTTTTGAACGATATAAGTCTGCAATCTCGTTTATTAGTGACGTAATACCAAATAAATGGATGTCCATATCCGGCGCCCTCGCATAATCACTAAAAGCATTCACCATCTCTTTCATCGCTTCGACTTGCTGTACAATTGTGTGGGTTGCCCTATCCATAATCGCGCCGTCTTTGCGTGACATCTTATTTAAATATTTTCTTCGCATCCGTTCTGCAGAAAGCTGTATTGGGGTAAGTGGATTTTTGATTTCATGTGCCAGACGCCTAGCAACTTCTCCCCATGCGGCATCTCGTTGAGCCTGTTGAAGAGCAGTAATATCATCAAAAACAATAACAAAGCCTCCTTCATCAGATTTATCACTTTTAATCGCGGTACACTCACAGAGCAACACTCTACGACCAATTTCACCTCGTAGGACAATTTGTTCTCTCCATTTAACATCCCCTTTATCTATTCGTTTTTTTGCAATATCGAACAGTTGCTCAAGAAGACTATGTCCTTTGGCTATATCAGAGAGATTTTTGCCATACTGTTTTTTTAAATCTATTGATAATATTGATTCAGCAGCTTTATTTGCAGTCCGTAATTTTAAATCAGTCTCCAATGAGATTACTCCAGTTGATAAACTGGCCAAAATGATCTCTAGTTTTGTTCTTTCTTCTTCAACTTGTGCTTGACTCAGACTAGCCTGCTTGCGAGCTAAGGAAAGTCCTTTTGTCATATCATTAAAAGAACTGATAAGAAATCCTATTTCGTCACGAGAAGGCACGGTAATTTGCATATCAAAATTTCCTTTTGCAACAGCTTTTGTACCTGCAACCAAATCTTGGATGGGTGAAACAAGCCTTCTGGATAGAAAAAAAGCGCCAGATATTGAAGCCAACAAAGAAATCATTAGAACAATTGTTAATGTTAAAGAAAATGTTCGCTTTAATGGCTCACGCAGAAAAAGAATACGTTTATAATCGCTATAAGAAGAATCAATACTGTCCGCCATCCGTCCAATACGCTCTGAAACAAAAAAGCGGGCTCTAACCAAGCCCATCGAATCAGGTGAATTTGGCTCATAAAGCAACAAAGGTATTGCGGTACGAATTTCGTATCTGCCTTCTCCTTTTGGGTCTAAACTTACAAAAGGAAGATTTTGTCTTGTCTGCATGATGACTTCATCTGTAGGTGATTCTGGCAAACTATTAACCTCTTGATTCGAGCTCGTAGCTAATATTTGGCTATTTCTTCCAAATAAAGTAATCTCACTTGCACCAATATTTTGTCTCAGCGCACCTAATCTAAATATTAATTGTCGTGTATCCGTATTTCGAAGTTCATTGGCCACGTTTTCTGTTGCTACAAGATGATCACGCATCTGAGTTTCCAAAGCAGTACGACTCAAAGCTAGTGCATCATCAAATCCTTCTTCAACCTCAACATTAAACCAAGTATCAATTCCGCGATTAATAAATTGCATTGAAAAATAGAAAACTACACATAGAGGAATGATTACGAGCCCTGAAAACATAGCAACCATTCTGGCTTTAAGCTTAGAGCCAGGAATATTGGCACGGTAGTCGCGATAAAGTTCAGTCAAATTGCCAATTAGCAAAATAAATAAAACAATCAAACAAGCAATATTTATTAACAATATAGTAGTGGCTAATTGATCGAAATTTTCAGAATTTTTAGCCGTTTCGCTTAGCAATAATAAAGCAATAAATGATAGAACAATCCCGGCAATGCCAAGGAAGCCATATACAATTTTATTTATCTTTCGAGCCGCCATTCGTACCACTCACTTTTAAGATCCCACTCACTCCTCCAAAAAATAAGTATTTGAAGAGGAGCAGAATACTGCCTTGTACCAAGTAATGCTCTAAATCTGACCCTATAATTACTATTTGCATTTAATAGTGAACTATCTATCAGCGGTAAGCCTTGAATACGTCCAAGATGATTCAAAGCGGAATAAAGGGTTGAGAAAGACTCCTGCTCAAGACTATTTAATCTTTGTACAATATATCTTTGACTTAATGGGCGATATTGAAGTTCATATTGAATAATCAATTCAGCATCACGAGCATCTGGAAGGAATCTTCTTACACGGATGATTTCTATATTAAGTTCTATAATTAATGGCACACCGCTTCCCAAAGCATCCAATGCCTCTTCACTCATGAACAATTGAAGGCGTGCATCTAGTTGATAAACGCCATCATTAAGGGAAGTAGAAGCGGAACGAACATCGAAAAAACCTTCATTATTTGGTAAATTTTGAGAAAAAATTGATACAGGAAAAAATACTAAATTATTTAGTATTAATAATAATATCCAAAATTTTTTATTCTTCAAAAAACTCAATTTAAGCGGCCTTTTCTAAACAACAAAAATAGAACCCATCCATATCAAACTTACCTGGTAATATCTGAAATCCATGACAAGTTGGGTACATTAAATCGCGGATGTTGTTATTTGGCAACAAAACATCTTTATTAATATTGTGAAAACGCTTTTTAAAATGTGAAATAACATCGTCATTTTCTGCTTTAATTACTGAGCAAGTTACATATAGTAAACGTCCACCTGGAGCCAAAAGTGGCCAAAGCGCTTCAAGCATATCTATTTGTTGTGCGGCAAGAGAATTTATATCAGTCTGCCTTCGTAAATGCTTAATGTCAGGATGACGCCTGATGACGCCACTACCAGAGCATGGAGCATCCAATAATATCTGATTAAATGGCTTTGAGTTCCACCACTGTTTTGGTCGGATTGTATTACCGACAATAACATTAGCATTCAAACCAAGTCTTTTAAGATTTTCTTTGATTTTTTTTGTACGAGAAGTATCAGAATCAACTGCCGTTAAAATCATTGTTGAATCACTAATTTCCAGTATATGTCCTGTTTTTCCGCCCGGAGCTGCACAGGCATCCAAAACATTATCTGCTCCATTATTTAAAAGCCATGGGGCTGCAATTTGAGCTGCTCCGTCTTGAATAGATACATTTCCTATATCAAAACCAGGTAAATCGTTTATTGCCCATGGTTTTTTTAAACAAATCGCATTTTTTATATTTTTATGAGTTATTCCTATTTCTTTAGGTTTCTTTTTAGCTAATTTCGCTAAGCGTTTGAGATAAGTATTCACATCCATTTTATTTGGATTTACCCTGAGCCACATAGGAGCTCTTTCATTATTTGCATTAAGAATGCCTTGCCAATGATCGGGCCAATCATTTTTTAGACAATCAATTAGCCACCTGGGATGATTAAAAACTACCAATTCGTCAGAACTCAAGTTCATTGTATTCTTATTATTTATAAATCTTCTTAGTACCGCATTCACGAAAGGTATTTTTTTAGGGTGTTTTAATAGTCTAGTAGCCTCAACGGTAAGAAGGACAGCAGCATGGGTAGCAACTCTAGTATTCGTAAGTTGAAAAATACCAAGCATTAATAAAAAATGAATTATGCGATCTCTTTTTCTTATAGGGCGATCGATAAGAGAAGATACTTGGCTATCTAAACGCCAAAAAAAACGGAGCACACCAAAACAAAACATTCTAAGCAATGCTCTGCCATCGGGAGAAATTTGTTTCTCGAAATTTGAAATAACAGTATTCAGTGATTGTCCTTCATTAATCACTGCATCTATGGCTTTAGCAGATTTAGCGCGTATCAATGCGCCTTCGTTAACGGAAGACATAAGAGAATCTATTGAAATAGTGCATCGGTAAGATCATATTGTTGCGCTAATTTAGTAGCGTGCAACCGACGACGTCCAGGTCTCTGAATTTCAGTTATTATTAACGAGCCCTGACCACACGCAACCTCAATTCCTTCTGCTCCAAAGTTGATTACCTTTCCAGCTGGGCTTCCATTATTACAACCAATTTTGGCTTTCCAGCACTTTATTTTCTCGTCTTTGAATTGAAAAAAAGCTGTTGGATATGGATTATATGCTCTTATTTGTCTATTTATGGAGGTATTTGAAGAATCCCAATTAATACGGGTTTTTATTTTTTTTATTTTTCTAGCGTATGTTACTTTATTGCTATCTTGAGGTTCTGAATGAAGATTACCTGATAATATTTTTCCTAAATTTCCTTTAAGTAATTTTGCTCCAAGGGTTGCTAGGCGATCATGCAATTCTCCATAAGTTTCCGACTCACCAATAGTTATAGATTCCGAGCAAAATATAGGACCACTATCTAAACCCTCTTCTACGCTCATCAAGCTAATACCTGTATCTTCATCGCCAGCTAAAATAGCTGACTGGATAGGTGACGCCCCACGCCATCTTGGCAAAAGTGAGGCATGAATATTAATGCATCCATATCTCGGAATACTAAGTATATCTTTGGGTAAAATTAATCCATATGCAGCTACAATGATTACATCTGGCTTAATATTATTTAACTCTGATATGAAACCAACATCGTCAAGGTGTTCAGGCTGTCTTACTAGTATATCTTCAGATATAGCATATTTTTTAATAGGGCTTATTTTAAATTTTTGACCTCTTCCTGATCTTCGATCTGGTTGCGTTAAAACCATTTCAGGGCCGGCGCCCATATCAACCAAAATTTTCAGTGCAGGACATGCAAATTCTGGTGTACCAGCAAATATTATTTTTTCTGTCATCATAATAGAAATATCAATTAGTCCTTATAGAACTATTGAGTTTGAAACCGATTTTTGCTTTTTACCTTTTTTAAGGCTCCTGCGGAGTTTCTGCCGTTTTGCTTCAGACAAATAGTCAACAAATAATTTACCATCAAGATGATCAATTTCATGTTGTATGCAAACTGCTAATAATTCATTAAATTCTTTTTTTTGTATCTTACCTTCGTAATCAAGATAATTAACGACAATTTTCTCTGCTCTTTCAACATCGGCATAATAATCAGGAACTGACAAACAGCCCTCTTGGGTTACTGTTTTGCCTTCTTTGTGAATAATTTCAGGATTAATTAGAACATAAGGGTCAGTTTGGTCATTGGTTACATCTGCTACGAGAAGTCTTTTATGAATATTAACCTGTGTCGCAGCTAAACCTATTCCTGGAGCCAAATACATTGTCTCTAACATATTCTCGATAATAGGCTGCAACTTGTCATCAATTACGTTGATTCGTACCGCTTTGATGCGAAGTTTTGGGTCAGGAAATTCAAGAATTGTTAATATTGCCATTATTTTAAACCTAAAGAAATTGTAAGCTATAATCAACAAATTTTTCCTTGCTGTCTAACAACATTTCAGAAAAAATTCACATTGACCAAGATAAAATTTTACTCCGTGCTCTTTACTTGGGATAATTATCTAAATCACAAAAACTTTTATATACCCTTATCAATTTACGTAAAGGGCTCAAAAAATGAAAGAAAACGTACTTGACGTTCTAATCTACTTATTTGAAACATACGCAAACACAAATGATCAACAAGATCATAGCGAAAACCAACTTCTAATAAAATTACGTAGCGCAGGATTTAGTCATATTGAAATTGACAGAGCAATGGATTGGCTTGATAGCCTAGTTCAAATTGAGAATAAATTTGATCTCGACACTCAAGCAGAAACATGCACAAGAATATATAACGACATTGAATTATCTAGATTAAACTCAAGTTGCCGTGGATTTATTTCTAACCTCGAACACAGGGGCATATTGTCATTAAAACAGCGGGAAATCTTGATAGATCGCTTGCTTGCATTAGAAACAGCAGCCTTTGATATCGAACAAATTAAGTGGATCGTACTTATGTTGCTCTTTAGTCAGCCAGGACAAGAAGCTGCATATTCTAAAATGGAAGATTTAGTTTTTTCATCTGAAACAAATATGCTTCATTAATAAAAAATAAAAAAATAATGATAAAGTAAAAATCTGTCAAAAAAACAAATTTCTTGACACACACCTCTCAAACAAGTATTTAATCCGCCATATAGTCCAAGATTATTAATTTTATATAATTGTTAATGAGGTTTTAATCCTAGATGCCAAATAATCTCGTAATAGTTGAGTCGCCAGCCAAATCTAAGACCATCAGTGGTTATCTTGGAGAAGATTATAATGTTTTGGCCACTATTGGACACATTCGTGATTTACCAAGTCGTCAAGGCTCTATTGATCCTGATAATAACTTCGACATGATTTTTGAAATTGGTGAAAGGAGCCGCGAACAAGTCAAAAAAATTATAACTGCCTTCAAAACAGCAGATGCATTATACCTGGCAACTGATCCTGATAGAGAAGGAGAAGCAATATCATGGCATGTCACCGAACTACTGAATGACGAGGGATTAATCAACGAAAAACCCATTTATCGCATTGTGTTCTATGAAATAACCAAAAATGCAGTGCGTGAGGCTATGAAGAATCCTCGCAAATTGAATAAAGAGTTGGTAGATGCTTATCTTGCGCGTCGAGCTATAGATTACCTGTTCGGTTTTAATCTCTCCCCATTGTTATGGAAAACTATTGGTGGTGGCGCCAAAAGTGCTGGGCGAGTCCAAAGCCCAGCGTTAAGGCTAATTGTTGAAAGAGAACTTAAAATTGACGCTTTTGAAGCTCAAGAATACTGGTCGATCGAGGCTGATGTCAGACAAAAAGAGCAAACTTTTAAATCTCGCCTTGTTAAATATTTTGGGGAAAAAGTTGAAAAATTCAGCTTTAAAAATGAAGAGATAGCGCGAGAAGCTGAAAAAAACATTCTTAATGACGCCAAGAATAATCTAACAGCAGTAAATATAGAAAAAAAACAACGTCGTAGAAATCCAGCGGCGCCGTTTAGAACATCCACATTACAACAAGAAGCATCACGAAAACTGGGTTTCACTGCACGGTTCACAATGAGCGTAGCTCAGGGACTTTATATGGGGATTGAGTTGCCTAATGAAGGTAATATCGGATTAATAACCTATATGAGAACAGATTCAGTAGACCTTTCTTCTGATGCAATTGATGAAATTAGGGAAATGATACGTAATCGTTTTGGTAATGAGAATGTTCCTGATAAACCTCAAAAATACCAAAACAAAGCTGCAAATGCTCAGGAAGCTCACGAAGCAATTAGACCTACATCGATTACACGTACACCGGAATCAATGGAAACAATTCTCGATGAAAATCAATTAAAACTCTATACACTAATATGGCAAAGAACCATGGCTAGCCAAATGGAAGCAGCTGTTTTTGATACAGTAAAAATAGACTTATCAACTGAACCAGATAATTCAAAAGCACACCAATTTAGAGCAAATGGACAAATACTTGTCAAGCCAGGTTTTATGGCCGTCTATCAGGAGAGTAAAGATGATAGAGTCATTGATGACAGTGATAAACTACTACCTGAAATTAATAAAGGTAACATCATAACAATCGACATTTTAAGAACGGAACAGCATTTTACAGAACCTCCCCCCCGATTTACTGAGGCAAGCCTTGTTAAAACTCTTGAAGAGCATGGCATCGGCAGACCTTCTACATACGCGACAATTATTGCCAAACTACAGGAAAAATATGCGGATATGGATGGAAGACGTTTTCAACCGACTGATACTGGAAAATTAGTCAATAAATATTTAACTGAACGATTTTCCCAATACGTTGATTATGAATTTACATCCAAATTAGAAAATCAGCTTGATGCTGTCTCCCGTGGGGAAAAACAATTCAAACCACTCGTAAAAGAATTCTGGGAACCCTTTACAGATTTAATTAATCAAAATCAAAATGTAACCAGAAGCGAAGCCCTCGGTTCTCGTGACCTCGGTATAGATCCAGAAAGTAATAAGCCTGTCTCCGTTCGTATGGGTCACCGGGGCCCGTATGTAATGATTGGAACGAATCAGGATGAAGAAACTCCAAAATTTGCTGGACTGCGTCCTGAGCAATCCGTTGAAAATCTAACGCTTGAGGAGGCACTAGCATTATTCTCGCTGCCGCGCATACTTGGAAAAACACCGGAAGGAATAGATATTTTAGCGAAAACAGGGCCTTTTGGGCCCTACATCAACTACGGTAATAAAAAAAATGTCTCCATTCCCCGAGATGAAGATCCTTATACTATTGATATTTCCCGAGCATTAGAACTTATAAAGGAAAAAGAAATCGCCGATGCTAATCGTATTATCCATAACTTTGAGGATGCAGGTATACAGGTATTAAATGGACGTTATGGCCCTTATATTACAAACAAAAAGAAAAATGCTCGAGTACCGAAAGACCAAGATCCTGAATCCCTAACACTTGAAGAATGTGAAAAATTACTTGCAGCTGCCCCTGAACGAAAACGCCGAGGAAAAAAGAAAAAAACATCGAAGAAGATAGCTAGTGGTAAATAATCATTATTTCTGAACCCATAAAAAAAGCAGG
>UINC01001354.1_pt1 | contig 23056 bp, 22 predicted proteins | sample 5385821 | NCBI WGS metagenome assembly UINC01 (sample SAMEA4666929, study PRJEB26691) | marine metagenome | isolation source: Pacific Ocean | place: Pacific Ocean | collected 2011-10-13 | reverse complement strand
TTGAAGTGCACGGCCGTCCCTCCAGCGAACGCGCCGCCAGCCGCAACACCCTACCCGGAGACAACCCAGCCAAGATGGTGGCCGACATCAAAGCCTACCAAGACGCCGGAGTCGACCACATAATCCTCGCCCTAAACTCGGGAGACGTTCCTGCTCTGAAGCGTCTCATGGAGACGATTGCGGCTGAGGTCATGCCGGCGTTTCGGTAGCCATTCCCTTCGGCATCACTGGCGCCTTCGTCGCCAGCAGCATGACGATGGCGGCGAAGCCCAGTATGGATAGGATCCAGAAGGCGTCTTTGTAGCTGCCGGTTACATCGTAGACGATGCCGGAGAACAGCGCTCCGATCGCCTGGCCCAGGGATACGAACGGTTCTGTCACACCCCGGATGGCGCTCAGCGACCCGCGGCCGAAGTAGTTGGCGTAGGCCACCACCGGCACTACCAGGATTCCCCCCACGGCGGCCCCAAAAATTGACGCCACCGCCAACGCCTCGACGGTTGTATCGGCGATCGGGAAGAGAACCAGCGCCACTGCCATCATCAGCGACACCCCCGCATATGTGTAACGCACGGGCGCCCGGTCCACCAGCCAACCCCAAAAGAGGCTGCCGACCCCCGTAAACACGGCGTTCAGACTCAATGACGCCGCCGCCACGCCTACGCCCAACCCCTGGTCCAAAAAGTAGGCCCCTTGGTGGATATTCGTGCCTGATTGGAGCAGAAACAGCAACCCAGTGGCCAAGGCCAAAAGCCAAAGCGTGGGGGTGCGCATGGCCTCGCGCAGGGTCCAACTCTCCTCTTCAACGGCGGCTGCCACATCAATCCCAGTGTCCCCTTGTTCCGGGAATTCGCCATCGGGGAGCAGCCCCACTGACTCCGGACTCTGCCGGAGCAGAATCGAGACCGGGCCCAAGGCCAGTACCCACACCAGCACCCCCAACACGATCCAGGCGTCTTCCCAGCCCCGGTATTTGATGACCAGCCCTGCTATAAGAGGAAAAGTGATCATGCCCAAAGAATGGGACAGGAACAAGATTCCGGTGGCACGGCCTCGCTGTCTGACGAACCACCTAGACACAACTACCGAAGAACCAATGTTCAATGGGCTGGAAAACAGGACGCGCCCGGTGCCGTAAGCCAGATAGAATGCGATTGGTACTGTTGCCCAGGCCAACGAAACTGTTGAAAGCCCTAGAATAAGTACGCTGCCTGTCAGTATCGTACGCGCACCGTACCGGTCCAGGGCCCAGCCCACCACCGGGGAGGCAACCGTGGCGACCAGCCCACCCAGACTGGCTGCGCCGGCGATGAGGGTCCGGCTCCAGCCCAGGTCCTCGGACATGGGAAATATGAAAACAGCCAGGGTCAAACTGGCGGCGGCGTTTCGGACCACCATGGAGCTGCCAGCCGCGAAGAGAATGGTCCAGCCGTAGAAGAACGGCATCCTATTTATAAGTTGGTACATCCGGTGATCGCCATGGCGACGTATATGAAACCCCCACCCAAAGCGCCACAGCACGACTACGAGCCCGCCACGGCAGCCTTTCTCCTGGTACCAGAGTATAGCTTGAAAACACCTCGCGGCAATAATCGCTTCAGTACCCGATTAGGAGGCCCTCTCAGACCGGACCTGATTATATTGGTCCTGTTCGGCCTGTTCGCCTTGGTGGCGTGCCAAGGCGCCACCGGAGAGCCCGGTGTTCCAGGGGAAGTAGGCCCTCAAGGCGTGCAGGGAGAACCAGGGCCCCGGGGAAAGCCCGGAATCAGCGGCTCTCGCGGATTCCCCGGGTTCGTGGGACCCAGGGGCCCGGAAGGGCTGCCAGGAAAGCCTCCACCTGATTTCGGTGATTTCATCGGTGATATGCGGAACGCCGTTACCTTCTTAAATATGAATTTTTCCAAAGGCTCCGGTGTGCGCATATCCCCTACCGAAATAATCACGGCGGAGCATGTGATCACCGGGGCCAGCAGGGTGGACGTCTCCGTGGACGGGGGAACCTATCAGCAGGCCACAGTGACGGGCTACGACATTGACCGAGATCTGGCCTTGCTCACTTTGGAGAACCCCATTCCAGGCCTGACAGTTGAGCTGCCTACCACCAACGAAGTGTTCGCCGACTTAGGCCAGCGTTCCGTGGCGAATATCGGCTACGAGGTCGCTTTGATCGGGTTCGTGCCGGATATCTCAGACATCACCCCGCTGGTCACTTTCGGGCGCATCGGGGCTTTGTGGAATATCTGGCCGGGCAATTATGCCATCGGCCAGGTGGACGCCGCCGCCACCAACGGAATGAGCGGAGGCGGAGTGTTCAATAAATTCGGCGAGTTTCTTGGGATTCTGGTGACGGCGTCAGCTTTCGAGGGCACCATCCGGTACGTGCGATTTGAGGAAATCAACGAAGTGCTGAAAGACCTCCGGGCTGGAAGCAAGAAATAGGCGGACTATAAGCTCAACTAGATTCCTTCGCCGCCCACGAAACCAATGACCTCCTTCCAGCCCTGCCGCAGGTCATCAATGCCCGTATCGTCGGTTTCGCTCTGCCCGCAATACGAACGCTGGAAGCGTAGTTAGTTAATCTCTTGTTCAGCGGCTCCCTACGTGTTCCTCGGCTTCCTTTAGGTCTTTAAACGAGTCCACGCTCCGCCAGAAGCTGAGTGATTTCCTGGCCGCTAATTGTCCCGCCTCGGCCAGTCTCGGAAATGTCTCCGTCTCGTGGTCTCCCAGGTCCGGCAATTCTCCGGCGATGGAACGTTCGAAGAGATAGATCCCAGCGTTGATCCAGTGTTCCGTCTCGACTTTCTCGCGAAAGCTGGTTACGGTGCCTGCCTGGTCAAAGTCGACGAGTCCATAGGGGCTGACCATGGGAACAACCATGATCGAAGCCAGGTGTGATTCGTTCGCCAGCTTTCGTGCTTGGTGGTAGGCCAGTAGATTATTTAGGGTCTCGTCGGTGATGGTGTCCCCGTTGAGCACAACCACAGTGTTTTCGTTTTCCGGGACTTCAGGGAACCCTGCCTTGATGGCCCCGCCCCGCCCAAGTGGTGAATCCTCCACACTGTAGTGGGCGTCGATACCGAATGCGCTACCGTCGCCGAAATAGTCTTTGATAGCCTCCCAACGGTAACCGGCCAGAAATACCACGTCGGTCACTCCGCCGGATTTCAGCCACTCAACCTGGTGTTCCAGGATTGGTTTGCCGCAGAGAGGCACCATGGGTTTGGGCAGGGAGTCGGTCAGTGGGCGGAGTCTTTCACCTTTCCCGCCGGCCAAAATCAATGCATACACGCCAAAAACCTCTCGTGCGGCAGCCTGCATCACCTGGTCGCCATATTGCCGATAATATACCCGCGCGTCGGCCAAAGGGTCAATGAAATGCGTAGCTGGGTCGTAGAAAGAAGGGAAAAAGTTGGCAGCCCCGCCTGGGTTCGAACCAGAGATTTCAGCTTCAAAGGCTGGCGTGTTACCGCTACACTACGGGGCTACAAGAAGAGGAACGGCTCGTCGATCCAGACCGCTGCATTTATTCTGATGTCATGACACCTGGCCGTCAAGGCCGCAGAGTGCCGCCCACACCGAATGCTATAATCCTCCGAAGATGAAAAAGCTCCGTATCTCTTTCCTACATCTAGCTCCCGTCACCAACGACATCGACCACAATCGAAAGCTGGTGGAACAGGGCGTGAAGGTCGCCGCGGAGCATGGGGCCCGGTGGGTGATCACTCCCGAATTGTGCATCCCAGGCTACCTGTTCATGCATACCATCGGCACCGACTGGATACTCCCCCAGCCCGACCTCTGGATGAACGGGTTCCTTAGATTGGTTAAAGAACATGGTCTGACGGTTTTTCTGTCACATCCGGAGCGGGACCCTGCCTCCGACAAAATGTACAACACCGTTTTTGTGATCAACGCCGAAGGCCAGATCATCGGCAAGCACCGCAAAGTTAAAGCCCTGGGCGGGGCGGAATCCTGGTCCACCAGCGGTTGGAAGATTGACCCCATAAACTGCGACGGCATCAAGACCGGCATCTTAATCTGCGCCGACGCCTACAAGAATGAAATCGCCGAGGTGTTCAAGGACAAAGGCGCCCAGTTGCTGGTCTCGCCCGTCTCCTGGGGTCCCGGCCACTGCGGACCCGATGGCGAATGGGAAGCACGGTCGGCAGACACTGGACTGCCTATGATGGTCTGCAACCGCTCGGGCAACGAGGCCGGAGAGTTGGATTACAGCCTGGCCGAGAGCGTGGTCACACAGGACGGCAAACGGCTTCTGGAGGCCACATCAGACCGGTCGGTGGTCCTGTCCTTCGATTGGGATATGGACGACATGTCCATGCTCTCCAAGGATTTTGAACGGGTGTACCTGTAGGTCCTCTAGCTCCCGTAGACGGTCTTCCTGCTCCGTATCTTTAGTTTGCCTAACCCTCGTACACGGTCTCCCCGCCGACTATCGTCCGCTCAACTGTGATGTCCTTGATCCCCAGTGGGTCTATCTGTGTGGGATCGCTACCCAATACCACCAGGTCCGCTAATTTTCCGGTCTCTATCGAACCCTTGGTGTTTTCCTCGAAGGAGGCGTATGCACCGTTTAGGGTGTACAGCCGCAGGGCTTCTTCGATGGATATCTTCTGGTTAGCACCCCATTCTTTGCCCGTGCTGTCGGTGCGGGTCACGCAGCTTTGGATGCCCAGCAGCGGCTCGAACGGTCCGGGCGGGTAATCGGTGGCCCCAGTGGAAACCACTCCCCAGTCGATGAACGACCGTTGGGCGAACATCCACTCCAATCTCTGCTCGCCGTAGTAGCGCATCTTCTCTCCGTGGTGATAGACGTAGGTGCAGAAAGGTGTTGCGATACAACCCAACGCTTTCATCCTCGCGAGCAGTTCTGGATTGACCAACGTGCAATGTTCGATGCGGTGCCGAGCGTCGGCTCTGGGATAGGATTTTTGGGCCTTTTCGTAGGCGGATAAGACCATGTCGATGGTCACGTCACCGTTAGCGTGGATGCACACCTGGAAGCCGGCCCGGTGCATGTCCATCACTTGTTGCTCGATCTCGTTTTGTTCCATGGCCAGGATGCCGTGGTCGCAGGTGGAGCCCTCGTAGGGTTCTGACAGGTAGGCTGTACGGGAGGCGATGGCGCCGTCGGCCACCATCTTGATGCCGCCGATGCGTAGCATATCGTCCCCCAAGCCGGTCTTGATACCCGCATCACGCAGCGCCGGGAACTGTGGATACCACATCAGGGCATAGACCCGGAGATTCAGTTCTCCAGCGGCCTTGCCGTCTTGATACGTCTGGAATTCTTCTGTTGTCACCCGTGCATCGTGGACGCTTGTTAGGCCAACCCGGTTTAGCATGTCGCAAATGGTCCGCAGGCCCTCGCGGCGTATCTCCTCGGTGTCCACCGGTATGAGGCTGAAACGAACGTGGTCGATGGCGCGCTCGTACACGATCCCGTTCAGCCGGCCGGTGTCCGGGTCACGTCCCAACCTGCCACCTGGCGGATCCGGTGTCTCGTCATTGAAACCGCCAGCTTCAAGGCCGGCAGTGTTCATGTAATAGACGTGCCCTGCCCGATGGGACACCATTATCGGATGTTCGGTTGTCACTGCGTCCAGGTCTTCACGGCAAAGGTGTCGGCCCTCGTTCGAGGCGGTCCGGTCGGTCTTGGTGTCGTCAAACTTGAACCCCTGCACCCATTCGCCAGCCGGGGTTTGGTCGGCCCTTTTTTTTAGTCCTGCCTGGATCTGTTTAAGATTCGGCACATCGCAGTCGGCCGACATCACGTGGCGGATGCCGCTGCTCAACACGTGGATATGGCCATCTATGAAGCCTGGCAGTACTGTCTGGCCGCCAACATCGACAATCTTGGTATCAGGCCCGATCAAACCTTCAATGTCCTCGTTGCTGCCGACCCCGGCGAACCTGCCATGGGTCATGGCAACTGCCTGTGCGTTGGGATGCTTGGTATCCATGGTCATGATGTTAGCGTTCTTGATAACGGTTTCGGCCTTGCCGTTGGAGGTGGTCATATCGGGCTCTCCCGGGTCATTTATCGATTTGTAGGTTCACCAGCCATTGTAGGCTCTTGTCCGCCCCGATGCATGGCTGCTGTGGATATGCCAATTTCCAGCAAACAATGACATTATTATGGCGGGGGTGGCCGTACCACGGGAGGTTAGGTCCGACAAAGTCCAGACTCACGATGTAGTCGGAAATAGGTGGCGTTCCACATTCGCCTCAGGTCAAATCCCCTGAGAAGCCAAAAACCGCTGCAATATCAGCATCGCAGCAGTTTCGTCCACCGAAGCCCGGTCCCTCGATGGCTGAACACCGGACTCCCGCAGCAGTCCCTCAGCCTCAATGCTGGTGTACCGCTCGTCCATCTGATAGATCGAGAGGGATTCTTCGCTGATCACCCGGTGAAGGGCGCGGATGAACCCGCGAGCCAATTTTGCAGCTTCTCCTGCTTTGCCGTCCAAAGTGTACGGGATGCCAACGACGATACCCCGGGCCTGATGTTCCTGGGCGGAGTCAATGATCTGTTGGACGTCTGACGCCAAGTTGATGCGGACAATGTGCCCGGCCGGCAGTGCAATCCCGCCGGGGCCGCTGACAGCCAGACCTATGCGGCGCTCGCCAAGGTCCAACGCCATCAGCTTTTCTTGATCAGCCATGGCCCAGACTAAGAAAGCCCTTGGCGCACCAGGGCAGGAACGCCGCTCAAGGCTTCATTCAATTTCTCTGGTTGTTTGCCGCCAGCTTGGGCCATCTCGGGGCGTCCGCCGCCACCGCCGCCCATGACTTTGGCGGTGTCGCGGGCGAGGTTGCCGGCGTGCAAACCACGTTCCACCAGGTCGGGGGTTACCATGGTGATCAGGATGGGACTGTCCTCCACGACTGCGGCCAACGCTACAACAACGCTACCCAGCTTGTCCTTGAGGAAATCGCCCATCTCCCGCATGCCGTCGGCGCTGCCGGCTGAGGTCCGTCCAGCCACCACTTTAACGCCATCAACGTCCTGGACCTGGCTCAGTAACTCTTCGGCCTCGTCCCGCAGCGAAGTCTTCTGGAAGCTTTCCACCTGCTTTCGGAGGTTTTCGTTCTCCTGCATGAAGCTATCCAGCCGGGATTCCAGGTCGGCGACTGGAGTGTGAAGCTTTTGAGATATGGCTTGCAAGCGGTCGGACTGCTGCACGAATAGTTCTTCCGCAGCCCGGCCGGTTACAGCCTCGATACGGCGCATGCCACCGCCGATGCTGGATTCGCCTAACACCACCAACGTTCCCACTTGGCCGGTGGCTGAGACATGGGTGCCACCGCAAACCTCTACGCTAAAAGCGTCGCCGCCGGCCATGGTGACAACTCGAACCACATCTCCGTAACGATCTCCGAAGAAGGCCAAAGCGCCTTCGCGGACCGCTTCGCTGTAGCTGGCCTCGTGGGACGTGACGGTCAGGTTTCCGCGCACTTTATCGTTGGATAGAGATTGGACCGACAGAAGTTCGTCTTGGGTCAGGGCGCTCACGTGACTGAAGTCAAAACGCAGCCGCTCCGGGGCGACGAAAGACCCGGCCTGCCGGACATGGGCTCCCAGCACCGAGCGCAAGGCCGCGTGCAGGATGTGGGTGCCGCTGTGGTTCCGGGAAGAGTCCAGACGCCTTGCTGCTTCAACAGAGGCCGTCACTGTGTCACCAACCGATATTTCGCCCTGCTGTACTGTTCCGCGCTGTACGATCAAACCCGCCACTGGACTCTGAGTGTCCTCCACCGCGACGACGCCGTTGGGGCCGCTGATGACGCCCCGGTCGCCCAACTGTCCGCCACCTTCGGCGTAGAAGGGGGACTGGCTGATAACGACTTCCACTTGCTGGCCCTGTGTGGCATGGCCAACCGATATTCCGCCGGAGAGGATGGCGGCAATCATTGAGTCTTGTTCGATCTGGTTGTAGCCGACGAACTCACTGGCGCCGAGGCCCAACTCGGAGTAGGAAGTCTGCATATCCATGCCACCGGAGAACGAACCCGAAGACCGGGACTGCTCTTTTTGAGCATCCATCTCCCGCTTGAAGCCCTCCATGTCGACTTCCACTCCGTGTTCCCTGGCAATCTCAGCAGTGAGTTCCGGGGGGAAGCCGTAGGTGTCGTAGAGAACGAACGCTTCGTTACCGGTAATGCGATGTGCCCATTGATCCAATGCCTGGTCCCAGGGTCCTGTGGGTGGGATTAACTGTAGCAGCAAGTCATGAGCTATCTCTGCACCGGTAGTCTCGTCTACACCGCCAAGACGAACTGCGTCCGGGATCAACGTTCCAGACGTCTCGCTTACTTCGTCCCGAACATACGAACGATGTCCAAGCATGCCGTTAAGAATGCCGGTTCCTCGTACAAAAGCTTCCCCGAATCGCTCTTCTTCCAGACCTATCACTCTCTGGATGAACTCATGATTCTCTGAGAGTTCTTTGTAGGCGGTGTCAAATTGTGGGATGACAGCTTCCACAACTTCAGTCAAAAAGGGTTCGTTCAGGCCCAGTTGGCGTCCATAGCGGATAGCTCGGCGGACTACCCGGCGCAGGACGTAGCCCCGACCTTCGTTACCGGGCACCACCCCATCTCCTATCAGGAACGCGGCCGCGCGGGCGTGCTCGACAACTACCCTCATGGCGTAGTCCGTGTCAGTGTCCGCACCATAGGTTTTTCCCGTCAGTCGGCCGATCCGGTTGATGATTGGGATGAAGAGGTCGGTCTCGTAGATATTGTTCTTGCCCTGGAGGATTACCATAGCCCGTTCCAGGCCCATACCGGTGTCCACGGATGGAGCGGGGAGGGGAGTCCGGCCGCCATCTGTGTCCTGGTAGAACTGCATGAAAACCAGGTTCCACAGCTCCACAAATCGTTCGCATTCGCAGTTGGGGTGGCAGCCGTTTATGGGCTGTGTCTCGCCCGTTTCAAGTTCGTTCCGGAACTGGGAGATCAGGTCGTCGGGAGGCATCATGCGGCCGTTGTGACAGCCTTTCTCCGAGCCGCCATCGTAGTGGACCTCAGAACAGGGGCCGGTTGGTCCTTCGTTCCCGGCCGGACCCCACCAGTTGTCCTTGTCGCCGTAACGGTAGATACGTTCCACCGGTACGCCGATCTGGTCCCGCCAGATGGCGAAGGCTTCTTCGTCGTCCAGGTGGATGGTTACGAACAGGCGCTCCGGGTCCAGCTTGAATAGTTGTGTGACCAGCTCCCAGCAGAGGTCCACTGCGCCCTCTTTGAAATAATCGCCGATGCTGAAGTTGCCCAGCATCTCGAAGAAGGTCAGGTGCTTGTGGTCACCAACCTCGTCGATATCGGTGGTGCGGAAGCTCTTCTGGCTGCTAGTAAGCCGCCTGGACGGAGGGGTCTGCTCGCCCATGAAGAAGGGCTTGAACGGCACCATGCCGGCGCTGGTAAAAAGCAGGGTTGGGTCGCCGGCTGGTATCAATGAGGCCGAAGGCATATGCTGGTGCCCTTTGCTCTCAAAAAACTTGATGAAAGAATCTCTAATCTGGTCGCCGTCCATCGTTTTCCTTTGGGGTCGCCTTTTGATATTTCTGGATTTTCTCGCCGGTCTGTTGACGATGATCGCCAGGCCGGTCAAAACCTCCATGGCGTCGAAAACCCGTGGCCAAAGTTACGGAATTCGCTCTCCCGAGGGGTTGGATTGAATTGTATTTGACCACACATAGGCAGTCAACGGTTAACGCCGCCGCCGGGACTGAAACTGCGATGGCAGAGGTTCTTTAAGATTTCGCTTTCAGGTTGCCATAATCTTGCTTGACCCGGCCGGTTGACATCCGTAAGATTTGGTTGACGGACGCGAATTTCCGGCCCCCGAACGTGTCCACTGTCGGTCTAGTAGGAGGTGTTGATGGACTCCAGCATTATCGGCAAAATTGAGAAGGCCAGGCAATACGCTGAACAAAAAGACAGAGTAAACATCACAAGTTTCGCCGCCAAATTCAAGGGCAACCACGATCAATACGATGTCAGGTTTGAAGACGGTAACTGGCGTTGTGAATGCCATTTCTTCGCCACCAGAGAAGTTTGTAGCCACACAATGGCCCTGCAACGAATCCTAGACGAGATGCTGACACCCCAGCCCGAACCGTTGCCCACAAATTAGGTCAAGCGGCTAACAATCCAAGGACGGCCATTTCGGTCCGGTAAACAGGCCGCATGAAAATTATGTCCTGATAAAAGGGGCCTCCTGAAAATTCGGAGGCTCTTTTTGGGTTCCGTTTGGCACCCATCCCTAGCATTCTTAGTATTTTGCCGGTAACCGACCCGCCTTGCTTAGAGTGAAACACCGCCACTTTCCAAATAGATTTGCACGAACCTCCCCAAAATAACCCCCCACCTCCGCAGACCCGTCTCGGGATCCCGCCCGCCCTCCGTTATCCGGCCTACCGGGCCTATTGGCTGGGTCTGCTGGCATCGGTCGGCGGATTCCAAATGTTCCGGGTGGGGCAAGGTTGGCTGATCTACGAAATCACCGGCAACCCCTGGTCCCTGGGTCTGGTCGGAGCGGCCAACGCCATTCCAGCCATATTCTTGAACCTCTTCGGTGGCGTGTTCGCGGACCGCTTGGACAAGCGCCGCCTGATTATCTTCACCCAACTCACCACGGGCAGCCTAATCTTTCTTCTGGCCACGCTAACTCTAGTTGGCGCGGTGGAGTCTTGGCACGTATTGGTGGTCGCCCTTTTGGCCGGCGGGGTGGAGGCGTTCGACAACCCGGCGCGCCAGGCGCTCTATCCCCACCTCATCGACCGTAAGGTGATGATGAGCGCGGTGGCGATGAACTCGGTCATCTGGCAGGGCACTCGGATCGTGGCCCCCGGCATCGCAGGGGTCTTAATCGACTTGATCAACACCGAATCAGCCCTCTACATATCTGGGATGGGGTTCGTGCTGCTGGCTGTGGTGATGGCGCGGCTCAAGGTTCCACCCATCCCCAGGGGCGCCCGGGGCAACCCGGTTCAAGACATCAAAGAGGGCTTGAAGTTCATCAAGGTCAATTCCATCTTCTCTTTCCTGATCGGCATGACCTTCTTCAACAGTTTCTTCGGCATGGCCTACGTCATGCTGATGCCCATATTCGCAGTGGACATACTGGAGGTGGGCGCCAAGGGGCAGGGCCTGCTGCTTGGGATGTCTGGGGCGGGCGCCCTGGTCAACACTCTGTACATCGGCGCCAAGGGCAACGTGCCCAACCGCGGCCTGGCCATCATAGGTGGGGCGGTGCTGTTCGGACTGGCGGTGGCAGCGTTTGCCCTGACCGCCGAGTACGTGGGCTCCCTGTCACTGGCCATGGGCATCATGTTCGTAATGGGAATCTGTAATTCCGTCTACATGATCTCCATCCAAAGTTCACTCCAGATCTTGGTCCCGGATCGGATGCGGGGACGGGTCATGGGGTTCTACGGGATGACTTGGAGCATCATGCCCCTGGGCGGGTTGCAGGCCAGCGCCTTAACCAGCTTGTTCACCGCTCCCATCGCCATCGCCGCCGGGGGTTTGGCGGTGGCCTTCTTCGCCTTAGGTCCGGCCATGGTCAACCCCAGAGTGCGAAATCTGAACAGTCAATTATCTCCTATAGCCGACGACCCCAAGGAGATTGAAGTCCTCTCCAAATGAGCCCCGTTGACAGGCCGAAGTGGGCCTACTACACTCCGATATGGCTTGAATCTTAAAACCGAATCCTTTCGAGATTCGGTAGGTTTTAGCAGAATTTTAGAGTCTTCCAGGCAGAATTTCTCGCACTGATTTCCTGTCTGTTGGAGGTTTTCTTCCCGATATTCCAAGAGCAATCCCATCGTGTTTCGGATCCGCCTAATGAATGGCCACAGCCGACCGGCGGACCAAAATATCCATCGAAATAACCCTCAGGACAAAAGCAGATATATCCCCGGAGAGAACTTGGAATTCCTAGTCGTCGGACTTAACCATCGGACCGCGCCCGTTGAGGTCCGGGAACGCCTTTCACTGAACAAAGAGCAACTTCCCGAAGCTCTTAGCGCCATGAACAATCACGGCGCATCCGGCGTTATCCTATCCACCTGCAACCGCTCCGAGTTCTACACCTTGGATCTGCCTGAGAATCCTTCCACGGAAGGACCGAAATCCGGGGCCGACCGCGTGAAAGATTTCTTGGTCGAGCGGTTCGGCATCTCACTGTTGGACGTTGACCGATATCTCTACGTCTACCGGGGCTACGATTGCATCCACCACCTTTTCCGGGTGGCCTCCAGCCTTGATTCCATGATCCTGGGTGAGGAGCAGATAATCGGCCAGGTGCGCGACGCCTACGAGACTGCCACAACCGCCGGAACTGCTCAAGGCCCCCTCGCCCAGCTATTTCAACAGGCTCTACGGGTCGGCCGAAGGGTGCGCCGCGAGACCGGTATCAGCAGAAACGCCCTCTCCGTGAGCCGAGCCTGCGTCGAGATGGCCAAATCGGTGCTAGGTGATCTTTCCAGACGCCGGGTTTTGGTTGTGGGCGCCGGCGAAGCCGGAGAACTGGCCGCCGAGGTGTTGAGCCTGTCCGGAGTGACCGATATCACCGTGACCAACCGCACCTTCCAACGTGCTGAAGAACTGGCCGCAAACCTTTCTGCCCTGGCTATACCCTTCAATGGAATGCCGAAGGCCCTGCGCGAGTCGGACATCGTCATCGGCTGCACCGGGTCTCCCGGATACGTGCTGGAAGCCGGCCTGATCAGCGACACCATGGCCGTGCGTCCGGACCGGCCGCTATTGCTCATCGACATCGCCGTCCCTAGAGACATCGACCCCCAGGCCGCCCAGGTCCAGAACGTATATCTGAACGACGTCGATGACCTGGAATCGGCGTCCCAGGCCAGCCGAGAGAAGAAGGCCAAGGAAGCCGAATGGGCCGAGGAACTGACCACCGACGAGGCCCAGCAATTCCGCCAATGGTGCCTGGACCTGGAAGCGCTACCCACAGTTATCGAACTTCGTAACCGGGCAGACCAGGTCCGTTCCTTGGAACTGCACAAGACCGTGCGGAAATTGAACGGCCAACTGGACGCAGCAGCCCTAGAATCTCTGGACGCAATGACCAGGGCCATCGTGAACAAACTGCTCCATGACCCGACCATGTTCCTGAAGGAGCGAAAGGGCCCTGAGGAACTTCAAGTTGCGCGCGAAATCTTCCGTCTGAGCGAAGAAGGATCCAAAAGCCCTGATTAGCCCTGCCCTTTCTTCTGACGCTTCTCCCCCTGCCCTCACACCGCGAAACGGGCTATAATAACTCACTGCTAATATCGGTATTGTTATGTCATTAGTCGCGAAATACGCCTTACTCCCAGACGAGATTGACCGCCGCAGCATCGAGGTCGTTGAAGCCAATCTGCCCCAGTTGGACGGCCTGACACCCAAAGAGCGCTACGTGGTGTGCCGCATCGTGCGGGCAGAAGGTGACCCAGAGATTGCCAAAGCCGTAGGATTCAGCCCCGGCGCTGTCGAACTCGGCATCGCCGCCATCAAAGCCAAAGCGGCCGTTGTCACAGACGTCCGCATGGTGGAGGTCGGCATATCCAAGGCCCTGCTCATCAAGTGCGGCATCACCACCCACTGCCAGATCGACACGCCCAACACCGCGGAGCGGGCCAAGTCCGACGGCACCACCCGTTCCGTGGCGGCCATCCGGGAACTTACTTCTCACCTGAACGGCGCCATCGCCGTGGTCGGGAACGCCCCCACCGCCCTTCTGGCCCTGTTAGACATGGTGGATGCAGGCGAGGTTTCGCCCGCGCTTGTCATAGGTATGCCGGTGGGCTTCATCGCTTGCGCCGAGTCAAAGGCCGAGCTGAAGAACATCGACGTGCCTTACATCTCCATATGGGATAAGCGCGGCGGCAGCTCGGCGGCGGCGGCCACAGTCAATGCCCTGCTGGGACTGGCCGTTCAAGAGGTATCCCTGTGAACGACATAAACAAAAGCAAGGACCGCTGGGGAGTGGTCTTGCTGGGACACGGCAGCCAGCGCGGCACCAGCAAGGCCGAGTGTTCCTGCTCCTGGTTGCAAAGCGAAACCCCTGAATGGTGCCAGGACTGCCCCAGCACGCCCGACGGACTAAAGCAAGCGGCCAACCGGCTCCGGGGGATATTGGACCTTGACCAGTCCCAGATGGTCTTGTCCTGTCTAGAGTTCCTTGAGCCGTTCCCGCCTGAAGCGGTCAAGATGTTGGATGACCGGGGCATCCACAACGTGGTGCTCGTGCCGTTCTTGTTGGGCAACGGCAAACACGCCACCCTGGAGATGGAGGAAATCATCGAAGAGGTCCGCAGCCAATTGCCGGGGGTCCAACTGCACCTAGCCGACGGTCTTGGCTTGGATTCAAACATGGCTGACCTGGTGGTCCAAAGAGTTCAGGAACTGGAAGTTGGAGACTCCGCGGTTTTCGGCCAGGAGTTCGGCCCCAGGGGTATCCTACTGGTCAAAGCAGGAACCAAGACCGAATACGACGACTGCATATGGCTAGAAGAATTGGGCCAACTTGTTGAAGATCGCCTGGGCGCCAATTACGCCGTGGCGGTGGCCCAGTCTCATTACGGCGACCCCACCATGGACGCGGCAGCTGCCAAGCTGGCCGAAACAAGGAGGGTCTCGTCCATCATGTGCGTCCCCTATCTATTCTTTCCGGGAATTATCCTTCAGAGAAACGTCATCGGCGGCATGGAGCAGATCAAAAAGCGTTATCCCAGAGTTGCCATGTCGTTGACGCCTCCGCTCGGCATCGACGAAAAGGTCGTAGCCATAACGGCCAACCGGGTGAGGCAGGTCTGGAGTCGGGCGGCCCCATGAACCCTGCCAAGTCCAGCCTCGAAAGCGATTACAGCCGGCCGACAATCCGGGGCAAGGGGTTGCGCACCGGGTACACCACCGGCGCCTGCGCCACCGCCGCCACCAAAGCGGCCGTCACGGCCCTCCTAACCGGAAACCCAGTCGACAAAGTGACCATTCACCTGCCCATGGGCAAAGACGTCGAATTCACCATAAACCGCTGTGAGTGGACCGAGAAAACGCCGGACAGCAAAAGAGTCCTCTGCTCGGTCATCAAAGACGGCGGCGACGACCCAGACGCGACCCACGGAGCAGAGATCTGTGCCACCATCAGTATCGGCCCACCTACAGAAGAAGGTGTGACCATCACAGGCGGTGTCGGGGTCGGCATCGTTCACTTCCCTGGAACTGGAATCCCAGTGGGTGAACCAGCGGTGACACGCGTTCCACGGCGGATGATTATCGAGCACGCTCTGAAAACCGCCAAGACCCACGGCTTGGAGACCGGTAAGGGCATCATCGTGGAACTCTCAGTGCCCACCGGCGGAGAGATCGCGCTCAAGACCACCAATGCGCGTCTGGGCGTTATCGGCGGCATATCCATCCTGGGCAGTACCGGCGTGGTCCAGCCCTATTCCACCGCTGCCTGGCGGGCCAGTGTGAACCTGGCGGTCGACGTCGCCGCCACCAACAACATCAACCACATGGTACTGGCGACCGGCCTGGCCAGCGAGGCCTTCACCAAAAACCACATAGACCTGCCGGATATGGCCTACGTGGGGGTTGGAATTTTCAGCGGTGCGGCCCTAAAACGGTGCGTTGCCCGGGGGTTCAAACGCGCGACCCATGTCGGCATGGTCGGCAAGTTCTCGAAGATGGCCATGGGGCATTTCGTGACCCACGTGGCCGGCAACAAGGTAGACACCGCTTTCCTGGCCGGTCTGGCCGAACAGTGCGGCGCTTCCAAGAAACTTCAAAAAGAAATGGCTGCGACCACCTCCGGCCGCCACTTCGGCGAGATTTCCTTGGCCAACAACCAGCTCGCGCTGTTCACCCTATTGAGTCAGATGGTCTGCGACGAGAGCCACAAACTGTTGGGAGACGACGCGGACAAGCTGATCGTCGACGCCATGTGCTTCGATTTTGACGGCACACTCCTAGGCCACGCTTCAACATCACCCGAAGGCATCCCCATGGCCTCGCATTCTGGAGCGTCACAAGGTGGTTAAGGACTTGCCAGAAGTGAACCGCTCGCTGGGACTACCGGACGATGCCTTTGAGCAGCGCCGCCCCAACAAAGGCCAGATTACCAAACGGGAAGCGAGGGCCGTCAGCCTTTACTCGATGGGTCTCCGACCGGATAGTGTGGTCTGGGACATTGGTGCGGGCACCGGCTCCGTCTCCGTGGAAGCCGCCCTCATCGCCAACCGCGGCCAGGTATTTTCCATTGAGCGAGACTCCGATTCCCTGCCTTTGTTGGAAGCCAACGTAGCCCAATGGGGCGCGGAAAACATCCAAATCGTGGCCGGAGAAGCCCCGGGCGCGCTGGAAGACCTGCCCAGTCCCGACTCGGTCTTCGTCGGAGGCAGCGGCGGCACTCTGTCCGAGATATTAGAGTACGCCGTCTCTCGTCTCAACCCCAACGGGACCATCGTGGTCAATCTAGCGGTATTGGAACGTACATCAGAAACCTACCACCAACTCACCAGGCTGGGTCTGTCCGCCGACATTACCCAGGTTGCCGCAGCCAGGGGCAAGGAGATGCCTGACGCGGCAGTTCGGCTGGAGTCGCTCAACCCGGTGTTCATCGTCTCCGGCCGCCGCGGAGACTAGGCGGCCGACATGCCAGAAGAATCAACTACAATGGGCTGCCTTTACGGCATCGGCGTCGGCCCCGGCGACCCCGAACTCTTGACCCTTAAAGCTCTGAAAGCGCTGCAAAAGGCCCCGGTCATCTGCGTGCCCCAAGCGGCGAACCGGATGGACAGCTACGCCCTGAGCATCGTCAAAGATTATGTTAAGCCGAAACAAGAGATACTGCGGGCCCCTTTTCCAACCGACGACGCAGAGGGCGCAGCCCAAGTCTGGCGGGAAGCTTCGGGCTTGGTGGCCGAACGGCTGAGAAAAGGGCAGGACGTGGCCTTCCTCACCGAGGGCGACCCCATGATTTTCAGCTCCTTCTCCTACGTATTGACCGGGGTCCAGGAGTTATGCCCGGAGGCCCCTGTGGTGATCATCCCCGGTGTATCATCGGTGATGGCGGCGGCAGCCAGTTCGGGGGTCCCATTGGCGACCCACGGGCAACGGCTGGCTATACTACCGGCAGTCTACGGGTTAGACGACCTGTCCGAGGCCACCTCCAACTTCGATACGGTAGTATTGATGAAGGTCAGCCCCAATATCATAAAAACCTTGGCGGACCTAGAAGGGTTGGGGCTAACCGGACAGAGCACCTACGTGCGCCGCGTCAGCACGGACCGCGAGAAAGTAATCAAAGACGTGACGAAGATAACAGACGAAGACATGGACTACTTCTCCCTTCTCATAGTTAAAGGAAATACTCCAAAAACCCCCTAACAATAATCTAAGGACGAAGAATGATCGAAACCCAAGGCAAGGTCTATATAGTCGGCGGAGGTCCGGGAGACCCGGAGTTGCTGACACTGAAAGCCAAGCGAATCATCGAGTCGGCCGACGTGGTAATATTCGCCGACTCTCTGGTGCCCCCGGAAGTCGTGGAGTTCGCCAAAGACAGCGCTCAAGTTGTCGGTAGCAAAGAGATGAACCTAGACGAGATCATGGAGATGGAAATCAGCTCAGCCCGCGAGGGCAAGACCGTTGCCCGCGTGCAGAGCGGTGATCCCTCAATCTACGGGGCCATCCTGGAGCAGATGCGCATCTTGGAAAAAGAAGGCGTCGACTTCGAGATTATCCCCGGAGTCAGTGCTGCCTTTGCCGCCGCCGCGGTGCTGAGATCCGAGCTCACGGTGCCCGAGAAATCCCAGACTGTGATCATGACTCGTATGGAAGGCCGGGTCTCCATGCCCAAGGGCGAGCAGCTCAAAGACCTGGCAACCCACGGTTGCACCATGGTCATCTTCCTGAGCATCACCCGGGTGACCAAGGTCGTCCGCGAACTCACGTCTTCCGGGTACACCGAAGACACACCAGTGGCCGTGGTCTACCGCGTTGGCTGGCCTGACGAATTGGTGATTCGAGGCACACTTAAAGACATCGCCGACAAGGTCCGGGCGGCCAAGATCACCCTACAAGCCCTGATCATCGTGGGCGATGCCGTTGACCCCGGCTTGGACGCCGCAGGCGCCGTCTCCCATCTGTATTCCGCCGATTACACACACCGTTACCGGAGAAGCTCCGGGGCCCAGGCTAGTGGCAACGGAAAGGGATAACCTCCTGGGCAAAACGGCCCCAGGCAAAACCGCCATCATCGCCGTCACCCGCAATGGTGCAAGTATGGCGCGGAGGCTGGCCGGGTCTTTAGACCACGGATCAACACTGTTCATCGACCGTCGTTTTCGCGAGGATCCCGACTCCGGTGAGATCTTCGATTTACCACTCAGACCGGTGGTGGAACGCGCCTTCGCTGAGTATTCCAGTCTGGTGCTTTTCCTCTCCGCGGGGGCTACCATCCGGCTACTGGCGCCGCTGTTGGAGGGTAAACAGGTTGACCCGGCAGTGGTCTGCGTCGACGACGCGGGCAGTTTCTGTGTGAGTTTGATCTCGGGGCATGTGGGCGGGGCCGACCGGCTAGCCCAGGAAGTGGCGCAGCATCTGGGGGCCAGGGCAGTGATAACATCGGCCTCCCATGCCTCGGGCACCCTGGCCGTGGATCTACTCGGCCGGGAGTTCGATTGGAGGTTGGTGGCCCACTCAACCGCCGTCACCCGTGCCAGCTCCGCAGTCATCAACGGCCAGCCGATCGGAATCTGGCAAGGGGCGGGAGAACAGGGCTGGTGGCCCCAAGAAACCCCGCTGCCGGAGAACATCACGGTGTATCCGGCACTGGAAGACTTGGCCGCGTCAGCCTGTTCCGCGGCGTTGCTCATCACCGATAGGACCGACGCCCTAGACACACTGCTGGCTGACAAAATCACCGTGGTCTACCGGCCCCGAAGCCTGGTCGTGGGCATGGGTTGCCGCAAGGGCGTCCCAGTGGAAGAACTGGAATCCCTGCTGGCCGAGGCTTTTGCAGAAAACGCCCTGTCCTTGGAGTGCCTAGCTGACATCGCTACCGCCGAGATAAAACGGGGCGAGCCAGGGCTGGAGCAACTTGCCGAACGTCACGGAGTGCCCTTGTCTTTTCTCCAAGCGGATGCATTGAACCAAGTGTTCGAGACCATCCCCAGCCCGATCACCTCCAAGTCGAAACGGGCGCACGTGCTGGTCGGTGTTTGGGGGGTGGCCGAGCCGGCCGCGCTTCTGGCCGCCGGGGCAGAAGAATTATTGGTGACCCGGAAAAAGACCGCCAGGGCGACCATCGCCGTCGCCCGGAAAAACTTCAACACAATATGACGCCACTGGGAGCGCAACTTAATGACCACCGCACAGGAAAAGACCGGAAAGATACATCTGGTTGGCCTCGGACCTGGGGATGCCCAGTACCTGGCGCCAGCGGCCTCGCAGGCGCTCGCCGACAGCGACGTCATCGTCGGATTCCGGTCCTATATCCAGCAGATCGAAGGCCTGATTGGCGGGAAAGAGGTGGTCTCTATGGAACTAGGCCAGGAGTTGGAGCGGGCGGCGGCGGCGGTGGACTCGGCCTACGCGGGTAAAACCGTGGCAGTGGTGTCCTCCGGCGACGCCGGGATCTACGGCATGTCCGGCCCGGTTTTTCGAGTGCTCACCGACCGCAATTGGGACGGGCTGGCTCCGGCGGTAGAGACAGTGCCAGGCGTGTCTGCCATGCAGGCTGCAGCAGCGGTGTTAGGGTCGCCGTTGATGCAAGACTTCTGCGCCATCAGCCTGAGTGACCTGCTGACACCTTGGGAAATGATCCAGCAACGGTTGGAAGCGGCGGGTCAGGGCGATTTCGTGGTGGCCCTATACAATCCACGCAGCCAACGGCGGCAGAGCCAACTTCTGGAAGCCCGGGAGATACTGCTTAAGCACCGGCCTCGAGACACTCCAGTCGGCATCGTGGGCGACGCATTTCGGCCCGGCCAGCGCGTTAAGATCACTAACCTCCAGGACCTGCAAAAAGAGGCCGAGTCCGTGGACATGGTAACGATTGTGGTGATCGGGAACTCCTCCACCTATCTCCACGGCGGATGGGTGATCACCCCCAGGGGATACGAAGAAAAGACAAAGGCGAGCTAGGCCTTAACAGCATCCCCAACACCCGCTCCGCACCTCGTTGACATCTATACCAAACGCGGCCGAGATTCTCTTGACCCACGGGGAAGATGGCCCGGATATACATGAAGAACTCTTGGGCATCATCAACAGCGAAAACGACCGTCTTACTAGGCTGATCAACGACATGCTGGACCTGGCCCGGATCGAACCGGGAGAGATAGGATGGGAAACCACCCGTGTGGACCTGCCCAACGTTATTACGACGGCCGTCGACGATAACTACGCTCTCGATTTGAAGAAGAATGTCACACTGGAAGTTGGTTAGGGCAGTGGTCTGCCCACGATCGACTCCGATTAGGACGAGTTGATCCAGGTAATCACAAATCTCTCGAGCAATGCCATCAAATTCACTCCTAGCGGCGGGCTGATTCCAGTGCAGTTACCAATGCAACCCGATCCCGACCTGAAAACTGGAGCGCTAATTGCAGAGATCAGCGTTGGGGACAATGGAGTTGGAATCACCGCGGCTGAACTCGATATGATACTCAAGCGCTTCCAGCAAGCAGGAAAGACCCTGTCCGGGCGGCCCCATGGCGCCAATCTGGGACTGGCCATCAGCAAAGAGATAGTGGTGTACCCGGGTGAAGTGTGAGCCGGGGATAGGCAGCACCTTTTCTTCACCGTCCCGGGCGTAGAGGTACCGCGCTAGGCGTCTGGCGACTTCCCAACGACAAACCACCCACTATCCGTTCCTGCGTGCGCTTCTGAAAGAGACCGTGTACAATCATTTGCACCTTTGGCGGCTAGGCATGGCTGAGGAGCGCGCATTCACGATGAAAAGAAGCGAATCCCGGATACTTACCACTCACACCGGAAGCCTGCCCAGGTCCCCTGAGCTTCAAGAATTACTCCGCTCCAGACTCGATCCAAAGGATGGCGAAGCGGAAGAGTTTCTCACTGGTGTGGAGGATGGCGTAGCCGATGTAGTAGCCAAACAGGCAGCCATCGGTATCGATGTCATCAACGACGGCGAGCAGGGACGGATCCAATACGCCACTTACGTGAAGGACCGCCTGACCGGCTTCGATGGCGAGCAGGTCCTTCGGGCTCGCCCCCGGTTAGACCTCTTGGACTTTCCCGAATTCGCAGCTCAGAGCGGCGTTTCATCATCGGCCACCATCCCCTGGCCCGCCTGCACCGGGCCCATAGAATGGAAGGACAAGGACGCCGTGCAGCGAGACATCCGGAGGCTCCAGGCTGCCACTTCCGGTGTCCGATCAGAAGAGGTCTTCATGACCGCCGCCTCTCCCGGAGTCATCGCCAACTTCCTGCACAACGAACACTATCCCTCGGATGAAGCCTACCTGTATGCCCTAGCCGAAGTGATGAAAGACGAATACAAAGCCATAGTCGAGTCCGGTCTGCTGCTACAGATCGACTGTCCCGACCTGGCCATGACCCGAGTCACTGAGTTTTCACACCTCAGCCAAAAAGAGTTCATCAAAGTAGTTGAAATGCATGTGGAAGTACTGCAATACGCCCTGGCCGGGCTTGCTCCGGACCGGATGCGCCTCCACCTTTGCTGGGGAAATACTGAGGGCCCCCACCATTACGATGTGCCGCTACGAGAGATCATCAACATCGTCTTGAAGACACCGCCCCTGGCCATCTCATTCGAGGGCGCCAATCCCCGCCACGCCCACGAGTGGAAGGTATGGCAAGGCGTGAAACTTCCCGAGGGCAAGGTGATCGTCCCAGGCGTATTAGACACAACCACCAACTTTATCGAACACCCTGAGTTGATCGCCGAGCGCATCGCCCGCTATGCCGGTGTGGTCGGCAAGGAGAACATGATGGTGGGCAGCGATTGCGGCTTCGGCACCTCAGCCTGGGGACGGCGGGTGGAATCGCGAATCGCCTGGGCTAAACTGGAATCCATGGTCGAGGGCGCGCGGCTGGCAAGCCAGCAACTCTGGTAAGAGTTATCCGCTTCCCAAGAATATTCGATGGCCTAAGACTCGATAGCGCCGTAGACCATCGCGGTCCAGATCGGATTTATCATCGGCACTCTAATCATCGCCCCCACTCGTTTCTTGCCAGTGGTGGCCGACTCCGTGGTGGAGGTCGGCCTTAGGCGTGTTGGCCATCGGCCTGGCCCTGGGGACCACTGCCATGCTGCACTTGCGTGCCACGCCTAAGGCAACAGCCATGGCCTTGGGGCAGCGTTGATTAACTGGGGCCGGATTGGTGGAGAGGGGCAAGCCCGTCCTAACCTTCCACCTCGCGACGGGAAGCAACAATCTTCCGCTCTGGGAGGGCGGCGTCAGTCCTGCTGGGCGACTTTGAAGCTGAAGGTTATGGTGCGGGTGATGGTGCCGTTGAAGTCGCGCTCCGACCCATACTCCTCGGTGGATATCCGCAGCTCCATACCCAGGCCGCGCATGTCGTTGGCCAGGGCTTCCACTCTCCGGCGGACCTCGGCTACATCTTGGTCAAGTTCTGATTGGTCGTTTGTCGCCATTAGTCAGTTGAACACCTGCTAATAATAGACCGCGGTACCGGTGCCGCCGCCGGCCATGATGACTTCCCCAGTGACGGCCCAGGATTTATCCGACGCCAGGTAGGCCGCTAGGAAGCCGATTTCCGAGGCGTCAACCATCCGGTTGATGTGGTTGGTTCGGGGCGATCCGTCGAGGAAATCATGGGCTTCCGCATCCGCGGGACTCATACCCAATTCCTTGCCGCGAGCCTCCATCAACCTGACCGTGCGCTCAGTGCGGGTCATGCCGGGGTGGATGCAGTTGACGGTGATGCCGAATTTCCCAACCTGGGTGGCCAGGGTCTTGGTCAGGTGGACCAAGGATACGTTGCGGGCCCCGCCGCTGAGGTTACCGGCGTT
>UINC01001353.1_pt1 | contig 23081 bp, 20 predicted proteins | sample 5385821 | NCBI WGS metagenome assembly UINC01 (sample SAMEA4666929, study PRJEB26691) | marine metagenome | isolation source: Pacific Ocean | place: Pacific Ocean | collected 2011-10-13 | reverse complement strand
TCACAATCATCATCGTGACGAATCCGGGGCGTGTGATCCTGGATCAGCTACCCTTAGGGTGATCGGGCAGGCGGGCGGGTCGAGCTAATGCATTTCGAGATGTCCCCGCCCGACCAGGTCCTCTGGATTTGGCGCACACTCGAAGAGGCGGGGTTCGAGACCTGGATGGTCGGGGGCGCGATTCGCGACACACTACTCGGCCGGCCCGCGGACGACTGGGACTTCGCGACGATTGCACGCCCGAAGCAGATCATGAGCGCTTTCCGTCGGACCGTGCCCATCGGCGTGGATCATGGAACAGTCGGTGTCCTTGCTCCCGATGGAACGTTATACGAGGTCACGACCTTCCGGCGTGATGTCGAGACCTTCGGTCGGCGTGCCGTCGTGGAGTTTGCTGAAAGTATCAAAGAGGATCTCGCCCGGCGTGACTTCACCTTTAATGCGCTTGCCTGGCACCCCGATCGCGACCAGTTATTGGATCCGTGGAACGGTGCCGGCGACCTGAACGAACAAATTCTCCGGACCGTCGGGGATCCGGTTGAACGTTTCGCCGAAGATCTGCTTCGTGTGCTGCGGGCGCTTCGCTTCGCCGGGCAATTTGGATTGACGATCGAAGCGGAGACGTGGCGTGCCCTTCTCTCTGCCGTTTCTGGATTGTCTCAGTTATCGCCCGAGCGGATTCAGGAAGAGATGATGAAGGTGTTGTCACAGGCGCAGAGGCCTTCAGTGGCCTTGGGGTTGTATGCCGAATCGGGTGTGTTTGCGGAGCTTTATCCCGAACTCGACATCGGACCCAAAGAGGACTTCACCCCAACCTTGCGGGCCTGTGACGCTGCTCGGCGCACCCGGCCGCGGGTGCGCCTTTCGCTCATTGTCGCGCTCGCTTCGGCGGTCGGCGACGACGTTGGGGGCCAGCTTGGCGACCGGCGGGCAATCGACTCGGAAGAGTCCACGCGGGATGCAAGGCGGAGTGTGATCGAGAGCCTTATGGGGCGCCTTCGGTTCTCGAACGCGGATACGGAACACGTGGCAGCCGTGGCCGCAAGTCTATCCCCGGCTCCTCCGTTCGCCGAACCAGCCGTTCTCCGGCGCTGGCTCAACCGGGTTGGACCTGAGCACTTCGCCGACATCACTCGGGCTTGGCTCGCAATTGCCCGTGCACACGAGGAACAAGAGAAGACACTAGACGTGGTCCATCGCATCAACGCACTCCGGGCGATTCTTCGTGAAGGCACCCCGCTCACGATTGGGGATCTCGCCCTGGACGGCTCCGACCTCAAGAAAATGGGGCTTCCCCCCGGGCCCCAGTTCGGCGAAATACTCAGATACCTGTTGGAAGAGGTCCTCGACCGACCCGAGGTGAACAACCGGGCCGACCTCGAGGATCTGGCCGCTCAGGGCGGCTTTCTCATGGACGCCTCTCCGGATTCTTAGGAGGCCACATTCCTACGCAGTTGATCGACAACCGCGCGGTCGTGGAACGCGTGGTGCTGGTGGGGGCTCCTCTCAAGACCCTCCATGAGGGCGTCGCTGAGGAACATCTGGAGGAGTTGACACGGTTGACCGACACCGCGGGCGGTCAAGTTGTCGACGTCGTTCGCCAACGGCTCGATGCCCCCCATCCGCGCTTCTACATCGGTAGGGGTAAGGCCGACGAGCTTCGGGAATGTGTAGCCGCCGCCGAGGCGGATCTCGTGATCTTCGACGATGAGCTCACACCGGCGCAGGGCAAAGCCCTGGAGGATCTGATCGGTGTTCGTGTTCTCGATCGTGCGGAGCTCATCCTCGACATCTTCGCTACTCGCGCTCGTACCGGCGAGGCCAAGATGCAGGTCGAGTTGGCGCAACTCCAATACTTGCTTCCCCGGTTGAAGCGAATGTGGACTCACCTTTCCCGAATTCGCGGGGGCGTGGGTCTCCGAGGTCCCGGGGAGACGCAGCTCGAAACGGATCGACGCATGATCAGCCGTCGAATTGCGGATCTCCGGAAGAAGCTTGAGAGCGTGATCCAGGCTCGGGCCATCCAGCGACAATCGCGGGAGGGAAACTTCAGAGTAGCCTTTGTCGGATACACGAATGCGGGGAAATCGTCACTGCTCCGCGCACTTTCCGATTCGGACCTTTTCGTCGAGGATCGTCTCTTCGCCACGCTCGATTCCTCGACACGTTCGGTGGATCTGGGCGAGGGGTTCGAAGCCCTTGTTACGGACACGGTGGGATTCATTCGGAAGCTGCCACACCACCTTGTCGCGTCGTTTCGCTCGACGCTCGCAGAAGCCCGGGAAGCGGACCTTCTGGCGCACGTCATCGACACATCACACGCGTGCTGGGAAGAGCAAAAACATGTGGTCGAAGACGTTCTCGAAGACCTCGATCTGGGCGACCGACCTCAGGTCCTGATCTTCAACAAGATAGATCGGCTGACCCACGCCGAGGAGGAGGCGCTGAGTAGGCGTATCCGTGCGTTCAACACGACACCCGCGGTTTTCTTGTCCGCGCTTCGACCGGACACGCTCGAGCCGATCCGAACCTTGTTCAAGGCCAGGATTCGAGCCGGACTTCGCCACCTATCCGTACGGGTCGGGGCCGGTGATGGCGAGACTCTGGCGATGCTGTACCGGGAAGGTGAGGTGCTCAACCAAATTGAGCATGGCGATGTTCTTGAGCTTGAGATACGTGTGCCCTTGTCCTTTGCCGGCCGCCTTCTTCAGAGGCTCGGTGTAGAGTTGGCTCGAGACCATGAGTTGCCAGCGTGAAGGTGAGGCTTTCGGCACGGGAGCGCTCGAATCCAATTACCTTCTTTGATCCGCGATCGAACTGCTCCAGGTCCATCGGGTTTCTCGAGGTACTGGGATGAGGTTTTACGTCAATGTCGATCACGTCGCGACCGTCCGTGAGGCGAGGCGGACCGACGAGCCCGACCCGGTTCGCGCCGCGATGCTCGTGGAGCTTGCCGGCGCACACGGCATCACCGTCCACCTCCGGGAGGATCGGAGGCATGTGAGTGAGCGCGACGTCCGTCTTCTGATGGATACGGTGCGGACGGGTGTGAATCTCGAACTCGCTGCAGCCACGGACGTCCTCGACATCGCCTGCGATTTGAAGCCCATGCAGGCCACTCTGGTTCCGGAGCGTCGTGAGGAGGTGACGACCGAGGGAGGGTTGGCGCTTGTCGACCAAGGGGTGCTCGAGTCCACGGGCAAAGCTGTAGATCGCCTCTCATCGGCTGGGATACGGACTTCGCTCTTTGTCGATCCCGACGAGAAAACGCTCCAACTATCGGCGGATCTCGGGGTCACGGCCGTTGAGTTGCACACCGGTGAGTATGCCAACGCCGCGGACCGCGAAGAGCGGGACACCCAACTGGCGCGACTTCGCGACGCGAGCCAAACCGCCATTGACCTGGGTCTGGCCGTCCACGCGGGCCATGGGCTCACCTATGAGAACGTCACTCCGGTCGCTGCGATTGCCCCGATCGAGGAGCTGAACATCGGGCACTCCATCGTCTCACGGGCTGTCCTCGTCGGGATGGAGCGTGCGGTACGCGAGATGGGTGTTCTGATCCGTGAAGCGAGGAGCGGGGTCGTAAGCTCTTGAAGATGGCTTGGAAGTTCGCTCTTGGCTTCGGAGTCAGCGCGTCCTTCATCTGGTTTGTGCTTCGCGGTGTGGATCCGGCCGAGGTCATTGCTCAAGTCTCCCAGGCGAACCTGTGGTATTTTTGGGCTTCAGTGTTCGTCGGTACGGCGGGATATTTCATACGAGCACTGCGTTGGAAGGTCCTGCTCCATCCGATCAAGCCTGACACGGCGCTTCGGTCGCGTTTCGCGGGGATCAGCATCGGCTTCGCGATCAACAACCTCATCCCCGCACGCGTGGGTGAGCTCGCGCGGGCGTTCGCGCTGACTCGAGTCGAGCCGGTCACATTGTCGGGGTCACTCGGAAGTCTGGTAGTGGAGCGCTTTCTGGATTCGATCGTCCTGACGACGTTGTTTCTGGTGCCTTTGATGCTTCCCTCGTTTCCTGGTGCCCAGGGGCTCCTTGGAGGGGCGTTCGGAAACGCTCTCGTTTGGACGTTCGTTCTGCTCGTTGTCCTATTTATGGGATTACTCGCCCTGCTGATCTTCCCGGGACCGCTCGTACGGTTGGCCGAGAGGTTGCTCGTCCGGTTGCCGGGCGGATGGGGCCCACGACTGTCCGGGGCGCTCGAATCCTTCCTCCAGGCTCTGAAGGTGCTTCGGGACCCTGAGCTGTTGAGCAAGGCCGTCGTATGGAGTTATGCGTTCTGGCTTTGGCACGGATTCTCGTTCTGGCTCGGCTTCAAGGCGTTCGGCATCGACCTGGGGTTTGCGGCGGCCGTCTTCACCGAAGCAGTAGTGGGCTTTACGGTTGCCATCCCGGCAGCACCTGGCTTCTTCGGCACCTTCCAGCTTGGTGCGGATCTAGCTTTGAGCGGTGTCTATGGGGTCGCCGAGCCGTCAGCGTTGGCTTTTGCGTTCGGATACCATCTCGGTGGATTCTTCCCGATTACGATCATCGGGTTGTATTACGCGTGGAGCATCGGGTTCTCGGTGACGGATCTAAGTGGCGGCGAAGGGAATGGGCTCGCTCCCGCTAGTGAAGTGACGTGTGATGACTGACGCTGGGTCCGTGAGGGTGGCTGCACCGGCCAAGATCAATTGTTTTCTGAGGATCCTCGCGAAGGAGGAGTCCGGATACCACCAGATCGAGACGCTCTACAACGCCGTGGATTTCTGCGATGAGATCGAGCTTCACCGTACTGAGCGGGGCGTCTCCGTCGAGGTGGTTGGGCCTTCGGTCGGCCCCGACGAGGAAAACCTGGTCTATCGGGCTGCCGAAGCGCTGCTCGAATCGGGCGGCATGACAACGGGCGTGCACATTAGCCTCACGAAGAATATTCCGGTCGAGGCCGGGCTCGGTGGAGGGTCTTCCGATGCCGGGGCGACACTAAGGGCCCTCAACGTGTTGCTCGGAGAGCCGTTTTCGGCCGATGCGCTCCTTCAGATCGCGGGACGATTGGGGGCTGATGTGCCTTTCTTCGCATCAGGCGCCGGGGTGGCGCTCGGGTGGGGAAGGGGGGAACGTCTTCTGGCGATTCCCGGCGCGAGCGTGTGGCCCGTCCTGCTCGCCCTCCCATCGCTCCAGATCTCTACCGCCGAGGCTTACGAGTCTCTGAACGTACAGGAGTGTGTCGCGCCGGCGAGCTTGGCCCTCGACGCGTTTGCGCAGCCAGATACCCTAGCTGAACTGGCTACGAACGACTTCGAAGCCAGCGTATTCGAACGTCATCCTGACCTCGGAGCCCTCAGGGAGGCGATGCACGATGCGGGCGCATCAACGGCCCGCCTTTCGGGAAGCGGGGCCGCGTTGTTCGGCCTCTTCAACGATCGAACCGCGGCGGACAGGGCCCGTGGCGCTCTATCCGCCTCGTGGACCGACGTGCGGTTCGTGGTTACTGAGACGATGACCTCACAGCCAGAGCCGATCCCGACCTTCACGAGTTCGTAGGCCGGTGTGGGTTGAACGGAACGAAAACCTCGGGTAGGATTGGTCACCGCTCTGGATCGTCGGAGCCGGCTGAACAGAGGCGGTCAGACTGATAAATCCTATGGCCCGTCGTCTAATGGCAGGACACCGGTCTTTGGCACCGGCGGTGATGGTTCGAATCCATCCGGGCCAACTGCCACACCCCGCATAGGTATTGGGGTCTGAGAGGGGCTCATTTTGGCCCCAAATCTGCGTGTAGATTTCGGATCCGAGGTAGCGAAACGGAAGGGGCCTGTGTTTCGGAGCAGTCTATATATAGGTAGGCGCTACAACGCTTCCCTACGGCATAGCAAAACCCCCGCGTTGCGGTCTTTGGCACCAGCGGTGATGGTTCGAATCCATCCGGGCCAACTCTGCTGGTTTTCAGTTCGGCTCCGCACACTGATGGCTGTGGCCTATGCGTGTGGAACTCCACTGGGGCTCTGGGCTGCTCCCGCTTCTTCGACGCTCCCTGCGCCACGAGGTTCGGCAGTTCTCCAGGCTCAAGCGGAGGAATGGTCCGCCGACTCGACTCGCATCCGAAGCCAGGCAGAAGATGCTCAGGGGCGCTTCGAGCGGATTCGCGGCCAGTTGCTGCCCTACGCTTGGGAGGAAGGCAGGCGGCCGTGCGAAGAGCGGATCGGACGGCTCTGTCTCTGGTACGGTGGCGAGGACGATTGGGAACCCGTCCCCGATCCTCCCGACCTGGTCGAGGCTCGAGACGAGCTACTGACTACATTGGCTGGCGCCGCCGATCGTATACCCGCGGACGAATGGATTGTCGGTCAGCGGATCCGGTATCTGGGTGAGGCGGGCAGGTGGGAAGATGCCGTTCGCTTGGCTCGGACTTGTGGAGCAGTCGTTTCGTCATGGTGCAGTGTCCTGGAAGGCTTTGCCCTCCACGGCATGGGGCGGTACGAGGCGGCGCTGGGCAGCTTCCGTCGTGGCCTCGAGACAATGGATCCTGAAGAGGCGCGGAAGTGGTGGGACCCCACGGTGTTACTCGACGGCAAGGGTTCAGATATTCTCGAGGATGCCGCCGAGGCCGCTGACGAGAGGGAATGGGAGGCCGCGAGGGCTAGGGTATGGGCCCTAGCGGATCCACTCTACCTAGTTGCCGGCAACGACCGTGAATCCGAGCACTACGCTCGCTGGACGTACTCCAAGATGAGTGACGACGCCCGAAATGCGTGGGCAATGCGTTGGGGAGATGACCTCGAGGAGGTCGCCGTGCGTTACGGCTGGGACCGCGGTTGGGAGCGGATCCGCTCGACGTTCGGCGCAGTGGGTGGCCTTCCGAATGTGATCGGCCATCAACTGCCAGGCGGGAAAGAGTTTATGCCTCCCGGGCAGGTTCTCGAGAGCCCCTCGTCAACCGCGTCAGGGGTCTGGGTTCCGGAGGAGAAACGTCCGCGAAGTACGCACGTACCCGCATACGCTCCCACGCTCCTGCCTGGTGTCGTTCAGGTCGCGCTGTTCCAGCGAGGAGATTCGATGGTGGTGGCTGCTGCCACAGAGTTGCCAACGAATCCCGATACTGTACCAAAGGGCCCTCTGCCCGCCGGGAGCTCCTTCCCCTGGCCGCAACCGGCGTTGCTCGACGGGCCTGAACAGATCGGGCTCTTCCTCGTGGATGAAGCGGGCCGAATCAAACGGACGAGCAGCAGCTTGTCCGAGGGTATCGTGCATATTGCGGTGCCGACGGGAAAATACTTGCTGAGTGTCGAGGCGTGGGCTCCCGAGAAAGGCCTGGGCGGTCGCATCCGGCAGGGAATCACGACCGAGGCCCTCCCGGATGACGTTGCGACGCTTTCGGATCTCATCCTTCTGCACTCCCCGTACGTCGGCGATACGCTCCCGCAAACCCTGGCTTCGGCCCTTTCATCGATGCGGTCTTCTACGCGATTGGAAGCGACCCGCCAACTTGCTCTGGGATGGGAGGTCTTCGGCCTCGGCTGGAGGCAGGAGGACGTCGCCTTCGAGTTGAGCTTTCGTAAGGAAGGGGGGAGTTTCTTCGGACGGATCGGGCGCTGGCTGGGCTTTGGCGGCGGCCAAGAGGCACCCCTTCAGCTCGAGTGGAGTGAACGCGCCCCTTCCGAAATCGGCCCCTGGTTCCGATCGGTCGAAGTTACTATACCCGAGGTGGATCCGGGGAAATATGTCTTCCGACTCGAGGTGACGGCCCGCGGCCGTGAGGGGCTCGTGCGGACACGCATGGTCGAGATCGTGCCGTAACGTAAACACAAGGCGATTGGCGTTGACGCTCCCACCCACTCGCTCTAACTTTTTTTCTGTTGCCGTTTGGCGCCACACACCACAGAGATCCATGGACGACACGTTTCGCAGAGGCCCGCTTCTGCTCCTTGCCGGACGGGCCAACCAGCCGTTGGCGGCCGAAATCGGACAAATCCTCGGGGAGGACCCGGACGCGTCGTCAATCTGGAACTTTGCTGACGGCGAAATTTTCGTGCGGATCGACAATAACGCTCGTGGGCGAGACGTATTCATCGTTCAGCCGACGGTCACTCCGGCGGATTCGATCTTGGAATTGCTGCTTCTGATCGACGCCGCGAAGCGTGCTTCCGCAGCTCGGGTGACGGCGGTCGTCCCCTACTTCGGCTATGGACGGCAAGACCGAAAAGACCAGCCTCGTGTGGCGATCGGCGCAAAACTGGTGGCGAATCTCATGGCGGCAGCCGGAGCCGACCGGATGATCGGGATGGACTTCCACCAGCATCAGATTCAGGCCTTTTTTGACATCCCGGTGGACCACCTGTATGCGGCGCCCGTTCTGACCGGATACTTCCGGGAGAAGAAATTTTCCGACTTGGTCGTGGTTGCACCCGACGTCGGGTCGGCGAAGATGGGGAATGGGTTCGCCAACCGGCTCAACGCCTCGCTTGCCATCATCGACAAGAGGCGTTCGGGACCCAACCAGGCCGAGGTTGCTAACGTGGTCGGTGACGTAGATGGTAGGACCTGTCTGCTCATCGACGATATGGTGGACACGGGAGGTACACTCGCGAACGCGGTAGTGGCTCTCAAAGAGCGTGGGGCGACGAAGGTCTTTGCGGGGGCGACACACGCGCTCCTATCCGGATCTGCCTGTGAGAAACTGGCGGCCGCGCCATTGGAGGAATTCGTGGTGACGAATACGATCCACGTTCCGGAGGAAAGGCGATTCGATGGTCTCAAGATCTTGTCGATTGCCAGCCTGTTCGCGACTGCGATCGAATGTGTGCACGAAAACAAATCGGTGAGCCAGCTCTTCGAGATGGCGGCCGAAGCTGATTCGGCTGGGTGACCGGCTCAGGACCAGAACAAGCCGGCTACTCCTCGGCAGCCTTCTACTAGGAATAGGAAGATGACAGTCAAGACAGGACTGGCGGCGATCCGTCGGCACGAAACTGGAAAAGGCGTGGCAAGACGGCTTCGCGCGGCGGGGCAGGTTCCGGCGGTCCTCTACGGAAAGGATCAAGAGTCGATCTCGCTCACTCTCGACGCGCAGGAGGCCCTCGCTCTCTTCCATTCCATCTCGGTGGAGAACACGATCGTCAACGTTCGGATCGATGACGACAAAGAGGAGTTGGAGACCTTGGTGCGGGAAATCCAGATGCATGCGTACCGCCCTGACATCGTACACGTGGATTTCTACTGCATCGAACGGGGCGTAGCCCTCGAAGTGGAGATTCCGGCCAACTACAACGGCACACCCCAGGGCGTCCGTGAGGGCGGTGTTCTGGAAGTGATTCTCCATGAATTCCGGGTCAAGTGCCTTCCCTCCCAGATTCCCGAGAGCATCGAGGTCGACATCTCGCATTTGGACATCGGCGATTCGATCCATGCCAATGAGGTCTCGATGGACGCAGGCGTCGAGCTCTTGACGGACCCAGGCCAGACGGCCTGTCTGGTGTCGGCGCCGAGGGCGGAGGAAGAGATAGAGGAGGAGGTCGAAGAGGGTGAGGAAGGAGTCGAGGGTGCCGAGGATGCCGAGGATGGCGAAGGTGCTGAGGGCGAGGCTCCGGGAGATGGTGCTCCGGAAACGGAAGGAGACTCGGACGGCTGATCTCTTCTCGGGGATTGGGACGTGAAAGTTGTGGTCGGGCTCGGCAACCCCGGGCCCCGCTACGACGACACGCGCCACAATGTGGGTTGGTGGGCCGTGGACCGGCTCGCGTATGACTGGGGCTTCGGTTCCTTTGAGAAGGAAGGCCGAAGCCTGCGGACGGGTGGATCGGTAGGGGACGATTCAGTGCTCTTGCTCAAGCCGACCACATACATGAACCGGAGCGGCGCCGCTCTCGTCGGCGTGCATGGGCTCGAGGAATGCGATCTCGGTACGGATCTTCTGGTCGCGGTTGATGATGCGACGCTGGATGTCGGTCGGGTCCGGTTCCGCCCTGGGGGGGGGGCCGGGGGCCACAAGGGCTTGAAGTCGGTCTCGGGAGTGCTGGGCACGGAGTCGTACGCGCGTCTACGGTTGGGTGTGGGGTTGGCGCCCGAGGGGACTGATTTGACCGACTGGGTGCTGTCGTCGATGAGTGAGGACGACGAGTCCGCGGTTGTCGGGATTCTCCCGGAGTTGAGTGAGGCCGTGGAAGTTTGGATGCGCGACGGTATCGAAGAAGTGATGAACCAATTCAACCGGTGACACCGCGTGATCTGCATGTGGGCGCCACGAAGAGGCAATCAGAAAGAGGAACCCGATGAGTGAATTCGTGACAATCTCGGGCTGGGCTTGGGCCATGGGCCTCGTGGGTCTGGCTCTGGCTGGCCTTACCTATGTTTACGTCAAAGGCCAGGATAGTGGCAGTGAGGCGATGGGGGCATTGGCTGAGCAGATCCATGACGGGGCGATGGCCTTCCTCCGACGCGAGTATTCGATGTTGGCAGTTTTCGTGGCGCTGGTCGCGGGGCTGTTGGCGTGGCTCGTATCGCTTCCCACGGCCGCAGCGTACCTCATCGGCGCTCTCTGCTCGGTCATGGCTGGGTTTTTCGGTATGAAATCCGCCACGAGGGCGAATGTGCGGACTTCGGCGGCGGCGAACGAGTCGGGAGCGGGTAAGGCGCTCAGGGTCGCCTTCTTCGGAGGGGCAGTGATGGGCCTCTCAGTGGCCGCTCTAGGCCTCGTGGGAATTGGAGCGATCTATTGGTTGTACGGAGCCGATGCCATCGCGGCCGCCGAGCACTCACAGTTTGCCGAGATCATCGCGGGCTTTGCAATGGGTGCGAGTACGATCGCGCTCTTCGCTCGCGTCGGGGGTGGAATCTACACGAAGGCCGCCGATGTGGGAGCGGATCTCGTGGGCAAGGTCGAAGCCGGTATTCCGGAAGACGATCCTCGGAACCCTGCCACCATCGCTGACAACGTCGGCGACAATGTCGGCGACGTCGCCGGCATGGGCGCCGACATCTTCGAGTCGTACGTGGGCTCCGTGATCGCCACGATCGCGATCGCGGCGACTTCGACCGCACTAGCGGGGAACGTCGCAAACGCCATAGCGCTCCCCATTGTGACGATCATGGTCGGGCTGCTCGCGTCGGTGGTCGGCATCGGCATGATGAAGGTGCTCGAGCGTACAGATCCGGCGGCCGCTCTGCGGAACGTCACCTTCATTGCCGCCGTGCTTTTTCTGGTCATGATGTACTTCGTGGTAGGCTCGATGGACTTCTCAATGGTCGTCGACGGGCGGACCTACCCGGCTCTCGGACCCTGGTTCGCCATTGTAGCTGGAACGCTGGTGGGCACGGCCATCGGTTTGGTCACCGAGTACTACACATCCGCGGGGCCAGTCCGAAAGATCGCCAAAGCCAGTGAGACGGGGACCGCAACGAATTTGATCACGGGGCTTGCCGTCGGCATGGAGTCCACGGCCATTCCCATGCTCCTCATTTGTGTTGCGATTTACGCCTCGTTCCTAGCCGCCGGCCTGTACGGGATTGGCATAGCTGCGGTTGGAATGCTGGCGACCGTCGGTGTGACCATGTCGGTTGACGCGTACGGTCCGATTGCGGACAACGCGGGCGGAATCAGTGAGATGAGTGGCCTGGGACGGGAAACGCGCGCGATCACCGATTCCCTGGATGCGATCGGAAATACGACTGCTGCCCAAGGCAAGGGATTCGCCATTGGCTCCGCAGCACTGACGGCGCTTGCGCTGTTCTCCGCCTATGCCAGCAAGGTGGGGCTGGACCAGACCGGCATCGACCTGGTCAATCCGTTGGTTGTGATCGGGTTGTTCATAGGCGGGATGTTGCCGTTCTTCATCGCTGCCCTCACGATGACGGCTGTTGGCCGTGCGGCGCAGGGTATGGTGGAGGAAGTCCGGCGGCAGTTCCGTGAAAAGCCCGGTATCATGGACGGGACGGAGCAGCCGGATTCCGCGCGCTGTGTGGCGATCTCTACCGATGCCGCACTTCGGGAGATGATCCTTCCGGGTGTAACCGCGATTCTCGCCCCCGTCATAGTCGGTCGCGTCCTCGGTGTCGAGGCCCTTGGAGGCCTCCTTGCCGGAGCGACCGTGACGGGTGTGCTCATGGCTCTCTTCATGGCCAACGCCGGCGGTGCCTGGGACAACGCTAAGAAGATGATCGAGGGCGGTGCCCATGGCGGAAAGGGCTCCGAGCCTCACAAGGCCGCAGTGGTCGGGGATACCGTGGGAGACCCGTTCAAGGATACGTCCGGGCCGTCTCTGAACATCTTGATCAAGTTGATGAGCGTGGTTTCGTTGGTGCTGGCCCCATGGTTCGTGCGGGTCTGGGATCTCGAGGTCGGGGGCCAGGCGTCCAGCCTCGCCGGTTGGATTGTCCGTATGTTCGGGTAGCTCGCCAGTAACACGCCGCTCAGCTCGAGACCAGGGGTACCAAAGGCCAAGCCAAAGCCTATATTGAATGGCTTATCCCGCTCCGTCGTAACGGTGGGGCCCGTATTTTCTAACGGACCGTGGGAGTTGTAACATGCGTTTATACGAGATCGTCTACATTTTTGACGAGACCCTCGACGAGGACGGCGTCAACAAGAAACTCGAGAAGTTTCATCCGCTCGTGCTCGGGAAGAGCGGCGAGGTAGTTGAGGTCGATCACTGGGGCGTGCGCCAGATGGCTTACCCGGTGAAGAAACACGGCAGCGGATATTACATTGTCGCACAGGTCCGGGCCGAGGCAGACGGCCTACCCGAGTTCGAGCGTGTGCTCAGACTCGACGTGGAGTTGCTTCGATACTTGATCGTGCTCAATGAGGGAGAGCCGACCACCGGACACTCCCTACTGGGGGCCACCCCCCCCTCGCTCGCCGACAAGGACGAGGAGGACGAGGAGGAGGAGGATGGCCCCGATGAGGATCCTCCCCGAGAAGACGAGGATGCCGATAGGGGTTTCAGTCCTCCTGAGTTCAGCGGAGGCCGCGGCCGCCGCCGCCGCATGGAGGGACCGGTCATCGAACTGCTGAACTACAAGGACGTCTTGACGCTTTCTCACTTCATGACGGAGCAGGGCAAGATACTGCCCAAACGAACGACGAAGGTCACCGCCCGGTTTCAACGTGATCTCGGAAGGGCGATCAAGCGGGCTCGTTATTTGGCCCTGATCCCGTATATCCGGGATCACGAGGTCTAAGAACTTCGTTGCGACCGCCGAGTGCTGGTGGGCTGTCGGGTGATGGGGCGGCGGGTTCGGTGGCTGACGAGGCGATTTGGCCCAGGGCTGTGGGCCTCCTGTTCATTACCTTCATCCTCTTTGTCATGCTTTCCCTGTCCATCAGTGCAGGGGTGTTGGTGGCGTTTCCATTTCTCGCACTCATGATGGTGCTCGGTTTGCGAAGGGTGCCTGCGGCGGTGGCGGCGGTTTTCGCCGTCTTCGTTGCTGTGGGTGTACCAGCGCGAGGAGGCATCTGGTATTTCGAACGTGGCTGGGCTGTCGTGCTTGCCGGTTGCTTTGTGGTGCTGACTATGCGATGGCCCCGGAGCCGATTTTTCCCTCGTGCGTTGGCGGCGGTCGCGGCCACCGCTGCACTGGTTGGTCTGGCGTTGATGATTCGGCCGGGTTCCTGGGCCGTGGTGGATTGGCTCATCACCGAGGGGTTGATGCGGAGTGCCAGCCTCATCGCGCAGGGGTTGATACTGAGCGACCCCGAGGCGTACACTACGGCCGATCTGAATACGGCCTATGAATTGACCATGCAGTTGGGAGGGTTGTTTCCGGCTCTTCTGGGGTTGTCCTCTCTGGCGGGTTTGGCCGTCGCATGGTGGGCCTACGTGAGACTTTCGGCGGGGAGTGGGCTGGGATTGGGGCCACTTCGTGAGTTCCGATTCAATGATCACCTCGTGTGGCTGTTCTTGATCGGCCTCGCATTGTACCTCTTCGGTTCCGGAGAGGGATGGACGGGTGGAGGGGGAAACGCCGTTGTATTCATGGGTGGGCTCTATGCCATGCGTGGAGCGGGAGTGTTACTCTTTCTCAGCGGCGGCCTGACCGTTTTTGGTTTCCTTTTCTTGGTAGTCGGAATGTTGTTCCTTTCGCCCGTGCTGATTTCGGGCGCTCTGCTCGTAGGCTTGGGTGATACCTGGCTCGACCTTCGGTCAAAGACCAAGGCGATCGCCGGCAGCAAATCGTAGATGGAGAAAGATTGATGAAGCTGATTCTGAGGAAGACGGTTGACCGGCTCGGCGGCCAAGGTGATGTCGTCGACGTGAAGGCGGGTTATGCACGGAATTATCTCATCCCCCAGGGCCTGGCCTTTCTTGCCAACGCTGGCAACTTGCGGAGATTGGAACTGGAGCGTGGGGCAGCCGAGGAGCATGCGAAGCATGACTACCTGGAGGCGCGCCGCCGCGCGTCGCTGTTGGAAGGTATTTCCATGGTGTTCCACGTCCGCGCTGGCGAGGATGGAAAGCTGTTCGGAGCGGTTACCAACGCTGATGTGGCCGACCGACTCAACCAGGGCGAACTGGATTTCGAGGTAGATCGCCGGATCGTGATGCTCGAAGAGCCTCTGAAGATGTTGGGGCTCGCGAAGGTTGCCGTCCGCCTCCACAGCCAGATTGAGGTGGATATCGAGGTCCAGGTGGAAAGGGCCGAAGAGTAGGGCCCCACCCAACTCGCATATGTCGGTAGCCCCCAAGAGAGTACGGCCCGAAATCACTGAGGCCGTCGAACGAGCGGCGGAACTGGCTCTGGAGCTCAAGGCCACGGACGTGGTTGCCCTGGACCTAGCCAGCATATGGGGTGCGACGGACTATTTCTTGCTCGCCTCCGGCCGGTCCGACGTACAGGTCAAAGCGATCGCCGAAAACATCGTCGACGAATTGAAGAAGAAAGACGTCCGGCCAGAACATATCGAGGGCCTCCAGGGTGGCCGGTGGGTGTTGATCGACTACATCGATTTCGTGGTCCACGTCTTCCACGCGGAGGCGCGCCAATTCTATCAATTAGAAGTACTCTGGGGAGATGCCCCGAGGCTCGACTTCGACGGCTGATCTCGCGTTTCCTATACCGGCGATGACCTGTTTACAGTTGTCCCCATCGAGTCTTAGCTTCCGGTGGGTATGGAAGCAGGGTTACTTTGTGCGATTGAGCGGGTGGCCGCTTCGAGGTCGTTTTTATCGCGGATCAGCGACTCTTGAAGCGGTGTGATGTCATGTCGGGAACGCGCGGATGAATCCAGAAAATCAGGCTTGGCAGCCGTTAGATCCGGGCGGTCAGGCCCTGCCTTCACCTCCGGACGAAGCGGAGCTACCGGCCTCGCTCGATATAGAGGTGCCAGGCGACGACGTCGTCGGAGAAATGGTGCTGACGCCTAGACGGGGAATTCTTCCTGAATGAAGCTTCGATCCCTCCGCATTCATGGGTTCAAGTCCTTCGCTGACGCCACGGTCATCGACTTCCATGAAGGGATCACCGCCGTCGTTGGCCCCAACGGGTGCGGAAAATCCAATATCAGCGATGCCATCCGGTGGGTGCTAGGAGAACAGCGCCCATCGGCCATTCGTGGTGGGAAGATGGAGGAGGCCATCTTCCAGGGATCGTTGAATCGCCGGCCGGTCAATCGAGGCGCGGTCACCATGGTGGTTTCCAATGAGGACGGCGGGCTGCCCGTCGCCTTCGAGGAAGTCGAGATCGGACGCACCGTCTACCGAGACGGCGGGAGCGATTATTCGCTGAATCGCTCCTCGTGTCGGCTTCGCGATGTATTGGATGTCTGCCGCGGCACGGGGCTCGGCGCCAATGCTTATTCGGTCATCGAGAATCGAATGATCGACGCGATCTTGTCCGATCGGGCGGAGGAGCGCCGGCAACTCTTCGAAGAGGCCTCAGGGATCGGTAAATACAAGGACCGCCGCAAGGCGGCGATGCGGCGCCTCGAACATGCCGAGCGGGACCTGACGCGGTTGGAGGATGTGATCGGCGAAGTCGAGACCAAGGTTCGGTCCTTGGCCCGGCAGAAGGGAAAGGCCGAGCGCTACAAGACACTTCGAGAGCGGCGCCTGGGCGTTGAAGTATCCGTCGTGAGTCATGACTTGGGGAGGTTCCGGGATCGCCTGTCGGAGTTGGACAAATCCCTCGACGGAGACCGGAAGACTGACCAGGGAATGGTGGCCGAACTCCGGACCGCCGAAGTGAGTGTCGAGACCCTCCGCCTAGAAGAGGTAGATGCGGAGCGATCCAGGACTGAGGCGGCCGGAGTCCTCGGCGAAATCGGAAAGCAGCTCGTCGAGTGGGAGCGTGACCTCGCCGTCGCGGAGGAGCGGAAGGGATACGCGGAGCGTCGGCTCGGGCAAATCGGAGGAGATCGAGACGCTTCAGAGACTCGGTTGCGTGCAGTGGTGGCGGAGTTGACGGCGTTGGATGAGCGCCACGGTGGCTGGAAGGCAGAGTGGGTTCGGATTGAAGCGGACGTCGCACAACATGCTGAAACTGTGGCGTCGGTCCGCGTCCGTCTCGAGGAGGCACGTGCTCACTTGGACCAGACAGAGCTCCACGAACGTGATGTAGTCCGAAAGGAGGCTCAGCTCGAGGGTGACGCAGACGCGGCAAGAGGCCAAGCGGCGGAACTCGAACGCCGCCTGCAACGGATCGACACGGAGTTGACGGAGGCGTCTGATGCTCTCTCCGATCTCGAATCACAGGGAGACTTGTTTACAGGGCGCATCGATGGACTGCAGGGCGGGGTCGAAAATGCCGAGACCGAACTGGATTTGGCTAGGGCCGCTCTGGCCGAAGCAAAATCCTCTCTCGAAATGGCGAGGCGTGTTGAACGCCAGGCGGTGCACGCCGCCCAGGGCATCGACGCGGAGGTGGCCGCGCTGGAGGCCCTCGAGCTGGGGCAGGAGGGAATCGATTCGGCGACCGAGGCGGCTCTCGCACTCGGGGATGCGGGTGTCGTCGGGTCGCTGTTGAACTTCATTGAGGTTCCGGCGGAGTTGGGCTCGGCCGTGGAGGCCTATTTGGGGACGCTGGCCAAGGCCTTGGTAGTGAGGGACGGCCAGTCGGTCGACCGTCTGATACGGTGGTTCTCCGAAGATTGGCAGGGCGGCGGCGGGTTGGTTCTGCTTCCGCTCGATCGAGTTCCAGACAAGGCGGCCGGAACTCTCCTCGAGTCCGTCCGCGGTGTCGGCGAAGGAGCTCCTTGGGTCGAGGCTTTGCTCGGTGAAGTCGATCTCGTCGAGGACGAGGGGAATCCGGACCGCGCTGAGCGGCCACGACTGCTTCGGGACGGTACCATTATCGACCCGCGGGGCTTGATTCAAGTTGGAACACCTTCCGCGATATCAGGCCGGCTCGAGCGGAAGGACCGGCTCGTGACGCTCCGCGCCACAGCATCAAAGGCGGGGGCTGAAGCTTCAGCATCTTGGCACGCCCTGGAGAAGGAAGAGACTCGACACGCAGAGGCGGAGGCTGCACTCGAACGGGCCCGGGCTGTTCTGCTAGATGCACAGGACGAGTTACGGCGGGCAAATGCCGAGGGCGAGGCCCAGGTAGACCAGCGGGTCCGGATCGACACGCACAGGGATGAGCTCGAAAGACAACTCGAAGGGACCCGAGCCGCCCGTGCCCGTGCCGCGGAGCGTGCCAAGACGGCAAAGGAGGACCGGGATAGACTCCTGGCTCAGGAAAGCGGTACACGGGAAGCACGAGAGGCCTCCCGAAGCGACTTGACCGTGGTCCGGGACGAATGGGAGGACGCACGTGGCGAGGAAGCCCGGCTTGCGATTCAGCTCGCTCGCGCGGAGGAAGAGGGCAAGCAGGTGGCACAGCGCGTCGAAGACTTGACCCGTGACCGCGGCGCACAGGAGCAACGTTTGGCCGATCTGGACGCCGAAGAAAAAATTCTGGCGGGTGATGTGGCAACGGCCGTCGAGTTGCAGGAGAAGGGCGAGAAGGAGACCGAGCGCCTCTTCGAGGAGCGGGATGGCGCGGGCGCGGTGTTGGACCAAAAGAGCACGTTGCTTACCCGTGTGACCGAGAATCTGGCCGAAGCGGAGCGCACGGCCCGCTCCCTGCGGAGCGCAGAACGAGAGGCCGTGGACCGGCGGCACAAGCTCGAACTCGAGCGCCAGGAAGTATCCGGTAGCATTGGCTTGATCCAGGAGAGGTTGGAGGGCGAGTGGGGACGGCCGATCGATCGACTCTTGGCAGAGGCCGAGCCGGTTGAGGGTTCACCGGAGGAATTGCAGGCGGAGCTAGAGGACATCGTCAAGCAGTTGGAGCGGATCGGACTCGTCAATATGCTCGCAGTGGAGGAGCACGAGGAAGAGAGCGTGAGGCTTGATTTCCTCACGGAGCAGAGAGACGATCTTCTTGCCGCCCGCGACGACCTGAAGGCTGCCATTCGGAAGATCAACCAGACAGCCATCGATCTGTTCGAGGGCACCTTCGAGGAGATTCGCACGAACTTCCGTGCCACCTTCACCCGGCTGTTCGAGGGCGGAGAGGCGGACATCTGGCTTACGGACCCTGGGGACCCACTCGAGTCCCCGATCGAGATCCATGCTTCCCCTAAGGGAAAGAAGACCCAGCGTATTGATCTGCTCTCGGGGGGGGAGCGGGCGCTCACGGCACTTTCACTTCTGTTCGGTATCTATCTGGTCAAGCCGAGTCCCTTTTGCGTGCTCGACGAGGTGGACGCACCCTTGGATGAGAACAACATCGGCCGATTCATCCGACTTCTCCAGGAGTTCAAGGAACAGACACAATTCGTGCTCATCACACACAATCCTCGTTCGATCGAAGCAGCCGACTGGATCTACGGGGTGACGATGGAGGAGCCCGGTGTGAGCACGATCGTGGGCGTACAGCTTCACGAGGCGCTCCAGGTTGGTGGATCGGCCGCGTAGACTTTTTCCCCTACGGAGTGGTGTAGTGGCCTGCTCCGGTCTCCCAAGACCCTGAGGGTGATAGACACATGTTGGTCGTGATGAAACACGGGGCCTCCGAGACCGAGATGCAGGCCGTCGTGGACGAGATCGAACGGTTGGGCTACGAAGCGCGCCCCATGAAAGGAAGGCAGCGGACGACGGTGGGCCTCATGGGGAACGACGGAGGCGTCGACGCCGCCCGGATACAAGGACTGCTCGGCGTGCTCGAGATCATCCCCGTTACCAAGCCGTACAAGCAAGTTTCTCGTGAGTGGCGTGATTCGGATACGGTCGTTGAGCTGAAGAACGGCGTTCGGTTCGGCGGCGACGAGATCAATATCATCGCCGGCCCGTGCGCCGTGGAGGGTGCAGAGGACATCCTCGACATCGCACACCAGCTCAAGGAGGCAGGGGCCACCGTACTCCGGGGGGGTGCGTTTAAGCCTCGTACCTCACCCTACTCCTGGCAGGGATTGGGGGAGGAGGGGCTCAAGATGCTGGCCCGAGCCAGGGAGGCCACTGGGATGGCGATCGTGACGGAGGCGCTGGACCCCGAAGGGGTCGACCTAGTCGCTCAATATGCCGACGTCATTCAAATCGGGGCCCGCAACATGCAGAATTATCCTGTGCTGCGTCGGGCTGGTCGATCCAATATTCCGGTGCTGCTCAAGCGCGGGATGTCCGCCACGATCGACGAGTTGCTCTTGGCGGCCGAGTATATCCTTGCCGAAGGGAACGAATACGTGATTCTGTGTGAGCGCGGTGTTCGAAGTTTCGACACGCACACCCGTAACGTGTTGGATCTTACAGCCATCCCGGTCGTGCAATCCCTTTCCCATCTTCCGATCATCGCGGATCCGAGTCACGGGACAGGGATTCGGGACAAGGTCATTCCGATGGCGCGTGCAGCCGTGGCCGCTGGCGCCGACGGCCTGATGGTAGAGGTACATGCCAACCCCCCGGACGCTCGATCCGACGGTGCCCAATCGCTTTACCCGGAGCAGTTCGGGGAGCTCATGGATCAGATCCGCGTGATTGCGGACGCTATAGGGCGCGAGGTGCAGCGGCCGGTCTAGGGGGCTTGTCGCCATGCCCCCCCTGCCATGGCTCCGCCCTTCTGTTCCGATCACACTCCTAGGAAAAATCCCCCCACTTCGAAGGCCAATCTCGCCCCCCCTGAACACCGTACGCCGCGGACACCGGTTCGAAGCGCTGGCTGAGGCCTTCCTGCACGAGAGAGGATGGCGAGTCCTTGAGAGGAACGTTCGTTTCCTCCGCAAGGAGATCGATCTGGTGGTGGAAAAGGATGGGATTGTTGTGTTTGTGGAGGCAAAAGGGCGTAGCGGGCCGGCGTTCGGACATCCCCTAGACGCCATTACTCGACGAAAGCGTCAAGCGATTTCTGTAGCCGCCCGCGGGTGGATTGCGCGTAGCGACTTCAGAGCGCGTTCCTATCGGTTCGACGCCGTCTCGGTGGGGTTGATGCCCGATGGAAGCTTTGACGTGGAGCATGTTGAGGGAGCGTGGACCGAGTGATTGCCTCGCCCTGAAGACCGGCGTCTACACTACGATTCCTGCGTGATTTTACGACGTTGACGCTCCTTTCACCGCGGTCTAACTTTGGGTGCCCCAGGTCCGTAGGGCGAAAGCCCACGAACTCCGTCAGGACCTTGCCGGTAGCAGCGGTAAGTGTGGTGATCGTTGCTGCGGGTCGCCTGGGGCATTTTTTTGCTTCTCGTGCGGCGTCTCGACCGACTGCGTGCCACCAGTGGTCGCCGTGTCGGGCCTCCGTACCACCGGACATGGAACCCTAATACGTTGTCCCACACAGCGTTAGCCCGTAAATACCGTCCTCGTCGTTTCGCCGATGTCGCGACCCAGAAACACGTCTCCGAAACGCTGCGCCGGGCCACCTCAGACGGTCGGGTGGGACATGCCTACCTTTTCAGCGGCCCCCGAGGCGTTGGCAAGACGACGCTTGCGCGCATACTCGCGATGGCCCTCAACTGCTCGGCTCGGGAAGAGTCGGGCGAGCCCTGCGGGGAATGTGAAACTTGCGCCAGAATTTGGAGTGGGCAAACCGCGCTGGACGTCATTGAGATCGATGCGGCCTCGAACCGAGGGGTGGACGATGCGCGGCAACTTCGTGAGCGGGCCATGTATGCACCATCACAGGAAGACGGTTTCAAAGTCTTCATCGTGGATGAGGCCCACATGCTCACGCGGGAGGCTTGGAACGCGCTGCTGAAGATCCTCGAGGAGCCGCCTCCACGAGTGATCTTCGTGTTTGCGACTACGGAGCCCCAGAAAGTCCAACAGACCGCTGCGCCGGTGCTGTCTCGATGCCAGCGATTCGACTTCCGGCGCATCGGCACTTCCGACATCATGGACCGCTTGGCGATTGTGCTCGAGCAGGAGGGGCTTCCGGCTCCGGAAGATGCTCTCAGAACCATCGCGCGGAAGGCCGACGGAGGGATGAGGGACGCCCTCTCTCTACTGGATCAGGTGATCGCTCTCACTGGCGGGGAAATCAGTCAGGAGTCAGTACGGCAGGTGCTGGGCTTGGTCGATAACGAACGTTATGTAGAACTCTTGGATATGTGGGCCGAAGGTAAACATGGCGAGATTTTCGAGTTCGTCGAACGGCTGCTCGACGAAGGGTACGACCTCGTGGAGTTTTACCACGGTCTGGTGGACTCGCTTCGAGCCCTTCTGAGGCTTTCGCTGGGGGGAACGCCCCCCGATCTCGATACGGACACGCTCGAGGCTTTTAGGGCAGGGCTCGCTTCCTTCAGCCCGGCGGACCTCACTCGGATGCTCGCGTTGGCATCTGACGTCGAAAGTTCCGGAAGCCTCAGGCGGAGCCCAAATCCCCAGGTAATGCTCGAAATGCTGCTCCTTCGTATCAGCTATGTGGATCGGACCGTCAAATTGGAGGAATTGTTGGCCGGCCTTGGCGGGACCCCGACGCCGGAGGTTGTGCCACGTCGGCCTTCCTCTGGAGGTGTATTGGCGGACGACTCGTCCTCCGGTCCGTCCATTGATACCCAAGAGGTTGCTCCACGGATGACCGAGGAGGCTCAAGAGGTCCCCGAGGAGGTTCCGGCTCCGGAGATGGAGGAAGAGGCTTCCGCTCAGAAACAAATACCCGGTGCGCTCGGGGCGGCGGAAGCGTGGGCCTTGTTGGTCGAAGAGGGTGCTGACGTTCCAAGCGGGATGCGCCCCTTTCTCAGGGCCGCCACCGTGTCCGACTCCGAGTCGGAGGGTGTAGTGGTCATCGAGCTTCCCGCCGGGCCTGGGCTGGAACGTCTCGAGGATCCATCGGCCCGCAGAGCCCTTCAAAAGGCGCTAGGGGGGTTGATGCATGCGGAACCCGAGATCGTGTTTCAGGCCTCCGGCGACGGGGCGCCCGCGCGGAGCGAGCGTATCAGCCCCGAGACGGTTCAGAAGGACAGAATGAAGGGTTTGATCAAGCGGGAACCGCGCCTGCAGCATGCGGTAGACGAACTCGACCTGGAATTACTAGATTGAATCCAACACGTTGCAAGCCAGGGGTTTGACGATGACGGACATTCAACAGTTTATGCAGATGGGCCAGCAACTTCAGGCGCGGATGGCCGAGTTGCAGGAGGAACTTTCAGTACGTGAAATCTCCGCCTCGGCCGGCGGTGGAATGGTCACGGCGACCGTCGACGGAAAGGGTGGTGTGACCCGGATCGTGATCGATCCAACGGTGGTGGATGCGCGCGACGTGGAGATGCTCGAAGACCTGGTGTTGGCAGCGATATCGGAAGCCCAGGGTAAGGCCCAAGGCCAATATGAGGAAGACATGCGGAAGGCTGCGGGCGGGATGCCGATCCAAATCCCCGGCCTGTTCTAGAAGGCTATTGAGGAAGTACAGCGGGTCGCGCACATGGCGCTTGTGCGCGTTCAGCCAAGGAACGACGACGAGGCATAGCAAAGCTACTCCGAGGAGGAGAGACGCCGGATCAACCGCACAACCGCCATGTGCCCACGGACAGGAAGGGAATGACCTTACAAGTTGAAGGGTTGCGGTGGCACGACCCCATCTCCGTTGTTGGAACTCCTAGCCGTAGCGAATGCTATGGCGCGTCGCTCCGCCTAGGAGCTGGGCCCGTGGCATCCGCAACGCGGCCCACTGTACTTCCTCAATAGCCTTCTAAT
>UINC01001352.1_pt1 | contig 23119 bp, 14 predicted proteins | sample 5385821 | NCBI WGS metagenome assembly UINC01 (sample SAMEA4666929, study PRJEB26691) | marine metagenome | isolation source: Pacific Ocean | place: Pacific Ocean | collected 2011-10-13 | reverse complement strand
TCGGACTTCGAATTTTCCGGTTGACGCAATCCAGTACGCTGGCGAACTGCCTGGCACATCTCCTTCGAAATCGTAGGTATTGGGGAGGGCGGGGATCACCCGTAGCCGCGCACCTCCGGTGATGTTATTGACCGTTGCTGTTACCGACCCTGCTTGGCCACCCGTAGTGGGTTCGGCAAGGAACTCGCCATTGGGTGTGATCTGCCCGACGAGGCCTTCAAGTTCCCAGCTCACCTCGCGGGCGAGTCGACGGCCTGAAATGCTATGACCCAGGCTTTGGGACACCAACTGTCCCCGTGCATCGAATAGGTCGACTCGGAGCGACACCAGCTGTCCAGGCTCAACAACCAGTTCAGTCGGTGAAACACGGACATGGGCTACTGGGTCGGTTGACGTTGGGAGCGAAGCTGGTGTCGGTAGGCGGCGCTCGACACGTGGCACCTTTGGGCCGATCGCGTATAGAGCTCGGTCTGTGACGACATAAACACGTCCATTCGCGATAGCGGGTGACCCCAACAATTCTTCGGGTTCAGTCACAGTGCCTAGTTGGACTTCCGACAGAATCTTGACCCCATCTCGACTTGGCTCAAGGATAAAAAAGCGTCCTGTCACCGAGCCGACGTACAGCTTGCCGTCTGCCAAAACCGGTGACGCACGTTGAATCGTGCCGATGTTTAATTCCCATAGCTTGCTTCCCGACGAGGTATCGAAGGCTGCCAGGTTTGCGCTGTTGTCTACTTGGTAGATCCGATCACCGTCGATGACGGGTGAGGAGTAACCACTGAGAACGCCGGTTACCTGCCAAGCAACGGCGTCTGAACCGAGGGCGCCGGTTTTTGTGGCGTCGATCGCCGCAAGCAATCCCATCTCACTGGTATCGAGATTTTCCTCCCCGTGGCTGACAAAAGCTCGGTCACCCGCGACCACGACACCAGTATTAACACCGCGTTTACTCATCGAAAAGTTCCACACTGGTTGACCCGTTTGCGGTTGGAGTGCGTGGACGGTGCCGTCGCCACCACCAGCGATGAGGAGCCGGGTTCCGCCGACTTCGCTAATAATCGGAGTTGAGTAAGTTGTGTCAAAGGCGCGGCCGCCCGGTGTGCTAACCCAGATAGTCTCGCCGGTGTCCTTGTCAAAAGCCATGAAGCGGTGACGTCCAATTGCTTGGTTGCCCCATCCCGAGGACAGCCCACTGATGATCACTAGGTCGCCATCGAGAACTGGGGACACGGTGCGCCCACCGTGGGTGGTAATGAGACCAAACTCTTCGTTCAACGATCGCTTCCAGCGCAGTTCCCCATGAGCAGTAAGGGATAGCAAACTCCCCCCAGCGCCGAAAACGTAGAGGTGTCCAGTAACGACATCGCTGACTGGCGACGCCCAACCCACCCGGTGAGGCGGCACGTCGCTCAAATACACATTAAACCGGTGCTGCCAGAGGAGTGCTCCGTTACTCACGTCGAACGCCATTAGACGTTCTTGGAGGTTTTCACCCTCACCGACGGCGTTTTGGATGTACACGTGTCCGTTGTTAACAATCGGGCCGGAGCGTCCACCATAGGGCACTCTCCACGCCAAGTTTTCACCGTCTGGTGACCAGGTTGCGATCAGACCAGTTTCGAGGGAGGTGCCGTCACGATTTGGCCCTCGCCAATCGGGCCAGTCGTTCGCCGTTGCAGGCACAACAGAAAAAGCCGTCAAGCTAATCCAGAGAGCAACGCGATTGAGGTGACGAGGACTAAGTTTGGTCATTTCGTTCAAGGAATCCGAATGACAGACATCCTGACCTTAATATGCGCATGTTTTGTCCGTCAAGGTGAAGAACGCCTGACCATTTGAGTCTGCAGACTGACGATTCCGATTCGCTATTTTCTTAGGAATCGTTGGGCAATGACTGCGAGTGGTGACCGCGCCTTTCCCAACGTTTGGCGAGGGAACCCCACACCTGTTTTCTTCTTGTGCCTAATAGATCAGTTTCAGTCCGAGTTGTAAACGCCTGGCAGAACCGGCTGAAAGGATACGTCCAAAAGTTGGTGAACCAAGAAATGCATCGGGCAGCCCAAGGTTGACTCGGTTTAGGACGTTGAACGCCTCAAGCCGAATCTGTACATCTAGGTCTTCGTTGAGAGACGCCTGCTTGAGCAGTGCTAAGTTGAGGTTCTGGAATCCCGGTCCATCGAGGATATTACGACCTGCATTCCCAAAGCTGCCGTACGGAGGGAGACTAAATGATGTGGTGTTAAACCAAGCAGAAGCCGATCGGTTCGGACGGGCTGGGTCTCCGGCAAGATTCGGCCGGTCGTTCATCCCGAACCCGAGTGCGGCGCGGCCTGTGTTGCTGTTGTCAACTTCGGGAAGGAGCGCCACGGTGAATGGTGAGCCGCTTTGTGCCGTGAAGATACCGGCAACCGTCCAGTTTCCGAAGATATGAGAGGCTAGGCCATCGATAACGAACCGCTGGTCTAGGCCGAACGGCAGGGCGTAGGAGAAACTCATCGAGAAACGATGTCGGATGTCGAAACTCGAGCGCCCTCTCTCGGCTTTCGGATTATTACTGTCCTGTGGAAAATTGGGGTCGCCTGCACTCGTAAAAAAATCCGAGGCATCGTCGGTCCCTTTACCGAGGGTGTAGGCGGCATGCATCGTAAGACCGTTGAGCATTCGCTGCTGAGCCTTTACCTGCAAAGCGTTGTAGCGCGATGTGGCGGTTGACTCTAATGCAACAATGTCGCCGAACTGCGGATTTGGCCGAAGATTGTACGGTTGTGGGCTCGGCGCGGCCTGATTAATGTCGCGTGCGGTGAGCAAATTGTGCCCCTTTGAGCCGACGTAATTCACCTCCACCGACCGTCGATTGCCGAACTGATGCTGGATGCCAACGCTCCACTGCTGTAGCCACGGGGTCTTTAGGTTGCGATCGAATGCCAACGCTGACGGAGGCGTCGCTATCGGAAACTGAGTCGGAAATGGGTTAGCTAGTGTCAGCGGAGCTCCCGGTAGCGGATACCACAAGTTGAAATCGAAGAACGGGGGATTAAAATACAGCCCCTCGCCAGGTGCTAGGGCCGACCGATTGTAGTAAATCCCATATCCACCGCGAACCACAGTGTTGTTGCTCCTACCGGGCGTCCACGCGAGCCCGAAGCGCGGGGCGATGTTGTTGTAGTCGGTTGCATAGCCGCCACGAGGGATACTCTTGGTGCCCACTTGGACGACCGCCTGTGATACGGGGTCAAAAACGTTTGCACGGTCATTGGTGTCGACAGGGGGTGAAGTGACTTCGTACCGAACACCGACGGACACCGTAAGGCTAGAGTTGAGCCTAATCTCGTCCTGGAAGAATGCGTTAAAGCTCTCAGTGCGTAGCTGCTGGCGGTTGTCCAGTGTGGCGCCCCCTGTCATGAGGGGCAGACCAAGCAGGAGATCGGCGAGCGCGTTACCTGTGAAGTACGGTTGGCTGGTGAATGTTAGAAAACCTCGTGACTGGACATCACGGAATGCCTTCTGGCGGGTGAAGTGTGCATCAAAACCGGCTTTCAGTAGATGAGGTCCACGAACGAAGCTAAGCGAGTTCAATACTTGTAAAAGGTTGGTCTCGCTATGCTGCGGATTATTGAACTCGTCGCCGATGGGTGAGTAGCCGGTGACTTTAATAAAGCTAAGGCCGAAATCCCGAGGATTAGCCGACATTTCTGGCAGCCCTACAGTGCTGTTAAGGCTGTTACCGAAATTCTGGTGAAATACACCGGTGGACACCCGACTGAACGCTACCCGCAGGTCGTTCACAACGGCCGGCGAGATGACTTGGGTCTGACTGACCATGAGATTCTGAGCTCGGCGTTCAATGTTTGACCCAAAACCCGGTACCTCGGCGAAACCTGTCCCCGAGAACGGTTCAAATAACCGCCGATCTCCGAAGCTATAGCGCGCTGTCAGTCTGGACCCAGCGCCGAGCGTGTGATCGATTCGGGCATCAAAGCGATCATTACGGTCACGCTGATTAGGCGACGCAATGTAGTTTTCGAAGGGAACATTACGATTCGGGAGCGGGTAGAGGTTGGCGATTGCTTTGCCAATTGGATTCAAGTACGGTGCCGGAATGACGTCGCCTGGAAAACGCTGGCCCGTGAACGGGTTGGTTGGTGGTGTAAGCAAGCTGGCTGACAAATCACCCTGCCGCTCGGCGAGCGTCGGCACATTTGCGATCTTGGTGACCCCCTCTTTGAGTCGCAGGCCTTCGTAATCGGTGAAAAAGAATGTCCGGTCCTCAATCAATGGCCCACCGAGTGACATGCCGAACTGATTCCGCCGGTAGTCTGGTGCCGGGCCATCGGTTGGTGCGAACGCATTCCTAGCGTTTAGCGCTTCTGTGCGGAAGAACTCGTAGGCCGTACCACTAAACTGATTAGTACCAGTCTTTGTCGTGACGTTGACCTGGGCGCCGGCATGACGGCCAAAAGACGCATCGTACGTGCTGGTCAGGATACGAAACTCCTTGATCGCGTCGATTGTCGGTCGCACGGCCGGGGTGTTCAGTTTGGGGTCGACGTTGTAGGCACCATCGAGTAGGAACGCATTCGCATTTTCGCGCGCGCCGTTGACGCTCATGGCGAAGTCGCCACGAACCGATGCTGCCGACCCTTGCGGAGACGGCGAGGTTCCCGCTGCGAGCAACGCGAGTTCGAGGAAATTCCGTCCGTCAAGGGGCAACTGGACAATCTGTTGGTTATCAATAACCGTCGTTAATGCAGAGGAATCTAGCTCAATCGGTGTATCGGGTGCGGTTACGATCACCTGCTCTGTAACCACGCCGAGCTCGAGTTGAGCATCTAGACGAAGTCGCTGACTGACTTGGAGCACCACGCGGCTAACGTAGGTCTTGTATCCGTCCCGTCCGATTGAGATGCTGAATTCACCGGGCGGCAGCTGCGAAAAAACGAAGGCACCCTCGCCACTGGTAGTTATGACACGACGGATGTTGGTCGAGGTGTTTACGATCTCCACTGTGGCCCCAGCAATACGGGCATCAGTCGAGTCAGTTGCCGTGCCACGGATGGATCCTAGGTGGGTTTGGGTCAGGCCGGTCACCACCGCCAGTGCGATTATCGCGAAAACCGTTACGGTCCGCATTTCATTGCCCGCTCCTATCGCCGACCAGCTTAATTCACTGCAAAAACCCTCGCTGGACCACCCGACCCACGCTCATGCTTTGGCGCACCCACGATAATGGTTGCACCCGCTGCCGGAACGGTGTCGAGGTTTGCGAGAAGCTCAACGCCGTATTTTCCAGCAGGCAAGAATGTTCGGTGGGCTGGGTAGCCTTCAGCGTTACCGGTATCGAGGCTGAAGGTATCAACGCCTACACCGACGATGTCCCGTTCTTCACAAAGGAACGAAGCCGCTTCCCCACTGAAGCCGGGCCAGTGCGTTACTCCTGCTTCGTCTGCGTTCGTGAACGCTTCGGTGTCGTGGATTCGGTCTCCCCACCCCGACAGCATCGCTACAAATGCTTTTTCGGGTAGGCGGCCGTGTAGCTGCTCCCAGGCGAGAATGTCGTCGATAGTCACAACCGTGTCAGGATTACTGCTGGCCCGCGCGGCAATTGACAGGACCACCAGCGGTGCGAAGAAGCGCTCGGCTGGTAATTGATCCGTGGTTAAACCACCTTCAGCAAAGTGCATAGGAGCATCCATGTGTGTGCCGGTGTGTTCACCGAAAACCAGGTCGTTATTGTAAACACCGTTTTCCTCAAGGCTTGAAGTCTGGCGCATCTGTGGTTTTGTAAGTGACGGGTAAACCGGGATCGACATTCTGAGCACATGTGTCAGGTCGAAGATCCGGTCAAATTTCCCCGATTGCGGCTCAGGATTTACCGCGGTCGATGGTTCAACTGGAGCGCTTCCCCCGCACGCCGCGCCAAGGGTGGCCGTCCCGATAGTGCCCAGCAGTTCCCGCCGCGACACTGTTCGACGAACTGTCTCAATGACATGTGGTGCACACATGAGCTCTCCTCGCTAATAACTTCAGTATTATCCGCGAAGCCCAAGTGTAGTCCTTTCTGTGTCTATAATTCCAAGACCCATGACCGCCACCAAGTCCATCCGGCAAGTATTGGCCAAATACCCCCGGAATGAGTTAATCAGAACGCCGACGCCCCTGGTGCATCTGAAACACCTGAGTGAGCGTTTGGATGTTGATCTATTTATTAAGCGAGATGATCTTACTGACCTAGCCTTGGGCGGGGACAAGCCACGTAAGCTGGAATACGAGACGGCCAAGGCGAACGCCCAGGGTGCAACCGTACTGGTTACCTGCGGCAGCGCGCAGAGTAATCATGCACGCCTGACGACTGCTGCTGCCAGGAAGCTAGGACTTAAGAGCGCGCTCGTCCTAAGTAGTGACGGATTGAAAGCGTTTCAGTCCAATCTCCTGACGGTTTACCTAATGGGTGCGGAGGTTCGATTTGTCGAGACTAGGGACCACTGGGACTTGGAATCACACGCCCTGGCATTTTGCGAAGAGTTGCGGTTGAAAGGAGAGCGGCCCTACTACATCCCGGTCAGCGGAACGACGCCGACGAGTTGTCTGGGATATGTTCGCGCGGGACTGGAGTTGGTTGACCAGTTCGAGTTACAGGACATTAGGCCCGATGCGGTTTACATTCCATTCGGCACTGGCGGCATCTTCACCTCGACCTTACTGGCACTTCGTGAGCGCGGCGTTGAGTGTCCTCTCATCGGCATCAGCGTGAACGCGTCTCAACAAAAGTGCGAGGAAAATTTGGTGAAATGGTGGGCTGGAGTCTGCCGACTACTTGAGGTCGATCCAAACCGTTCTCATGAGGGCTACGAAATCCACGACGGCTACATTGGGCAGGAGTACGGTGACGCCACCGAAGGTTGTCTCGATGGCCTTATGCTAATGGCTGAGACGGAGGGAATCTTACTCGACCCAGTCTACTCAGCTAAGGTTTTCTCAGGGTTGCTCGCCCACCACGCCGCCGGTCGCTGGCCGTCCGGCACCCGGCTAGTCTTCATCCACTCTGGAGGCACGCCGGCTCTCTTCGCGTACCACGACAAGATCAAGCAACACCTTATTAAGCGTGGGCGAATAATCGACGCATGAGTCGGATTGTCGCATTTGCTGTCGTCTTCGGCGTGCTCGCTCAAGCGTTGCCTGCCAGCCATTTAGCCAACGAAGTGTCGGCCAGCGAGGCCATGCAACCTCAGGCCTTTGGCCTCTGTTGCAGTTAAGGTCGTTTTCGTTCGGGGAGAGTGTCCCCCCAAGTGCAAGGGCTGCGCTATGATGGTGGAGTTGTAAGACCCTTCTTACCGCATTTAATACCTTTAACTACCCGCATCGTAACCAAGGCGGGTGAGGCAAAGAAGCTATGGTGGAAATCGCCATTATCACGTTGTGTTTACTGTTGAATGCCTTGCTTTCTGCGACAGAGACTGCGTTTGTGTCGGTTGGTCGTCCTGAGCTTCGTGCCATGGCGCACGCTGGGTATCCCGGGGCTTCTGGTCTCTTGGCGCTTCGTGAGCGCCCCGAACGGACACTCTCGGTCGTTCAGCTCGGGATCACGATGGTAGGGCTAATCTCGGGTGCTGTTGGAGGTGCCGGCGCGAGCGAGACTCTAAGCCCGGTGTTTGAGCGTGAGTTTGGGCTAAGTAACGCATGGGCAGATTTCATCGCAATCACGATTGTCGTGGTGCCCCTGACATATCTGACGGTCGTCGTGGGTGAGATTGCGCCCAAGGCCCTAGCGTTGCGCAGTCCCCACCGGATTGGCTTGAGCGGTGCATTCTGGTTGACGACTCTCGACCGCCTTCTATCACCAGCTGTGACAACACTGGAATGGTCCACTAAGGTCGTCATGCGCTTGTTTGGGGTTGCCCGGAATGCAGCCAGGACTGACGCTGAACGAGACGCAGAACAGTTATCGGATGCACATGAGCGCTACATCCTCAACCTCGTGAACATTGAAACCAAGAGTGTCGGTGATATTGCACTTCCGTGGGAGAGCGTTACTTCTGTGACTCTGTCGCAGTCTGCTGATGAGGTGATGTCGGTGGTTGTCAAATCTGGCCACACGCGATTACCGGTCTGTGAGGCGGACGGCCTCGTAAGGGGCCTGCTCCACACGAAGGAATTTATGGCGTTCAGGTTGGCGGGGGAGGATCAGTGGCACTCGCTTGTCCGTCCGGTACTTTCTGCGCGTCGAAATGATCCTCTGCTAAGAGTGCTTCGCGTGATGCAGGAACGCCGGAGCCATTTGGCCATGGTGTATCAACATGATGAGTCCCCGCTCGGTGTTGTAACACTCGAGGACATCATTGAAGAAGTTTTTGGTGATGTGTTCGACGAGGACGATGATCAGATGCTCAGTCGGTTGCTAATCCGCGCGCGGCCATAGTGCACGCCGCGGAGGCTCCCGATTCAGTTGACCAGAACTAACTAGGCCGACTCTCGTCTAGTTGCATGTGGGCAGTGGTCTCGAGTCGATCAGACATCAAGGTGGTCAGCCTCGTCAGCGCGCTCCGTAATGAAACGGTAACGTGCTGAGGCGTCTTTACCCATTAGGTTATTGATCACCCGGTCCGTGATGATGTGGTCAGTGATGTTGACCTTAAGGAGCCGCCGGGTTTTTGGATTCATAGTTGTTTCCCAGAGCACCTTGGGCATCATTTCGCCCAAGCCTTTGAATCTCGTAATTTCCGGTGTGGCTTTTCCAGGACCCGGCTTGCCGTGTTTGGTGATGACCGCGTCACGCTGGGCCGTGTCGAGTGCCCAGTGAGTTTCCTTGCCAATGTCGATCCGGTAAAGCGGTGGTTGCGCGAGAAACACCTTGCCGTTCGAAATGAGCTGCGGAAGATGACGGTAGATGAATGTCAGTAGTAGCGTCGCGATGTGATTCCCATCCGAGTCAGCGTCGGCCAACAGGATGAGCCGTTCGTAACGCAGTCGCGACAAATCGAAGTTTTTTCCAAGGCCACAGCCGAGTGCGGTCACCAAATCAGAAAGCTCCTTGTTTTCCAAAACTTTTGTGATCGTGGCACTCTCGACATTCAGGACCTTACCGCGTAGCGGTAAAATGGCCTGACGGGTCCGATCGCGACCCTGCTTAGCCGATCCCCCTGCTGAGTCACCCTCCACGATGAAGAGCTCGCTATCGGGCGCGCCTGACCGAGTACAATCACTGAGTTTCCCGGGTAGATTTAATCGATTCGACGTAGCGCTCTTACGGGAAACTTGCTCCTGAGCCGCACGGCTTGCCTCTCTGGCGCGCGCTGCGAGAATGACCCGCGCGACGATCGCCTCAGCGACGGAACTGTTGTGGTTCAGCCAGTGCTCGAGTACCGGACGTACTGTCGAGTCGACGACGGCTGTCAGCTCGGGGTTGTTAAGCCGGTCCTTGGTTTGGCCTTGGAACTGCGGGTTACCCATGAATACGCTGAGGATGCCGATTAGCCCTTCGCGTAAGTCTTCCGCAGTAATCGTGACTCCCTTAGGTGACAGTTGGTGGGTATCTATGAAGTTGCGTACCGCCTTACCGAGTCCCGTACGGAAGCCGTTCTCGTGGGTCCCACCCGAGCCAGTTGGGATCCCATTGACATAGCTCCGTAGGTTCTCCTCGGTTGATTCCGTCCAGTGTAAGACGAGGCCGATACGGACCCCGCTGCCGTTTGCATCCTTGAGCATCGTGAATGGGGCCTCATGGACCACTTTGGCCGACCGTTCCGAAACAAGGCCCCGCAGGTACTCGACTAGGCCGTCGTTGTGCTGATGGACGACCTTGGTCTTTTTGGTCTCGTCCTCGAAAGTAACTTTTAGGCCCTGATGGAGGTAACTGATAATTTCCAGACGCTCGCCAAGAAGCGCAGGATCGAACTGGACCTTAGGAAAAATGGTGGGGTCGGGTCTGAACAAGACAGTGGTACCCGTGCCGCGGGAGGTGCCGATTTTCTTGACCGGTCCTGTCGGTTTACCTCGTTTGAAGCGCTGCTGCCATTGATGGCCGTCGCGCTTGGACGTTGCCACGAATTCCTTTGACAACGCGTTCACAACGCTTGCACCGACGCCGTGCAGGCCACCCGCTGTCTTGTAGGTTTCCTGTTCGAATTTCCCACCGGCGTGCAGGGTAGTGAAAATGACCTCCATGGCACTTTTCTTCGTCTTGGCGTGTCTGTCCACCGGGACACCGCGGCCGTCGTCATTCACTGTCACGGAGGCGCCGTCGGCGTGTAAAGTCAGTGCGATCGATGACGCGTGACCATTCATCGCTTCATCGACTGCGTTGTCGACGATTTCCCAGACGAGATGGTGGAGACCAGGGGAGCCCACCCCGCCGATGTACATGCCCGGTCGCTTTCGAACGGGTTCAAGTCCCTCGAGAACTGTGATGTTTTTCGCTGTATAGCTGCGTGCCATAAATGTGCCTATTAGATGTCAGCCTCAGTTGTCGACTGGTACGGTCGGCACCTCGGGCTGGGCTGGAACGACTCGCATGAATTGTCCTCGTTGGAGGAGTTCCCGGCCTTTCCCGCCGCGCCCAGTGACCTCATATTTTGCGGTGCTGATGGTCTGTGTCGCGCTGCGGCTGGTTTCCACTGTCAGCAGGTTGCGTTCGCCCGTCGATGCCACGAAGCCGAGCACGCGGTCGGCGTCCCGCTTGATCTTAATCAGGATTACACCCTTGCCGGGTCCCGAGAGATAGTTAATCTCGTCAGCACGGCAAAGGAGTGCTCGTGCCTGCTGCGTCGCAACGATCAAGATTTCTTCGCCGGTCGTGGTGGCGACACCAATGACCTCGGCGCCTTTCGCGGGACGAGCGAACCGGCGCCCGGTACGGGTGCTTGGTTCGACGAACGACTGGAGGCCAAAGCGCAGACTGTAGCCGTCGCTGGTCACCGCGACTCCGTGCACCGGGGGGACATCATCCTCCGTCGCGGCGACAATGTCGCCGGTGGTTGCTCGAGGATCGAGGCTTACCGCTGCAACGATCCGCTCGCCATCTTTCAGTTTAAATAACCGTTGAATCGGTTCACCGTGACCGGTTGATGCTGGCACGTCAATGATCCGACATGTGTAGGCGGTACCGTAGTTAGTGAAAAACGCAGCCGTCGATCTTGTGCTGCCAGCTAGGACGCTCAGTACCGAATCACCTTCACGTAGACGGGTTGTAGATAGGTCAGGGGGGTTCTTCTGGCGTTTTACCCAACCGTCGCGCGATACGATGACGAAGTTATCTTCTTCGACGATGAAATCTTCAGCTGAGTATTCGATGTCGTCCTCATCGGGCTCAATGGCCGTCCGGCGGCCGTCGGCCTTCGCGCTCCCGTAGGTTTTTTGGATGTCCACAATTTCGTTGCGGACCAGCGTCCAGCGAGCTTCTTCGTCCTTTAGTAAGCTACCGATTTTTCGTGCCCGTCGTTTCTTGGCTGAGAGTTCTTCTCGAATTTGAAGAATTTCCAGTCGTGCTAGCCGATAGATCTTTAGTTCAAGGATTGCATCGGTTTGCTCAGCATCGAGCGAGAAGCGCTTCATTATTTTCTTTGCGGCATCGGCTTTTCCGTCGGAGCCGCGTATCAATTTGATGATGGCGTCGAGGGCGTCGAAGACTTTCGCAAAGCCTTCGAGAATGTGTATCCGCCGTTTGAGTGCTGCCAACTCGTGCTCGAGCCGTCGGGTAACCACAACCAACCGGAACTTTAGGAAGTTAAACAACACTTCATGCAGGTCGAGCTGATAGGGCCGGCCAACCTCTCGCCCGTCTGGGAGTTCTTCTGGCACAAGGCACGTTAGGTTGACGGTGATGCTCGTTTGTAACGGCGTATGCTTGAAGAGATAGGCCAACACCATCTTCTCGTCTGCTTCTCGCTTGAGTTCTAGTGCGATACAGATTTCGTCGGTGGAGAGGTCCCTGACATCGAGCAACGGCGGCAGCTTGCGACTTAACGCCACGTCGGCGATTCGCTCGATGAGTTGCGCTTTGTTCACGGTGTAGGGCACGCTCGTGATGTAGACGAGCTTGCCACTGCGCGTAGTGGGTCCAGTTTTCCAGGTAGCGCGCAGACGGATAACACCCGAGCCAGTTTTGTAGATACTCTTTAGTTCTTTGGGCGAGTTCAAGATCTGACCCCCGGTCGGGAAGTCAGGGCCTTTAACCCACTGGCATAGTCGGACCGAGCTCAGCTCGAAATCACTGTCGAGAAGCTTGAGTAGCGCGGTACAGACTTCGCCAAGGTTGTGCGGCGGGATATTGGTTGCCATGCCGACCGCGATACCGGTCGAGCCATTGATGAGCAAGTTGGGGAGACGCGAGGGAAGAACCGTCGGCTCTTGGCGGCTACCGTCGTAGTTGGGCTGGAAACTCACCGTTCCCTGATCGATTTCGGCAAGAATATCGTCCGCCACTCGTGCGAGACGACATTCGGTGTACCGCATCGCTGCTGCGCGGTCGCCATCGAGTGACCCGAAGTTGCCCGAGCCGTCGATGAGGGGGTAACGCAATGAGAACGGCTGTGCCATGCGCACTAGGGAATCGTAGAGGGCCGTGTCGCCGTGCGGGTGGTAATTTCCCATAACGTCGCCGACTACCTTGGCGCACTTGCGATGCTTAACATCAGCTGTGAGACGCTGGTCCCACATCGTGTAGAGGATGCGACGCTGCACAGGTTTGAGTCCGTCGCGAACGTCAGGTAGCGCGCGGGAGGTGATCACCGAAAGAGCGTAATTAAGGTAGCGCGCTTCCGCAGCTTCATGCAGAGAGACGCTGGGCTCTTCGGGCACGCCGCTGCCCTTCCGCTTTCCGCGCGACAGTGAAGCGTCGCCTTCGGTGAGATCGAGCAGTGCTCCCCTCTTTTTCTTGGACTTTCGACGAGCCAAACTGCGAGCACCTCCTTAGTCGCTGGGGAGTAGTGGTTTACCTACGAGAAGAAAACAACCCAGGGACTCTTCCCTTGTTTCGGTCGTTCGGTGTGGATCGTTAGGTGGCCCGACGGGTCAGGTCCACGGGTCGGGTTCGTAGCCGAGCAGGTGAAGAAACTCGGCGATAATCATCGCTGTTGCACCCCACACCCGTATCCCCGAGAGATCGAAGTACGGAACGTCGATATCAAGGCCGTCGCGTGTCTGGTGACGGCGCCCAAGACAACCCGGCTCAAGGAGCACTTGGACCGAAGCTTCCAAGACCCGGGTGACTTCACCAGAGTTGGGTCGAAATTTGGGCCGCTCCGATATGGCACCGACGATAGGATATAGAAGAAAGCTGCTGACCGGGATTTGAATCGGGGTGAGTGTACCCAACACGCGTACGGTTTCAGGTTGCACACCACATTCTTCGAATGCTTCTCGTAACGCTGCAGCCTCGATAGTCTCGGAAGGCTCAAGGGTGCCGCCAGGTAACGAGACTTGCCCACCATGCCGAGGCAGCGTGCCAGCTCGCTCAGTTAAGAGCATGTGGGGCTTTCCGTCGAGAGGATATAGAAGAAGGAGGCCGGCCGCTTTACGTAACGAAGTCTTATCCTTGTGTAGCGGCCGGCGTGGGCGGGGCGCCATATCAAGGTGGGCCGCCTCGCCGGGTTTTTCCCGGTACAGGGCCGCACGAACGTGATTTTCAAAAGCGCCGAACGAAGAAAACAGTGGAGAAATGGACTTATCCATTGGCAACAGCAGCGATACGACGCGGCAGCGGGTGGGGCAGCCCTGGGCGTCGCGTGTTGCGGTGCCCAGGGCAGGAAGTGACTACTGAAGACGGATGGCGTTGATTACGATTGGCGTTGACGGCACATCCCGATAGGGTCCGCTCGTCCCAGTGGCTGCATTCTCAATTTGATCAACCACGTTCATTCCGTCCGTAACCTTGCCGAAGACCGCGTAGCCGTATTGAGCAGGGTCGGTACCTCGGTTATTTAGAGCACGATTATTTACGGTATTAATAAAGAACTGCGCCGTTGCACTGTCAACTTCGCCGGTACGTGCCATCGCCAGGGTACCCCGCTCGTTTCCCACGCCGTTAGTCGCTTCGTTCTTGATCGGTGCGTTGGTCTCCTTCCGCATCATTTCTTGGGTGAAGCCGCCACCCTGAATCATGAAGCCCTTGATCACTCGGTGGAAGATCGTGCCGCCAAAAAACCCAGACTCCACATAGCCAAGAAAGTTCTCAACGCTAATCGGCGCCTTGTCTCGATAGAGCTCGGCTGTAATGTTCCCAACACTGGTTTCAATGACGACGACCGGGTTTTGGGCCGAGGCGGGGACGGCAGCAAACAGGACACTGAGACACGCAGTTCCGACAACAGCACGCAGGGGCATGAGGGACTCCTTAATTTGACAAGATGAACATCACTGGGCGCCTGAACTCATATATTTCGGATTGCGATCCGAAACCTTTGATTCCATAGGGGCCGGGATCAGGTTAGGCTGACGGAGACAACGTATATTGACGGAACCGGCAGCCCGCAACCCGGTCCCGAGTATGCATAATTATCGGCTAACCTGTCTAGTCGCCTAGCGCAGCCCAGCTCATTTAGACCAGTGGCGCAAGTTCGTTGGGGTTTTGTAAACTATGGACACGTGGCATATTGATGCTGACACGAATTAATGAGCATCCTCGATAAGATCCGGCCTCACCCAGAGTGGAAGCACGAAGACCCAGCGGTTCGCGTTGCGGCTGTACGGCAGCTTGCTGATGATGAGGATACGGACGAAATCCTGCTTGAAATATTGAGAAGCGATATCGACGCGAAAGTGCGTCAGGTAGCAGTTGAGCGTCTGGACGATCTTGAGGCGCTGACGGCGATTGTGCGTGAAGAAGCGGATGAAATGGTGCGCGCGACGGCAACCGCTATTTTGGTCGATCTAGTAACAACCACTAACGATGTCGCGATTGGCGTTGCTGCACTCAGGGCGCTTACCGATCAACGGGACCTTGCTGATGTGGCACGTGCCGCCGAACATGAGTCGATTGCCACCGAAGCTTTGACGCGGGTGACCGAAGTCAAATTACTCGGTGGGTTGGCGCGCCGCGCTGGCTATAACGGCGTACGCCTTGAAGCGCTTTCAAGACTTAGCACCGATGAGACCGGTGAACTTATCGCGGTGGCAATAAAAAGCGATCACAAGGATGTTGCCCTTACTGCGTTTAGCCGATTGGCTGAAGCGCCGCCGTCAAACACAGATGCAGCTCATGGTTTAGCGGCAATCGCCTTGCGTGCCAAGAATAAGATTGTGGTCCGGCGAGCAAAAGCAGTGATCAAGGAACGAGAAATAGCAGCTGGTGCTGATGCTGACAGCGAAGCCAAGCGTCTGGAGCTCTGTGAACGGGTTGAAGGTCTGAGTGGTTCTGAAGACTGGTCGGTTGTTATCGATGGACTACGCGAAGCGGAGAGCGCCTGGTCTAATCTTGGCGGAGCCGACCAATCCGAAGACGGTTGCTCGAATCGATTCGTGACCGCGGTAACCGTACTAAAAAAACGTATTGACGAGCATCATCGGTCTCAGGCGGATGAGGCTCTGCGACACAAGAAGCGGGCCGAGGAGGCTGCGCCACGGGTCACCCTATGCGAGTGTGTCGAGCGCGCTGAGGGTAAAGATGTGCCGGCGGAGGTGGAGTCGGCAAAGACGGCCTGGGAGGTGTTACCGGCTGCAGAGTTGTTAAGCGTCGAGGAAAGCTCTGGACTGACGAGACGGTTCGACGATGGATGTGCCTCAGCGCTCAGGCGTCATGAAATGTTCAGTGAGATTCTCTCCTGGCGACACCAGGTCGAAAAAGATCTTGAATTGATAGAAGCGAAGGTTACCGCGGGCGCTCTTGACGAGGTCTCATCGACCTGGCCGTCTTTAAAGAAGGGATGGCCAAGGCTTGAAGGTTCTTGGACAGAGGGGCTCCGAGAGCGGGTCCATGCGATCAACGATGCGCTGCGCACGAAGAAAGAAGCTATACGCGCTTCAGAAACTGAACGGCGTCGGATTAATCTCTCGCAGTTGACGCAGCGTTGCGATCAGCTTGAGGCGCTCACCGTTTCGCCTGCGATGACATTGAAGCAGGTGGAGCGCGGCTACCGAGACGTCCGCAAGGCACTCGAGCATACACCGGCCTTGCCAACAAAACACGACCGTACTTCACTTGAGGCGAGGTTGAAAGCGTTGCAGAAGATGCTCAATTCGAAGCTGTATGAGCTTCGTGAGATCGAATCCTGGAGGCGTTGGGCAAATGTGAATGTCCAAGAAGAACTTTGTCAACGTGTTGAGGCGTTGGCCGACCGTGAAGACTTGGCGGAGGTAGCACGTGAGTTGCGTGAGGTCGTTGCCCAGTGGAAAACTGTTGCGACGGTGCCACGTGAGCGAGCTGCTGAGCTTTGGCAGCGCTTCAAGACTGCCCATGATCAGGCTTATGCGAGGTGCGCAACATATTTTGCAGAGCAAGCCAAAGCTAGGAAGGCAAATCTAATAAAGAAGATAGCGCTGTGTGAGCAGGTTGAAGCATTAGTGACATCGACCGATTGGCTCAAGACGGCGGCGCGTATCGTTAAGTTGCAGGCCGACTGGAAGGCCATCGGTGGAGTGCCAAGGAAGCATTCACAAGCGACCTGGAAGCGGTTTCGTGGAGCTTGCGACCAGTTTTTTGAACGACGTAAAGCAAATCTCAATCAACAGAAGGAGGTCTGGGCAAAGAACTACTCCCATAAGGAGGCGCTCTGCAAACAAGCTGAAGCGTTAGCCGAGTCGGCTGATGCTGAAGCAGTAAAAACGGTTAGACGGCTTGAGTTGGAATGGCGGAGGATTGGGCCCGTCAAACGAAGCAAGTCGGATGCAATCTGGCAACGGTTTCGAGTTGCCTGCACGAAAGTTTCGGAAAGGTTGACCGAGCAGGAAGAAGCGCGGCTGGCCGACCAGATTGCTGCTCGTGAGACGTTGTGCGCAAGTCTTGAAGCACTTCTTCCTCCCGAATCAGTTGCCAGAGGCGAGGCGTCGCCAACCCCACCGGAGGATATGGCAGACCAAGTGTCAGCCGTTCGTCGTCAGTGGGGGCAGGCTGATGGATTGCCGGAACAGCGAGCCCGGCAGCTCAACTCCAGATTCCATGATTCGATCGGTAGGCTCGTCGAGAGGTTTCCCGAGGCATTTCATGATACGGACCTCGATCCGGAGGTGAGCCGACAGAGGATGGAGCTGCTGTGTGAACGGATTGAGAGTCTGCTCATGTCGGACAAGGTGGATACTAAGACCGAATTATCTCCAGCCGAGCTTCTAGCCAGTAGCTGGCGTGAGACGCTAGCTGCCAATACGATGGGTGCCAAGGTCGATCCTGCGGCCGAGCGTCGTGCGAGCGTGGAAGAAGCCAGGCGGGTTCAGCTAGAGTGGAAGCGGCTCCCACCGCCATACGGTGAGGAGGGAAAACGTATAACCAAGCGGTTCACACAAGCCTGTGATCGGTTCTTCGCTCAGAGTAAGCGTAAGCCTACCAAGCCGTCACGCCAGACGGGCTAGGGTCCCACACCAGAACTATTTGGGCAGCCAAGTCTGGTGCCGGTAGGCCGCATCCCAGAATAGCCATTCATACTGGCTCCCGCGGCGGTATTGCTCGTGCATTCGCTCGCGTGTCGCGGTGTCGGCACTGGCGGCCACCGAATCGATCACTTCGAGGAAGGCGGTGACAGTCTTGGCGTATCTAGGTGAGATGTAGTCGTCGATCCAGGCCTGGTATGTTGCGTTCGGTGAGCCCTGAGCCTGTAGTGCCTTCCCGACCTCCCAGTAGATTAAGTAACACGGCAACAGGGCTGCAAGTGCTTCTTCGAACGGTCGGTCATGGGCGGTCGCGATGAGGAAGTTGATGTAGGCGAAACCGTCCGGCGTCGACTCGATCTGCGCGATGTCCGCCGAGGACAGGCCATGTGTCGCGAAGACTTCTTCGTGCAGTCGGCGCTCTGCCGCAAGGCTGCCTTGTGCGTCGGCCTCAAGCTGGCGGGTCCATCGCGGGTCCGGTGCCTTGCCGGCCGCCACGCTCAGCGCGTTCGCGAAAGCTCTTAAGTAGCGAGCGTCTTGCACAGTGTAAAAGGCGAAGGTGTCTGGACTAAGCGAGCCATCCTGCATCTCACGGAGAAACGGGTGTTCGAGAATCGCGTCATACACATCCCGGTTGGCCTCCCACAGCTCGTCGGAAAATGTTTGGGCTGCCAAAGGTTGTGTGGCCAAGCCCATTGCGATCAGGGCGGCAGAAAGTAACCGACTCTCCCACATCTTGCTTATCCAGAATTTCATAAGGAATCTCGCTATCTCCCATCCAGGTGTTCGATAAGCGTTGGTGATGGCGGTCGTGTACGTTGGAGACGTTCGGCGACCGCTTCGGCTTCACGCATCACCCGTAGCACGTTTACGCCGAGAATGCCCATCACGTGCTCATCAGTGTAACCTCTCCGTAGCAGTTCGGCCGTCAGGGACGGGTAGGTCGACACATCCTCTAAACCTACCGGCACACTTGAGATTCCGTCGAAATCACTGCCGATACCGATGTGTTCGAGCCCTGCGATGTCGCGGACGTGATCGATGTGGTCGGCGACCTGGCTGAGCGTTGCGCGCGGCGTCGGATTCGCTTCTAGCCAGGTTTGCATTCCGGCTTCGATGGCGTTCGCGTTGCCAGGATACGCGGCTTCCAATCTTAACTCCTCCACCTCGGCTGCTCGGCCATGGCCCGCGACGTCAGGCGAGATAAACTGCGGCACGAAGGTCACCATTACGACACCGCCATTCTCGGCTACCAGGCGAAGCACGTCATCTGGCACGTTACGCGGCACGTCAGTCAACGCGCGCGCGGAGGAATGCGAAAAGATGACCGGGGCTTCAGTTACGCGGAGGGTGTCCCGCATTGTATCAGGCGAGACATGGCTCAGGTCGATAAGCATGCCGAGCCAATTCATCTCACGGATGACCTCCTCGCCGAATCGCGATAGTCCACCAAGTACCGGTTCGTCGGTGCTGGAATCAGCCCATGGGACATTACTGCCGTGGGTCAGCGTCATGTAGCGGACACCGAGCCGGTAGAACATGCGGAGCGTTGCCAGCGAAGAATCGATTGAATGGCCGCCTTCCATGCCCATCATTGAAGCGACTTTACCGCCACGAAAGATTCGTTCAACATCGTCAGCCGTGAGTGCCAGTTCGAACGCTTCGGGATAGCGGCGCATCATCTGGTGCACGGTGTCGACTTCTTCGAGTGTCGCCGTGACCGCATCAGCTCCGACGAAGCTAGCCGGTACATAGACCGACCAAAACTGGGCACCAACCCCACCTTCACGCAATCGTGGAATGTCGGTGTGGATTGACGGCTGTGCAACACGAATATCCAACCGATTCAAATCTCGTTCAACGTTCTGCCGTAAAGCCCACGGGAAGTCATTATGGCCGTCGATTAGCGGCACCTCTTTCTGCAATGCGCGCGCTCGCTCGTCCAGGTTTTGTTGAGCGGCGGGCTGAGCCGTGACCGACGTGACCATGAGAGGCAGGGCAGCGCAGCAGAATACGAGATGAATAGTGGTAGAACGGAAAGACATTGTTGGCCTCACGCGTATGGATTTGGTTTCGTTCTATACAACCTTAACTTGGCACGACAACTTGGGCAACGATCACAGTTGACCGATTCTCGTCCTTGACAGTAAACTTACAAAATAATACTGAGACTGAATCTCAGTTTTATTGGTGCATTTGGTAGTGGGAAGGCCGTGAGGACTCATGCTGCAAGCCTTTGTTATCACCCTTCGTGAAGGGCTCGAAGCGTTTCTGATTATCGCCATTAGCTTGGCTTACCTGCGAAAAACTGGCCGTCCGCAGCTTATTCCGGCCATTTATTGGGGCATCGCTGTTTCGATCGCTCTGAGTATTTTGGCCGGTATTGCCTTCGCACGGGCTTCCAATCAGGCTTTGTGGGAGGGCGTATTGGCAATTGCCGCAGGTGTGATGGTGGCTTCGCTAACAGTCCATATGTTACGTGTCGCGAGGAAGCTGAAGGGTGAAATTGAAGAGCGATTGCGGGAGTCGAGCCAAAGACCAGGCGTGTGGGCCTTCCTTGGAGTTTTTGGCTTCACACTGCTAATGATCACACGGGAAGGGATGGAGACAGCGCTTTTGATGAACGCGCTACTGTTTCAAGTGCGGTCAGCACTGCTCGTTGCGGGGGCGACAGCGGGCATTCTGAGTGCCGCGTTTGTGGCTTGGCTCTGGTCTCGCTATGGCCATCGGGTGAATTTGACGAGGTTCTTCCAAGTCACCGCAATCTTTCTGATGGTTTTCGTTGTACAGCTATTCATTTACGGATTTCACGAGTTGACCGAGGCCAACATTTTTCCCTATAGCGAACCGCTCCACTGGGCGACTGAGCCCTATGGCCCAGACGGCAGGTATGGGCAGTATTTGACTTACCTAATGGTGCTATTACCGGTCAGTTGGTTGGCGTATGTATCGTGGCGAGCGCGCGGCGGTGAGACCGCTGTTAGACGCTAGGCCACTGGCAAGAAGAGGTTACCAGCACCTCTTCTAGTCACGCTCGTCGAGAATTGACTTTGCGAGCCAGTGATGCGCCGAGCCTCAAGCGTCCTGCAAATCTTTCTGTTCCTCATCAGCATCAGCATCAGCCTCGAGTTCGGCAAATGCCTCGGCCTGCCAATCAGGCATCGGCTGTGGGCCCGCTATGATGCCAGCAATATCTGGATCAGCGTCGCTAGGTCGCTCGGGCGCGTTAGCACGGCGTTCTTTGGCAGCTTCCTTCCGTGCCATCCGATCCTTTTGTTTCTCGACTCGAGCGCGTTCTTTCTGGCGCTTCTGGAGCGTTGGTCGTCCTCGTTGGGCCATAAGCCTTCCCCCTTAAGTGTTCGACTTGAGTCCCTCCAACTCCACCATTCATTCTCTCGCTCGCTACGGACAGAGTAGAGCGGGGTTTCTGAACGGCAGCCATCCGTCGCAGCCAAGAGGCGCCTACGCTCAGCGCCCTACACACGGATGTGACTCAGTAGGTTTTCGACGCGGCGAGGCGGCGGCCAAATCCCGCGAAGTGCTTACTACTCTACCAGATACCGGCTTGTGGCGCAATTCACGAGCGAAGTTAACTATCGTGACTCTTCAATGAAACCGCGATATACCTGGCGAGCCTGTTCGAATTGCTCGAAGACGTGCGACCGCTCCCGAACTGAACGCCAGCCGGGCCACGCTTCAGCCATTCCTTGTAGCTTGTCGATCCAGCGCAAGGAGTAGGCAGCAGACTCTTGCGACCGAACCGGGTGATCACCAACGGTTATCCAAACGGGGTTGGTGAATGCCTGCGCAAAATCAGCGTCAAGAGGAAAACGTTCATCGGAGCGGCCCTCAACACGTAAGTGATACCATCCGCTGCCGGATACCGACAGCGTGCGTGACATTTCGGCCTCGTGCCGGTTTCCCTCTAAAAGCACCTCTTCAATAACATCACCGTTCCAAACGAGTATTAGGCGTTCGATTGGGGTGATCGACCTGACCCAGGCTCGAAGTTCTACAGTGCCGCCTTGCTCTGGCAGGTTCACCGTCTCGCCGGGGATGGCTCCATCAACGGTGAACTCAACGAGTGGACCGGTTGACACGAATGCGTGACCAGCTCGAAGTCCCTCGAACCACGCGTCCATTGTTAGGCCGCGTTCACCGGTATGGATGTAAGTGCGCACCGACCCAACCAGTTTACTCGCGTGCAAATTACTAATGGAATCCTCGCCACCAACGGCTGTGACGCGGAGACCGTTGTTCCACGCTGCGTATACGGGAAAGAATCCTGCTCGCCCTGCGCCAGACCACTCGACGGCGTCAGTTGTACCCAACGCCGCATCTACCATGAAACCCTTAGCACCGCCGAGTGCCCCTTCGAGGGGGTCACTGTTTCCGAAGAAAGCGTGAACGTAACCGACCGTGGCACCTTGCGCTTTGGCCTTAAGGAACATATCGGTGTTGCTCGGGTACAGGCTCTCGATCGCCGTGCCTTCATAGCCAGTTGTGAACGGCGAGATTAAATGATCTTCGAGACCGAACATGAAGACATGGCCATAGAAAGGCGGCCGGTATTCCTGTCCAACTACCAGGATGCGCTCTGGTGTGGATATCGGATGTGCACCACCGCCGGGAACGAAAACGTGATGGTCCAAAATGCGATTGTCTTTGTTGGCGATCTGCTCATTAACGATGTCCTGGTCCTCGGCGTCAGACATCATCATTAGGTTGTCGAGTGTGTTGTGTAGGTTCCCGGCATAATTCATGTGAACATGGGTCGAGCCGCTGTACCAGCCTTTGGCAGCCATGTCGGTCAACGGGTCGACTCCGACCGTAAGGTTTGTGACCTCCCCGGCCGTGATTTCTGCCGTTAGCTCTTCCGGGGAAAATTCGAACCCCTTTACCACGGTCAGATTCACCGTGCCGACTGGCAGTTCGACCCTAGCGGTCCCGCGTGAATGAAAAATCCTGTCGCCTTCGCCGGTTACCCTCGCGTAAGCGTTTGTCGGGGCATAAGATTTACCGTCACTGGCTGTTAAGTGAACGCGTACCGCGGTTGCTTCACCGGTGGCACCGTCGTGAGTGTTTAACGACAGGATGCCCATCGGTCGCTTCCAACGACGGTCAGAAATCTCGAGCCTTCGCTGTGCACCGCCATACGTCTCGAGTAGGGCCAACTGTGGTAGGCCATTGGCGTTGGAAATATAGGCGATCCACTCACCATCGGGTGACCACCTCGGGTGGAACGCGTCGTGGTTGAAGAAGGTCATCTTATACGGCTCACCTCCAGAAGTCGGTTGCACGTAAAGATTCGAGAATTGGTCAGCTGTGCCAGAGGTAGACGAGTAGACCAACCGCTTGCCATCAATCGAAACATCTGGGCGCGTTCGGTAGAGTGTCTGCTCGACTAGAATCGTCTCTGCTTCCTCGATACCTAATGGAATAACTGGTAACCGAATGACATTGCCTGACCCCAACGGAACATCACGATTTGAGACAAGCAGCAACTCTCGTCCGTTCGGCATCCAAGCTGGCATTAGGTGCATGTCCCACTCTCCGAAGTACAGACGGTCGCGGCCGAACGAATTGTCCTTGGTGATGGCAATTTCGT
>UINC01001242.1_pt1 | contig 23135 bp, 22 predicted proteins | sample 5385821 | NCBI WGS metagenome assembly UINC01 (sample SAMEA4666929, study PRJEB26691) | marine metagenome | isolation source: Pacific Ocean | place: Pacific Ocean | collected 2011-10-13 | reverse complement strand
AATCTTTATTTGACCACCCAACTCTTGGATTTAGGAAAACCTGTTATAGTTGCTTTAAATATGATAGATCTGGCCCGTAAAAAATCAATTATGATTGATTGTGAAAAATTGAAAAATGATCTTGGGGTATTTTCTGTCATTCCTGTTTCGGCTAGATTGAACGAAGGGTTAGATGATTTAAAAAGAAGTATTACCCAAGTCATGAATTATAACGATGAAACACCCACGGTTTTCCCAATTCCGGAACCGGTCCAAAATGCTATTTTACCTCTACAAAATTGGTATCAGGACACATTTGAATTTTCGGAAAATTTATCTCGCTCTTTTGCAATTCGCACGGCAACTATTGATACCACCCAAGGGATAGAGCCGCCGGATCCTCAATTGATCAACACCTGTAAAATGGATTTGAAAAAGATTGGATTCCCATATGAAACATTGGAACCGACCCTCCGGTATCATTGGCTGGACCAAGTTGTGCCCCCATCAGAAATTCCCATAGAAAAAAAGTCAAAAAGTGAAAAAACAGATGAAATATTGACTCATACCTGGGGTGGACCGTTAATCTTCGTCGGATTATTGGCTTTCATATTTCAAGTCATTTTTTCGTGGGCTACTGTACCAATGAATCTGATAGATGTTGGTATAGCCCAATTGGGGACTTGGCTCGCTCATCATTTACCAACCGGATTATTGAGTGACTTATTGGTAGAAGGAGTCATCGGTGGTGCAGGAGCTATTCTAATATTTTTACCCCAAATATTAATTCTTATCTTTTTCCTGACTATGTTGGAAGATTCTGGTTACATGGCTCGTGTTGCTATCATGATGGACAAAGCCATGACCAAGGTAGGACTCCATGGCAGATCTGTTTTACCCCTCATGAGCGGTTTTGCATGTGCGATTCCCGGGATTATGTCCACTCGAACTATCGATAGTTGGAAAGAACGGCTCGTGACAATTATGGTTTTACCACTTATGAGTTGCAGTGCCCGGTTACCTGTTTATACACTTATGATTAGTGCCTTTATTCCTGATACGGAGGTATTCGGTATTTTTGGCTTGCAGGGTCTCACCATGGTGTTAATGTATTTTCTTGGAACCGTAACAGCAATGATCTTGGCAGTCTTTTTTAGTAAATGGATCAAAACAGAAAGGAAATCCTCCTTCATTATGGAATTGCCGCCCTATCGCATTCCTTTAATGAGATCAGTGTTTCGACAGGTTTATACTCGAGGTAAACTCTTTGTAACCGATGCTGGAAAAATTATAATGGCCATTTCTATTGTTTTGTGGTTTTTGGCATCATTCCCTAAAATAGATTCAAGGAACGATGAAACAAAATCCATTCATTCCAGCTATGCTGCTGATATAGGGAAAGCCATTGAACCCATGATAGCTCCATTGGGGTTTGACTGGAAGATCGGCCTGGGGCTGGTAACATCCTTTGCAGCACGGGAAGTTGTCGTTAGCACTTTAGCGACTATCTACAATGTAGAAAATGATGGGGAAGATATGATTTCCTTGTCCGATGCTATGAAACAAGACAAGGATCCTAATACTGGGAAATCTATTTTTACGCCATTGGTAGCATTGAGCCTCATGGTCTTCTATGTGTATGCCGCTCAATGTATGGCTACATTTGCCATCGTGAAACGGGAAACCAATTCCTGGAAATGGCCTGTTTTTATGGTGATTTATATGACAGCACTCGCCTATTTTAGTTCACTCATTGTGTATCAGGGCGGATTGATGATGGGATTTTCATGATCCAGGCAATCCTCGGTGGACTTATATTGATTGTTGCAGTTGTCATGATCGCAATTCGATTCAAGAAACAGGTAACGGTGGGTGAAGGCAATCATCAATGCGATGATTGTTGATTAGATTAGGCCTTTTTCTCCATTTTTATTGAATGGGATTCGGATCGCTGGGTTTCTTTGTATCCTAATTTTTCATATAGTTTCTTTGCAATATCGTTTTTTGGAACAATATTTAATGAAAAAGTTTTACATCCCAAATTTTTGCCTTGATTTTCAATTGCATTGACCAATTTTGTAGCTAAGCCACATTTCCGGTTTGATGGGGCAATAAATAGATGGAATAAATGCGCGTTATCTTCAATGACTCTCATGCTTATATGGCCAATGATCCAATCGTCCTGTTTTAGTACAATCGTCGTTGTTTTATCCACCATGTCAGCATAGGAAACTGAAACCCATTTTTTAAATTTGAAAGGAAAGGAAAGGGAAGGCGAAACAAAGTTTAGCGTCTTTGGACTCTGAAACCAGTTTTTTAAAACAGCTTCCATGATACGGCAATCTTCTTTCCGTGAATATGAGATTTCTTCTAAAGTATATTCTTGCTCGGACATAGGTGAATTTACCTGTGTTTAACTACTTGACTCTATCAAGAATATCTTGAAAAATTAATACATGAAGAAAGCACTAACTCCCATCGAAAAGTTTAAAGAAGGAGATTCCATCCAAGGCTTTTATCTTTGTGTACAAAAAAATCTTCGTCATACCCGCAATGGTGATCTTTACCTTGATCTTGAATTACGGGATATCACCGGCCATATTTCTGCCAAAATTTGGGACTCAGTAGCTGACTTGAATGAAAAATTTGAATCCGGGCATGCTGTGGTTGTTTCTGGAGATGTGGAATCATTCATGGATCGGCCGCAATTGGTAATTCACAAGATCAATAAAGCTACAGTTCAGCATTATAGCAGATATGGTTTTGATCCGGCATTAGTGGTACCATCATCCAAAAAAGATCCCAATAAAATGTGGAAGGATATTGAGAGACTCATCAATGGGATGAAAGATAATTATCTTCGAACTTTGGTGAATAATATTTACCAAGCGAATAAAAGCAAACTTATGATCCATCCGGCTTCGGTTAACATGCACCATAATTTTCGTTCAGGTTTTCTTGAACACGTACTGAATATGGCGCAAATCGCCAAAAAGATTTCACCATTGTACGATGTGGACCGAGATCTGGTTCTGGGAGGTGTCTTACTCCACGATATTGGAAAACTTATCGAGATCAACTCCGAATACGAAGCAGAATACACCGATAAAGGAAATCTGATAGGTCATATTGTGATTGGTCGGGACATAATCCGAGATGCTGTCAAAAAGATTAAGAATTTTCCAAGTGATCTTGCTCAAAAAATGGAACATATCATTTTATCTCATCAAGGCCGATACGAATGGCAATCTCCAAAAATGCCATCTTTTCCAGAAGCGCTACTTGTCCACATGATAGATATTTTAGATGCAAAAATGAATCTAATGGATATTGCATTAAATGAAGACCAGGAACCTGGAAAATTCACTAATCGCCATAATTATTTTCGTATTCCGCTTTTGAAAAAAGATGAACCTGAATAAACTGGTTCAGGCTGCGATCTTTGCGGCAATGGCCATAGGGCTTGGATTTATGTTCATGCTCGTCCCAAATCTCGAATTCATTTCCGTCACTGTATTTCTTTCAGGATTGACTCTTGGAATGGGCTATGGTACTTTGGTGGGCGGAACGGCAATGTTGATTTATTCTGCCATGAATCCTTTAGGGTCCGGTCTCATTTATTTAACTCTTTTGTTGGGCCAAATTCTTGCCATGGCAGGAATTGGGCTATTAGGTTCAATTTCAAAACAATTTTTAAAAATAGATAATCCTCTTGTTTGTTCTATAGTTGCCGGTGGAATCGGATTAGTGTGTACTCTGTTATACGATGGGGTTACCACATTGACTTATCCCATCAGCGCAGGTTACAATTGGGATGAAACAGTGGCTTATGCAATTTCTGGATTATTATTCACTTTCATGCATTTAGTTTCCAATGCAATCATCTTTTCCCTGGTTGTTCCTGGATATTTAAGGCGTATTTCTCAATAAGATGAAAAAAATAGTAATAATATTTTTTGTATCTTATGGTTTATCTCAACAGATCCAGTTTATTCCATTTGACTGGAGTGGACAATTTGGGTATGTGAATAAAAACGGCGCAATTATGTGGAATCAAGATTGGCAATCAGGTCGCCTTCTTTTTGATGGCACATGGTCTGTTTATCCTAAAATGTATGGCAATGAGATCGAAGAAGGGTTTATAAATCAATCACCAGATACATCCAATTTTGATTCATCACTAGTAAAATCCTATTTCAAATATGATCAGGGGGATTATTCATTAGACAGGTTTTCTTTAGGAACAAATTATACAGGGAATGGACGACAGATTCATTTTCATGCATTTAAACGTTCATTTTATGGAGCCTATGGTCAGTATAATAATCAATCAAATCAACCCATCCAGCAATCGTATTTAGGGTCCTATGAATCCCAAAAAGGAAAAGAACATGCTGGCATTTCGGTGGGGCATTTTAATACTTATTCTGGGATCGCCGATTCCACAGCACGCGGTCTTATTGATAATCGAATTACAGCTATCAATACTTTTTGGAATCAATCGTTTGGTCAATTCAATTCAAAAGTAAACTTCGACCAATTTATGCAACGATACGTGATAAATCACTCATTATCTTCATATAAAGGTGTTAGATATTTGACAAGATCAAGAATTATTGGCGAATTATACTGGAAAGATAATATTACAATTGGAGCCGAAAAAAATATGAGAAGTACCAGGATGGATACTTTGAAAATAGCTGATTGGAACCGATTGTATATTAAAAGCCAATTGTCATTATTTGATATAGACCTTGGGGTAACAAGTCTAAATGATAGTAGAAATATTGATTATAATATTGGAATGAATTATCAATTAAAATCATTTTTAATAAATGTTGGCATAGAACAATTAGTGAAGCCTATTCATCCTTATTATTTGTTTCAAAATTATTCTGAAAATATTGATCTCATTTCCGTTACTTCAAATTACCACGCAGGAATTGATTGGGATGGAGAACTATCAAATGCTTCAATTATCTTTTCACATTTAACAGATAATAATGATTATTGGGATATTATTATACCTGATTCAGGTAATTATTTTGAAAAAAAAGCTGAACACGACCGGTTGAATTTAAATTATCAAACTTCAATGATACCTTTTATTGATCTTGAAATAAATTATGCTACGAGGAATACGGGAAATATCTATGGTGGTGGAATTGGTTCCTTTCTGAATTATAACATTAAATCCAGATTAAGTCTTTTCGATGGATTTATGTTAGTGGATTTAAAATTGGGTATGGATAGATATTTTAATCGATTAAATAATTCAATTATTCATCCGATTGAAATGGTTCCGATGACCATTTACACAGATGAGAAATTGGATGATATTTCGTTAATCAACGGAACCATCACAGCTTATGTTTCCACCTTCACCATTAAATATGAGTGGTTAAATATCACAGAAATGATTTTAGCATACATAGGATCCGAAGAAGACAATTATTTTGAAATTCATCCGGAAATGCCACTCTTAGGACGACAAACTAATTTATCAGTGGAGTGGGATTTCCTGGATTAAAATATTTCTTTCTAAAATTTAATCGTCATCCCTGTTTTGACGGCTTGTCCAGATCCAGGGTAATCCGGGTAGAATGCCGTATTTTCATTCAGGAGGTTTTCAGCGATGATGTGAAATCGTAAAGATTCCTTAAAAGCCGGAAAGATGAAGTGTACTCCAGCAGTTACGTTTTGAAAAGGATTTAGTGCTTTATCCACCAATTCAAAGTTTTCGTTATAGGCTTGGTATGTTCTTTCGCCAACGTATTTACTTTGTAATTCAAATTGGATATCATTGATAGTATATCTCACCATACCAGTTGCGGATATTTCAGGAACATACTGAAGTGTTTTTCCGGAATTCAGATTTTTTGTTTTCGTTCGAGTCAACATTCCTGAAAAAGTCATTCCTGAAATAATCTCTGGCAAATTTGTAGAGACGATTAAATTTTTCCTTTCGGTCCTATCCAGGTTTTGGGGTTTCCATATATAATTTTCGTCTGGGCTCCAAACGATGAGATTGTGGCTTCGTTTATTACGATATTCGATAACGAAATTGAGCCCTTGAGCAAAAGTTTTGTTCCAGTTTAAAATATGGAAATTACTGGTTTCAGACTTAAGACTTGGGTTGCCCTTGCTATATGGATCCGATGGCCAATACAGGTCATTAAAGGAGGGAAGATAAAATCCAGTACCAGATATAGCGGAAAATTTTCCCAAATTTTCAAAATCGAGAGTTGCCTCTAAGTCTGAAGTGGTTATATATGTTCTATCAACAATATCTGACCTAAATCCGGGCTTAACGCTTACAAAATCAATCGGTTGAAAAAACGTTTGTAACCCAATTGCCATTATGGTTCTTTCTCTTTTACCAATGTCGGAGCTTTCAATGGATTGGAATTTTGCGGTTGAGAATCCATTCAACTTTATTTTACGTGTTGGCTGAAACAATCCATGAACCTTAATTCCGCTGGAGCCGACTTTATGATGGCTATCAGTACCTATATCCACATTATTAAACTCCTCGTCGCTGGACCGTTGATTTACCTCCAAACGCAAGTGTCCTTTTTCCATTATTTGAATAAATTCTAATCCAGTAACGATAAGGTTATTTTTTCGCCGAGCATTTGGGCTAGGGTAAGACAAACCTCCAGCTACACCCCGATCATGATCTACGAACAAAACATTTGCCTTATAAATTCGATTATTATGATTGTGTCTTTGGTATAGTCCGCTCATGAATCGTTGTTCGTAATCATTATTAGAACGGATTTGGGTCTGATCAGCCGAGGAAAATGGATAATTCCCTTTTGATGACGTTTTACCGATCTGTAATTGCAAATTTGTATTAGATGTTGCAAGGCTATAGCCACCGGATCCATTTTGATAACCAAAGGAACCGCCACTTAAGTGAATATAAGATTTCTTGAGAAGAGAACGAATGTGAATTACACCATCGAATGAGCCGGAACCATATGATATATTCGGTGAACGGCTTAAATATAAGTTCTGCATAAGGGCTAGCGGGAGATCGGATAAGTCCGTAAGCCCATTCTGTACATTTGTTAAATCAATTCCATCCAGCGTAATCTTGGTATGCACTGCTTGTCCGCCATCCATACTGACAGTTGTAATTCCCGGTAATCCGCCCGCGGATCGAACTAACGTACCCGGAATGCGATCCAATGCATTTGCCCTGGAAAAACCATCCATTTCCAGCAGTGTCACTTTGTCCAAATTCCGAGTGGTGATAGGTTTTTCACCAACTATAGTTATTGGATCTAAAACTATGACTTCCTGCGAAAGCACTATTTTTCTATGTTTTTGTTCTTGGGGCAGGTGAAATGAAGACGAAAATCCAATCTTGGAAATCTTTAATGAATCTGTTGGCAAGGTTCCAAGTGGTAATTGATAAAATCCTGATTCGTCCGTTATCGACCATGACTTCGTTCGAATGTTAACTACCGATGCAAAGGGTACTGGTTCGCCATAATTTGAAAAAACATACCCACTATTGATTTCCTTGGAAAACACTAAAGACATAGTAAAAATGGATAAATAAAGAAGTTGGAATTTGATTACCACAACTATTCTCCCGAAAGTTTTTTACGTGATATCTATTTATTGCAGGTCTCCTGACTTGTGCGGCGTCAACTCGGTTCGCCTTCTTCCCGGTCGGAGAGACCGAAAATGGCAAAAGAACCTGTTTGCCGCAATCACAGTAGCGGGGACTGTACCCGATTTTCACGGGTTTCCCTACCATAAATAAACAAAAAAATGCGTCGCATATTAGAGATATTTCCAATTGAGTCAAATATAAAACTCGTCTATTTATTCCCGAGAGAATCAAATAAATTTCTCCCCATGTTTCAACCCGAAAAAAACTGGTTTATTATTACATCCGGCGCAGCGCCGGTTTATGAAGAAGCAAATTTTAACTCACCGTGTCTAACCGAAGCGGTGTTTGGTGAATCCTGCCAAATTCTTAATCAAAAGAACAATTGGCTTTGTGTTAAATGTGAAGACGATTACGAAGGGTGGGTGAATACCTTTTATGGTAATATATCCCCTGAAAAAAATAATCCAACCCATAGAATGGTTTTCCCAACCAAAAATGGATTATATGATCCAAAATATCCTTTTGGAGCAAAAGTGACAGAAAATCTGCCAGGATCCATCCAGATCATGGATACTTTAGGATTGGATCAGGTGATCCCTGTTGCCGAAAATCTATTGGATACGCCCTATAAATGGGGCGGAAAAACATCATTGGGAATGGACTGCTCCGGTTTGGTTCAATCCGTTTTAAAAGTTTGCGGACTGAATGTTCCCAGAGATTCCTATCAACAACAGGAATATTTTGCTAAAGATGAGATTCAAATAGACCAGGTAGAGCCAGGTGACCTTCACTTTTTTGGAAAGGACGGAAAAGTGTCTCATGTTGGTTTTTCAACTGGCGGTAAGGGAATCCTGCATTCTCAAGGAATGGTGAAAGAAGAATCACTGGACCCTGCTGACAGAAATGTGAATCAAAAACTCATAGATATGTATCTGTCAAGCCATTCGATTCAACGTAAGTTTCCATCGTGAAAATGCCCTCATCCAATGCAGTTAATGGCCATTTATTAAATCGGGCCGTGTTGGTACTGAATGCAAATTATTCTCCCATGATGATTTGCACCGCCAAACGGGCGATTTGCATGGAATATTTGGATAAGGTGCAAGTATTGGTGAATTATAACGACCAGGTTCACAGTCCATCTTTATCTTTGGATTTACCCAGTGTTATAAAGATCCATGATTATGTTCGATATGACAATCTATCTGTAGATTTAAATAGAAAAAATATTATCGCACGGGATGAACATGTTTGCCAATATTGTGGAATTTCAAGAATTCCAATTACCATAGACCATATTATTCCCAAAGGGAAAGGTGGTTTGGATACGTGGGAAAACCTTGTTGCAGCTTGTAAACCCTGTAACCAAAAAAAGGGAGATAAGACCCCGGAGGAAGCAAATATGCGTTTAGCCCGTATCCCTAAAAGGCCGAACCGATTACATTATTTCCAAAAATTTGTAAAAACACAACAACAAGATTGGCGTCCCTATTTGTTCATGGAACCGTTTAAGATTAATTAATCTGTAAAATGCATTTAGAAAAAAATCTACGGGTTTTAAGCGGAATTCAACCCTCAGGCGCACTCCATCTTGGAAATTATTTCGGAATGATGTCCCGTATGATCAAATATCAAGAAGAGAATGAACTTTTCTGTTTTATTGCCAATTATCATGCCATGACGACCCTTCCAGATTCGAAAACATTATCATCTAATACATTTAATGCTGCCTGTGATTTTCTTGCACTAGGACTTGACCCGGAAAAGTCCACTTTTTGGGTGCAATCTGATGTACCCCAAGTCACTGAACTCACCTGGATGTTGGCATCCCATGCCAGCGTTGGACTTATGGATCGCGCCACCTCTTATAAAGATAAGATTGCACGGGGTATTAAACCCAATATGGGATTATATGCTTACCCAGTTTTGATGGCTGCTGATATATTGCTATTTGACAGCGAGATAGTACCTGTAGGAAAAGATCAGAAGCAACATCTCGAAATGACAAGGGATATGGCAATTCGATTTAACAATGCATATGGTGAAACACTGGTTGTCCCCAAACCGGATATTGAAAAAACTACTCAATTAGTTCCTGGTATCGATGGACAAAAAATGAGTAAATCCTATAATAATACAATTCCATTATTTGATATAGATAAAAAGATAAGAAAACAGATCATGCGTATTGTCACTGATACGACCGATATTGATGATCCAAAGGACAAGGATACCCCACTATTTCAACTGTACAGTTTATTTTTAGATGAAAGAGAACAAAAAAGGTTAGCAGATCGTTATGAAGGAAAAGGTCTTCGGTATGGTGATGTTAAACAAGAGTTCTATGAGAAAGTCTTGGATGTCTTTGGACCATTTCGTGAAAAAAGAGAGAATTTGATTTCCAACCCTAAGCAGGTCCATGAAATATTAGATACAGGAGCTAAAAAAGCTCAGCAAGTGGCAGAAGAAGTCTTGGATCGCGTTCGATCCGCATCGGGAGTGAACTACAGTTAATGGCTTATCAAGTCAAATTAGAGAATTTTGAGGGTCCAATGGATCTACTCTTGTATTTCATTCGTCGGGATGAATTGGATATTTATGATATTCCAATTGGTCAGATTACAAAAGATTTCGTTGATATGATAGAAGAATGGAAACGACTGAATATGTTAATTGCCGGTGAATTTATTGTCATGGCAGCAACTCTCATGCGTGTGAAAGCCAAAATGATGATTCCCCGCCCGGAACTGGATGATGAAGGTGTAATTATTGACCCGCGGACAGAGTTGATGCAGCAATTAATAGACTATAAACGGTTTCGAGATGCGGCAGAAATGCTGGGTTCGATTGCAGGGGAAAGAAGCCATACTGTTCCACGTCAGTTTGAGCAAGATATAAAAGTTCTTGATGGTGATGAGATCGGAACACTTCTCCGTGATGTGACGCTTTATGATTTGGCACGGGTGTTCAAGGAAGCCATGGAAAATCGACCGGTCATGTCGCAATTTGAGTTGAATAGGGAACCTATCAAACTTGAACAGCAAAAAGAATTTCTGTTTAAATATTTTGACGGTGATGGTCGATTAAAATTTTCAACTTTACTAAAAAATTTAAAAACCCGGCTGGAAATTATTGTCACTTTTCTTGCTATTCTGGACTTGGTTCGTGAAGGGACCTGCACTTTAGAACAAAATGATGTTTTTGATGATATAGAATTGATTCACTTGGGAGCTGTAGCTTAATGCAAGACTCAGAGATCAGAAAAATAATAGAGGCGCTCCTTTTTGCCAGTCCTGAACCTTTAACCCAAGCAAAAGTAAATGGTATATTTAATCCGGACACTCCGAATTTAAAAGAAGTGGTTTTGAAGTTGAATGAACAATATGTTCATGATGACCACGCATTTGAAATCAATAAGGTTGCTGGTGGGTATCAATTGGTTTCCCGACAAGAGTATGAGCATTTCATTCGTAAAATGTTAAGTAAATCTGGCCGACTTGCTTTGTCATCTGCCGCTTTGGATTCTTTGGCAATCATTGCATATAAACAACCCATTGGTCGTTATGAAGTTGAAGCGATTCGCGGGGTAGATTCCAGCGGTGTTCTTAAAACATTATTAAATCGAAATTTGATTAAGATCAAAGGACGTGATTCTGGTCCGGGCCGCCCCTTACTTTATCAAACAACAAACAAATTTCTTGAACATTTTGGACTTAATCGATTGTCCGATATGCCTAAACTCAAAGAGATTACGGAACTGATGGAAGCAGATCCAACCTTGGGAGAACAAATCGTTGTATTTGAAGAAAACGAGCCTGACGATACGAATATTGATTCTCCTGGACCTGAAGCCACTGCAGGTTAATCCATGCGCCTCAATAAATTTCTTGCCCAATCTGGCGTAGCATCGCGCCGAAAAGCCGATGAACTCATCCAAATGGCCACTACAGAAGTAAATGGAAAGATTTGTCAGGATCCAGCATATAATGTGAAAGATTCCGATGTGGTAAAGTATGATGGACAACAAATATCTCCCATTCTGGAAAAAGTGGTTATTATGCTTCACAAACCAAAAAAAGTAATTACTACTGTGAAGGATACCCATGGCAGAAAAACTGTTTTGGACCTTGTCCCATCAAAATATAGGTTAACACCAGTAGGTCGATTAGATCAGGACACTACCGGATTATTGTTACTCACCAACGATGGTGATCTTCAGCAGCAATTGACCCATCCTCGGAATCAAATTCCAAAAGATTATGAAGCAGTGATCGAAGGGAAAATCACTTTTTCCCAAAAACAGAAATTGGCTAAGGGGATTTATATTGGCGATAAAGAATATGGAAAAGCTGAGATTATTTCTCAAGAAACCAAAAAAAGTCGGTCCACCATTATTCTCAGGCTTCGGCAAGGAAAGAAACGTGAGATTCGCCGTATTATGTATCGTTTTAAATTAAAATTATTGACTCTAAAACGTATCCGCTTCGGAGGATTGTCATTGGGGAACCTCTCTGAAAACCACTACCGAACCTTAACGGATAAAGAAGTCAAAACTCTAAATAGCTGAGTCCTTATTGCCAAAATTAATAATCCTTTTCTTGGTTGGGATTCTCATTGAGAAACGGTAATTTTGCCGGCTTATTGAGAATTGAAATTCATGATTATCGCCATAGACGGACCATCAGCATCTGGAAAAAGCACAACAGCTAAAGGGGTCGCAGAAAAACTTGGGATCACGCACGTTGACACAGGTGCAATGTATCGTGCAGTCACTTTGGGGCTCAAACTGTCTGGAATTTCTCCAGATGATGATGCAAGTGTTTGTCAGTACTTATCGGAGATAGAACTCTATTTTGATGCAAATAACAAAATGCATTTGAATGGTGTTGATGTTTCCCATGAAATTCGGTCCGGGGATATTTCATCAAGGGTTAGTGCTGTAAGTGCAATCCCGGAAGTGAGAGAAAAAATGGTGATTACTCAACGGCGAATCGCCGGGGAACAGAATTGTGTATTGGAAGGCCGCGATATAGGAACGGTTGTATTTCCCAATGCAGAATTCAAGTTTTTTCTAATTGCGGATATTGATGTCCGGGCGAAACGCCGGTTGATAGAACTTGAAAAGATGGGTGAAACTAAATCCATTTCTGAATTGATCGAAGATATTAGACGTCGGGATCAACTGGATTCATCCAGGGATCATTCACCGTTAATTCAGGCGGAGGATGCAATCCCTATCGATACAAGCCAACTCACGATCAATGAGCAAATAAAAAAAATAATAAATCATATTAACCATAACAAATAACAAGGAAACATCATAAGCATGTTTGAAGAACAAATTTTAGAACAGGCAGTGGAAGAGACTTTGGAAACAGTTGTAGAAACAACTGTAGAAGAAGCCAGCGTGGAAGCGCCTTCTGCCCCGGCCGAAACTGTAGCCGAAATCAAAGATTATTTAAATCCGGAACTATTTCACGATATTCGTATTGTGGGTCAATCTGAGATTAATGCCCATAATAGTGATGTTGAAGTAAGTCCCGAATTAGAGAAATTATACTCTAGAACCCTTGGGGACATTACGGAACACTCTTTAATCAATGGCCGAGTTGTGGGCATGAACGAGAGGGACGTACTGATTGATATTGGATTCAAATCTGAAGGAATCATCGATCGTCATGAATTTGACGAAGGAGAACTCCCGGGGATTGGAGATCAAGTAGAAGTTTATCTTGAGTTCATTGAAGATGCTAGTGGAAATACAATTCTTTCAAAAGAAAAGGCAGACTTCATGCGGCGTTGGAAAGAACTTCGTGATGCATTCGAAGAGGAAACTATAATTACCGGAACTATTGTCCGCCGTATAAAAGGTGGTTTGATTGTTGATCTTGGCGTAGTCCAGGCATTCTTGCCCGGCTCACAAGTAGATGTGCGTCCAATCATGGATTTTGATATGTACCTTAATAAGGAAATTGAGATCAGGCTTGTGAAATTTAATGAAGCACGAAAAAATATCGTTGTTTCACATAAAGTGATACTCGAAGAAAGTCTGAAAGAACAACGGGAAGCCTTATTTAAAGAATTAGAAGTTGGCTCTATTCTTGAAGGTCGAGTAAAGAATATCACCGATTTTGGGGTCTTTGTTGATTTGGGAGGTATTGATGGCCTCCTGCATATCACAGATTTGTCCTGGGGCCGTGTGAATCATCCATCTGAAGTTTTGGAAATGAATGACAATATTACCGTTAAGGTTATTGAATATGATGAAGAGCGGAAACGGGTTTCACTTGGACTTAAACAACTTGTCCCTCATCCCTGGGAGGATGTAGAAATCAAATATCCCATGGGAAATGTTGTGACCGGTAAAGTTGTTAGCTTGACCAATTATGGCTGTTTCATTGAACTCGAGCCGGGAGTTGAAGGATTAATCCACGTTTCAGAAATCTCTTGGACAAAACATATTAAGAATCCCTCAGAAATATATTCCATGGGTGATGAAATTGAAGCAAAAGTTCTCTCGATTGATACGGATGAACATAAGATTAGCCTTGGAATTAAACAACTCCAACCAGATCCATGGGATGAAATTGAAGATAGATATATGGTTGGGACCGTCCAGAAATGTAAAATTCAAAATCTTACACAATTCGGTGCTTTTGCAGAATTGGAAGAAGGCATTGATGGCTTAGTTCATGTATCTGATCTTTCTTGGACAAAAGTGATAAAACATCCTAAAGAAGTTGTTGAAAAAGGTCAGGAAATTGAAGTACGTATCCTGGAAGTATCTCGCGAAAATCGTCGAATTTCTCTTGGCTATCGTCAAGTCTTTGATGATCCATGGCCTGGAATTATCGATCATTACCAAGCAGGGAATGAAGCGAGTGGTGAAATAATTCGGGTTTTGGATAAGGGTATTATTATTCAATTAGAAATGGAAGTAGAGGGAATTATCCCATTTGGGAAAATGTCGAAACGGGATCGCAAATCGCTGGCAAGTCAATACGAAGTAGGTGCAAATCTTTCAGGTATTGTGATGAAAGTAGCGCCTGAAGATAAAAAAGTAATCCTATACAAAGAGGAATTGGCCGGTACTGGTAAAACAACATCTGCAACGGATGAGGTTAAACAGTATTTAAAGAACCAAGATACAGATTCAAGTGAAAAACTAGAATTACCTCAGGAACTCTTGGAATTGGCTAGCCAAGCTGAAAAGGATGGCGTACCAAACGAATCATTGGATTCTGAATCTGAAACTGAAACTGAAGTAGAAGAATAATCGGTTTTCAATGGGTAAAGTCATCTCATGGCTATGAAAAGACCCGTTGATTCTTTATTTGGTCAAAGAATAGCCCTACCTTTTGGGGCTTTTGGCTTAGCTTTGTTGCTGTGGGTATTCGTTGTATCAGAAAACGAATATTCTATAGTAATGGATTTACCAATAGAAGCCCGCAACTTAAATGTCCAAAAAGCACACCGAGAGGAAGTCCCCCAATTTGCTAACGTTCGGTTAAAAGGAACCGGTCGCGACCTTTTTAAAGCATTTCTTCTTAAAAAGTATGCTGGATTCAAATTGGTATTGGATCTTGAAGGTATATCCAAGGAATATGAGTTTGTCTTGAATGAGTATTTCGAAAAATATCCTCAAAAGGTCGTCCTACCGTCAAAATACAATGTATCTTTTGTTGAGGTGGTCTATCCAAATAGAATCCAGATCAGCTTAGATGAATATCAAGTTAAAACCGTACCGGTTTTATCCAATTTGATTGTACGTCCTGCGCCAGGATATATTCAAGTGGGGAAAATAGTATTCTCTCCTAGGAAAATTGAGATAGCAGGTCCAAAAGAAGAATTGGCCTTAATTAATCATGTTGAAACGATCTTTGATACACTTGTTGGAACTACGACATCCATCAAAGGATACTTAGATATTGCTACATTAGGTCGATTAATTGAGTATTCAGAAAATGAGGTTGAGATCAATTTGGACATCCAGGAAATCAGTGAGCGAATCATTGTGGATATACCTGTCAGAGTAATAAATATTCCAGATAATATCAGGGTATTCCCCTCTCCGCAAACCGTATCCTTAACTGTTGTCGGTGGCGTACAGCGTATCGCCAAATTGAACCCAGAAGAGGTTCAAATCGTTATAAATTTTAATAATTGGAATCGTCAAATTCAATTTTATGAACCACAAGTAAATATACCATCCGATGTATTAGAATGGCGGGATATTTCGCCCAGAAGTCTTGAATTGGGTGTTGCTCGTGAAGTCCAATGACCCTTTTGGGCATAGAAACATCCTGCGATGAAACAGCGGCAGCTATTTGTCGCCAGGGACAAATTCTTTCCAGCATTGTCAGTTCTCAGGTTATTCATGCCAAATATGGAGGTGTGGTACCAGAGCTAGCCTCTCGAGAGCATGAAAAACTTCTGAATCAAATCGTTCATAAAGCCCTGAAAGAATCCTGTGTTCAAAAACAAGATATTGATGCAATTGCTGTGACATCTGGACCTGGTTTGGCAGGTACATTATTAACCGGTGTAAGTTTTGCAAAAGGGATGGGCTTGGGACTCAATATTCCTGTAATTCCAATTAATCATTTAGAAGCCCACATCTTTGCGAACTTTTTAGCAGATCCGACGTTAAAATACCCGTTTGTCTGTTTATTAGTTTCAGGCGGTCATACACAATTATGGTACATTCAGGGAATAAATCAATATAAACTCTTGGGGGAGACTAGGGATGATGCAGCAGGAGAGGCATTTGATAAAGGTGCAAGAATCCTTGGACTTGGATATCCGGGTGGACCAGCTATCGAAAAGGAAGCTAGGGGCGGAAATCCATTGTCACATCGATTTCCGCGTGGGCTCATGGGGAAAGAGTCACTTGAATTCAGTTTTAGCGGTTTGAAAACATCCTTACTTTATTTTATGTATGATTTTCAAGAAAGTGATACCATGACAAAACGGGATGTGATCGCCAGTTACCAGCAGGCGATCATCGACACCTTGGTTGAAAAATTGAAACGAGCTTTGAAAACAACAAAAGCAAAAACATGTGTTATCGCTGGTGGCGTTGCAGCCAATAAATGCCTGCGGAATCAATTGACGGATTCATTAGGAAATACGAGGATTCTTTTCCCGGACCTATCTTATTGCACTGACAATGCTGCTATGATTAGCTTTTTAGGTGAATTGAAATATAACTCCGATAATATATACTCCTTAGATTTTGGGGTACAACCAAATCTAAAACTTGCTTAAATGTGAATTTAATCCTTTCACAGCCTAACCCGGAATTTTGGTTAATATTATTTTTATGCCTCATTGGTTTTATTTTTTCTTTCTATCAAGTAAGTGATCAAAAAAAACTCCGTCCCATCATTTTTTTACGTGGGATTTTAATATTAATTCTGGTATTATTATTTTTGGATCCTAAAGTTGAAGTGACTACTAAAAATTCTAATGATATGAAATGGTATCTTTATTTGGATCGTTCCCTAAGTATGTCATATCATACCCATCCATCAGTGGGATCTCTCGTTTCAGGTTTCGACCAGATTCTTGAAAAAATTGAACGGAAAAACGTCCCCATTAAAATTTTTGGTTTTGGTTCTGATTTGGATACAAGTTGGACCGTTGGTGATAAGCAGATTCGAGATGGTTCAACAGATCTTGGTCAGGTTTTGAATCATATTAGGTCTAATGAAAAAAATGACCTTGCAGGGTCAGTTATCATCACAGATGGACAAGTAAACCTGGGAGCAGAGATTCCTTCAGAGAATTTGAATATTAATTCCCCGATTCATATTGTGGGTGTAGGAGATGAAACTCCATTAGTGGATGTCTCTATTCATGCCATTGATGCTCCACCAGTTATTATCAAAGGGGAAAATGCTGACTTGGATGTGACAATTTCAAGCCATGGAACTGTGAATGAACGGCTGAATGTTACAATTTATTCAGGGAAAAAGTTAGTAGGATCAAAAGTGGTAACCGTCTCCGGTGACGGTAGTTTAGAACGAGTTAGATTTCGAATAAATCCAACCCAATCCGGGGAAGCAAAATATAGGGTACAAGTAAATGCACTCCCTGATGAGATCAATATCCAAAATAATAAACAGATTGTACCAATTCAGGTATTAAAAAATGAATACACCATTGCTCTGATAACTGGAGCACCCAATTTTAATACACAAGTTATTAAACAGATCATTTCAAAGCATTCGGAATATCGAATTGACCATTTTATTTTTCGCCCAAATGGCTATACAAAGAATCTAAAATCATTTTGGGATACAAAATATGACTTGATCCTTTTTGATAACCACCCCATCGAAGAAAATGCAAAAGAATGGCAATCTTATATAAGGATTTTTGCAAAGAAATTAGTATCTCACCAATCCAGCCTTGCCATTGTTGTAGGGAATGAAACTCATGAAAAATCCTTGGCATCTTTTTTGGGTTTAATGGATATGACTCTTAATAAGCCACTTATAGAATTTGGATCACCCTACGAATGGGAATTGAGTCCAAGATGGGATAAATTTTTCCCGTTTCATATAATTAATTTTGATAATATGGATCTTACAAACCTTCCACCAATTCTACTACAATTTGAGGTAGATTCGTCTCAAGGAATTCCCTTAGCGCATTTTTCTATTTCAGACGTTGAAGTACCATTACTCATGGTTGGTGAGAAATCATCTTTAAGGTTTATGGTTTGGACATCTCCAGAATTAAATACTGTTTATTATAAAACACGAAACTCCCAAGTGTCTGATCTTTCCCAACAAATATTTGACCCTGTTTTTTCTTGGTTAATGAGAACGGGAAATGGTCAAGATTATTATTTCAGATCAGAAAAAAATTCGTATCAACAGGGAGAAAGAGTTACGGTTAAAGGGAAAGCCATTCGGGATGACGAAACAATTATGGAAGGATTTGTCCATGTATCAAACAACGGGCAAAGGATTAATTCAAAACCCATCACTTATGATGATAATACTGGGTATTATACAGGGCAATTTTGGGCGTCCAAATCTGGACAATTGGATTACGAGGTAGAATTCATCCATGGTGATAAATCTATGATAGTAAATCAAGGATCAGTGCAGGTTCAAGAGAGCCAAGTTGAATTGAATCATGTTTATTTAAATAAGGATCCATTGAAAAAATTGGCTGAATTAGGTGATGGCACGTTCAGGCACTGGGATAACAGGCTATCCTTGATTAGTCAAATAAACCCAGTTACAAAATTGGAAACATTTTATTCGAAAGTGGTTCTTCATGACAGCAGGTGGTTGGTGATGTGTATATTGGGACTATTATCAGCAGAATGGGTTTTAAGAAGACGCCTTGGCTTGATGTGAGTCTTGGGAACAGATAACGGGGTCTGTAAGTTTAACGCTTATTGTTAAGGAAAAATTGTGAAAAAAATAACTGTAATTGGCACAGGATATGTTGGTCTTGTAAGCGGTGCCGGAATCTCGGATTTTGGTCATCGTGTTACATGTGCCGATATAATAGAATCTAAAATTAAATTACTTAAGAATGGTGAGATTCCAATTTACGAACCGGGTTTGTATGAACTAGTTGATCGAAATGTAAATGCTGGAAGATTATCGTTTACAACTAAGGTAGATGAAGCGATCCAGCAAGCAGACGTTATTTTTATTGCTGTGGGGACGCCTCAGAGTGACAATGGTGAAGCAAACATTTCAGCAGTAGAGTCTGTGGCGAGATCTATTGGAAAAAACCTGAATAACTATAAAGTCATTTGTACAAAAAGTACGGTACCCGTTGGCACGGGTGACATTATATGTGAATTGATTCGTGAAAACATGGTGGATGGAGGCGAATTTGATTATGTTTCCAATCCGGAATTTTTAAGAGAGGGATCAGCCGTTAAAGATTTTCTTTGGCCGGATCGAGTTGTGATAGGTGCTTCTAGTATTAAAGCGTTTAATATCATGAAAGAAGTTTATCGCCCACTTTATGTTAACGAAAAACCTATACTGCACACTAATGTTGCAACAGCTGAAATGATCAAATATGCAGCCAATGCTTTTTTAGCGCTCAAGATTAGTTATATCAATGAAGTGGCGAACTTATGTGAAGCGGTTGGCGCAGATGTCCACTTGGTCGCAAAAGGTATGGGACAGGATGGGCGGATCAGCCCAAAATTTTTACATCCAGGTCCGGGATTTGGTGGCTCCTGTTTCCCGAAGGATACTCAGGCATTTGCAACTCTTTCCCGTGAAAAAGGTGTACCTATGAATACAATTGATGCAGCTATTACCACCAATAATATTCAGAAAACAAGGATGGTTGAAAAATTAAATAATTTAATCGGTGGTGATTTCTCCGGGAAAACTATTGGTGTATTGGGATTAGCATTCAAACCCAGTACAGATGATGTTCGTGAATCGTCTTCCATTGAAATGATTCAATCTATTTTAGATGGAGGTGGGAAAGTAAAGGCTTATGATCCCATCGCGAATAAATCTATGCAGAATATTTTCCCCGATTTGAACTATTTACATTCTTGGGAGGAAACATGTGATGGTGTGGATGCTATGGTAATCATGACAGATTGGAACGAATTCAGAGGTATGAATTTGAAAAAATTGAAAAAGGTCATGAAAACACCTCTAGTTCTGGATACACGAAATATTTTAAGCATGGATAAATTATCTGAATATGGATTCCAATTTGATAATGTGGGTCGAAAAACAGTTTTATGATTGTTAAAAATACATTACTGGATGGTGTGAAAATCATTACACCTACTGTTTTCGAGGATGAACGGGGTTATTTCTTTGAATCCTATAAAGCGCCTATTTTTAAGAATAATGATCTCCCAATCAATTTTGTTCAGGATAATGAGGTAAAGTCAACTAAAGGAGTACTTCGTGGACTTCATTATCAATTTAACCGTCCACAAGGGAAATTAGTCCGTGTTATTTCCGGAAGTATTTTAGATGTAGCAGTAGATATTCGAAAAGGGTCACCTACATTTGGACAATCTGAAATTGTTCATCTAACTGCTGAAAATAATAAAATGCTATATATTCCTGAAGGATTTGCACATGGTTATCTTGTGACATCTTCGGAATCGATTGTCGTATACAAATGCACCGATATTTATGATCCAAACGACCAATATGGTATTATTTGGAATGATGAAACAATTGGAGTGGATTGGACGTATGATTCACCAATTTTATCAGAAAAGGATCTCATGCTTCCAGCCTTAAATGACCAACAATTTTTACCGGAATATTAAATGAAAAAATGTCTAGTTACTGGTGGATGTGGATTTATTGGATCTAACTATATTCGAACAGTCCTTGATAGGGAAGAAGATCTCCATGTAGTTAATTTGGATAAATTGACCTATGCGGGAAACATCCAAAACCTAGATGGTATTTCATCAAATAACTTAACCATAGTTAAAGGTGATATTTGTGATGTGGATCTTGTTAATTCCCTTTTTGAAAAGCATCAATTTGATACTGTAGTCCATTTTGCAGCAGAGAGTCATGTGGATCGTTCTATAGAAGGTCCAGCAGAATTTATTCAAACCAATGTGGTTGGGACGCTCAATTTATTGGAGCAATCTCGGATATTTATTAATAAAACTAATAATGATAATTTTCGGTTTTTACATGTTTCTACCGATGAAGTATATGGCTCATTAGGTGATGATGGAAAATTTCTGGAAACCACACCTTATGACCCAAGTTCACCCTATTCAGCATCCAAGGCGGGTTCAGATCATTTGGTTCGTGCATGGAATCGTACCTTTGGATTACCAACCTTGATTACCAATTGCTCAAACAATTATGGCTCATACCAATTCCCGGAAAAACTGATTCCACTTATGATCATTAATTGTCTTGAAGGAAACCCACTTCCTGTCTATGGAAAGGGAGAGAATGTAAGAGATTGGCTTTTTGTCGGGGACCATTGCGATGCAATTCACACGGTTTTAGCCAAAGGTGAAATGGGTGAGACATATAATATCGGTGGAAATAATGAAATAAAAAATATAGATGTGGTTACTATCATTTGTTCTCTTCTAGATGAAATTTCTCCCCGAGAAGATGGATCTAGCTATTCTGATTTGATTACATTTGTTAAAGATCGACCCGGACATGATTTTCGATATGCCATCGATGCTGGAAAAATCCAAAATGATTTAGGATGGTCCCCAAATGAATCATTTGAAACAGGGATTCGAAAAACAATTCATTGGTACTTGGATAATCAAAACTGGTGGAAGGCGATTCAGGATAATAATTACAGACAGGAAAGATTAGGAGTTATATAGAAATGAAGGGAATAATTTTAGCAGGCGGTAGCGGTACTAGGCTTTATCCGGCGACAAGAGTTGTGTCCAAACAACTCCTGCCAATCTATGATAAACCCATGATATATTATCCTCTATCTACATTGATGTTGTCAGGTATCAGGGATATTTTGATCATTTCAACACCAGAAGACACTCCGAGATTCGAACAATTATTTGGGAATGGTCATCATATTGGTCTCAATCTTTCTTATACCATCCAATCATCACCGGATGGATTAGCACAAGCATTCATTCTGGGAGAAGATTTTATAGGAGGTGATCCTGTAACCCTCATTCTAGGTGATAATATATTCTTCGGCCATGGCTTGGTAAGCATGCTGGCAAAGAGTGTTTTAACAGTAGAAGAAAAGGATAATGCAGTTGTATTTGGGTATGGCGTAAAGGATCCCCAAAGATATGGTGTGGTGGGTTTCAATGATGTAGGACAAGCCACGAGTATCGAAGAAAAACCCAAAAACCCAGCATCAAATTATGCTGTGGTTGGATTGTATTATTATCCTAATGATGTAGTTGAAATAGCAAAAAATGTAAAACCGTCTTCTCGTGGGGAATTGGAAATTACTTCAGTTAACCAAGCCTATTTAAATCAAAGTCGTCTTTGTGTTGAACTCATGGGTCGTGGGTATGCTTGGTTGGATACAGGGACTCAGGAAGCTATGAATAATGCATCTAACTTCATTAAAACGATTGAAGATAGACAGGGATTAAAAGTGGCATGTTTGGAAGAAATTGCTTTTAATCAAGGATTTATTGATCAACATGAACTTGAAAAACTTGCAGACAACTATACCAATGATTATGGAGATTATTTAAGAGGATTATTGGATTAATCTAACGAAAATGTGGTTTTTGCTGTTATTCCAATGTTTAGGGAAAATTTAGAAAAATCTTTTCCTGAAATGCGGTTTGGATCATAAGGATTAAATCCAGGATTTGTCCAATCAATCCAGTCACATCCCACTCGGATAAAAACCCTGTTATTAAAGATACCCTTAGTTCCTTTTATCGAAGCAACATTTCTTGATTCTGTATTACCCGAAAACCGATCATAATAAATATTATCATATTGTCTAACAAGCATTTTCTCAGTTAATTCCCCACGCTTGAGATGAGAAAAAGATGATGAAACATCTATCCCATTAAATTGAG